>ERZ1645192.4822-NODE-4822-length-10605-cov-11.700190_pt1 | contig 10605 bp, 9 predicted proteins | sample MGYA00575354_ERZ1645192 | MGnify/ENA primary metagenome ERZ1645192 (study PRJEB40844, sample SAMN11349763) | freshwater sediment metagenome | isolation source: river sediment | host: Sediment | place: India: Faizupur Khadar , New Delhi | collected 2017-02-21 ...
AAAAAGAGCAATTTCAGATTGCTCTTTCTTTTTTATTCAGCTTCAAAAATTAAAATATACTCAGTACTCAAAGGGCTTACCAAGAACCCGGCATCAACACACTCATTGATAATCTCGGTGAGATGTGTAGCGTTGATTCGTCGATCGATGATAATATAGTCAATCGGTTCGTTTGGATGATAGATATTATAATAATCATAGTCATAAACATAATATCTTTGCGATAAATAAGGTGTTAAATATCCGGTAGCGACAACGACTTTGTCTTCAGGAATATCAAGCAAAGTTTCCAGCATGTCTTCGTACATTACCTGATTTTCTTGATAATTCTTAAATACCCAATCTCTTTCCTTCAAATAAGCTCCTCCATGGATTAATGAAACTGATAGACCAAGAAGAGCGAAAATATTTATCAGGTGAGAAACCGAAATATTGGTCTTGATGAAGGTACGGTCTCGATTGTCTTTTTCTGCCAAAAGTAGAAGAAAGATCAGTAATGTCACACTACCATAGAAATATTGAAATCCAAATTGATGTTGGTAAGGATAATTGCTGAGATAGTTCATGATAATCAAAGGGACTGTCAAGAAGAAAGCGGCTTTGTTTTTTATCATTAAAGGCAATATTCCCAATGAACCAATTATCAGTAACATCGTGTTGATTTTTAAAGGCGTGAAGAAGGTTGCCAAGAAAAAAGTCGGATTAAGCAAGAAACCGGTAATAATCCCCGTAAGTCCTGCATCATTTGCGATATTGATGTTGCTGTAACGCCAGAACATTGCGCCATCACCAGTTTCATTCAAGAAATTTGTGACGATTAAAAAATAACTGATAGCAGAAACTGAAATCAATGTACCGAGGATAATACCCTTGATATTGATTTTATTTTCTTTATTATTGAAGATTTCTGAAAAGACAATGAATAATCCGATGAAAAATAGATATAATCCGGCGTCTTCTTTTATCAACAAAGTCAAACCAGTTGCTATCATTAAAGGCAAGGCTTTTCTTTTGAGTGCAAAATAGAGAACAAATAGCAATAATGGAGCCAAAAAACAATTCTCATGCAAATCATAAAAACTACTGGTAATCAATGCTGGTGAAAACGAATAGATCAAGCTAGCAACGACACTAAAGAATTTATTGGTCTTGAAATGCTTCATCAACAACCATAATGGTATTAATCCACTGGCAACTATCAAGATCTGCAGTACTTGCAGAGTTTCAGGAAATGGTAAAATCATATAAACCGGTAACATTAAATAATAGATTGGCGAGAAGTGGACGAGATTATGAGATATAGCTACACTTCTTTCCAAAGTTGTGACCATGCCTTCAAAATTTTTCATATTATGGAACATTTGAACAAATATGCCAAAATCGTAAGTTGAAGCACCAAAAACCTTTACTCGGTAAACCATAGCCAAAGACAAAAAGACAATCTGTGACAGTATCAGGATTCCCACGATTATAAGAACATTTTGCCAGACAGTTTTTTCTATTGGTTTTTTGAGATAGTAATCATTTGCGACCTTGAACATCAAGTATAGGAATGTCAATATTCCAAATAGCCAAAGAGCTAATGACCATCGTTCTTTCATGTGATCATAATAGATCAAACCGTTGTCAATCATGGAACCATTAAAGGCATCAGGCGGAATGTAGTCTGTTTTTGATTTAAGGATATAAATCACAATCAAGGCAATAAAAATCAAGACATTAATTATACCGAAGACTAAATCAATAATCTTTACTTTTTTAGACTTGTCAACTTCCGGTTTAAATAAATTCAGGGAAATTGAACTGAACAAAGCAGGAATGCCGAAGATTATTGAACCTATGGCCAATGATTTAACCGGTGAGAAATAAGCGAAAAGCAAGATGAAGACCAACCATATAAAAGACATTACTATTTCAATATTTTTCTTTAATAATTGATTCAATAGAACGAAATATACCAAAAAATTAGGAATAAAAATCAAAAAGAAGAACTTAAATTCTTCAGGATTGACCAATCGCAAATTATAATAATTTCTGATTAAATCATATTTTAAAATGCCACTGATGGCAGAGGTAAAGAAAGCCATTATCAAGGCGCTAAAGACTTCCAATAATATTTGTTTGATATTAGTGTTTTTCGGTATCGATTTTTCAACTAGTTCCATCAATATTTCCTTAGTATGCGGTTAGTATTTTATGTTGTTTCATTTTACTTATACAGTATATCATTTTTTACCTATTTTTAAAATGGTTTTTTGGTTATGAAAAATAAAAAACACATCAAGAAAACTGATGTGTTTAATCTAAATATTAGTAACTCAAAAATTATTCTTCAAGACCAAAATGCATAATTAATTCTCCACCAGTTACATAGCTGTCATCGAATACTATTCCCGAGCCTTCAAACATCTTGTTCAAAGTTTCTTTTGGTATCACTATTGCATTGTCGACCATTAAACTTTCATCAAAAACAGAGAATAGCATAGTCAGAATCTCATTGTCAAGTTCAATTTCACCTATGTTCGCTTCAATGATGGTCATTACCATGTCACCTTCGGCATTCATGGTGACGTTGCTTGAAAGATTAAATTGCATATCGAATGTACCAGGAAAATCAGTTTTTGATAAAGTCATCTTCAAATGAATCGACAACTCATCTCCTGACATTCTGACAAAAAGATTGGTTGAATTGAACATGTATTCAATCTCTTCACCTTCTAGCATGAAAGTTAGAGGAAACTCGAACTGAACCTTATCGCCAAGAGTATAATCTAAAATGGCGTTAACGTCTTCTTCGGTGAGATTGATTTTTGGATCGAAAGGATCGGCAATCATGTTGCTGGCAGCGCGCATCGCTAAAGCTGCCATGAACGCGGCTTTGTCTGAATCGCTTTCCCAACGATCGAACGGCACTTCATCCATATCGCTCACTAATCTACGGAAAACCCCTAGATTTAGAGATATATCAAAACCTTCCTCGGACAAATCCAAAATCAGTAAATTTTCTTTGTATATAACTTTCAATAAAGCCGCAAAGGTTGGATCTATCTCATATAGATAGTCGGTGAGTTCTGCTTCACCAACGGTAAAGCTCATCTCTTCATAATCGAATGAACCAAAACTTAAGTTTTCGGCAATCAAATCATTCAAGCTTTTTTGAGTTAATGAATTGATTACGAAGTTAGCTAATTTAAAGGCTGATTTAAGAGGCAGTTTCAATTTCCCAACTTCGATTTTATTGACCTTCAAGAAGTATTGATCATTTTCCGACAAGACGATGTCAAATATGATTTCAAGCCCGGTCTGATAGATTACTTTCCCGCTGTTGCTGACATAATCAGCACCAGCAGTTATGGTTACTTGGTCATCAGTCAATTCTGCCCATGCACCCTTAAGACCGACATTGTTTCCGAATACAGCCATATAAGTATATGCCAATTCTCCTTCATAAGCACTGTCCATATACTTAGGATTTTCTTTTGATAATTCTTTTTGAACTGCTCGGTTGATAAACGCTTCATCAATTGTCAAAAATATTATGTCTTCTTCGCTATCGGTTATCATTTCCTCTAGTTCCGAGTCAAGATTGCTGTAGAATTGAGTTTCTGATTGTACATTATATTGTTCGACCGGAGGGGTAGTTTTCTTGTGTAGCAAGACAAGTGGTATAACTACGAAAATGGTCACTAATATTAAAACAACAATCACAAGTTTTAAAATTATTTTTAAAAGTGTTTTCATCATGTTTACCTTTCCCTTATATTTACATCTATATTTACATTTTACCACAGCGAAGGAATTTAACAATTTGTCATGACGATATTTTTATTATATTGCTTTTTTAATTTGTTTCCAACCTTATAGTTTTTCTATTAAGCAATCTTGGTAACTCGAAAGCCAACAAATAGATGATAAATGTAACTAGATAACCAAAAATGATTAAAGAAATCATATATATGACATTAACTTCAAAATTACCAATATTACTTATTTTACCAAGATCAAAGAAAAACTCCAGTGGAGTACCGCTTTCCGGATGTTGAGCGTAGAAGTAGTTGGCATTCAAATCAAAGGCGATACGGAATATGTTATTGATAAACAACGATAACACGTATAAAGTTGTGATCAATACTGATACAGAAACATATTTTTTGATATTCAACCTTATGAAACCATTGGTGTAAGCAAATAAAGTAATAAGAACAATTAACATATGCCCAAAAATATAAGCTTGCCCTCTAAAAGTGAGGATATTGGCATAGTTTTCCAATCCATCCGCAAAAATCAAAGATAGATAAGCCAAAGGCAAATTGAATAGAAAAGCTAAACCAAAAGCAGTGTCACTTTTCTTCCAAAAAGCATAAAGCAGAACGAAATTTGCAAAATGGCAGATTTGCAAGGGGATTATTTCGTAATCCATCTTAAATCCACTCAAGACAAAAATTTCGATGTTTCTGGCCAAAAGCAACAATATTGCGAGAATTGATAAAGAGATACCAACCATTCTTTTTGTTTGATAGCTCTTGTTTTTTAGTATAAAATTCATGATAAAGGTGATTACAAAAGGTCCAATCATCATAAAATAATGTAATGGGGACCAGAGGGTGAATGTCATGTTATTTTCTCCTGAAATGAAATAAATCCGTAATATAGATTATATAACATCTTGAGATAAATCTCTATAATTATTCAGTGTATTTTGAAAAAGTGTAGAATTTGATGAGGGTTAACCAGATTTTTATGTTTAGAAAAAAGCAGTGCAATTGTATATTGTATTAGTTTGTTATATAATCTAGCTATAATTCGTTAGAGAATAAAAAGGTGAACTCATGAAAAAATTCTTATCTTTGGTCCTGATGATTTTTACATTATTCGTAGTTATCGGTTGTACGAGTACAACAACTTTGGAAACTAAGACAACTTTGACGCCGACAACTATCGATGACACGACCACTTTGAATTTGGAGTTTACAATTAATTATTATGAAGTACAAGAAATGATTCTGCTCGGAAATAACGAGTTATCTGAAGGAGAATTGGTGGTGGCTGTCGTTATGGGCGGATCACATACTTTTGCTAGAACCAATAAAGATCGTTACTTCGCCTGGGGGAATAACAACAATGGCCAACTTGGAGATGGAACAACAGAAGATCGGCTATCGGCTGTGGAAATTACTGATAGTTTTTCACTTGAAGTGGGTGAAAAAATCAATTATTTCGTTGCGGGCGACAGACATTCCGGCGCTGTAACAAATTTTGGTAGAGTATTTACTTGGGGATGGAATTTTTCAGGTAGATTGGGCGACGGCACTTCAACCCAAAGAATCAATCCTACTGATATCACAGAAAACTTTTCGCTTGAAGTAGGAGATAAAATCGCTTATCTGACAATGGGCATGCAAACATCAGCTGCTATATCTTCAACTGGTAGGGTCTACACTTGGGGAGCTAATGCTTCTGGGCAATTAGGTGATGGAACCATCTTCAACAAAAATCTTCCGACTGACATTACGGCGAAATTCAATACTGAAACTGATGAAAAAGTAGTACTGATATCATTGGGTTATGTTCACAGCGCTGCTATAACCAATCATGGCAGAGTATTCACTTGGGGCAATAATGCATACGGTCAACTAGGCGATGGAACCAATTCCTTTAGAATTAATCCAGTGGATATTACCAATAATTTCAATTTTGCAAGCGATGAAAGAGCGATGGGAATAAATCTTGGTGAGAACTTCACCATACTTTTTACTAACAAAAGTAACTTATTTACTTTTGGCCTCAACGATAAGGGGCAATTGGGAAATGGAAATACAGACAACAGTTCGACACCTATAAATATTAACAACCAATTTACGCTTCAAGCTGAGGATAGAATTATTAAAATCAGTTCAGGTGAAGCGCATTCAAGTTTCATTACTTCTAATTATCGGGTTTTCATTTGGGGGGACAATGAATTTGGCCAACTGGGAAATGGTAGTTTCGTCAAACGAATTTCACCTTATGAAATCACTAATAATTTGATGTTGAAAACCGATGAATTAATTTACTCAATATCTTTGAGTTATGGCGGCACCAGTCTTGTTACTTCATTGGGACAACTGAAAATCTGGGGAAATAATGATAATGGTCAACTCGGTAATGAGTCAACCAATACCTCATCCCTCCCGATTGATATTGTCAATAAAGATTATCAAAGCATTCTGCTGGAAACACAAGATTTGCATGTCGGAGAGTCAATCACTTTATATGAAGACGAAAGAATAGGTTATGAATTCTCAGGTTGGTATACGACTGACGATTTATCAACTTTATTTACAACTACAGTAATGCCGGAAGAAGATATAAATCTCTATGGCCAATGGAATAATGTGAATTGATGTTGGTGAAGTGGAAAACGAAAAACAGTTTTCTTGCATCAAGTTAATGAATTACTTTTTTATCAAAAAAAAGCGTCACGAACTTACGAATTGCCGAGACGCTTTTTATTATGCTCATATACAACAGTTTTTTTCTTGTACATAATTAATTTTCTTGATGTAAAAAGATTAATTTATGATATTATATAGTAGTTGATAAAATTGCTTTATTTAACCTAGATGGAGGACATAATGAACAAGCTTTGGAACCGTAACTTTACAATTTTGACCATTGGTTCTTTTATCTCTGCATTTGGCAGTGCCGCAGCTGGCATTGCTTTTGGTATTTTGATTTATACCAAAACAGGTTCTCCATTGACGTTGGCACTTTTTACCATTGCAAACATTATTCCGCGGATGATAACAGCTATCTTTGTTGGTCCATTTATTGACCGACATTCACGGGTCAAATTGATTTATCGGATTGATTTCTTCTACTCAATTTTCTTTGCCTTTGTCTCAGTAGTTTTATTCTCCGGATACTTTGATGTTTTGATTTTCACATTGATAGCCTCATTGTTCGGCATTATTGATACAGTTTATCAAATCGCTTTTACTAGCCTTTTTCCAGAAGTTATCTCTCAAGGCAATCATTCTAAAGCCTATTCCATATCATCTTTGATTTGGCCTATATCAGCAGCAATTATGGCACCCATAGCTACTTACATGATTGAAAATTTCGCAGATGGAGTAGCAATCTTGATGGCCTTTAATGCCGTGACATTTTTTGTGACGGCTTCGATAGAAACTTTGATAAAGGTAAATGAAACTTTAAATACCAAAAAAGATGGAGTGAAGTTCAGTTTCTTTGAAGATTTAAAAGAAGGCATCAGGTATTATAAGGTGGAAAAAGGTATCTTGGGAATAGGTGTATTGTTCGCTGCCTTTTCCTTTGTTTACGCTGCCAGTGATCTTTTGCGAATGCCATATTTCGTCAATCATCCGACCCTGACCTTACAACACTTTTCTTTATTGATATCTGCGAGCGCAATTGGCAGAATGGTTGGTGGCGTGATTCACTATATCTTTAAATATCCAACAGCCAAAAAATATTTAATAGCCGTCAGCGTCTATTTGACGGTTGAAATCATGGGAGCGACCTTGTTATTCATGCCATATGTTATAATGGTTGCCGTCAGTTTTATTGTTGGTTTATTGTCTGTCACAAGTTTCAATATCAGAATGAGTGCTACGCAAACATACCTACCTGGTCATATTCGCGGCCGTATCAATTCAACTCAACAATTGCTGTGGAACCTTGGTACAATTTTTGGAACATTGAGCATCGGTTTGATTGCAGAATTTTCTGGGTTGGATTATCGTTTAGTCATAATGATGGCATCAGTTGTCAGCATATCTGCCATTTTCTTGATACCAATCAGAATGAAGGATGAATTCAAGAAGATTTATAACGTAGATGTTTAATAACTTGATTGAAAAAGTCAGTTCAATGAACTGATTTTTTTTATTTGGGAGTGTATAATATATTTACCTAATGGAAATCGAGGTTGTTGGGATGAAAGAAACTGACTTATACTTACCGATTAAAGATTTTTTGGTCAATCAAGGATACTTGGTAAAAGGCGAAATTAATGGCGTCGATATTTATGCCATGAAAGAAGAGGCAACAATTGCGATTGAACTTAAGGTCAATATAACCTTGAAACTGGTATATCAGGCTATCGATCGACAAAGAATAGCCGATGAAGTTTATATTGCAATTCCAAAAACCGCAATCAAATCACATAGGAATAATCTTAAGAATTTTCTATTACTTTTAAAAAGACTGGCAATTGGTTTATTGGTAGTAAGCGGCAATACGGTAGAAGTGGTCCTTACTCCAAAAGACTACGATCTCGACATCAGTAAAAAAAGAAACCTTAGAAGAAAAGAAAAAATGATTTCATCGCTCGTAAACTTAACTTCAGATCAAAACAAAGGTGGTTCAAGGGGCAAGAGAATGACAATCTATAAACAAAATGTGATAAAGATTGCCAAGTTGCTGATGGAAAACCCTGGTATGTCACCAAAGGCAATCAAAGATATTACAAAGATAGAAAACGTCAGTTCCATCCTGCAAAAGAATTATTACCAATGGTTTGAGAGAAAAGTTAGAGGATCATACCATTTGAATGAAACAGGAATTGCTTATCTGAGAGAAAACGAAACATAAAGAAAAAAGGAGAATATGCCATGCATGATTATAATTTGATTTTTAAAGATTTTATCGAAGGAATTCAGGATGAATCCAAAAAAAATAAGTTAATAACAATCTTTGAGTTTATCGTAAATAAATTCCCTAATCTCACACCAAGATTTGCTTGGAATCAACCGATGTTCACAGACCATGGAACTTTCATCATCGCTTTCAGCGTTGCTAAAAATCATATATCAGTTGCCCCGGAAGCCAAGGCAATCCAAAAATTCAAGGAACAAATTGAAAAATCGCAGTACGAATGTTCTTCAATGATTTTTCGGATCAAGTTCACTCAAGAGATTGATTTCTTGCTTCTAGAGAAAATTATCGAATTCAACATTATCGATAAAGCTGAACACAGTAAATTCTGGCGATGATGATATTTACAATAAAATCGATTGCTAATCAATCAAAGGTAACCAAACTATGAAAATAATTATCTCTCCCAGTAAAAAACAGAATATCAAATTGATAGGTGTGACTTCAACAAAAACAGTTTCTTTGTCCCCGAAAACAAAGAAACTTTTTTCAATGTTAGAGAAAATGGAAAAAGAAGAACTGAGCAACGTTTTAAAAATCAAAGGCAAGTTGCTTGAGGCAACATTCTTAACTTATCAAAAGAAGCAACTTAATGAACAAGCGATGCCTGCAATAAAATGTTACGAAGGAGTGGTTTTCGAACAACTGCAACTTGATGATTATTCCGCTAAATCCAGACAATACCTCAATGAACATCTAAGAATTCTTTCAGCTATGTACGGTGTTTTATCACCTGATACCCTTATCTATCCATATCGTTTGGATATGACCATCAAATTGCCAGATATCAATCTTTATGATTTTTGGCATACAACTATAATCGATGAATTCAAAGATGAGGATTTCATTATCAATCTGGCATCGATAGAATTTTCGCGAATGATTCAAATCCCAAAAGTCAAATTGATCAATATTGATTTTTATGACGAAAACAAGGACTCGAGTTTGAAAATCATAAGTTATAATGCCAAAAAAGCCAGAGGTAAAATGGTTAATTATTTGATTGTGAATCAGATATATTCGCTTGATGGAATCAAATCATTCAAAGAAGATGGTTATCTTTTTTCTCAAGACAAATCAACTCAAGCTAATTTGGTTTTCATTAAAAGATATAAATGATTTATTTACAAAAAGCTAATGTTGGGTGATGATATACAGCTTCTTTATGCTATAATTTTTATATGACATACCTCATAAACCAAGACTAAGGAGCAAAAATGAAAGCAACCAAAACAATAACAAAACACAATTGGTTTTTAAGATTGATCAAGAAAATTATCAGAACCGTTAGAAAAACTCCAGAATTAGTTTTACATGATGATAATTTACCGGAAAAAGCTATTTATTACGCTAATCATAACGGAGCAGCAGGGCCATTGACTTTAAGTGTCTATTTTCCCAAGTACTTGGTACCATGGGGAGCTTATCCCATGACAGGCCATTATTTTTCACGGTGGAAGTATTTGTACTTTACATTCTATCGTCAAAAATTGGGATATAAGAAATTCAGATCATTCATGCTCGCAACATTATTTGGCTTAATCTCAAAAATTCTTTATCAAGGAGTGAGGTTAATACCGACATATCCTGATACGAGATTAAGAAAAACGATAAATGAAAGTTTGGAGCATTTGAAAGTCAATAACTCGATATTAATCTTTCCTGAGAATAGTTCTTCAGGCTATGCAGAAGAAATTGAAGCGTTTCATGCAGGATTCGTTTATTTGGCACAACAGTATTTCAAGAAGAATAACAAACACATTCCTATGATTCCGCTTTTCTATCATAAAGCGAAACAACAAATCATTACAGGTAAGACTAAATATTTAAGTGATTTTGAAGCTAATCTTAATAGAGAAGAAATCGCGGAAAGCCTGAGAAAGAGCCTTAATGAACTAGGCTTATGACAATTTGAATTAAGCAACGGTATTTCATAACCGTTGCTTT
>ERZ1645192.4825-NODE-4825-length-10605-cov-6.071754_pt1 | contig 10605 bp, 2 predicted proteins | sample MGYA00575354_ERZ1645192 | MGnify/ENA primary metagenome ERZ1645192 (study PRJEB40844, sample SAMN11349763) | freshwater sediment metagenome | isolation source: river sediment | host: Sediment | place: India: Faizupur Khadar , New Delhi | collected 2017-02-21 ...
GCCATTGTACCTGCCTGCGGGTGTTAATGCGGAAATCGTAAATAACACTGCCAATTCATCAATCGACCTGAAAGTGAACAGTGCAACGCCAGCAGCGCTCACGTGGACGGGCGCGTTCAATTCTCCCTGGGACTTCTCTATCCTCAACTGGGCAGACGCCAATGGGCCCGCAACATTCGCGCAGGGAGCCAGCGTGACAATCGACGACACGGCGCTCTGGCCGACGCTGATCCTTGGCGGCGTGATGCAGCCTTCGTCCGTGCTGGTCAACAACACCGCAACGAACATCACTATCGGCGGCGCAGGCTCACTGGACGGCACGATGACCCTGACAAAAACGGGCACGAACATACTGACGATCAGCTCAGCCAATACCTACAGTGGCGGCACTGTCGTCAATGAGGGCGCCCTCCGGGTCTTCAATCTCACAGGCAGCGCGACAGGCAGCGGCGCAGTCAGCATCAGCACCGGCGCCGCCCTACTGGGCAACGGCTTTATCGCAGGCCCGGTAACGGTCAGCAGCGGGGCCGCAGTCGCAATTGGCACAACGGCTCTTGGAACGTTGACGGTCAATAACAGCCTCAGTCTTGCCTCTGGTAGCACCACGTTCCTGCGGCTGGACAAGGCTGCGGCCACGAACGACATGATTGTGGCGGGCAACACCGCTTTTGGCGGAACTCTCACCGTGACCAACATCTCCGGTGAGCTTGCGGGGGGAGAGACATTCCAACTGTTCAGCACAACGGGGCAAACGGGCAACTTCTCGGACGTCATAGTTCTGGGCAGCACCGCAACGGGACAGTTTGATCCCGGCACCGGACTGCTGACGATCACAGGCGGAATGGCCACGTATCCGACAAATATCTCGTTCTCATTCACGAGCGGAGAACTGTCGCTGACCTGGCCCGAAACACACAAGGGCTGGCTGGCACAGTCCAATTCGGTGGACATTGCCGACACCGCCTCGTGGTTCCCGATCCCGGGCTCAGACGCGGGAACGAACCTGACCATCACGGTTGATCCGGCAACCCCGAAAGTGTTCTACCGGCTGGTTAAGCCCTGATTAAAACTCTCTGTCGCAAAGCCGGCGCCCTTCTGGGGGTGCCGGCTTTTTTATGTACTTCGCTCTCGAAGAAACCGCCCGTTGCAATAAACCTCCGGCGCCTTCCGCTCCCTGCCGGTCCGCTGGACCTGTGTAGAGGTGCTGTAGCCCGGGTTCTACACACCTTCCAGTCCTCCGGACCTCAACGAATTGTTCCGCACACAATCGATTTCCTCGTCCAATCCTTTGGCTCATTCCAGAGGCGCAAACAAATATCTTTCCAAAAAAACCATTGACTCGAAGTATGTTCCTGATAAAGTCCAGGATAACAGCATTTGGGCCATGATGAGTTCCCGGTTTTTGAACCCACCGGACTTGGAAGCCTTCCGACCAGTTTTTTACGCGGATCGAGTTCGCTTTTTTGTTCGCCAGGCTGCCTGGGGCGCTGTGCCGCTCCAGGGTCCCCCGGTCGCCCGTAGTCGCCACTCCCTTTCTCCCGCCGTTTCCGCCGAAAATGAACCTGAAGGAGCGCAGTCCGGGCTTGAGCCGGCCTGCCTGAATTCGAACGACAACACAGCGCAAATATGAAAATGAACCACACGTACCTGAAAACGGCAGCGCTTCTCTGCACTGCTATTCTTGTCACTCAATTCGCCGTCGGCGCCCAGAAAGGATGGGCCGGCGGGGGAGGCGATGATAATTGGTCCACGCCAGGAAACTGGTCGCCATCCGGCTCGCCAGCCGCCGGTGACGACCTGGTCTTCACCAAAACCGATGCGGTGGCGATCTCGGGCGCCGTGAATAACATAGTGGATGCGGCTTTCCTGGAAACCCCTCGTTCCTTGCAGTATCTGAATACCAACAGCCTGCACCGAACCTCGATCGCGGGCTCCTTGACCATCACAGGTTCGGATGCCACGCCTTACCCTCTGTTCACAGGTTCCGGCGCGGACGACGGCGCAACGGCCAAACATTACTCAACCATCGAGGGCGATTCCCTGACCGTTAATAATCCCAATTCGTCCATTATCGTCCGGCAGGGCAGTGCCACCAGCGGCGCCCATTGGTCGCACGTGGACCTGTCCGGTCTAAACACGTTTACCGCAAACGTGCAAAGCCTCTTGATCGCTTACGAGGATGACAGCCAGAACCAAAACCGCCGCCCATCCGGGAGGCTGATCCTCGCCAAGACGAACTACATTACTTGCACCTCGCCGGGGATCGGATATCAAATCGCTGAAGTAAAGCAGCAAGCAGGACAGCCCTGCACCAACCTCCTCGGCCAGGTCAACTATTTCAACGTAAACTCAATGCGCATCGGCGGCGCCAAGTTCGGCACGCCAACAGTGCCCACTCGGTTTAGCTTCAAGCCCGGCCTGGTCAGTCCTTCAGTGACATTCCGCGATGCAACCGGCGCCGGCCGCCAGACCGCCTGGTACATTGGCGATGATTTCACGACATATAATTCAAGCGGTAGCTCGGTCGGAATCATCGACCTGAGCGGCGGCACCGTGGATGCCCTGGTGGATACGATCTACGCCGGGCGCGGACAACAGTACTGCGTGACTTATTATGGCGGAGGCAATGGAACTTTAACCTTTAATGCGGGCACGATCGATGTGAATACACTCGAGATCGGCTACCAGGCGGCCGCCGGCTCCAGCAAGGCTAGAGGCATGGTTAACGTCAACGGCACCGCACTGCTTTCTGTCAACGAGAGCCTCAGGCTCGCCCACGATATCGGCATGGGCGCCAGCTTACTGTCCACCAACAGCACCGGTTTTCTGAACATCAACGGCGGCACTGTCCAGGTGTTCGGAAACGTCGTTGATGGCGGGGGCGTGGCGACAGTTACGATCACCAACAACGGAAGGCTCGACCTGCAACCCTCCGGGGATTCGACGCCCGGAGACATCTCTGTGGACACTCTGAATCTCGGCGCAGGCACTCTCGCCAACTATGGCACTCTAAGCTTCACCACCCTGAACGTGCTCTCGCCCGCAACGGAATTCATGGTCCTGCCGGGACAGGGTCTCTCAGCCGCAGGCAGAGGGACACTGGGACTCTCCAGTGTTAACGGAAACCTGGCTCTTACCAATGCAAACCTCCTCTACGAATTGGCAGATCCTTACAGCACATCCGACCGCATAGATATCTATGGCAGCCTGACGCTGACTGGAGTGAACATTGTGGACGTCAGCCCTGTGGGCGCTTTCGGGCCGGGCACCTACACGCTCATGACGTGCAACAGCCTGACTGGAGACGCCAGCAACCTGAAAGCCGGAGGCGTTCTGGGCGATAGCCGCTACACTCCATCCTTCGACGTCTCGGGGGCTTCGATCAGCCTCACAATCGGGGGCACTCCCCTGGCCCTGACGTGGTCCGGTGGCAACAATGCCAACACCTGGGATGTGAAGAATACCGCCAATTGGAATTCGGGCACAGAGAAGTTCTTCCAGCTCGATTCCGTCACCTTTGATGACACGGGCTCGGTCTCTCCGGCGGTGAATGTCGTAGGCGGTGTTTTTCCCGGCACAGTAACCTTCAACGGTGCGCAGAGCTACACCCTGAGCGGAGCCGGCAAGATCACCGGAGGAGCAAGCATCGTCCACAACAGCTCCGGCACACTGACGATATTGACCACCAATGACAACGTGGGAGCCATCGACATCAATGGCGGCGCGCTGCAAATTGGCAACGGCGTCACGGCTGACGGAGCCCTCGGAACTGGCCCCTTGAATCTCAACTATGGCGGGTTGATCCTGAATTCGGCCGGCGCTCAGAGCATCGCCAATGCACTCAGCGGCTACGGGCAGATCACCAAGCGCGGACCCGGCGTCGCCGTGCTCTCGGGCGCCAGCGCAAGTTATCAGGGCTCAATCGTGATCGAAGCGGGCACGTTGCAGGCCGGGAGCGGAACCGCCATGGGCGGAAGCACCGGCGGCCTGACCAATACGGCCGGCGGCACGCTGGATATCGGCGGCCAATCCCTGGCAACGGAACCGGTCACGGTTTCCGGCGCCGGCATCGGCGCAAGCGGTGCTATCGTTAACACCGGCGCCTCCCAGCCCAACGCCCTCCAGGAGGTCACTCTAGCCGGCAACACCACCTTCGGCGGCACCGGACGATGGGACCTGAATATGGATCTCGTCAGCGGCTTCGGCTTGCACGGCAACGGTTTCAACCTGATAAAGACGGGCGACAACCAGGTTTCGCTGTATAACGCCTCCGTGGACACATCCTATGATCTGAACCTCGGCCAGATCGAGGTTCAAGCCGGCATTCTCAGCCTGCAGGGATCACTCGCCCTGGGAACATCCGCCAGCGGCCTCGTGGTCCGCACAAACGCGATGCTGGACCTCTGCAATCTCACCACCAACGCCATTACAAAAGCGCTCACGCTCGATGACGGCGCCTTTGTGAGAAGCCGCAGCGTGAATGTGAATTTCACGAATCTGTGCGTCATTGACGGACCTGTGAGCCTTGGCGGCACCGTCACCTTTGACAACCTGAGCGGCAACAACCTGGTCGTCAACGGCGCCATCTCAGGCTCCGGCGGCTTGATCAAGACCATCAGTGGCCTCAGCAGCGACGGCACAGGCACTCTCATCCTGAACGGCAACAACGTTTACACCGGCGACACGCTGGTGAACAACGGCACGCTCATGGTTAACGGGACCGTAAGCCAAAGCGCGATTTCCGTGGCTTCCGGCGCAGCCGTTCGCGGCACCGGAGCAGCCGGCGCCAGTCTCACCGTGAACGCAGGCGGCACCTTGGCCCCGGGAACCGCGAACGCACTCGGAACGCTCAGCGTGGTGAACACAGCCACGCTGCAGGGCGATACGAAGATCCGGTTGGACAGGGCCGCCACTCCGATGAATGACGCCCTCTCGGCCACGACCATCGGCCTTGGCGGCACGCTCACGGTCAACAATGTCGGCCCAATGCTCAAGAGTGGAGATTCCTTCAAGCTGTTCAGCGGCACCCTCAGTGGAGCAATCGCCCTGGCTCCCCTGCCGCCACTCTGGACCGGCTTGAGCTGGAACACCGACAACCTGGCTACCCTTGGCACAATCGCCGTCACCGGCGCGGAAATACCCCCGCAGATCAATGCGACGATCGCCCAGGGCAGCTTCAACATCGCCGGCACAGGCGGCATGCCCGGAGTCACTTATTATGTTCTGACCTCCACCAATGTGGCTGAGCCGTTCAATAATTGGATACCGGTATCGACCAACGTGTTTGATGCGAGCGGGAACTTTAATCTGAGCATCGCACTCGATCCTGCCGTTGCCCAGAACTTCTATCGCATCGAGGTTTGGTGATCCCACACCGCCGGCGCCAGCCGGCGAAAACTTCATATCAGGCTGCCGGGCAATCGCCCGGCAGCTTTTTTTGTGGATATGTGCGCACACTCTCCAAATGCCGAATATGCGCGAAACCAGCAGATCTGCACCGTCCCGAAGCCACCCCTCGCCCGCTACGGACCAAGACGCAGTCGGTAGAATCGCCGGGGCGTGTTTGAAGCGCCGGTATCTTCAAAGAGGAAGGGCATCGCAGCCGGATTGGTCGTGAATACCGACGTCCAATTCGTCAGGTCGCTCGATGCATAAACCTCGTAGTCCGGCCCCGCCTGCCCGGAAATCACCACGCCGAAAACACCGTTGCTCGATGCAGCAGTTCCAAACACAGGAACCTGCGCCGGATTCACAAAAACGGAAAAACTCTGTGTGGCACTCAGGGATGGCACCCCGTTGTCTGTGACCTGGATACAAACAAAGTTGCTTGAACCCGCCTGCGCAATCGCCGGACGCCAGGCAAATACACCGTCACTCCAGCCTACAGCGGCGCCAACCGGTGCGCTCAACAGCCGGAAGTTGATGGACTGAGGCGGCGCTTCCACGTCACCCGCGGGCACGCTGAAGCTGATGACCACGCCCGGATTGACCATTCTGTCCGCGACCGGCCCCGCCCATGGCGCGTCATTCATCGGGCTTACAGTCAGTTGAAAAGTGTTCGTCGTCGCCGCAAGCCCGTCGGAGGCTTTCACATAAACCGTCGCAATCCCGGACTGATTTGTTGCGGGCAAAATCGACAGGAACCTGTTCGATCCCGTTCCAGACAGGGCAAAACTCGATGCGGGCAGCAGCATGTCATTCGACGAACGGACGCTCAGTTCCAGATTCTCGGCAGGCGTGGTGTCGTCCCATACTGTAAACGCTATCGGCCCCGTGGCGGTGTCCTCATTGACCAGACGATTTTGAAATACGCTCATTCCGGGAGGCAAACCGGGGGTCCCGAAACGCGCGAGAAAGGACCGGCCGCCAGCGCCGGCAACGTCCACAGAAAATCGAATCGTGGGACTCAGTTGGCTGACGGTTATTCCGGGATCAGCAAAGACCAGCGCTGTCCCACCCCGGTCCAACTCAACCTCGATCGTCCCCGTGTTTATCTGCGTCGGGTCAGACACCGCCACCCAAAGACCAGCGGCATCTTCCGTGGTGATCACAGCCGCCGCACCACTGCACGTGATCAGGTCTGCCGTGCGCGTGCCCGAATTCCAGAAATTGGCAGCAACCACGCCCAACCCGGTCTCCCTGACAGCCTGCACGTCTGTCGAATTCTCGATAATTACAATCTCAGGCGCTGCGGCGTAGGCGCTGACCTGCGATGAGCTGAAGTTCGGCAGCAGGACATAGCTGTAGGATGCATTGGCCGGCTTCGCGCCGTGATCAAACCACAAGGTCAGATAATTCCGGGTCGCAGTGGTTGTCGACCCTCCCGTGTTGAGCAGTGACCACGAACCCGTGCGCGCCTGCCGAATCATTTTAACCCCGGCACGACTCGGGAAATAATAACCGCCCGCTCCTCCCAGGGCGCACCAGCCTGCGCTCGACGCATAGTTAGACCACCCCAAACTGCTCGACATGACCGTCCCGTCCAGGGTGAAGGTGTTGGTGTTCGAAGAGCTGAGCTTCCGGTTCTCCACGGTCGTCTGAACGGTTGCCGCGCTGCTGCACGAAATGCCCGCGCCCAGGCAAACCACTTCATCGTCAAACATAAACCAGGACTTCTTGGCCGCTAACGTGCTGCCGTAGGCGTCCAGGTCCATCCCGGCGCTGCCATAATGTTGCAGCGTCACCCCGCCCGTCCATCGGTTGGCGCTGGTGTAGCTCGACCCCGAGCCGTCCGCCCGGGTCGTGGTGTCCACCGTCGTCCCCGGCAAACGGTAGGGATCAATGGTCGGCCAGAAGTAGTCGCTGAACTGCGAAAGATCCGAATTGTAGAGATAGGTCATCCCGTCGCCCGTGAACCAGCCCTTCAGGTTTTCGCCGTTCATGTATTCGTAATTGGCAATTCGCTTCGACGACATGCTCAAGGCAAATCCCCATCCGGGCCGCAAATGCACCGCCTGGTCCATGCCCGCAAAGGTCCAGTGCCCGAGCAATTCGCCTCGAGGCGGCGTTCCGGAATCGGTCATCAACTGGAGCGCTTTCGTCAGCAGCGGGAGTGGAGCGTTGTTTGTGAAATTGCGATACGTGTCTGACTGCGCCAGATACTTCACCATGCTGCGGATCCGCGCGCGGTCTGCCGACGAACCGTATTCAGACAGGGTCAGGATGTGTTGCATCACGGTATGACCGATGATGTGATCCGCCGATCCGCTGCGGCTGATCGCCCGTCCGCGGGACATGTCCATCATCGCCCCGCGGTATAGAAGTGGTTCATAGGAATCATAGATCCAGCGCAAAACGTTCGTTCGCGCCGGGTCCACACATTCCCAGGGCGAGCCCTGAAGCCACGGAAGCAGCGCCGCAACGTCTCCCAACAGCACGTATCCATAACTCCCAGTGTAGGGGTGATTCACATGCTGAACAAACGAGCCATCCAGGTAATACCCGTCACCGCTCGTCACGTAAGGAAACAGGTTGCTAAGCGCCTCCCGCGCCGCAATGAGTTTGGCGGAATCTTTTACCACCACACCGCGCACTCCGACAATCCGGATCCGATCGGCAAGGTTCGCCCCGGTAAACGTCCCGGGCAAACCGTGGTTCGTCGGCGAAGGTGTGAACCAATCCACCGTGTTGAGCGAGTTGGAAAGCCCGGTCATTCCCAGTGCTTCGTACATCAGGACGGCAAGGTCCGTGATCTGGAGCGGCGCGCCGATCTCCCAGTGAAACCAATTATCATACTGGACCTTGCTTTCGTTGTATCGGTTGGCATACATCCAGCTCAGTCCGCCCTGGATATCCGCCGCCAGGGCAGCGTTCCCGCGCATCGTCGTGCCGTAGCTCGCATAACCCAAGGCCATCGCGCGCAACCTGCTATACGCAGTCACAATTTGAGCCGAAACGGTTGTGCTGGTCAGGTCGCTCCAGAGGTACGTCCGCGTCGGAGACTTGTCCATCGAGTTCCAATAGCTCTGGGCGCTGTTGGTGATGCTCTGAAGCCGGCTTTTTACAAGGGCATTGCTCAGATTGTAGTTGGTCCCCCCGGTAAGTTGGTCCTTCCACTTCAGCCGCAAGCTGTCGAAATCGTCCCCCGCGCAGACCATGACCTGGAAAACGGAACAAATGGCCACAGCCCCTCTAAAAAAAGCTATCATCCATGTTACTTTGCCATTAAATCACCCCCGAAACAACGACAAACGCCCCCTTCGGCGCCACAAACATGACTTACGCCCGCCATTCGCCATGCGCGGCATTCTCCTTGCCGCGCCAACACGCGCGGCAGTAAAATTCCCGCAATGGCTGCAGCCGATTTCGTACACTTGCACCTCCACACCGAGTATTCTCTGCTCGATGGCGCGTGCCGACTGGACAAGCTGATCGACAAGGCGTCGAAGCTTGGCTTCAGCTCGCTCGCGATCACAGATCACGGAGTGATGTATGGGGCAATCGACTTCTACAAAGCCGCAAAGGCCAAAGGCATAAAACCGATCATCGGCTGCGAGGTCTATGTGGCGCCCGGCAGCCGGCTCGAAAAAAAAGCCGCCACGGGCGGACGGGATGCGTATCACCACCTCGTGCTGCTGGCCCGAAACAAAGCGGGTTATAAGAACCTGATCAAGCTCACCACCGCCGCGCATCTCGAAGGCTATTACTACAAGCCCAGAATAGACAAAGAACTCCTGGCGGCTCACAAGGAGGGCTTGATCGTCCTTTCCGGTTGCCTGGCCAGCGAAATTCCCGAAACCATTCAGCGGGATCAACCCGACAAAGCGCGCAAAGCCATCGACTGGTTTAAGCAGACATTCGGTCCGGAAAACTTTTTCCTCGAGCTTCAGAATCATGGCATCCCGGAACAGGCGAAGGTGAACAGGCAGTTGATCGAGTGGTCCCGCGAATTTGGCCTCAGCCTCGTCGCCACAAATGACGTTCACTACATCGAAAAGTCGCACTCGCACGCGCACGATTGCCTCATCTGTATCGGCACCCAGGCCCAACTCAGCGAAACCAAGCGCATGAAGTATGTCGAGGAGCAGTTCTACCTGCGCTCCGCCGAGGAAATGCACGCCCGTTTCGCTGAGGCGCCGGAGGCCGTGCGCAATACCATGCTCGTGGCCGAGATGTGTGATCTCAAAATCGAGTTCGGCAAACTGCACTACCCGGTTTTCAGTCCGCCACATGGCAGGACACGCGACGAGTGTTTGCGCGAGGAGCTGGCCAAAGGCCTCGCGAAGCGTTACAGGATGCGCGTCACGATCCAGGGCGCGGATTTCAAGTTTGACTCGATAGACGACCCCGCCAGCCTGCCGACGTGGAAGCCCGAAACCGGAGCCAACAACACGGAACCACCCGCCGCGCAAGCTGTGCAGGCCGCGGTTCAATCCGTTCTCGACCGCCTCAAACTCGAGCTGGCGGTCATCGAAAAAACCGGCTTCGTCAGCTACTTTCTCATTGTAGGCGACTTTGTCCGGCATGGACACGAGCACGGCATCGCGTGCGTCGCGCGCGGCTCGGCCGCAGGATCGATCGTTACCTACCTGTTGGGCATCTCCAACGTGGATCCCATCCGTTACGGCCTGCTCTTCGAGCGCTTTCTCAACCCGGAACGCGTGAACCCGCCTGATATCGACATCGATTTCGCCGACGATCGCCGGGGCGACGTCATCGAGTATGTCCGCCAGAAATACGGGCGCGAGGCCGTCGCACAGATCATCACCTTCGGCACCATGGGCGCCAAGAGCGTTGTCAGGGATGTCGGCCGGGTCATGGGCCTGGCCTACGGCGATTGCGACCGGCTCGCCAAAATGATCCCCGCCGAGCTGGATATGTCTCTCGACCTCGCCCTGGAAAAGTCTCCCGAGTTAAAGGCGGCCTACGATAACGAGGATGTTACCCGCGAGCTGATCGACACCGCAAAAGTCCTCGAAGATGTCGCGCGCAACGCAAGCGTCCACGCCGCCGGCGTGGTCATCGGCGACCAGCCGCTCGTCAACCTCCTCCCCCTCAAGCTGGACGAAGATGGAGGCGTGGTCACCCAGTACGCCATGAATCCCGTCGGCGCGCTCGGCCTCCTGAAAATGGCCTTCCTCGGCCTGCAAACGCTCACGGTCATCC
>ERZ1645192.4828-NODE-4828-length-10603-cov-7.020099_pt1 | contig 10603 bp, 10 predicted proteins | sample MGYA00575354_ERZ1645192 | MGnify/ENA primary metagenome ERZ1645192 (study PRJEB40844, sample SAMN11349763) | freshwater sediment metagenome | isolation source: river sediment | host: Sediment | place: India: Faizupur Khadar , New Delhi | collected 2017-02-21 ...
TTTTTCCCCTCATGGATGAGATGAACAAGGCGCTCTGCAACTTTATGCTTCAGATCTCCCCGTGATGGCTCGATATACTCTTTGACTGCCGCTCCTCTGAGCCGCTCAACCATATTGGCTGCTTTTAATAATTCCTGTTGTCTTGCCAGTTCATCTGAAGAGATCCACCCGATCTCTGCTGCAGGCTTTAAAGTTGCAATGACTCCGTCAATATTCTCGGTAAACCCGGCATGAATATCAACGGCAATCGTCTCGGTACTGACACCCGAGTTATCAATTGCAGCCTGCAGATCTTCACCGATGATCATCGAGACACAGGTTCCCATGACCGCCATTCGTTTCGGGGAGAAATTCTCCTCTGCATAGAGAATAACATCCTCAAGCCGTCCCTGTCCGCCAAAGACAAACTCATTTTCTGCAAGGGATGTTGTCAGAACCCGCATGCCATCCTCTTCCAAAAGCCGGGCATGCTTAAAGGAACATCCTGACGGGCCATGGAGAACGGCAACATCAACTTCCAGGTCACGGGCAGTATACAGGGCAGCTACAATAGAACTCGGGCGAGGCTGTACATATTTCATTATTTCCACCGTTTCACAGACACTAAAATAAGAGTATTATTCAGGGTTTTCGCTCGTCTGATTCCCTCTTCAGATGAATCAGAACAGGTGCAGGCAATCCCGGTATTTCCACAGTACTCTATGATCTCTTCCTTCATAATCCGTTCATCACCAGGAATGAGAATGACATCCCGGGGATTGACATCAGATATGGACTGGCAAATCTCCTCCGTGCTGAAATTTTCACACACTGATGCTGCATCCTGGCCGATGATGAGCGTTACCGGATCATTCCCTGCTATCTCCCTGCAATACCGGTATGCATCACGCGTAGTGGCTGAGCATGTCCCACTGTTCGCATTGTCGATAATGGTATATCTCCCATCCCTGGAGACCTCCATACGACCGGGAAGAGCGGAAAAATCAGAAAGGCCGGCGGGATCAATGCCAAGAAGCAGAGCAGCTCCGGCAGCAAGCATGAGCGGGGTCTTGTATCCGGGCAGGAGGAGAAGCGGGTTAGTAAATGAACCGCTCATCGTTTCATACTGGTATGTCGCAGTCGCTTCGGATACTGATACAAGGTCAGACATATGCACACAACCCTCGTGGAGAAGTGTTCCCCCCGGAGGAACCAGAACCTGCTTTACCAGGTGAGCCTGCTCTGTTTTGAGTGCCAGGGCACTTCTCTTCCCCTGAGCAACCGGATAGTCTAGGAATGATGTTAGAATACCCAGCGTTCCAATCCCGCTAAACCCTAAAGATACCTCAGTGATCAGCCATCCCTTAGCAGGAAGTTCTGCACAGACCTGCAGAAGTGATCCCGGCGTAATGGAATACCGGCCAAGATATTCCTGTGACGGATACCTGACTACCCCTGCGGAGGTATGGAGCAGTCCGTTGCCGGGCATGAGGGATGCCAGTGCTGCAGCGGTTGTGGATTTCCCCTGTTTTCCGGTAATTTCAATAACCGGATATGCCGCAGGATTACCAAGAAGCCATCTGACAGCCGCATGATGGGATATGACAGGAACCCGGAGGTCCTGAAGAAGGGAATAATCAGGATCCAGATGAACAGGGGCAATGATGAGATCATAGACTCCGGTCCGTGCACAATCAGGGGAGATACCTTCCTGATTCCGGTACACATCAACAATATCAATATCATGACCACGGGCGGAGAGGTGGTTTGCTACCACCTTTCCCCCATGAATCGAATCAAGAACGAGAATTCGCATCAGATCAGGTCAAGAGCCGCCTTGGCATTCTCCATCATGAGGTCTGCCAGAAGCGGGTTTGGTCCAATCGGATCTGCATAGACAAGAGGGACTTCCTTTCCTGCAAGCGGGAAGAGCCCTCTCTTCTGGCCGGATGCAAGGCCGAGAATACCGGGGATATCCTCATCAATGTGAACTCCACGGGCAAGGAAGAGAGGAACAACTGCAATACTGTCCACATCATCCTGTTTGAAGAGATCCAGTGATTCCCGGATGGTCGGCTCATTAAATTCCATAAATCCGCATCGGACAATATAATTTGGATTCTTTTCGGCTATTATTTCTGCAGTTTTGCTGATGAGATTTTTATTGTATTCCTTTTTGCTCCCATGTCCTACCAGGAGGATACCAGTCTTTGTCATTCTCAGTAGGTATTACTGCACGTAATAAAATAGTTATCAAATGTTATATTCTATCGAAATAAGTATCACTCTGATCACACGAGTGAGGGTAACCTCACATAGTGTTCATACCAAATGCCAGAAATGAGCAGAGAACCTTATACATGAGAACGATCGATGGTTATGGACAAGGATTATAATGGATACTCATTTCGATCTTTTTATCGGAGATATACCGGTAAAGACACCAATCGCGGTTGCCTGTATGGCAGGCATTACCGATGGTGCATATATTCGTAATCTTGCGGATCACATCGGGCTTGGTATAATTGGCGGTTATGCAATAGATGAACCAACTATTCAGGCAGCACGTACGCTCTCCGATCAGGGAAGGGAGGAATTTTTACCCAGAAATCTCATCGAGGATCTGAAGGGCCAGGTAGCGCTTATCGAAGCAGCCGGTGTAGTCCCGGTCATTAACCTGCGGGCATCTGAAGCGGGGTCACTCGTGGCCCTTGCACAGGAACTTGGGAGTTCAATCATCTATGAGATTGATGCTCACTGCAGACAGCAACCAATGATAGAGGCACGGAGCGGAGAGTTTCTCCTCCACCATCCCGAAATCCTGATTGCATATGTACAGGCGTTAAAAATTGCAGGTGTTCTGGTCTCGGTAAAAATTCGCGCCGGAGTAGCTGCTGATGATGTGGAGTTGTCACGACGGCTCTGGAAAGCTGGTGCTGATGTCCTGCACATCGATCTCATGGACTTTGATCACACGTACCTCAAAAAAATCCGTGATGCGTCTCCGATCTTTATCATTGCCAATAACGGGATCACCACCTTTGAGAAGGCAAAGGAGTTGTTTGCGCATGGTGCTGACATGATCTCACTTGCCCGGAACTCTGATGAAAAAACCCTCTCATCCCTGAATGCGCAGATTGTCCAGTACACCCGTGAACATGGCTGGTATAATGCACCAAAGCAGCTCTGCCGGGGAGGAGATATCCGGTCACTGGCATTTTGTTGCATGCCGGTCAAACCCTGCCCTCTCCTTCCAACTCTTCAGCAGTACAATATCAGCCCGCAGGAGTTCGTCTCCATGAAGCTCGAAGCAGTTGCTGGAACCCCGCTTGAACAGGGAGCCAACACCTGCTTTGGCAGTCTTGTATACTGTTGTAAAGACACCACCCCATGTATGTTCAGAGATGCGACACTTCGTCAGGCAGGAATTAAAAAATCCACCTACATGGACCTGAAAAGAGAGATCTCTAAAAAACTTCTGAAGAAAATATTCAAATGAACCCTGATATCAGCAGAACCGAGCGGGCACAGATGGCTATGGCATTTGAAGTCTGTGCCTGGGATAAGCCAGGAAATGTGGACCGGTGTCATGACTACCCTGACACAAAACTTGAGCATTTCCTGGCATCCGTCATCTTCTGCAGACCGGCCCTGGAAAAGGCTGAACACCGGCAGGGAAGTGTAGGTGCCCTGATCAGGGAAGCGACGATTCTCACCGGACGGCACAAAGGAGGAAATACTCATTTCGGTGCCTTCATCCTCCTCATCCCCCTTATCATGGGAGGCACTATCAGGGACGCATCAGACATCGTCAGGCAGACAACCATAGAAGATGCCCTGGATTTTTATGATGCCTTTGCCCATACAGCGGTCAGGGTCAGGGACGAGGATGAACTTGACATCAATGATCCGAAGGCAAAAGAAGAACTCAGAAAGCGGAAGATGACGTTTTTTGATGTTATGGAATATTCTGCCCCCCATGATCTTGTCGCCCGGGAAATTACGCAGGGGTTTTTACTCACCCGGTATACTGCTGACCTTCTCATTGAAAACCAGGATGAGAAAAACCCTATATCAAAGGTATTTCTAAAACTACTATCTGAGTATCCGGACACCTTCATCGCGAAAAAGTACGGAGTCGGTGCATCAGAACTTGTCAGAGAGAAAGCTGCTCAGGTGATTGCAGGTTCGATGAGTTCTGCTGAGCTGGATGAATTCTGTCTGGATAACGGGTACAATCCCGGATCACTGGCAGATATCATGATATCCGGCCTGTATGTAGCGTTAGGAGAAGGATGGGAGTGGGACCATTAACAGCCCCGGTGGACCAGATATTCACCGAAGGAATCAATGAGGTAATCGTTACAACCTGCAATAATGCCGCCCCTATGGGGATTATCAGGAAAAATGAAACACTCTCGATGATTGTGTTTCGTACCAGTCACACAGCGCAGAATATCCTCCGGGATGGATGGGTCATCGCTCATATATCTCATGACCCGGTTCTTTTTGTAAAAACTGCCTTTGAAGATCTCTCAGAAGAATCCTTCATTCAGGAACAGGTTGGAGATCGAATTATTCATCGGCTCAGAGGGATTCAGAACTGGATATTCTGCACTGCTCATGTCGAGAATACAACACCTGAAAAGCTCTTTGTAAATCTTGAGCCGGTCCACGTGAACATCGGTCCGGTCCTGCCGGTTCCGGTTCATCGTGGTCTCAATAATATCATCGAAGCAACGGTCCATGCAACCAGATTTATTATGAGCAGGGATCCCGAGCTTGCCCGGCTTATCCGTCATCATGGTGATCTGGTGATGCGATGTGGAGGAGAACAGGACAAACGGGCTATCCGGCTCCTCTACGGATATGTAAACACAGCGGTTCCTGGAACGTTTTCGTAAAAATCAGGCAGGAGAAATTCTCCTGATAACCCCGGTTTCATTGGTTCTGTATCCCCCAAGGCGGGAGAGCAGGGATTTGAATTCGTCAGATTGTATGAGTGATACAACGCTTTGAACCCTGGAATCTGATTCAAATGTCTCTTTTCTCATGGCTAGTTCGTACCGCTCGGTACCAATCGGGATGAAAGGGAGATTATATGCTTTTGCCGCAGAATGCACCGCCATGCCAAGGTCTCCATCTCCGCTCATCACCGCAAGACATACGGCAAGATGGGTTGTGACTTCACGATTATATCCTTGAACGGAGTCAGAAGAGATCCCTCTCTCTTTTAACATATAATCAAGCAGCATCCGGGTTCCTGATCCTTTCTGCCGGTTCACAAACCGGTGCGTGGAAATGGCATCGAAATCCAGACCATCCCTGGACACGATTCCCTGCTCCCGTTCTGCAACACAGATGAGGACCAGTTCTTCACCAGGCATGTACCGCTTCAGGAATGCCCTATTATAATCCCCGTCTTCTGACAGAAGATGCATGGGAGCGAGGTGACAATCCCCTCTCTTTAATGCCATAAGACCGCCCATACTCCCGACATGGACCGATGCAGGGAATATTCCACTGCTCCTCAGGTGATCTGACAGATGGTCTATGACAGGATCATGAGACCCGGTGATGAGAATGGTCCTTTCAGCCTCTGCGATTGGAGTCGTCACTCTGACCGATACGAGAGATCCCGGTTCAAATCCCTCTGATGATGCGGGGATGGTGATATATCCGTTTGACCTCACAAGACTCATCTGGATACCTGACCCTCGTGACAGGGGGAGGGCCACCCAGGAATCCTTGATCTTTCCTATCGTGACCAGGACAAATTCATCAATACCGATATCAGAATACAGAGGGCCAGCCAGTCGTGCCTCGATAATCTGAGGCTCCTCAATATGCAGCCCGTACCATGAGAGAAGCGGCCTGATAATCTCGCGAAGAATGGTATGACAGGCGACCGGGTACCCGGGCATTCCGATAACCGGCTTTCCAGATATCTCTCCAAAAATTACCGGTTTTCCAGGTTTGATTGCAAGACCATGCACAAAGACCGTTCCCAGTTCACTGATTATCCGGCTGGTGTAGTCTTTTGTCCCTTTGGATGAACCGGCTGATATGAGCACCAGATCATGGGAAGCGACCGCTTCGGTAATCGCCTTTCTGATTATATCTGGTTCATCAGGGACGACCGGAAACAGGGTTACCATGGCTCCACTCTCCCGTATCTCTGCAGCAGCCATGAGCATATTACTCTCAATCACCTGTCCGGGTTTTGGCGAAGTTCCCAGAGGCACAATCTCGCTCCCGGTTGGGATAAGCGCAACCCGCAGGGAGAGCACATCAACCCTGGTTATCCCATATGCAGCCATCGCCCCGATATCTCCTGACCTGATGGTATGACCACTGGGCAGAACCATCTCTCCAAGAGCGATATCCTCACCGACCGGACGGATATGCTGCCAGGGATATGCAGACATGCGGATAAGAAAGCCATCATCAGCCTCTTCCGTATCCTCGATCATGATGACGGCATCATATTCAGATGGAATGAGATTGCCCGTATTCACCCTGATATAATCGGTGATGAGGACCGGGCTCTGATCGGTGGCTCCATGCGTATCTTCTGCCTTTACCGCTAATCCATCCATCGCAGAGAGATGACCGGCAGGAAAGGAGAGGGGTGCATGAACGGCATGGGCGGTTACCCGACCGATGGAATCCTGAACCGGCACCTCTTCAATCCCTGCCTCATAGGGGAACCGGGTATGAAGCAGCCGGAGTCCTTCGGATAAGGATTTCAGTTGAAGATATCGTTCTGTCATGAATTTCTCCAGATCTCTGCAAATACACGGGTTTCTTTCTCATACCCTTCGGTATCTGCCGGAATACAAAGCAGCCCGTCACTCATAGCGAGCGTATTGGTAAGTCCTGATTTTCCAAAAACAGGTGTTATGTTGTCATCACTCTGCATAATCCTGATATAATCCTCCCTGCCTTTCGCTGAAGGAACAGGCGAGGTGAGCACTCCGGATATCCGGACCGGCTGTGATACCTCACCGGTCATCGTATGAATGAGGTCTCTGACCAGGGCATGCAGTACAACATAGGCTGAAGCAGGATGACCAGGAAGACCGATAACCGGTTTGTCCTGAATCTTTCCGATAATAGTGGGTTTCCCTGGAGAAAGAGCGATACCATGTACAAGCAGCTCTCCCTTTTCTGCGATGATATCTGCACACATATCCCGTTCACCTTTCGAGCTCCCTCCAGAAATGAGCACGATATCGGCCTGGCTGACTGCCTTGAAAAGTGCATCCTCAAGGGCAGGCCGATCATCACGCACAATCCCGATGGAAATCGGAATACCCCCTGACTCCTCGACAAATCCGGCGCAGAGATAGGTATTCACATCACGGATCTGCCCGGCCTTTGGAACATCAGATACGGAAACAATCTCATTTCCGGTGGAGATTATTGCAACCAGAGGTTTTTCAGAGACCGGAACCTCACTCTTCCCACATGCAGCGAGGACGCCCATACCTCGTGAAGAGATCCTGGTGCCTGCGTGAAGGGCGGGTTTCTGCGAAGAAAAGTCCTCGCCTCTAAACACAATATTTTCTCCGACTGCAACCGGTTTTGAGATGAATACATCATTCCCCATCTCCTCGCTGTACTCAACCATGACCACGGCATCAGCACCGGGCGGGAGAAAAGCCCCGGTCGGGATATACATACAGGTTCCAGGCGATACCGATCCGGATGGTTCATCACCCATCTCAACCCTGCCGGACAGGGAAAGCATGACAGGGATGCTCTCTCCTGCACCGATGGTGTCTGCGGCACAGACTGCATAGCCATCAACAGTGGAACGGTCAAACCCGGGAATATCGATATCTGATATGATATCAGCACTCAGGACATATCCAAGAGAATCAGCAAGGGGGATGGTCTTACCCGCGGTTTTTCTGGCAAGACCCAGGAGAATAGTCCGTGCAGTATCAACAGGAATGACCGATAAGAACCGGCTCATTTAAAGCAGCCAAGCTGACATGCACGGATTTTAATATTGTTGGTGTTGCAGTATTTTGCAAGATCCATCTTTGAGATACCATACTTTTCAGAGATCTCAAAGGCTTTTGGACACTGAAGTTCAGTCGTGATACCCTCAGTTTCAAAAATCGATTTTATCTTTTCAGATTCCATATATATAAATTGTAAATTTAAGAATAAAGGTTATAGCTGTTAATTACCTTCAATGACAACAAAACACCATATCCAAACAACACTTCTTATCAGCTCACGCAAAGACCCGGCTGGTTCACTCATCCACGAAGAACTCCTCTCGTTGCTTGAAAATGACAAAAGGGCCCTTCCCTATATCAGGCACTGGCATGCAGAAGAACGACTCATCTATCTTGACGGCCCTTCCTTACCCCATGATGCAGACCGTATACTCTTCCTTTCCCGGCATGCCAGCGAGCGGCCAAGGCCGGTTCTGACGGTTCATGTTACTGGTAATTATGGTTCTGCTGACTATGGAGGAGAACCGGGAACGCTGACACCAGCAGCACCGGATCTAATGCATGCCCTTATGAGCCGGCTGGTCATCCATGCTCCTGAGGGGTATGAGGTCATGTATGAGGCAACGCACCATGGACCAACTGAAATTCCTCTGCCCTCCTGTTTCATCGAACTTGGCAGTACTGAAAGAGAATGGAATGACCGGAATGCTGCGAGGGCAGTTGCACAAACCGTGCTGGATGCTCTCATCATGGATACATCGCAGGTCATACCCATGGCAGGGTTTGGAGGGACGCATTATGCCCAGCGTCAGACAGAGATAACGAAACTAACGAGAGGCGGGTTTGGTCATATCATGCCCACCCGGGATATCCCGCACCTGACCGATGCACTATTTCAGGATATTATCTCCTCCTCCGGTGCGGTTGCCATATATATTGATGGGAAATCAATGTCAGGAAAAGAGGAGCGGATGATAACCGGCCTTGCAGAGAAGTATAAAATCCCGGTCCTTGGGCAGGGAGATCTGATGCGGCTTTCTGATCTCTCCTTTTCTGAATATATGTCTATAAGGAAACTGGCTGACTCTCTCCTTCCCGGATCATCAATCATTCTCCATACCATCCCGGAGATGGCAAGCCCGGTTTCTCTGACCATTCCGGGTGAGCTGGTCGATGAAGTTATGAAAGTAGCCGCAGAAGAGTTCATTTCTGCGCTTGAACCACTACCGGTTGTTCATATGACCGGGAGAGGAAAGGCTTGTCATCCGGTTTTTATCACCGATGCAGCATTCAGCGCCAGAATATCGGATGAATTAATACATCTCTGTGTAACATTGTTACAGGACAGATACACCTGTTCTTTTGAGGGGGATTCTTTAATCATCAAAAAATTACGGTTTGATCCGAAGAAGGCCAAAGAACTGGGAATTCCTTCAGGCCCGCTATATAGTGAGCTGATGGCAGGAAAGCCGGTTGAAGTTGGTGATCTGGTGATTTATCCGGATATGGTGATGACAGAGACTGAAAAGCGGATTCCAATTCCGCAGAGGCAGGCCAGATGAAATCAATCGTTGAAGAAGCGCTCAACAGGGCGAAAGCAGAGCAACAGATTCCACAGAATAATAGTGACCTTGATGCTGTTCTCCGGACGATGACAACCCGGATCTCCGTAGTCGGATGTGGAGGAGCCGGGTCAAACACTATCACCCGGATGAAGGATGAGGGGATTGCAGGAACCACCCTGTATGCCATCAATACCGATGCCATGCATCTTGCAACCGTCAAGGCAGATCAACGGATTCTAATCGGACGACAACGGACACGGGGTCTTGGGGCAGGATCCTATCCGCAGGTCGGGGAAGAAGCAGCACTTGAGAGTGAGCATGACATCCGACGGGCTGTTGAAGACTCTGACATGGTCTTTATCACCGCTGGTCTTGGCGGGGGGACCGGAACCGGATGTGCTCCGGTGGTTGCACGGGCGGCCCATGAAGAAGGTGCCCTGACAATTGCAATAGTAACTCTCCCCTTCTCATCTGAAGGCGCCATCAGGATGGAGAATGCTGAAGCTGGCCTTGAACGCCTTCGTGATGTGGCAGACACGGTCATTGTCGTTCCCAACGACCGGCTCATTGAGGTTGTTCCAAAATTACCCCTCTATGCAGCATTTAAAGTCGCAGATGAGGTCCTGATGCGGGCAGTAAAGGGGATCACCGAACTTATCACCGTCCCAGGTCTTGTGAACCTTGACTTTGCCGATGTGCGGGCCATCATGGAGAAAGGAGGGGTGGCCATGATCGGTATGGGTGAGAGTGATGCCCAGGACAAGTCTGCGGATTCGGTGCGCAAAGCTATCAGATCACCTCTGCTTGATATAGACATTTCCTGCGCTACCTCCGCACTTGTCAATGTGACTGGTGGTCCTGACATGACCATGGCTGAAGCTGAGGGTGTTGTAGAAGAGGTCTATGCCCTGATTGACCCTGATGCACGGATTATATGGGGAGCACAGATAGATCCGACGATGCAGAACACCATTCGGACCCTGCTCATCCTGACCGGCGTGCGGTCGCCACAAATATATGGTAGGAATGAAAAAAATAACCCGAAATTTCAGAGACACTTTGAGATTGATTTTCTGAAGTGATATA
>ERZ1645192.4829-NODE-4829-length-10601-cov-5.774038_pt1 | contig 10601 bp, 17 predicted proteins | sample MGYA00575354_ERZ1645192 | MGnify/ENA primary metagenome ERZ1645192 (study PRJEB40844, sample SAMN11349763) | freshwater sediment metagenome | isolation source: river sediment | host: Sediment | place: India: Faizupur Khadar , New Delhi | collected 2017-02-21 ...
GTGTTAAGGTTAAATTTAGGGTCGGATAATATGATAGAAAATTTCTCATCTAATTATATCGTTTGTTTTATTATATACTCACAAGAAGCAGAAAAGTTTTGTTACCTAGCGCAAAAATTTTCAACCATTTCTAATTCTTCCTGCTTTTCTTGAATTTTTATATCTAGGGTTTCTTGTACTAGTTCTGGATTTATTACTCCCTTTGAAGTTACGAGTTTAGTGTAAGCTGAAGCTAATTTTTTGCATCCTGCTAATTGATCTGTATTTGTACATGAATCAATAATGCTAAACACCTTTTTAATAGGGACTAAGTTTTCCATAGTAAAAATTATTTTTCTATATATTCATTTAAAAATTGATCAGAATTCTTTTCGTATTTTTCAACATCAATATTATTTGAAATAATAAAATTAAACCAATCTCTTTCTAAAGGATCCACCTGTTTAAGTTCCCCGTGTCTGTGCCTATCCATTAGCCATCTTACAAATGACCAATTATTTGCAATCTCAAGAACTAAACAATTTTTTTGATATTTAGCCTGCTCGGGAAGGAGTTCTTCTCTTGGGGGGATTCCAAATTCCTGAAAAAATACGTGTTGTGCTCCCATTTATTTCTTTTTTCCAAATAAATCCGAAAATGCGTCTGGAGAAAATCCCTTTCCAAAAATATTGCCTAAATCAATTTTTTCTGTACAAGAAATAACAATGATATACTGGTATTCGGTTCCGTATTTCTTTTTGCAGAAATCATCAAGCTTTGTCTTAGCATGAAGCTCAGACATACAATTCTTAACAATTATTTCTTTTCCAAAGAAATTTTGAATAGCACAATGTACATCGTATTTAATAGTATAAGCTTTCATATCTATCATATTTAAGCAAATATACTAAAAAATACCCAGAATAAAAAATTATCTGTTTAGTTTTTTCTTAAATATTCTTGCAAAAAGCCCTTTGGTACACTTTGATGCAGCAACTTTTTCATCAAGTTTTTCCGGAGTTGAATCAGCATCAATAGTTGTCCAAGCTTCCCATTGTGCACCCCAATCAGCATATTTTAAATAAGTATAACCCTTATCACCCCAAGCAGTACTCCATGAATTTCTTATAATGAAAGAATCCTTAAGATAGCCAGCTACGCAAACTGCATGACCTCCTAACATTTGCTGTCCAGTAAAATCTGGTTTCCAGAATTCCCATTTTTCAGGATTATAAACCGGAAATGCTATATAACAAGGCCCGTTTGCAAACAAAGCTTTCTTTAATCCATCAAGTAAATCGATTCTTGCATATCCAATAATTTGATATTTAGCAGCTTCATCTTTTAATTCTGGACTAAGAGTTAATTCATTAAGATCTTCTAATTTTCCATAGGGATAATGTTTTTCTGAAACAATACCTACTTTATTAAGTATTTTCATAGTATCTCTTGGGGTCATTCCTTCCATTCCATAGGATTCTCGAAGATTATAAACAAACTGAGGAGACATATATTCATTAAATCCCAAGTCAACTTTTTCTTGCCATTCTTTCATTGCAGCTGCAGTTTGAGCTGAGCAAGTTCCCTGAGTTCCTTGATCCCTAATAGGACGCATTTGAGGACGTAAATCATACTCAAGTGGAAGAGTAACATCAGCAGGATAAACAGAACTTAGTAAGAAGTCTCTTTCGTCTACCGGGCTTCTTTGAAGATTAAATTTATAATTCATCATTATCATAACAAATAGATTATTTTTCAATCTATTTATTCACAAAAAACCCCCTATTAAAGGGGGTTTTCAAGACTACATCAAAAAATTATAAATTAGCTAAAAAAGTTGAGTCAGAAGCTTGTTCTGAAGGAACAAAAAATCCTAAAATATCCTCATCAGGCAAAGTTTTTATATCCTGATATAATTTAATTTTAGAATCCATCTGAACCCTTATAATCCAATATCTGAGAAGATTTTCATAAGTAGGACTCGTAGCATATCTTTTCCCCTGATAATTTACGTATCCTTTATCCGCAACTAAACTTCGAATTTCCCGTTGAATAGTGTCTCCGGCTGCAGTTATTTTTATGAGATACCTTTCTCGAACTAATTTAAGATAAGGCTCTATTGATTCATTTGGGTTGGAATATGTATAGTGGATTTTGCCATTATCATAGGTTCCAACATTCCATACAGAATTTGTTTGAACTGCCATTCCTTTAGTTCCCAAATGAGATTCTAAAATTCCCTGAGCTATTACAAGGGTTAAATCCATTTGATATTTTCCGCATAATTCAACTAATAATCTGGAATTTATTTTGTTATCAGGAGCGATAGATTTCATATAGATTTCTACTTCTGATATAAGTCTTTCCATAGAATAATCTCTCACTTTTGTAATATAGAGAGCATTTTCCATTTCAATATTTTCAAGTTCAATATTTGTTGAATTCATTGCTTTAGATGGAACCTCCAGTAAAGCAGTAGTTAGCACGCTTACTATTGCTAAAAACATTAGTGCCAATAATCCTTTTAGCAGTTTTTTTATTCGGGGAAATTCATTAAAAGTAAGCAAATTCGTTTTAGGTTTTGATGTAGTCTCTTCCTGTTTGGAAATTTGTTTCTTTAATTGCTTCATAATCATTTTTTTAGTTTAACATAAAACCCTATCTATCAACCAAAAGCCTTCCTATCATTAACAGGGTTATTATTTTAATTTGGGTTTTTTAAAGTTAACTTAGTCGGAAAACAATTGCATTGACTGAGTTAAACTGTCCTCATCTTCTTGATGAGGCATATCTAGAGATTCTGATTCTATCACGTCAGAAGTTTCTTCTATATATCTTGAGGAAGTGGTCAAAGAATCCTCTTCTTTTAAATCCCTAAGAATCATATAGGCTTTATCCTTAACAATTCCATCCACTAATTTTCGGGATTCGAAGGATGTAAGTTCTTCATCTTCAATTAAACGAAGAATGGTTCTTTCCCCTTCACCTTCCATAAGAATATATGTAGCAGTAGGTCTTTTTTTAAGGAAATTGGTAATATCTTTAGAAAATACTCCTCCCCTTCCAGTAAACCATTTTTTAAAAGCCTCAGAAGACATCGATGAAGGTAAATCCATTCTTTTTTGCCCCTCCTCAATAGAAATAACTACACCGTCGATAAAATTGGGACAGATCTCATTTATCTCTAAGGTTTTTAGAGTATAATTAAGAATCTTCTCTTCTTGGTTCTTCTTTGATTTTGCCATCATCTAAATTGAATTTATATATTACTAATTTAATTTCTTCTTCTAAACTTCTCCAACAATTATGTTCCAAAAGTTCTTTAGCTTTAAATACCCATGTTCCTTCTTTAAATTCTAAATCCGGATCTGAAACATATTTATCAACAGCTTTGATCCCGCCTTTTTTATAAGCTATTAAAAGATCTCTTGTTTTAGCTGTTTTCATTTTAATTCCTTCATCATTTTTTGGAATGCATCCATTTCCTTTTTCATCTCTTCCGGATAGAATTTAATAGCATCTTTAATTTGTTTTGGGTCCTTCTGATAAAATTGACAATATTCGGAAATGGTCTCTGAAGAAATTTTAATCTTTTTTTCCTCTTTTTCTTGATTCTTTTTTACCCCCTGTACATACATCCATTTTGGGGTATACTGATATTTTTTTCTAAGGAATCTTTGCCACCAATCTACTGTGGCTTCCATATTAATTCGGATGTGCTGAAGAAATTGAGCTTCTCTGGGAAAATTGATAGCCATTCGTCTTTGAATCATGAAGAAATTTTTTCTTTTATCCCCTTTAGTTGCATCAGCATAAGTTGCTGGGGATTCGAACATGGCTTTGGTTAATTCAAATAATTCCATAAAGCTTTTACTAAATCAAAGGTTAAAAGTTTTAAAAGGCTCCAGGAGTTTCCCCCTGGAGCCTTACAAACTCTAAAGAATTGTTATTCTTTTTTAGGTTCTTCCTTTGTTACGGCCTTACTCAAATCTTCAGGTTTAATCCCTACGAAATTGAGAAGTTTGGACATATCAAAGCCGGTTCCTTTAAGACCTTCAAACATCTTAGTAAGGACTTCCACTGGGATAGTTCCGAACTTACTGACGCTTGAACCGCCCTGGCCACCGCCAAAGTCGATGACTTTAACATCCTGGATATTGGCAAGGTGAGCAGAAGAAGCAGACATAACACCTGCGAATTCTTTGATAACATTAGGACCGAGTGTCTGAAGAGCATTAAGTACTTCAAGGAATTTACCAGTCTGGTCAAGCTTAGCATACGCTTCAGCCTTTTCCTTAATACCTTTTGCTTCACCGGAAAGTTTAGCGTAAATTGCCTTACCTTCGGCTTCACCCATTTTGACGATCTTAGCAGCTTCACCTTCAGCTTCAGCAACCTTTGTAAGTTTAATCCTTTCAGATTCACCTTCGGCCTGTTTAATTGTGGCTGTCTTTTTACCATCAGCTTCGATAACCAGAGACTGCTGAACACCTTCTGCAGTTACGATACGAGCTTTCTTTTCAGCTTCTGCCGGAACAATCTTATCAGCGATATATTCCTTTTCCATTTTGATAGCACGAGCTTCCTGAACCTTTGTCTGAGCAACTTCCTGAGCAGCTTCTGTTGCAGCCTGAGCTTCAACAACGTTCTTGAGAGCCTGAGCCTGGGAAAGAGGACCTGCCTGGTTGGCAATCTCATTCTGAGTATCGGTAAGAGCTTTCATCTGGGCTTTCTTAACATCACGTTCGTTGTTAGATTCGAAAATCTTCTGATCGTTCAAGTTAGCCTGCTCAATACCTGCTCTTTTTGCAGTAGTTGTTTTAATCTGAGCATCCCTTTCAGCTTCTGCAGTACCAATATCAGCATCCCTTTTTATTTCAGATGCTCTCTTACGGCCGAGGTTCTTTATATAGTTATCATTATCGCGGATATCCTGGATGTTGAGGAAGTCGATATTGATACCCATTTTATTGAAATCGTCATTAGCTTCTTCAAGGACGGCTTTGTTCAGCTCTGTCTTATCACCGATAAGAGCTTCCATGGTCATTTTACCAACCACTGCCCTTAAGTGACCTTCCAGGTTCTGAAGAATAGTTTTGTCGATGTCGTCATTGCTTCTGCCAAGGAATCTTTCAACGGCTACACGAAGAAGACTGAGTTCAGATGCGAATTTCACGTTAGCAACTCCTTCCACTGTTGTCATAACCCCATCTTTATTAGGAGCATTTTCAACTCGAACGGTAAGAGTTCTGTTTGAGAGATCCATAAATTCAACTTCTTCCAAAATAGGAATTCTGAAGAATCCACCACCAGCTACCAGACGATAACCTTTTTCAGTTTTGGTTCCATCGGCATTTTTAATGATCTTCTTACGACCGAATATAACCGCTGCCATATTAGGCGGGATTCGGATGTAGTTTTTGTTGACAAATGCCAACAGGGAAGCGAGAAGAATGATCGCACCAAGAATAATACCTCCAAGAATAATGTAACTTTGCATTGTGTTTGGTTTTTAAATGTTAATTAATGTATTTCAAATTTAAACTTTTTCGACGATTAGGACTGTTCCAAGACGCCCAACGATTTTTACAGTTTCGTGAAGCTTCAAAGGAACGCTATTCTTTTCTTTAGCCATAAAAAGCTGATCTCCTCCTCCGGAATCTACTTTTACCTGACACGATCCACTATTTGTAGTTTCAACAGTCACCTGAGCATTTTTTCCGAGAAAGGATTCTGAATCCAGGTTGCTGTTTCCCTGAAAGGAATAGAGCAATTTCATAATGTAATAAGTTATAGCTCCAGTAGCTACACCGGCTGCAAATCCAACGAGAAGCTGACCAAGTAATGATTTTTCGGCAAGGAACATAGCTCCACCTCCGATACCAAAGGCCATTAGAAAGGCAAATATCACCCTTAAAGAAAATATTTTAGGGCTATCTGCTTGATCCCCATCGTGTCCGCCAATGTCATGGCTGAAATCTCCGTGAAGATCCCCATCGTGAAAATCCCCAAATATCAGAGAACTGAGAAGCCCCAAGCCTCCAATGCCGAGAAATGCGATGTAAATTAAATGTACTTTTTCCATTTTTATTTAAATTAAGATTGATTACTTATTTTTCCAGGGGAAATTTGCTTTTTGAAGCGTTTGGCTAGCTTTATTAGCTGCTTCTGTAACTTGTTCTACAACTTCTTGTACAGCAGTCGGTTCAGCTTTTTTATAATGATCCCTGATTTCTTCCTGAGAAGTCTTAGTGGTTTTGTCAACAACGACTACCACAACATAGAATACATCCACAAGTTGAAAAAACTGATACCATTTATATTTTCCGGACTCATTGACGGATTTGATAACATTTTCCAGATATGCTTCTGTTTTAGTTCCTTTCCGAACTCCCTGATATTGAATTTCGGATAAAAGATCCTTGACATTAAAAATTTTGTATTTCATATTTTGTGCATTTTGTTTAATTTCTTCATCCAAAAGCATTTTTTGGGATAGCATAAATTGTTCAAATTGAGAAGCGCTAAGACTTCCAAGATTTTTTACAACCTCTGGTAATCGTGCCATCAGAATAATGCTTTATTCATATTAATTCTGTCAATCTCTCCAAAAATAGAAGCTTCTGTTGTGGGCTTCTTATATTTTCCTCCTCCAGAAGTTACATATCTGGTTCCTTCAAGAATAGAAACCATGTTCCAGTTTTGAGGACGAACTTGAGGTTTGGAAAGTTCTTCAGCAACTTTGCTTTGAAATTCTTTTACAATATTTTCTGGGAAAACAGAAGGATCCAAAAGAACAAGTTTCATCTGTCGATTTAGCCTATCCTCCATTTTGAAAGCTGGTCGTTGACCTGAAATATTTACAAGTTGGTCATAAATAGGATCTTTCTTTTCAATTAAATCCCAGGGATCTGTGGCTCCAATATAATCTATAATTTTTTCAAATTTAGATTCGGTGATACGAACTTCTTTTCCTTTGTCATTTAGCCATGTATAAATGGAAGGAACATTGTCACCATCATCTCCGCAGAATATTTTTCTGAGAGCTATTTGATTACCATTAACTTTTTCTGATTTGGTTTTTGATTCGTTGATGATTCTCTTAAAATCTTCTTTATCAACATCAATCCCCCTATTGAAAAAATCTCCTGGATCAGCATCCAAAACCCATTCATCGAAATATTTTTCTGGAACAAAAAGTTTTTTAGAAGCATTTTTGCCCTGAAGGAATGGATTATAAACTGTACAAAAAGCAAATTTGCCGGGGGTATATTGAAATCCATTTACAAGTTGACGTACGTCCTCGTCCGCGGATACTATAATAACATGCTGATTTTGATTGAGAAGAAGTTCTTTTCTCCAAAGAGCAATAAGATCGTCTGCTTCAGCCTTATCAAATTTAGAGACGATAAAACCGTTTGTTTCGAGAATGTCAGCAAATTCACCCATGATTTTGAAAACATTATCCCAGTTGATATGAGCTGATTTTGTTCTCTGAGCTTTGTACCCTTCATTCTCGTCTATAGATATATCCTTTCTCCAGGACTTAGAATCGAGAGCAAATATTACTCTTGAGGGATTTATCGTGCGAATGACCTGAGACACATCTGTAGCAACCTTTCGCATCAACTGATCTAATTCAGTCTGGTTATCAAAAGTGTATTGTTTAGATCCATATCCTCCTACGATAAATAAGGATCTAAAAAACATGTTACTAAGGTCGAATATTGCGTTCGTCATAATTAGTCCAAATGTATGAAAAATATTTTAATATAAAAATTTATACTTGTTAAAAAGCCGTTAAAATTATTCCCCTCCAAGATCTAATGGATGAGCATCATAAAGGATCTGAATCATATAAGAACCCAGTTCCGTTACATGCAAGGGATTTATTTGAATAATATTCGGCATTTCATCTTCTATCCATTCCTGCACTTTGGCTTCCAGTCTTTCATAAGACCCTTCTCTAAAAAATTTTATTTTTTTCATATTGACATCAATGTTTGAATAACTATAGAATGCTTTTCTTTTGGGACCTTTGTTAGATCACAAACTATTTTATAGGGAACGTTCATTTTTCCCAGAATTCCGCTAAAGGAAATATTCTTTTGTATCTCCACAATAGGTTTACTTTCTACTGTAATCTGATTGGAACCGATGTTTATCATGAATTTAATATTTGCTGAATTCTAAAAACTGCAGCTAATAAAGTTATCAAAGGATCTATTACAAACGATTTTTGATATTGATATTCGGCTGTTGCAATAAGGATGGCAGGTAATTTGTCTAATCTGGCTGGAGCCATATTTTTAAGATATTCCGGAAAATCACTTCCTAAAGCCGCTAAGCTTTCATCAACCTTTGAACCAAATTGATTTACAATAAGTTTGTAATTTTCATAAGGTTTATCGGGTTTTTCCAAACAAAGCTTGAAGAGATCTCCAAAATCCGAAGATGTAGCTGTATTTTCAGCAGTAAGTTTCTCAACCTTTCGAATGTACAATGATTGAATTTTATTCATCAAAGCTCGAAGATCCGGAAAATCCCTCTTAACAAATTGATCTAAAATATCCTCATCAAAAGAAATTTTTGCTGCTTGTAAGATTAAAGCTACTCGTTTCTTATATTCAATCATCAAATATTCCTGCTCCTTCATATCGATTGGATCATAAGAAATGGGGAGAAAACGGGATTCCCAAATTGGTGCAGGGATCTTGTTAAAGAAATTACACGAAGCAATAAACCGAGTCGTCTTAGCAAATTTTTCCATAACAGCTCTTAAAGCTTGAAAAAATTCAGCTGTAGCTCCATCAAGCTCATCCAATATAACACATTTGAGCTTATTTTTTCCTTCCTCTAAAGAAATTGAAGAACAAAATGGAATAAGATTATCCCGAATAATGTTTATACCCCTTTGATCCGAAGCATTTATATAAAGATAGGGATGATCCTTAGCCATTATAAAAAGAGAAGAAGTTTTTCCATTTCCGGGTGAACCATATAGAAGAATATTTTGAATTAATCCTTCTTCCAGCTGAGCCCGAACTCTGGGGGGAACTATAAGCTGATCTAATTTTTGCGGACGAAATTTCTCTGTAAATAAATTTGTGTCAACTGCCATGATATATACTATATAATGATTTTATACAAAAAATAAATATTAAAGTTTCAATGAATTACCAAAAAATATATAATGATCTTATTCTAAAAGCTAAGAAGGAATCTCGAAGAAAATATACCGGAATTTATTATGAAAGACATCACATTATTCCAAAATGTCTTGGGGGATTAAATACTCAGGATAATCTAATTTTATTAACAGCTAAAGAGCATTTTATTGCTCATAGATTATTATTACTTCTTTATCCAAAAAACAGAAGTCTTATTTATGCTTTTTGGAGATTAACCCATCGATTCTCCTACAATAAAATAAGTAAAATTTCTTCTAGAGATTATTCTTATGCCAAAGAACTTTTTAATTCCATTCCTAAAAATAAATCTTTTGAGGCTAAACAAAATATGAGTAAAGCTCGAAAGGGGAAATCCTATAAACAAATATACGGAGATAATTATTTAAAAATGAAGGAAAAAAGAAAAAAACAAACAGCAGGAAAAGGAAACCCTCTTTCTAAAAAATATCTCATTCATAATAATAAGTTAGATTTATATTGGTTTTGTCATGGAAATCTAGATCAATTTTGTGCTGAAAAACATGTATCAGGAAGAACTCTTCAGAAATCAAGGAAAACAGATTCTTATATAAATGGATGGAAATGTATTCCTTTTTCAAAAGATATTTCTATTCCTTTTATTGTTTATTAGCAAAGGGTCTTTTTTATTAACCATTTCCACCAGGGAAGAATATCCTTTTCCAAATAGATTTCTGCCTGAATAATTCTTACATCGTGATTGAAAGCGACATCGTATCCAGCAACATCATTGAGTTTTACCCATCTTAACTCGTCAATTTCCAAATTGGAGAAAGAAGTATCGGGTAATCCGGTCTTATTGAAATCATAAACAAATCCATAACTTAAGGCAATATTTTGCCTGTTTTCTGAAGGATCTGTATTGACAAAGAACGGAAGCCAGCTTCTTGATTTTGAAACAAAGAAAGATTTATAATTTGGCAAATATATAGAAGTTTCTTCATAAACCTCTCTTATGATAGCTTCTTGTCCGCTTTCATCCCAATCCAGATATCCGCAGGGAACACACCATTTACCAGGTTGATCCATTATTTTAGATCTTTTTTCAAGTAGGACATAGGTTTCCCCCCTGAATTTTCCAAAGATAACGGCAACAACTGCAGTACTTCTGCTTTCCCATATCATCTTGCCATTAATAGTATGACAAGGATTTGGCCGATTATTAAATTTAATTTTTTCCATTATGGTAAAGGGTCTTTATTTATTGAAATTTCAATAGCTCCGATAATGCTTAGCAAATTATCATGAAAGTTATCCCAATCTTTTTTGTTATCGAAATAATAAGTACAACTATTATGATGGATCTGATAGAATTTTATCCAGAATAATTCAGAATAATTCTCATTTTTAGCCCTGTGTTTCTTTTCGATACTTTGAACAAATTCCAAATTAACGGCTTCGCAGCCTTCTCTT
>ERZ1645192.4830-NODE-4830-length-10599-cov-11.639036_pt1 | contig 10599 bp, 4 predicted proteins | sample MGYA00575354_ERZ1645192 | MGnify/ENA primary metagenome ERZ1645192 (study PRJEB40844, sample SAMN11349763) | freshwater sediment metagenome | isolation source: river sediment | host: Sediment | place: India: Faizupur Khadar , New Delhi | collected 2017-02-21 ...
TATGAGGGGGATTACCGGCAGTTGCTCACGGTGACGCGGCAGGCTTTGCCCGGGGTGAAGCTGGTGGTTTGCGAGCCCTTTGCCTTGCCGGGGACTACGGCTGTGGATGAGAGCTGGGTGGAGCCCGTCGCGGGGTACCGCGCAGCCGCCCTGAAGCTGAGCCAGGAATTCGGAACGCTATGGATTCCCTTCCAGAGTATCTTCGATGAGGCGATCAGGCATGCTCCTGCCTCCTGGTGGTCGGGCGATGGAGTCCATCCTTCCATGGCGGGAAGTCACCTGATGGCTGCCGCATGGCTCCGGACGGTTTTTGGAATTTAGGTCCTATGATTTCTGAGGACTACAGCAGTTGATGGTCGGAGGTGGCTTTACATAGAGTAAAGCCACCTGAAAGGCAGCCCCTGTTCAGATGCCAACGCCGGCAAGGGTTCCATCGGGCAAAATCCGGTAGCAGGGGATAGACTGATTCTCACCGGTCAGGCAATAGAGCAAATCCAGGGTATCGGTGCCGCTGACAACCCCTTTTTCAAGATGGAGGGCTTCCGGTTTGACGTCTGACACGCCAGCCAGCATCTGCCCGTGGCTGTATATGAGAATACCCTTCCCGGAATCGGCGATGATCTCCAGATGGCCATGGTAAATCGTATCCTGCCAGTGGAAGCGCTCCGACCCTGCCGTAGCCTGTGCTTCTCCCTCTTTCAGGGGAAGCAGGTTATTCCGGCGGCAGGCCGCATAAATCAAAACACCCCCGAGAAACAGGAGAATGATCACATCTTTGTATTTTAACCTCATAAATGCTACCGGCCTGTGGGCCGGACTATTTTATTGAATGAACCATCCGTTTTGCTCTTACTGCCAAAAAAAACAGCCGCTTTTTTCAAAACGGCTGCAAATCTATTTATTCTTTTCTGCCGGAGGGCGTTTCTCCGGAGGGATTTAAGATTGGATTAACACAAGGAGGAGAGAACAGAGCGAACGCTGGGATTGAGTTTTACAATCCCAGCAGTTTCAGTACTTGTTTACAGACGTTTTCGCCGTTGAATCCCAGTTTGGTGTCAAGGATTTTATAGGGGGCCGAGTAGCCAAAGGAGTTCATACCCCAAATGGCTCCCTTTTCACCCACCAGTCCGGCCAGTGTCACGGAGAGCCCTGCAGTCATCCCGAAACGGGGGATGCCGGCAGGAAGTATCTCCTGTTGGTAGTCGGCCGGTTGTGAGCGGAAGCGTCCTTCTGAGGGGACGGAGACGACTCTGACGCTGAGGTGGTTTCTCTGGCGGAGGAGGGCTGCTCCTTCGACCAGGGTAGCTACTTCGGAGCCGCTGGCCAGCAGGACCACATCGGGGGTACTGCCGTCGTCCTCCACGATATAGGCGCCACGGGCGGCCTGAAGGGCGGAGGTGTAAGGATCGCCTTTCACGGGGAGGTTGGTGATGTTCTGGCGGGAGAGGATCAATGCCGTCGGGGTGGCATTGTTTTCCATGGCCAGTTGCCAGGCTACGGTGGTCTCGTGGACGTCGGCAGGCCTCAGCACCAGCATGCTGTTGTGTCCTTTATGGTTCTGAAGTTTTTCCATCAGCCTGATCTGGGCTTCCTGTTCCACGGGCTGGTGGGTGGGGCCGTCTTCCCCGACCCGGAAAGCGTCGTGCGTCCAGATGTACTTCACCGGCAATTCCATCAGGGCAGCCAGTCGCACCGCTGGCTTCATATAATCGGAGAAGACGAAGAAGGTCCCTCCGGCGACAATGACGCCTCCATGGAGGGCCATCCCGTTCATCACACAGGCCATTGTCAGTTCGGCCACTCCTGCCTGGAGGAAAGATCCGGAGAAGTCCCCTTTCCTGAAGGCTTTGGTTTTTTTCAGGAAACCGTCGGTTTTGTCGGAGTTGGAAAGGTCGGCGGAGGCAACAATCAGGTTCCCGATTTTCCCCGCGAAGGCAGCCAGCATGGTGCTGGAGGCGGCACGCGTGGCCTGGTGGTCTTTCTGGACGATGGCCGCATAGTCAAATGCCGGCGCTTTCCCCGAAAAGAACTCCTCCAGTTGTTGTGCCAGTCCGGGATTCTCAGCAGCCCAGCGGGCTTCTGCGGCTTTTCTTTCGGTGGCCAGGGCTTTCAGTTCCTGCCGACGCGCGGAATAGCATGCTTCGACCTCGCTGAAGATCTTAAAGGGTTGCGCAGGATCGCCACCCAGGTGAAGGATACTCTTTTCAAAGGAGGCACCGGCTTCACTCAATGGCATCCCATGGGTGGCGGTTTTTCTTTCATAGCTGGTCCCATCCTCTTTCAGGGCTCCCTTGCCCATGATGGTCTTCCCGATGATCAGCGTGGGTTTCTCTTTTTCATCCTGTGCCGATTTCAGGGCTTCTCTGATCTGACCTGCGTCGTTGCCGTCAATGGTGGTGACGTTCCAGCCCCACGCCTCGTATTTGCGGGCGGTATCCTCAGCGGTCACTTCGGCCGTGGTCGTCGACAGTTGAATGTCGTTGGAATCGTAAAACATGATCAGGTTACTGAGTCCCAGATAACCGGCCAGGCGACCTGCCCCCTGGGAGACTTCTTCCTGGACGCCTCCGTCGGAGATGAAGGCATAGGTTTTGTGGGCCATGACCTCACCAAAGCGGGCGGCCAGAAACCGCTCGGCAATAGCGGCCCCAACGGCCATGGCATGCCCCTGCCCCAGAGGCCCCGAGGTATTCTCGATTCCCCGCATCACATCCACCTCCGGATGACCGGGCGTGTTGCTCCCCCACTGACGAAACCCCTGGAGATCCTCCATGCTATAGTAACCGGCCAGCGCCAGTACACTGTATAGCATCGGCGACATATGCCCCGGATCCAGGAAAAACCGGTCCCGGTTTTTCCAACCCATATCTTCAGGATCATAACGCAAAAATTCACTGTAAAGGATGTGTATGAAGTCGGCACCTCCCATGGCACCCCCCGGATGGCCCGAACGGGCTTTCTCCACCATGGCCGCAGCCAGGATCCGGATGTTGTCAGCAGCTTTTACTTCTAAACTTTTCATGAATGGTATTGGTTTTTAATGATGTTGCGCTCCCCCCGCATGAACCGTCAGGGGGGGCAAAACCTGGTTTATTGCAGAATTCTGGCCATGAATACCCCGTCGATGGCTTTCAGTTCCTCGGCGATGCCGGGGCGGAGGTCACTCTTGTCAATATCGATGATATTGTAGGCGATCTCTTTTTTATTTTTGTTGAGCATGTTCAGGATGTTGACCCCTTCGCGGGAGAGAATGGAGGCGATCTGGGTTACCATGTTGGGGATGTTCCTGTTGGCCACCACGATACGGGTTCCGCCGGTCCGGTCCATCTCCACATTGGGGAAATTCACCGAATTGATGACGTTGCCCCGTTCAAAGTATTCTCTCAATTGGTCGACAGCCATGATGGCGCAATTGGTTTCCGACTCCTCAGTAGAGGCGCCCAGGTGCGGTATGCAGAGGGTGTTTTTCATGCGGAGGGTCTCTTCGTTGGGGAAATCGGTGATGTAGCGGGCTACTTTCCCATATTCCAGGGCCTCGGCCATATCGCCGTTATGGACCAGTTCGCCACGGGCGAAATTGAGCACCTTGACCCCGTTTTTCATGATCCTGAAGATCTCCTTGTTGATGTATCCTTTGGTATCAGGGGTGAGGGGGATGTTCAGGGTGATAAAATCGGCCGTGCTGATGGCCGATTCGAGGGTTCGGGCCAGTTGGATTTTGTCGCTCAGTTTCTGGGCTTGGGCCACCGACAGGTAGGGATCATAGCCGGTCACTGTCATGCCCAGGGCCTGGGCGGCGTTGGCCACCAGCAGCCCCACGGCTCCCAGCCCGATGACGGCCAGGGACTTCCCCTGGATCTCGGTGCCGGCATAATTCTTCTTTCCTTTCTCTATCAGGGTCGGGACCAGATCCCCCTGACCCACCAGACTCCTGGCCCATTCGATTCCTCCGCTGATATCCCTGGAGGCCAGCAAAAGCCCGGCCAGCACCAGCTCCTTGACGCCATTGGCATTAGCCCCGGGCGTATTGAAAACCACGATCCCCTGTTCGGTACACCGGTCGATTGGAATGTTGTTCACCCCGGCCCCAGCCCGGGCCACCACCTTCACACTCTTGGGAATCTCCATGCTGTGCATGTTGAAACTCCTTAAAATAATGGCGTCTGGAGCTTCGAATTCCATCCCTGTGTCGTATTTCTCATGTGGAAAATGGCTCAACCCCTGTGGATCAATCTTGTCTAATGTCAGTACCTTATACATGATCATTCATTTTTTTGTTAATTAAAGGTCGTTCTCCCACACAAAGATTGGAATTATTTTTAATTTTTTCTCCGCTTAATAATTACTATATTGAATCGTTGAAATCAACATAATTATTTATACCGATGAGACCATTATTTCAGACGATGACCAGGCTATTATTCAGTACCTCAGGATGGCTTGTTTTCCTCTTGGGCCTGTTGCTGTTGACCGGCAGTTCCGGGTGTTCAGACCGGGGGAAGGAATGGCAGCCTGACCCTGCCTTTGCAAGGTATATTTCCTCTTTCACTTCAGGAACCATTTCCGTGGAAGCTCCTGTTGTCATTCATCTGGCCGCGGTGCCTCCCGGTTGGAATTCCGGAACGCAGCTGCCGCGGGATCTTTTCAGGCTGGAGCCTTCTGTGGAAGGGGAAGCCGTGGCCGATGCCAGTGGTCTGATTAAATTTCAACCTGCGCAACCCCTGAAAAGGGGGGCGCGTTACAAGGTCACCTTTAACCTGGGCGCCCTCATAGAGACGGACCCCTCTTTTCGGCAATTCCGGTTTGCCTTTTCCACGCTGGCCCAGGACTTTGCGGTGGAAGACGGGGGGTTGCAGTCCGGGGAAGCCTTGGATTTCAAGGGATTTTCGTGGACAGGCCAGGTGTTGACGGCCGATGTGGAAGATCCTCAGCGGGTGGAAGCGCTGATCACGGCGACCTACCAGGGCCGGAAGCTTCCCTTGCGGTGGACCCATGCCCCCGACCGGTGTTCCCATACTTTCACGGCCGACAGCCTCATGCGTTCAGAATCCTCTTCCACGGAACTGAAAGTGGAATGGAACGGCCAACCCATGGGCGTTAAAAAGAAAGGGAGTCTGGTGGTGGCTGTTCCTGCGGCCGGGGAGTTCACTCTCCTGAGTGCCAAAGCCCTGACCTCACCTGAGCAACAGGTGGAAATGCTCTTTTCAGATCCTCTGTCGGTGGGTCCCTCACCGGAAGGATGGGTCACCCTGGGTGAAAATGTCCCCTATACCTGGCAGGTGGATGGGAACCGGCTGATGTTGTGGCCGGCAGAAAAAATCACCGGTGAAACCAGGCTCACCCTTCACCGCGGATTGTTGGGAGCTGATGGAAGAACCCTCACTGAAGAACGGCAGATTCCTCTTTTCTTCCGCAACCTCAAACCGGAGATCCGCCTGCTGGGAAAAGGGGTGATTGTCCCCGATGAGGGAGTGATGATCCTTCCCTTTGAGGCGGTCAGCCTCTCTGCTGTGGATCTGAGGATCATCAAGATATATTCCTCCAACATGCAGCAGTTCCTTCAGGGCAACCAGGTCGATGGTGGGGAAAATATCAGGGAAGTGGGGCGGCTCGTCTATTCCGGAAAGGTGGATCTTCATCCCGGGGCGGCAGAGCAGCTCCACCGGTGGAATACCTACCAGGTAGACCTCCGCCGTTTCCTGACTCCGGAAGAAGGGGCGCTTTACCGTGTGGAGCTCCGCTTCAGACGGGAATATTCCCTCTATGACTGCGGGGATGCCCCTTCGCCTGCCGGGGATGCTCCTTCGCCTGCCGGGGATGATTCCGGAGGAGAGGAGGATTGGGATACGCCGGGATGGTACAGCCTCTATCACTGGCCTGATAATTTCGACTGGGATGAAAAGGACAACCCCTGCCACGACTCCTATTACAACTCCGAAAGGTTTGTATGGCGCAATATTTTCGCTTCCGACCTGGGCATGCTGGCCAAAGAGGGGAGCGGATTTACCTATACCTTCGTGATTGCCAGCATCAAAAGTGCTCTTCCCCTGGATCAGGCTGCGATCCTGGTTTATGATCTCCAGCATCAGTTGCTGGGTAAGGCCCTGACCGACAACCAGGGGATGGCTACGCTGACGCTGCCCCGCAAGCCCTTTGTGGCCGTGGCCCGCAAGGGAAAACAGTCGGGATACCTTAGGCTCGATGATGGCTCTTCGCTTTCGTTGAGTAATTTCGACGTGTCGGGGACCGAAGTGATGGATGGTGTGAAGGGATTTCTCTATGGAGAGAGAGGGGTATGGCGCCCGGGTGACCCGATCTATCTCACCTTCCTTCTTGATGACCCCGGGAAGAGACTCCCGGCAGGGACGCCGGTGCTCTTCAGGCTTACCAATTCACGCGGCCAGGAAGTCGAAAAACGGGTGGCCACTTCCGGTGAGAATGGCTTCTATCATTTTCCGGTGACGACGCGCCCCGATGATCCTACCGGAAACTGGTATGCCCGGGTTCAGGTGGGAGGAGCCTCCTTTGAGAAAAGATTGAAAATTGAGACCGTCAAACCCAACAGGCTGAAGGTGGGCCTGGAACTGCCTGCCCTTATCCTGGCCGGAGCTCCCCTGAAGAGTGAATTGTCGGCAACCTGGCTTCACGGGCTCCCGGCAGCTTCCCTGCGGGCTACCGTAGAGGCGGAGATGTTCCCCCTGAAGACCACCTTTAAGGGCTACGAGAAGTTCTCCTTTGATGATCCCGGCGCCGTATGGTTCCCTGCCAAGAATCTCATTTTTGACGGAACCCTGGACGCCTCCGGAAAAAAGAGCATCGCGTTGGAATTTCCGGAGAAAGGGAGCGCCCCGGGTAAGATGAAGGTCTGGCTGACCACCCGGGTGTATGAGGAAGGGGGTGATTTCAGCACGAGGATCCAGGAGACAGAATTTTCTCCTTATCAGAAGTACCTGGGCATCAAAATGCCCGACGAAGAGGATGGATGGTACCAGACCGGAAAGGAGTATCTTCCCGAGCTGGTGGCGGTTTCCCCGCAGGGAAGGCCTCTTCCGCTGGGTCAGGTGGAGGTGAGTCTCTATAAGATAGACTGGCGATGGTGGTGGGAGTCGGGTGAGGACTATCTGGCCCACTATGTCAGTGGCCGTCATTTTAAACCAGTGAAGAGCTGGTCGCTTCAGTCGGCAGCTTCCGGGGAGAAGCTGGAGTTGAAAGTAGATTACCGCGACTGGCGCGATAACGGCAGGTACCTCTTGTTTGCCAGGGATGTGGAGAGTGGCCATGGGACAGGGGTGACCTTTTACATGTCAGAATGGGGGGACTGGCGCACCGATGCCATGCCAGAAGGGGCGACGATGCTCTCACTCCGTACCGATAAGGATAAATATGCCCCCGGGGAGAAGATCAGGGTCACCCTTCCTTCTGTGGCAGGGGCCAGAGCGCTCGTCAGCCTCGAAGACGGCAGGCAGGTCAGGGATATCTTCTGGGTGATGACCACCGACCAGGAAACCCATTTTGAGGTGGAGGTCCAACCCGGGATGGCGCCCACGCTTTATGTGCATGTTACGCTGCTTCAGCCTTACGGGTCGACCCGGAATGATGCGCCCATCCGGCTCTATGGGGTCAGGGCGGTCACCGTGGAAGATCCTGACACCCGGTTGGAGCCCCTCATTACCATGGAACCGGAGTTGCGACCCGACAATGACTTCACGGTGACCGTTAAGGAGAAAAAGGGAAGGAAGATGAGTTATACCCTGGCCCTGGTCGATGAGGGATTACTGGATCTTACCGGCTTCCGGACGCCGGATCCCCATGCCCATTTTTTCTCAAGGGAAGCGCTGGGGGTCAGGAGTTATGATCTCTACGATTATGTGGCGGGGGCCTATGGGGCGCAGCTTGAGAAGGCCTTTGCCGTGGGGGGCGACCAGGATCTGAGGGCTACCGGTCAGCAACAGGTCAACCGTTTCAAGCCGGTGGTGCTTTTTGCGGGGCCGTTTACCCTTACGGGAGGATCGCGGAGCCATCGCTTCAGGATGCCCAATTATGTGGGATCGGTCAGGGCGATGGTGGTAGCCGGCACAGAAGGGGCCTATGGCATGGCGGAGCAGAGTGTTCCGGTGCGGACGCCCGTCATGGTACTGGCCACCCTGCCGCGCGTCGCCGGTCCGGGTGAGGAGATCTCCCTGGCGGCGGAGGTCTTCGCCCTTAAGGCCTCGGCGCGGGCGGTGACCGTGAAGGTGGAGAGCAACAGCCTGGTATCGGTGACGGGAGAGACAAGCCGTGTGCTTACCTTTGAGCGCCCCGGGGAGCAGACCACCTGGTTCAGGCTAAAGGCTGCCCCCACCACGGGGGTGGCCACGGTCAAAGTGATCGCCACTTCCGGCGGGGAGTCTTCCCTGGCAGAGGTGACCCTGGAGATCCGTAATCCTCATCCACCGGTGACCATCGAAAAAAGCGGCCTTACCGGGGCAGGGGCCTCCTGGCAGGAGAGCCTGATCCTGCCGGGCATGGCTGGCTCCCAGGAAGCTTTCCTCGAATTGTCAGCCATCCCCGCCCTGAACCTCTCCCGTCATCTCGACGATCTGGTCCGTTATCCTTACGGTTGTGCTGAGCAGACGGTATCGGCAGCCCTGGGCCAGCTCTTCCTGGATGACCTGGTGGAGATGAAGGATGCTGATCAGCGTGCTGCCGAGGGGGCGGTCCGCGAAGCACTGCTGAAGCTGAGGAGTTTCCAGACCAGCAACGGGGGATTTGCCGCTTGGCCGGGGCAGAATACGCCTGACGAATGGACGACGAGTTATGCCGGTCATTTTATGTTGATGGCTGCCCAGAAAGGCTATTCTCTTTCCGCGGAGATGAAAAGCCGTTGGCTGGCCTTTCAGCAGATGCGCGCCAGGGAGTGGCGGGCAGCCCCTGCCGCTGATCCCTCTGTCCGCCGGCAGGAGGTGCTGGTCCAGGCTTACCGGTTATATACCCTGGCGCTGGCACGGGCTCCTGAGACGGGGGTCATGAACCGGTTCCGCGAGGAGGTCTCCGCCTTTCCGCAGGCCCGCTGGAGAGTGGCCGCGGCCTATTACCTGGCCGGGCAGCCGGCTGCCGCCGGCCAGCTGCTCACCCCCACCAGGCCTGCCGATGAATACTATAGCGATCATAACCTCACCTTCGGCAGCCAGCTCCGCGATAAAGCCATGATCCTCGAAACCCTCCTCCTCAAAAACGACCGCACTGCGGCCTTCACCCTGGTGCGGGAAATGGCGGAAGAGATTGGCCGTTCTGAATGGCTCAGCACCCAAACGGCAGGATGGTGTTTTTATTCCCTGGCCCGCTATTTCGGGACCCTGCCCGGAAAGGGAGGAATCGATGCCACGGTCACCACCGGCGGCAAAAAACAGGAGATCAAAAGTGCGCTTCCTGTGGTGAGAATACCCCTGGCGGTGGCCGATGCGAAGCAGGTGACGGCCAGCGTGGCCAACCGGGGTGATGCTCCCCTCTTTTTGCGGCTGGCCGCACGGGGTATCCCCCTGGAAGATCCGGCCGGCGAACAACAAAACAACCTGAAAATCACCTCTGCATTTACCGACAGGGCGGGCAGACCCGTTGATCCGGCTTCTCTTCCCCAGGGGAGCGACCTGACGCTGATGGTCACCGTGACCCATCCCGGAACCCGCGGGCCCTATCGTGATCTGGCACTCACTACCATCTTTCCTTCGGGCTGGGAAATCCTCAACAGCAGAATCAGCGATCTTCCGGCAGCCCAGGGAGGCCAGTTCGACTTTCAGGATTTCAGGGACGACAGGGTGTACACCCATTTTTCACTCCGCACGGGAGAGTCGAAGCGCTTTCGTTTCTCCCTCAATGCGGCCTATGAAGGACGGTTTTATATGCCTGCCTTGCTGTGCGAAGGTATGTATGACCATTCGGTGTATGCCCGACAGCCGGGCGCCTGGGTCTCTGTGGTCAGACCATGAGGTTTTTCGGGCGGTTATGGATGCGGGCACAGGCCTCCGTGAAGGGGGCGCCTCCGTTCCTGTGGATGGGGTTGGGGGTAGTGGTTATATTGGTGTTACTGTTGCTGGTGAGCACCCCCCGGGCCCTCTTTCCGGAGCGTTATTCCACCCTGCTGGAGAGCAGCGACGGGGTGTTGCTGGGAGCCCGTACGGCCTCTGATGGCCAGTGGCGGTTCCCGGCACCCGATTCTGTTCCCCCGCGCTTTGAGCAGGCGTTGCTCACTTTCGAGGACCGTCATTTTTATCACCATCCCGGCATCAACCCGGTGAGCCTGGCCAGGGCGCTGGTCCTGAACCTGCGCTACGGCAGGGTGGTCAGCGGGGGGAGCACCCTGACCATGCAGGTAGCACGGTTGGCACGCCCGGGAAAACCCAGAAACCTGCTGAACAAGATGGTGGAAATGGTGTGGGCCCTGAACCTGGAATTGCGTTATTCCAAGGGGGAGATCCTCCGGATGTATGTGGCCCATGCTCCCTTCGGGGGGAATACCGTGGGGCTGGAGGCTGCCGCCCGCCGCTACTTTCAGCGGCCGCCCCATTTGCTCTCCTGGGCCGAATCGGCCACCCTGGCCGTTCTCCCCAATGCCCCCTCCCT
>ERZ1645192.4831-NODE-4831-length-10598-cov-22.483164_pt1 | contig 10598 bp, 12 predicted proteins | sample MGYA00575354_ERZ1645192 | MGnify/ENA primary metagenome ERZ1645192 (study PRJEB40844, sample SAMN11349763) | freshwater sediment metagenome | isolation source: river sediment | host: Sediment | place: India: Faizupur Khadar , New Delhi | collected 2017-02-21 ...
GAGTTCAGCGCTCTAGCTTGACCTAAAAGTCATTTAGGTTTGTAGGTAAATGTCGTACCAGGTCATACCTGCTATTTTTTATTCGACTGTCTCCATATCTTTTGATTTTCCGCCGCCTTGATAAGATCTTCGCGGAAGTCCGGGTGCGCAATGCTGATCAGTTTTTCCGCCCGCATCCACACCGCATCGAGTTTCAAAGAAACACAACCGTATTCCGTGGCAATAAACTGCGGCATCTGCCTGGGAATGGTTACGATTGTCCCCGGTTTAAAGTAAGGCAGAATACGGGAAATCACCGTACCGTCCTTCAGGGTGTAGGTTGACGGCAGGCAAATAAAGCTTTTCCCTCCCTTTGACCTGTAGGCGCCAATGACAAAATCCTGCATGCCGCCATTGCCGGAAATCTGTTCAAATCCGTTTGATTCCGCGTTCACCTGTCCGTAAAGATCAACTTCTATCGCCTGATTGATGGAAATGAAGTTGTCGATACTTTTAATCACATCATAGTCGTTGATGTAGCCTACATTGTAAGAAGCCAGTGCTGCATTATTATCGATCCAGTCATAAAGCTTGCGGCTGCCGAGAGCAAATGTATAGGCCGTCTTGAAACGGTCAACCTCTTTCAGAGAATTGTTCATGCGGCCGGACATATACATTTCATAGTAGGCATCGACCAGCATTTCCGTGTGGCCACCGAGATTTTTAAGATCACTCTCTGCAATCATGTGTCCGAGAACGTTCGGCATACCGCCGATGCCCAGCTGGACACAGCAGCCGTCGCTCAGATGTTTGAAAACATGAGCGGCAATCTGTTTATCGATATCGGTCGCTTCTATGGTGGGTAGTTCAAAAATCGGTTCATTTTCGCCTTCAACAACATAATCAACCTGTGAGATATGAATGGATTCACGGGCGCCGCCAAGTCCTCGCGGCATATTGGCATTGGTTTCCACAATGACTTTCTTAGCCATGCACCAGCTGAGCATACAGGCATTGGAAATCGCGAAATTGAAATAGCCGTCTTTGTCCATCGGCGTAGTCCTGAGAATATGCACGTCCTGCAGGCGTAGCCCTGTTTTCGTCGGATCATACGCCGGTCCGTAATGATGAGCGCATCCCCAGTCTGTTTCCCCGAACACGATGGAGCAGTAGTTGACGGAGGTTGGATACATCATCTTCATCAGCCTGGTCAGGAGTGAAAAATGCCAGTCAACATACGTGAATGTTTTTCCCTCAGGATCCTGATTGACCACTTCGGGGACGGGGGGAATGGTGACGGCTCCGCCAACCAACACATTGGTCAATTCATCTTTTCTTTTAGCCAACGCCCTATCGCAGGCCAGCGGTTTGGAATTGAAGAAACCATAGGTCACCCAGTCGTTTGATTTTATGCATTTGACGGCTTCGTCCGCTGTACGCAGTTTATCTTTGTACTGTTGGGCAATATCCTTTTTGGATGCGTAAGTCATGTCATAGGCCATAGTTGATTTTCCCGCCTTTCTGATTTTTAATTTTAACGCCAATTGCGGCATTTTTTCTGTTTTAATTCTTTGGAAAAGAACATTCTCAAAATTAAACTAATGTTTAATTTTGACGAAAAGTATAATATTAGACACGTGACCGATAGTCAATAGTCATTATTTGATATTTTGTTTAATATTCGACAAATAATGGTTTGTGTGTCTGACTTTAGGCAAAATTTTATTGTGAAAATGAGATGATCGAGAAAGATGATGTCGATTGCTTTATCATCCGGATCGGCATGCAGCGCCATCACCCTTAACAGCTTGTCATACCGGCGTCGCCAGCTTCAGACCAACAATACCGGCAACAATAAGAAAAAGACTAAACAGCCTCATAAGACTTGCAGACTCCCCCAACAGGAGAATACCAACTGTAGCTGTGCCTACTGCGCCCACGCCTACCCATATCGCGTACGCAGTCCCCACAGGTATGGATTTCAAGGCCATCGCGAGCAACCCCATGCTGATCACCATCGATAATACTGTGCCGACCGAAGGCCACAGTCGCGTAAAGCCTTCTGTATATTTCAAACCCACCGCCCAGCCGATTTCAAATAATCCCGCAACAAAAAGAATTAACCAATGCATACTCACCTCTCATTTGGTAATTAAGGGAACATAACACATAATTTGGGCGCAAACATATAATTAAGTGTTGTGTCCCTGGAATTAAGACACCATCAATAAGCCTTCTTGAAAAGTTTTATCACATCACCCAGGTTGCTGACGGGTCGGGCATTGAATACCTGAACCGGATCGCATACCGCATGCAAGGCCGCAGCATTCAAAGAATCTTCTTTGATGCCGACATCCCGTAAGCGCAAAGGATGCCTCGCTTTTTGCATTAAGGTCTCAACGGCGTCTGCTGCCGCCAGGGCCGCCTCGCGATCTTCCATTTCTGCCGTTTTCACATTCAGCGCCCGGGCAACCTGCGCCAGAGCATCCGTTGCATGATCGACGTTGTAGCGCATCACTTTGGGCAGCGCAATGCCGCAGGCTTCTCCATGCGGCACATGGAAAAGAGCTCCCAGCGTGTGGGCCATTGCATGCACAAGTCCCAGGCCGGCAATGGTGAATGCCCATCCGGCAAGTGTTGCCGCGATCTGTAAATTGAGCCTGGCTTTTTCATCCTGTCCGTCGGAAATCGCCAGCGGAAGATTTTCGTTAATGAGCCGGATGGCCTGCAATGCCTGGGCGTCACAAATTCTGTTGGACATGGTGCTGGTCATCGCTTCGATGGCATGGGTCATGGCATCCATGGCGGTGGCCGCCGTCATGCGTTGAGGAAGCGACATGGTGAATCGGGGATCCAGAATGGCCACATCCGGTATAATAAACTTGTCGGATATCGAAAGTTTTCGTCCGGCCCCGTTGCAGGTAAACACCGCATAGCTGGTGACTTCAGAGCCTGTGCCCGATGTCGTGGGAATCACAATATGCGGCGTCTGCGGTCCGGTAAGCACCTGCATATTCATATGATCATTCATCCTGCCGCCTTGTTTCAGTGTAACACAAACCCCCTTGCCCGTATCAATGACGCTGCCTCCTCCGACGCTGACAATACAATCGGCTCCGGCCTTTCGGGCATAAGCCGTTGCCGCATCCACAGCCTCGAGATCGGGATCAGGCGGAATTTTATCGTAAATCCCTACACAGAAATCAGACAGAGCATTTCGGGCCAGTTCGGCTAATCCGGCCTCATGGACGCCTTGATCCGTGAGAATGAAAGCCCGGCGGCAGTTGAGATCCACCATGGCTTTGCTGATGGAAGCAAGCGTCCCGTGTCCTGCAAAAATTCTTGTCGGACAGAAGTAAGAAAATCCATCTATTTTTTTATAATCGGATAAAACCTGCCAGGTCAAATTTGTCTTCGCGTCCACTATCGCGTTAATGTGCACGCGTTTGACCTGGGTATAGTTGTGCAGACATTCCATGCCGAAATCACGGCCAATCCCCGATTGTTTGTAACCGCCGAAAGGACAGAAATCGGCAAAGACATGATAATTGTTGATCCACATGGTGCCGGTGCGCACGCCATGAGCAATGCGTTGCGCCCGGGCCGTATTGCTCGAAAAGACACCGCCGGCCAGGCCATAGGCCGAATCGTTGGCAATAGCAATTGCTTCGTCGTCGCTGTCGTACTTGATGACACAAACCACCGGGCCAAAGATCTCCTCCTGCGCAACGCGCATTTTGTTTTTGACACCGGCAAAGATTGTGGGGTGGTAATAGAATCCGCCGGGGAAGTTGGGCACCTCGGCGCGCTCGCCCCCCGTCACCAGTTCTGCTCCTTCATCCCTGCCGATTTGAACATATCGCTCCACTGTTTCCAGTTGTTCACGGCTCACCAGTGGACCCTGGTGTGAATTGAAGTCAAGCTGGTAACCGATTCTCAGCGATTCGGCTTTCTTTTTCATTTTACCGACAAATTCGTCATAGATTCTGGAGGAAACCAGAACCCGGGTCCCCGATGAGCAAACCTGTCCCTGATGAAAAAATGTGCCAAAGCAGGCACCTTCCACCGCCAGATCGATGTCCGCGTCATCCAGAATGATATTGGCTGATTTACCGCCCAACTCCAGCGTCACCTTCTTGATCGTGTCCGCCGCCATTTTCATAATTTCGCTTCCCACTTCCGTGGAGCCGGTGATGGAAATTTTATCCACATCCGGATGAGTACACAAAACTTTGCCCAACTCCCCGCCCGGTCCGGTAATGACATTGAAGACGCCGTCCGGAAGCCCCGCGGCTTTGGCGGCTTCAGCCAGAATAACCGCGGAAAGCGGCGTCATCGAAGCCGGCTTCAGAACCATGGTATTCCCCATGATCAGAGCGGGAGCGATTTTCCAGATGGCGATATACAGGGGAAAATTCCAGGGAACAATGCCCACGCAGACCCCCGTCGGCTCATGCCGGATATAGTCGCGTCCTGTTGAGATGATGTTCCCCGATACCGGAATTTCCTCCTCCCAGGGGAATTGATGCGTGGCGGCCATGCTTAAATTACGCAAGAATGAAGCGCTTAAATACGGCCAGCCCCTGGCCAGGTTGATCACCTGTCCTGAATCCCGGCACTCGATAGCCGTCAAACGCAGCGCCTGCAGGCTGATCTGATCGGCAAAGTCCTGTATTTTAGCCATTCGGTCGGCAGGCTTCAGCCCGCTCCAGACACCGCTGTCAAAAGCTCTTCGCGCTGCCGCGATTGCGGCCCCGGCATCCACAGCGCCAGCCTTGGCCACAGTTGCTATGGGCGCTCCGGAACCGGGATCGATCGTTTGAAAAGTCTTGCCGCTTTGGGCGTCTGTAAACTTGCCATCAATAAACAACCTGTAATGGTCCATCGCCTTCCCCTCATTCTTCAATTGGAATTATTGAGATCTCAAAAAATATTGAGTTATACCATTGATGATTATTTGATAAATTGTCAACCATAACTATTGCTTTATGAAGATATTTTTTATAAGATCTTTCTTAAATATACATAACAAAATACTTAAACCACATATGCATTCACAGGAGGTTTCATGATGAACGTTAAAGGGATTATTTATATGACAGGAAAGAATGCCATCGTTGAAGTTTTTGGTCTGGAACCCTGGAATGCCTTTATGGCGAAACTGGCGGCAAAGGACAAATTTTTCAGTAATCCGATTATGTCCATTACGCCTGTTCCGTTGGATAAATTCATCCTTTTTCTGGACGAGCTTGTTAAAGAATTTTTTAACAACGACATGATGCAGTATGTGACCTTTGGTAAAGTGGCCGCTCAATTCGCACTGTCGGAAGAAGGCGTCTACAAAGCTTATCGGCTCACCAAGGACAAAAATCAGATCGTCAATGCGATCATCCCCAAGCTCTGGTCAACCTATTTTGACGAAGGCATTGTTACATCAAAGTTCGAGAACAACATAGCGCATTTTAAAATCACTGGACTTCAATTCAAGCATCGATACTTCGAGTACCTGATTATGGGCTTCATAAAGAAATCCCTCAAAATATTCGGACTGAAAAGTACCCCCAAACTGGTCAGAAGTATGTCAGCGGGCGATAGCGATATCTATTATCAGTTTGAACTCAAAGACAATTAACCACCCCATATGATGGAGGGTGTGTTACAGCACCACACCGCCGGCTTTGCTTACACCAATCCGCATCAGATCCTCACTGATGATAAGGTTTCCCGGAAAATTCTGCTGGGCTTGCCGCAGATGCGAGATCGGGGCCATGCCGGGAACGATATGGTTGATCACCAGTGTCTTGACATTGCAGTAGGCCGCCACCTGTCCGACACGTTCAATCTGTGTGTGCGCGTTCTGCATGTGGGTTTTCAGGGCCGCCATTTCCTTTTTGGGAAACTTGGCGTCGATCCAGGCCGTGTCGATAACCTCATGCACGAGAATATCCGCGCCGTCCGCCAGCTCCTGAAGGTTGCCGTGAGCAAGCGCCGGGTCGTCTTTGGGAAGATTTCGGTCAGCCGTGGTATTGGGGCCGGTGTCGCCTGAAAAGACGACCGATCCATCGGGTGTGTCGAACCGATATGCAAAAGCCGGATACACCTGACGGTGATCAACCAGCGTGGCCTTGACGCTGACATTGTCGTCCTGGTATATCGGAAATGGCTTCGTCAACGGGCAGGTGGGATCGTTCGGATCTTTAAGCCCTGTGCCGATCTCTTTGACCTGGACCAGACTCTTGTAACTGGGATATCCATCATCCATCATAATATCATTAGCAGCCTGGGCAAAGGCCTGCAGGATGAGGTCGGTCATCTGTTGGGTGCCCGGCGTCGGCGTAATCTTGGAGGGGTTGGAACTGTCTGTACTGATGAGCCAGTCATCCGTCCAATAAGGATTGTTGTTGATATCGAGCTGTCCACGGTCGCACGGTCCTATCACCTGCAGTGGACGTTTGGCCAATCCATTGTTGGTAGACGAGTCCTGACTATCGGATATCGTTGAGCCGAGGTTGCTCCCGGCGCCGATCAGCAGCAGGTTCGCGTAATCAGCGACGTGGTCCTGATGAAGGTGAGTAAAGAAGAGCGCTTTTATGTTGCCAAGGAAGGTCGAAGAATATGGGTCTAAATAGTTGCCGTTTTTATCCACGAGACTCGCTGAATTAAACGCCTGGTTCAGCCGGTAGGTGGCGCCCTGTCCAAGATCAATCAGATAGATGGTTCCTTTTACGACCAGTGCCGCTGAAGAGCTTGCGCGGTCTGATCCCGGCCAATACCCCACACCACCCGAGGATCCCAGGATGACGAGCTTGGTATTGACGTCTGAGTCCGCTTTAGAGTCTGAGGCGCACCCCGATAAAACGGCCCCGCCGAGACCTGTCAGGATAGGCACTGCGGCGATAGATCCGGCGCCTTTAAGAAATGTCCGCCTGGAGATGCTCCGTTTGATTGCATCACTGATGATACTCATGAAACCCTCCCGTGAATGAATTGAATTGATTGAATTGATTAGAACATTTTTATTGGCGGCAGTATAAGAAACGACCTACCGTGTGTCAAGGATATTATGCAAAGTGAAGATGCAATCCCCGATTCTGCTAAATTTTTTCGTTGTTAGTTTCAAGAGTTTCAATCCACACGTCCACGCGGGGCGCGACCTGTGAACTGTTAAGGATTTCTTACAAGTTGGAGTGTTTCGAAGGATAATAGAAGATAATAGGGAAAGCGCCCTATTATATTAACGCTTATTTTATCGGGCGCTGTCCCTGGTTTCTGTTCCACTATCTTTTCCCTGTTTTAGATGGTTCCTTATACATTTTCCAGTGGTGATGCGGGTCGCTCACAAAATTTTGATCCACCATTTTGCCATACTCATTTGTTTTAAATGTTCTGACAATCCATCCTCCCAGGACTTTTTGTCTAGCACTTCTGACATCGTTACCGACAGTCGTTAAGATTTCCCACACTTTAACTCATCCTCCTTTCCTTCCTGATAGATAAGTTCTCTTGTTTTTTTGAGTAATTCTTTTGAGCCCATTAAAGCCTCTATGATGTCACGATTTGAGTCGCACCAGTTGCTCCTCCGATAGTCGATATTGGGAAATGCTAGACCGTTTTCATCCTTCATATTTAAAACCTCTTTGCCTATTTCTTCTTGTGAAAAGGCTTGGCCTCTTTTGCCCGGATCTTCAGACTCTGCTCCCGCCTTCTTCTTTTGCGGGCCAGTTCCTTTCTCCGTTCGCCACTTTTCTGACTCATCATGCCTCCTTAATATTAAATAAATTCATTAAAGTTATTGTTCCATTTCCAGAATGCACGCTGTCTTCTCTGATCATCAGACACGCGGTGAATCGATTATGTCGTGCCTTCAGCGATCTCCGTCTCCCGGATCGGTTCGGTTGTATCTGATTCTTTTTTCGGTGTGGTCGACTTTATATTAGCCTGACTCTGCTTAGCTATCCGACGCCTTAAATCCCTATTCATCTGTTTCTTCTGTTGTGCTTTTAAGGTGGCGGTCTTACCTAAGTTGTACATAGGTTTTCCCATATTGAGTGCCTGTTTGCCTTTCTTTCAGATGTTACTGAACAGGTTGAAAATAGAAAAGCACTCCGGGAGGCGGAGCTCACAGAGTGCCTTTCTATTAACGCTGTTTGATTACAGTGCTTTCACATTTTCCGCTGACGGACCTTTCGGACCATCAGTGACATCGAAACTGACCCGCTGGCCTTCATTTAACGTCTTGAAGCCGCTGGCTTGAATAGCGTTGAAATGAACAAATACATCACCACCGTCATCCTTTGCGATGAATCCGAACCCTTTTTTTTCATTAAACCATTTTACTGTACCTTCTGACATAGCTCTAATCCTCCTTTCATAAATTTTTTAAAAGTCGAACCAGCACAATGACAGAACTAATAAAAAAGCCACCAAGACTCTAAAGTACTGGTGGCTAGCCTATGTGCTTTAAAATGTCTGAATCCAACTCTTAACTTCGCATCTTAATTAATAAATATCCGAAGTTGACTTGATACTACGGCAATAGCGCGTAACAGTCAACCTTTATTTGCCTTTATTTACATGGATAGGTGTCCCTAAAGAGTGAAAGGGAAAAAGATTAATAATAGGTAAAGCGCACCTCACACCAGAGGAAAGACATCTTATATTTTCGCTCATTATTTCCTTTGACATCGAAGGTGTTTATTTATATATTATTACAAAATGAAGATCATGCCGTTCATTAGTTAACCTTTCAACCACTTAAATCATTAAAGACATACAGGGGGCAGTCCTATGAAGGATCAATCGCTCCGGGTATTAATGGTTGAAGATTCGGAAAATGATGCACTGCTTTTAATCCGTGTGCTCAGAAAAGGCGGATACCATTCTGTTTATGAGCGGGTTGAAACCGCAGCCGCAATGAAAAAAGCCCTCCAGGAAAGGCAATGGGACATCATACTTTGCGATCATAGCCTCCCGAATTTCAATGCTTTATCAGCCATTGCTTTATTGAAGGAATCCAATATTGATATCCCCCTCATCGTGGTGACCGGAACTGTCGGCGAAGAAGCAGCCGTCAAGTGCATGCGCCTGGGCGCCAGGGATTATATCATGAAATCCAAAATGGCCCGTCTTTGCCCGGTCATCGCCAGAGAATTAAAAGAGGCACAAGCAAGAAGAAAACACCGGCAAGCTGAATTCCAAAAGAAGGCCGCACTTGAAGAACTGAGAAAGAGCGAGGAAAAACATTTAGCAATTATTGAAAATATCGAAGAAGGCTATTACGAATCAGATCTTAAAGGTAATTTGACTTTCTTTAACAGCGCAATGTGCCAACTTCTGGGGTATTCACGGGAAGAATTGTTCGGGATCAATAGCCGTCGGTTTACAGATAAAGAGAATGCAAAAAAACTTTTTAAAACATTCCTTGAAGTCTATAAAACCGGCAATCCGGCCAAAGCATTCGATTGGCAGATCATCAGAAAAGACGGGGCGACAAGACACATTGAAGCGTCCGTTTCACAACTGAAAGATTCATCCGGGAAGCCAATAGGATTCAGGGGGATTGTGCGTGACACCACTGAACGCAAGTTATGGGAAGAGAAGCTTCAGCAAACTCTTGAAATTCTCAAAAAAGAGGTTAACACGGCAATTCATGCCCTGGCAACGGCTTTGGAGTTCAGAGACCCTTATACGGCCGGTCATCAGTCACGATCAGCGGATCTGGCCCGTACCATCGCCACAGAGATGGCATTACCCAAAAATAAAATTGACGGAATCCGGATGGCGGGTTCTATCCATGACATCGGAAAATTATCCATACCCGCGGAAATATTGTCCAAACCGACTAAATTGACAGACATCGAATTTTCCCTGATTAAAGAACACGCGCAAAATGGATACCAAATGCTGAAGGATGTGGAATCCCCATGGCCGCTGGCAGAGATGGTCTATCAACACCATGAGCGGATGAACGGCACCGGCTACCCGAGGAACCTGCAAGGGGACGAAATTCTTTTAGAAGCTCGCATTATGGCCGTGGCCGACGTCATGGAGGCGATGGCTTCTCACCGTCCCTACCGGCCATCACTGGGCCTTCAAACAGCCTATGAAGAAATCGAAAAAAATAAGGGCATTCTTTATGATAGCGCTGTCGTGGATTCTTGCCTGAGATTATTCAGGCAGAAAGGATACGAATTTCAATACAGGAACATTCATAAGATGTAAAAATTGGTGGCGAATGATTAATGGAATGATTAAGGGGACACAACACCTAATTCAAGTACAAACACGAAATCAAGGGTTGCGTCCCCGAAATTCCCCTAACTGGTTATCCGGTTTTGATTTTTATATTTCCTTCTATGTAACGGTGAATAATCCCTGAAATGAGCGTTTGGTATGGTATGCCCATCTCCATAGCTTTTTTTTGAATACCAAGAAAGTCGTGGTCATACAGACGAATCGTTATACGCTTTTCTTTTTTAAGCGTGTTCCTTGCTGCTGCCTTAATTGATTCTATTTCTTTTTTGGACGGTTTGGAAAGTTTCATCTTTCCTTTTTCTAACGCAGCTAGAATATCTTTTTCTTCTTTATCGTATTTCATTTTGATGCTCCTGTTCTTCTTT
>ERZ1645192.4834-NODE-4834-length-10592-cov-5.732182_pt1 | contig 10592 bp, 7 predicted proteins | sample MGYA00575354_ERZ1645192 | MGnify/ENA primary metagenome ERZ1645192 (study PRJEB40844, sample SAMN11349763) | freshwater sediment metagenome | isolation source: river sediment | host: Sediment | place: India: Faizupur Khadar , New Delhi | collected 2017-02-21 ...
AATGGAGCCTTTTCTGCTCACACTCGAGAGCGGGGGGAGCAGCGGACCATTTGGGCTTACCCACACCGGGCATGAATTTGTTTTCTGCTTGCGGGGAAAATTGCTCTATGAAGTGGAAAACGAACGGTATGTTCTGGAAGCGGGTGACAGCCTGTTATTTGCCGCCCACCTGAAACATCGCTGGAGCAACCATAGTGGAACTGTCACCAGTGCCATTATCGTGATTTCCAGCTATGATGAAGACGATCATCCCGGTGAATACCATTTTGCGTCCATTGGTGATGAAAACGATTTTCCCCTGGAGGACGCCACCGATTTATAGATTTAACCAGCGGGAGGCGGCAGCGGGAAGATCCCGCATGGAGCCTGCTTGTTTGTGACAATCCGGCAGGGATTCAATAAACAACCGCCCATATTTTTTGGTCAGAAGCCGCCGGTCGAGGACGGCAACCACCCCGCGGTCAAACTGCGTCCGGATCAAGCGACCAAATCCCTGCCGAAACCGGAGGATTGCTTCCGGGATGGAATATTCATTGAATGGATCTTCAAAAGTTTCGGACCGGGCAGCGATGATGGGATCCGAGGGGACATCAAAAGGCAGCTTGACAATGACCAGCACGGATAATGCTTCTCCGGGAATGTCCACTCCCTCCCAAAATGCCCGGGTTCCCAGCAAGACGGCTTTTTCTGCATTGCGAAAATTTTCCACCAGGGTGTTGGAGGATGCCCCTTCACCTTGTTCATAAATTTCAATACCGGACCTGCCAAGTTCGTGGGAAATCGCCTGCGAAGTTCGTTTTAACTGGGCGTAAGAGGTGAACAGTGCAAGCATCCTGCCACTGGTGGATTTTGCCAGTTGAATCAGCGTCTGTTCCACTGCCCGCTGGTAGGCACTGTCATTCGGTTCTGGGATGTCGTTGACCAGATAAAGCAGCGCAGCAGTCTCGTAATCAAAGGGGGAGCCCACGGACAATTCATCGGCTTCGTCGGCATTCAACCGGCTGCGCAGGTATTCAAATTCTCCATGCGTGGTCAGGGTTGCGGACGTGAGAATCACGCTGGCTTTTTCATGCCAGAGATATTGTTCCATCAATGGACCGATATGCAGCGGGGCGATCTGGAGGGCGATACGGGCATTGTTTGGTTCCTGTTCAATCCAGTAGATGAACTGGTGATCCGGTTCGCTGATCAGCGCCGTAATGTAGGTGTCTGCTTCCTTCAACCTGCGAAGCACAGTACCAAACGCTCCCAGAGAATCCAGGACTTCCTCCGGCAGGGCTTCTCCCAGGTCGTTCAAATCGGTGTGCAGATGCCCGCAGAGGGAGAGCAGCAGGTTGAGTGTTTCAGAGGCTGTCTCCCATGCCATCTCCACATCCATCCAATTGGGTTGGTTGCGGGTGGATGGGATGACACGGATCTGCTGGGTATAGGTGCCCATCGGCTGACCTTCCCGCATGCCATCAAGGAATTCGGCAATGGCGAGGAAAAACTGCTTAATGTCAGCGTCGGCACGGTAGACAAGGTCGGTTGCCCGGTTGACCTGTTGGTGCATCGAGGCAAAATCGGAAGGGCGCAGCAGGTTTCGCAGGAGGGTGAGCAGCCTTCCCAGGATCCCACTGGAGGTTCCTCCCAGCTCGCGCATCAACCGCTCCAGGTCGGGCTGGGTTGCCCGATAGCTGAGCGCGTTGGTGGAGGCTTCCTCCAGGTGGTGGGCTTCATCAACGATCAGGTAGTTGTATTCCGGCAGCACCCGGTTGCCGGTGACTGCATCTGAAAGCAGGAGGGCGTGGTTGACAATGACAAGGTGGGAGGTCTGGGCAGCCTGCCGGGATTGGTAGAATGGGCAGGTTCCTCCCATGCGGCTGACACAGATTTCCGCCCGGCAGCCTTCATCTTCAGCAGAAAGGTTGACCCAGGCTAGGCGTTCATAGGGACCATTCAGGTTGATTTCACTGCGGTCTCCCTGTCCGCCTTCATGAAGCCACACCAGCACCTTGGCAAGCACGCGCATTTCTTCCACGGTTTCCGGTCCGCGTTGGCGCAAGATTTGCAGCCTGCGCGGGCAGAGGTAATTGGAGCGTCCCTTGAGAATGGTGGCGCGCAAATCCAATCCGAGGGCGGATGCAAGGTCGGGAATATCCTTTTTGATTAACTGGTCCTGCAGGTTAATGGTATTGGTGGAAACGATCACCCTGGTGTTGTTTTGGGTTGCCCAAAGGGCAGCGGGAACCAGGTAGGCAAAGGATTTTCCTGTTCCGGTGCCGGCTTCCACCAGCAGGTGATAGCCTTCGGAAAATGCCTGGGCAACCGACCGCAGCATTTCCACCTGCTGGGGACGGGATTCAAAGTTTTCAAAATACCGCGAAAAAGGTCCCCCATACTCCAACAGGGAAGCAGCTTCATCAACATCCAGCGGTGTGACGGGAGGGTTGGCGGTTAGAGGATGTCCGGCTGGAGCTTCCGCCATTTGGAAGAGTTCGCCGTATTCAGATTCGTCCACATGACGTGGTTGGACGGGCTGGCGGGAGCGGGTTCGCAATACCTGCTGAAAAAGCCAGAAGCCATTCCACTCCAGTGGTTCCGCATGCCGGACAATTTCGGCAATTAATTCAATCGGCAGCGCGGATGCCTTGTCGTACAAATCCAGGAATACGGCATGCGTCAGGCGGGCATCATCCAGGGCGCGGTGGGAATTGGGGATCAGGATATTTAATATTTGACCAAGGCTGCCCAGGTTGTAGCGGCTGGCTGTGGGCATCAACACTGCAGCCAGCTCATAGGTGTCTATGACAGGATTATCGAGCAGGATTCGCTGCTGTTGGAGAAACCCCAGGTCAAAACGGACATTATGACCGAGTACGGGTAGATCGCCGATGAAATCCACCAGGTTCTGCAAAACTGCCCGCAGGGGTGGGGCGTTCCGTACCATGTCATTGGTAATTCCGGTGAGTTGGGTGATTTGCGGCGGAATGGGGCGGTTGGGATTAAGCAAGGTGTTCCACTCTGCTTCAATCCGCCGCCCGTTGAACCGGACTGCGGCAATTTCGATGATGGCATCCCTTTGGGAATCCAAGCCTGTGGTTTCAATATCCAGTGCAACAATGGAGGGCATGAGAGGGATTATACCATTCGGGTTGTTTGTTGGTAGAATTGGTGGACATGAATCATGCAGTGGTAAAAACCATCGTCTTTGACTGGGGAAATACCCTGATGCAGGTATTCCCCGAATATGAAGGTCCCATGGTCACCTGGCAAAGGGTTGCCGAGGTGGATGGCGCACATGCTGCGTTGGAAATCCTTGCCCGGTCTTACCGTCTGGTTGTGGCAACCAATGCGGCTCAATCCAGCGCAGAACAGGTGCGGGCAGCTCTCAACCGGGTGGGGTTGGGAGAGTTCATCGATTCCATTTACACAGTTCACGAGCTGGGAGCCAGAAAACCTGCGCCGGAGTTCCATGGATCACTGGCACTCAGGCTGGGTGAAAACCCATCCGGGTTGGTCCTGGTGGGGGATGAATTTGGCAACGATGTCATGGGATCCTATGTGGCTGGTTGGCGTTCCATCTGGTTAAATCCGGATGGAAAATCCGCACCAGCACTCCTGCCTTTACAGGATGGAGAAATCACCAGCCTGAAGGAATTGCCCCGGGTTTTGGATGGTGGATGGCTTCCCCGCTATTCCGAATGCCTGGCGTGGTTAATTGGGCAAAAAGCGGGCACGAACCTGTTGACACACGTGCAGATGGTGGCGGCTGTGGCATATGCGCTGGCAGTTTTATTGCGGAGGAACGGCAAACCGGTAAACCCCATCCTGGCACACCGGGGTGGATTGCTGCATGACCTGGCAAAAATTACCAGTCAAGAGAATGAAGAGGGGATGGATCATGGAGAAATGGCAGCCCGTATTCTGGTTGACAGGGGGCAACCGGTTTTGGCGGAAATTGCCCAAAAGCATCTCCTGTTTGGGGTGTTGAATCCGGAGACAACCCCGCATACCTGGGAGGAGAAGCTGGTTTACTATGCCGATAAACTGGTCGAGGGCGGTCAACTGGCAGGTTTGGATCAAAGGATCTCCGCCCTGCAGCGACGGTATCAACTGGATGGGCAAATCTTGAAGGATGTACTGATATCTTTGCGGAAAATGGAAGATGAAATCTGCGCTTCCATTCTGTTGGAGCGACATCAGTTGCTGGAACAGGTGCGCCGGATGATGTGGGAATAATTTGTATCCGGATCCCCAGCGTCCTCTACGGTGCCAGCAGGTTGTAGTAGTTGTAAATCCCCATGGATATTTCCGCAAACAGCCGGTTGGCATCATCCCAGATTAACTGTGCATCACGGTGCATGGAGATAACCAGGACATAATTGCCCGCCGGGGTATATACGATTCCGGCATCGGAAATGGAATGGATATAGCCGTCCGATTCGGTGATCCAGCCGTGTTTATGGGCAATCTGGGTGCCTTCCGGGAGACCGGCTTGAATAAGAACGCCAATCCGGTTGTTTGCCAGGTAGGCAATCATTCGCTGGCATTCGGAACGGCTGATCTCCCCCGGAAAAACAGCTGCAAAGGCACCGCCGCCGGTTTGAGCACACTGGTATAAATCCGTCAGCAGCATGCCCATGTCCACAGGGGTGGTCTGGTTGTAGGCATCCGGGAAGGTGGTCCAATCCGCGCGCTGATTGGCTGGTGTTTGGATCCTGCGGAGCAGCGGCGCACCTGGATAGAAATATCCTGCCAGGAAGCTGTTTTTCAGCCCCAGGGCTTCCAGGTCTTCCGTAACTGCAAGCGGACCCAGGTTGCCATCAAGATAATCCTGCATCAGTTGGTCAGCCGGGTCGTTTTCGGAACGGACAATCATTAATTCCATCAGGTTGGCAGCTTCCTGGGGCGTGGGTTCGTCCAACCGCCGCATCACGGAGATCATGATGGGAATCTTCATGGTGCTTGCGGCAGTAAAAGCAACTTCCGAGGGGTAGGTATCCCCCAGCGCATAAGCAAAACTGAGTTCCTGGTTTGTCTGCAAATCATATAAGTACACTTCCGTCATTCCATCAAAGCCGGATGAGTCGATGATTTGCTGGAGAAGAATTTGCAGGTTCTGCAGGGTGGGGCGGGGGGGAGAAATCTTGCTGAATGACAGGTTCACAACCCGGTTGGTCGGCGAGCGCAACGCGTCTTCAATCAATAATACCGCCCGATCAATATCGAGGGTGTTGCCCGATTTTCCAACTTCGAATGACGGAGTTCCAGGGATGGGTTTGGCAGCTTCTGCTGGCTGGTCGTACCGACTGGAAATTTCAGTCACCAGGTATGTCCGCAGGCGATCTTCGGAGATGCTGGCACTGAGGGGGATGTTGGTTGTGGTGCTGGATTGGTTCCACAAGTAGTTCCAGAAGGCGCTCCAGAAGGGAAGCTTTACCCTCTGCTGGTCAGCAGATGCGAGCATGGCTTCAAGGTCGAGGTCGAAGCCAGCCGTGGAGGGTTTGATCTGGATGACTGCATCCTGGTAGCGCATTTCGACGGGAACGCCATAGGCTTCCACCAGGCGGCTGGCAGCTTGTTCCCGCGTCAGACCACCGACAGGAATGTTGGCAATGGTGGTTCCCAGCGGAAAAGCACTCCGGATACGGCTGAATTGCACCAGTTGCAAAACCAACAGCAGCGCGCCGATAAAAAGCAGGGCTATGGATATCCAGGGAAGGAAATTTGTTTGATTCCTGTTCATTTGATGAACTCCAAACAGCGAATCCGATTGTACCAGATTGTAGGAATCCTGCTGACGGGAAGGATGAAGATCAGAAAAATATTTTAGTATATACTTATACATTATGAACGGAGAAGTATCCCCGGAAATCCAGGCTCTGCACCAGGTGTACCTGTTTCACACGTTCAGTACCGAGGAACTTGAAAACATCCTGGAACACGCAGAGATTGCTTCCTATCACCCTGGCGAAAAAATTTATGAAGTGGGAGACCCTGCCCGCGGCTTTTTTGTCCTGGTCAGTGGGAAGGTGCGGTTGACGCGTTGGCGCGGCGGAAAACAGGAAACCCTCCAGGTGCTGGATAACAGTGGATTCTTTGGACAGGAAATCTTATCCCGGGGAGAACTGCGGCACCTGACCGCGGAAGCTCTTTCTGATGTCCGGGTGTTAAAACTCAGCCTGACGTCACTGGACTGGCTGCTGGAAACCCACCCCAATCTTTCCGATGACCTGGACCTCGTCCGGTCGACCTACCATTTATTTTTACGCGAAAAAATGCCCTGGCGGGGACCAAAAGAAATTGTCTATCTCATGATCCGGCGTCACCCGGTGTTTTTATTGATCCGGTTGTTGATTCCTGCCATGTTATCCATTCTTACGACATCACTTCTGACTGCGATTCATGTTCAAACGCAGAGTAAGACGGGTGCGTTATTGGTTCTGGCAGGTATCTTTTTGTTCATCTGGCTGGCGTGGGCGGTGCTGGCATGGATTGATTGGGCAAACGATTATTCCATTGTGACCAACCGGCGGGTTGCCTTTCATGAAAAAATTATCCTGATTTATGACAGCCGCCGTGAGGTTCCCCTGGATGCCGTTCTGTCGGATGACAAGGAAACCACTTTTCTTGGGCGGATTCTCTCGTTTGGGGATGTGGTAGTGCGAACGTATACTGGCATGCTGCACCTGCCGGACATCCCCAAGCCGGAGGCTGTGCGCAGGCTGCTCAATCAAGTGCAGGTGGTTGTTCGGGAAGCCTCAGAGATCAAGAGGCGGGCAACCATGGACGATACGATCCGGCAGCGGTTCAGGCATGAAGAGACGCCTGCCAGGGAGGATGAGGGTGAGGTTTCCCCCGTGATTCAACCCGGTCCTCTGCAAGCCTGGCTGGTGAATCTTTTCCAGATGCGAATTGTGAAAGGTACCAGCATTATTTACCGGACCCACTGGTTTATTTTATTACTCCGATTGTTCATTCCCACCATTCTTAACCTTGCCCTCTTCACAACCCTGATTCTGCGTTTGTTTGGCGTGATCCAGTTCCTGGATTTACGCAACTTTCTGTTATTGTGGTTCCTGATGGGATTGTTTGCAATTGGTTGGTGGGTGTATCAATATTGGGACTGGAGCAATGATCAGTACATTATTACCGACAAGGAATTAATTGATTATTTCCGCAAGCCCCTGGGCAGGGAGGAGCGGCGCTCCGCTCCACTGGAAAATATCCAGACTATTGATTACGAACAACGCAACCTGATTGCACTCATCTTCAACTATGGCACGGTATATATCCGGATTGGGGATGCAGAACTTACATTTAATAACGTATTTAATCCATCCGATGTGCAGCGGCAAATCTTTGAAAGGTTCCTGGAAAAGAAAAAGAAAAAGGAAGATGACCGCGCCAGGGCAGAGCAGGAACGAATGCTGGAATGGCTGGAATCATACGATCGGGTGATGCGTACCCAGCCGGAAGAGGCGGTGGAGGGCGAAGAGGAAGAGGAGGAGGATGAAGATCACCCGGAGGAGGAAGAAGTTCCTCCCATGGAATGGTGATTGCGGTACAATGGGGGAACTGTGAGACGAAAGTACGATACTATTTACAGGTGAGCCAATGAGTTTACTGGATATTGTTTCCCTGCCGGACCCGGTACTGCGGCGGAAGGCACGCAAAGTCACGGTGTTTGATAAAGAACTGCAAACCCTGATTGATAATATGATTCATACCATGCGCGAAGCCCCGGGCGTGGGACTGGCAGCCCCCCAGGTGGGAGAATCCATCCGCCTGGTTGTGGTGGAATACCCCGATACAGATGATGATGAACCTGATGAGGATGCCCCCAAAAAATTATATGTGATGGTCAACCCGGAAATTGTTGAAACCTCCGAGGATAAGGAATTGGGAGTGGAGGGATGCCTGTCGGTTCCAGGGCTGGTGGGGGAGGTGGAGCGGCACACCCGGATTGTGGTCAAGGGTCTTAACCGCCAGGGGAAACCAATGAAGGTCAAGGTAAAAGGCTGGATGGCGCGTATCTTCCAGCATGAAATTGATCATCTGGATGGCATTGTCTTTCCAGACCGCGCCACCCGCGTCTGGCAGCCCCGGGAGGGAGAGGAACTACCGCTGGATTAAGATGTTTCTGACCCATCTTTCCCTGACTCACTTCCGCACCTACACCCGCCTGGACATGGATGTTCCCCGGCGGATTGTTTTGCTGGTGGGTGATAATGCGCAGGGGAAGACCAGCATCCTGGAAGCCGTTTATTTTTTTGCAACCTTCACATCTTTTCATGCTTCCAGTGATAAACAGCTTCTCAATTTCTATGCATCCCAGGAACCGCTGGCGGTTGCGCGACTGGTGGCGGAATTTGACCGGGAGGGGAAGCATCACCGCATGGAAGTCCGCCTGATCCAGGAACCGGTGGGTCCCATGGGCAGCCGCACCCGCAAGGAAATCCTGGTGGATGGCGTCAAACGGACCGCCCAGGAAGCCCTTGGCATCTTCAATGCCGTCATATTCCTGCCGCAGATGATGACGATCCTGGAGGGTGGACCCGATGAGCGGCGCCGGTATTTGAATCTTGCCATCTCCCAGGCAATACCAGGGTACGCCCGGGCTTTAAGTGAGTACCAGCAGGCATTGACCCAGCGCAATGCTCTGTTAAAGCAGCTTTCCGAGCGGGGCGGTGCCCCGGATCAACTGCTGTACTGGGATGAAATCCTGGCGGACAGGGGATCGCTCATCATTCATGCAAGAATTGCAGCCATTCAGGAAATGGAGCGGATTGCTGCGGAATTCCACGAAAAATTAACCCGCCGTGAGGAGGTTTTGCGGCTGGTTTACCAACCAGCTTATGACCCCGCACGTCCTCAAAATGGACAGATGGGATTGCCGATTCAAACACCCGTCCAACGGAATGGTATTCCCATGGCTCAAATTCGCCAGGGGTTCATGGAGCGGTTATCCGCAATTCGGGGGGAGGAAATTGCGCGGGGAATGACAACCATTGGACCCCACCGCGATGAATTACGTTTTCTTGGAAATGGGCGTGACCTTGGCGATTATGGTTCCCGAGGGCAGATGCGGACTGCTTTACTGGCGCTCAAACTGGCGGAGGTGCAGTGGTTGAAGCAGCGCACCGGGCAGAATCCTGTTCTGTTATTGGATGAAATCCTGGCGGAGTTGGATGTCCAGAGGCGGTCTGACCTCTTGAATACCCTCCTGGATGTTGACCAGGCGCTTTTCACCACGACCGATCTCAACTTGTTCGATCCCAGCTTTGTTGAGCAATGTGCGGTCTGGCGGGTCAGTTCCGGGAAGGTGCAGCCGGAGTTGGATTAATTACAACGGTTTTCGGGATGGAATTCCCACCCGGCGGGGATAAGCAGCGGGTGTGGGTTTGATCTTTTTCATGACAACAAGATAACGGGCTTCCTCCACGCGGGGAAGTGTTACCGGAATCAGCGGGCGAATAACACCCCCCAGGATGGTGATGGCTCGATTGGCTTGCTGGCTTTCCGCCGGGGCGGTGCTGCCTTTTTGGGCAATTGCAAATCCACCCACGCGAACCAAGGGCAGGAGGTATTCCGCCAGGATATTCAATTGTGCCACAGCCCGGGCTGTTGCTGCATCGTACATCTCCCGGTGAGCACCCTGTGCGCCTACTTCTTCTGCACGGGCAGTGATCACTTCAACATTCTCCAGCAGCAGGGTATCCACGATATGTCTGCAGAAATCGGCTTTTTTGCCGATGGATTCCACCAGGGTAAGGCGCAAGCCCGGCATGAGAATTTTCAGCGGAATGCCGGGGAAACCGGCTCCCGTGCCGATATCAATCAAGGAAGCCGGTGGCTCCATCTCACGCCAGGCAAATGTACAGGTCAGCGAATCCAGGAAGTGCTTCCTGATAATGTCGGCTGGCTCCCGGATGGCGGTCAGGTTGATCCGCTCATTCCATATAAGCAGTTCCCGGGCATAGACCCGGAATGATTCTTCCTGAACAGGTGAGAGCTCCACCCCCAACAGATTCTTTACAAGGAGCGGCAGGGAGTTCATTTGGGTGGGATCATCCATCATTTGCAGAACCCCATGACAATCTCATACAGGGCTTTGATGCCGGTTGGCAGGATTTCATCATTAAAGACATAATTGGGCGCATGCAGGGGGATCATTTCCTGTCCTTCTTGATCATTTCCGATGAATAAAAAGACCCCCGGAACCTCTTGTTGATAGAGCGAAAATTCCTCACATCCCATGCCTGCGTTGAAGTCATTGATCACCCATTGGGGTCCGAATGAACCGAGCAGGATATCCTGCACCATGGAGGTTAATTGAGGATCATTATACACGGGCGGCATGACGTAGTGATAGGTCATCTCATACTTTGCCCGAGCCGCGTAAGTTATGCCTTTAACAATCTCTTCAATCCGGTTCCTGATAAATTCCCGGGTATTTCCATCGTATGTTCGCACAGTCCCTTCAAGGGTTACTGTTTTTGGAATAATATTGACCGCTGTCCCGCCGTAAATTTTTCCGATGGTGATGGTCGTTGGGGTAAACGGATCGATTTCCCGGCTGATAATTGTTTGAATGCCGGATATGATAT
>ERZ1645192.4835-NODE-4835-length-10589-cov-5.400702_pt1 | contig 10589 bp, 3 predicted proteins | sample MGYA00575354_ERZ1645192 | MGnify/ENA primary metagenome ERZ1645192 (study PRJEB40844, sample SAMN11349763) | freshwater sediment metagenome | isolation source: river sediment | host: Sediment | place: India: Faizupur Khadar , New Delhi | collected 2017-02-21 ...
AGCGCATGATCTTCGATATATTCTAATTCATCATCTTCGGCCACAGGCGCATCATTAAGCGAATTCATCGTGATGGTGACTTCCCGCTGAACAAAGACATTGCCGTCGCCAAGCTGGATGGTCACCACGCAGGTCCCGTTTATATTCTCCCTCGGGGTAATCATCAGGCTGAGTGCCGGGTCATTGTCCGTATGGTTGACAAAGCTCAGTTCGGTCTGCCGAATCATATTGTTATTTGATGCGCTGGCTTGTACCATCAGGTCCTTGATAGCTGTCTCCACATCGAACACCGAAAAATCGATGCTGTAGGAGACCGTGTCTTCATCAAAGCTGTAGCTGTTCAAAAGCCCGCTGAACGTCGGTTCGTCATTCACCTTTTCAACCACAACGGTGACTGTTGCGGTATCCGTGCTGTTCGCTGTATCCATCACGGTGTAATTGAACGTGAACGTACCGTTGTAGTTGGCTTCTGGATGATACAATATTTGATTGCCGCTGATCTCAATCGTTCCCGCCGCGCTGTCAATCGGCGTAAAGGAATCGATGTGCAGCACATCGCCAGCCGCTTCAATATCCACATCGGTATCATTATGGAGCACATCGAAATAGGTCTCGGTATCCTCATCGATATAAATGACTTCATTGTTCGCAATGGGACTATCGTTGATATTGGTTACTGTGATATGAACGGTTGCCATATTGCTCGCGTTGCCAGTTCCGTCGATGACACTGTAGGTGAAGGAATCGCTTCCGGCAAAGTTCGGTGCCGGGCGATATTCCAAAGCGTTCTCCGCGGCATTCAACCGAACGGTGCCGCCTTCGGCGGATTGGGTATCAAACGTCCGAATCCCAACTGTGCCCTCGGCATCGCTGTCATTTGCCAAAACGTCAATCTCGGTGTAGCCACTGTCCTCGTTGATGGCTATCGGCGAATCATCCTCAGCCGCCGGAGTATCATCCACCGGTAAGATGGTAATATCAAACGTTTTGGAAGACGAAAGAACACCGTCGCTTAAAGTGACCGTGATACTGTCGGTGCCATATTGGTTTAGGTATGAAATGAAAGTCAGGCTGGCTTGCCCCGTGTTCGGGTCAATCACGCAATCTAATATGTTGACCACGCTTCCGGAAGCTGAAGCGTCAATGCTCAGCGCATCTGCTGTGGTTTCGCTGTCCGCGACCGGGAAGGTGATGGCTTTTACCGTATCTTCATCGATTGTCTGATTCTCAATTGCCCCGATGACGGGATAGGTATTGACGCTGACGGTTCCAACCGTTTCGTTTCCCGCCGTATCCACTGCATAGACGGTATAATCTCCGCCGACTGCCACGTTGATATCCGTACCGGTAAAGGCCGTTCCTGACGAAGCAAAATAGGACGCATCCCATATGCCCGCGGCATATTTTGTTTCTAAAATACCCGACCCAGCGTCACTGATTGCCGTCTCAATCACCGCACCGCCTGCGATATCCGGCGTCATCGAAAGTAATACTTCGGGCAGGGTTTTGTCCACTTGAATCTGCGCCGAATTCTGACCGGCCGAAACGTTGCCCGCCGCATCGATTGTCCGCGAATAGACGACCACATCCGTATCGCTGTCAAAAGTCAGCGCCCCTGTATAATCCCGCCATCCTTCGCTTCCAATCTGGTACTGGCGCGTTTCGGGGCTTTCGCCGGATGCGGGCGATATCTCGCTTAAAGTCAGTGTCACATCGCTGTTCGCCCATCCGTTTTCAGAAACAATCATCTCTGGCGGACTTAACGGCGCGTTTGTGTCGATATGGGTCACATCAACCGTCAGCATATCGGACGATCTGCCTGAATAGTCCACGGCATAGAACTGGCGCGAACCGTTTTCTGTGACATCATAGCTGTAAGTGGATTGATTTGTCAGCTTCGCTCCGCTGACAGCATCATAAATAGCCGAAACACCGCTTTGCGTGTCGGATGCCGTGACGGTGACAGTGACGGGGGTCATGTTGGTCCATACAGCTTGATAATCAGATGAAATGGCGGGGTTGGAGTCATCACGTATAACCAGTGAGATATTTTTAAATATGATGGAAGTGAAAATGTTTTCCGTGTCATTTGCGCTTAAAGTAATCTCAATGGTTCGTGTGCCGTCCGGAATGGATGCGCCCGAACTCATTGCGACCGTGCTGGGTGCGGTATTGATGCCGCTGGTCAGCGTAAGCTGGCTGCCAATCAGAATGTGAGAGGCGTCATAGAAACAGATGGCGGCAGTTGCGGCATCGGAAACGCCGGTCAAAACTTCACCGCTAAAATCCACATCCAAACCGAAATCAATATCCAGCGTACCCACATCCACCGATTCTGCGATCCCGTTTAAGGATATTTCGGTGATTGCCTCCATTCCGGCACCGGACATGATGATTTGATTGTTGATATAGTTCGTACCGCTACAAGTCCAGTCGGTTGATGTATGACTGATACATTCGGAGTTGAAGTCGGCAGTGGTCGCCGCAGAAGCGGATATCGGGCTCAGCAAACTCAGCCCGTTAGAAAAAACCAACAACGCCGACATGATAAACGAAATGCTTCTGTTTGAAAACCTGCAAATCTGCTTTTTCTGTCTCATCAAACGTCTTCCAGCTGAATTTCCTAAATTTTAAACGACTGACTGGTGCAAATATGGTCATTCGACAATATAACTGCCACTGTTATACATTATACACAATTTTATCATATTTTCATATATTTCATTATATCGACAAAAAAGCGATTATATCATTATTATAATTATAAACACATGCCAAAAAAGATAAACGCGAATTTCTTTCAATTATATGAAACAGCTTTAAAAGGATTTGAATTTATCTGCTCTGACCGATCAGTGCATTCTCAAACCCCTTTTTTTCTGTTTTCTCTGCTGCCGACATTCATATTCAAATCGTTTTTTTCCTGCTAAAAAGTACACTTTAAAGGCGCGTGTTAAAGTCTTGGCACGCTTCCAAAGCCGTCCGTAAGATTTAGGCTGCATAATCAAGCCCACTTCCAGGATAAGCTGTATATAAAAAGCCTTATACCAAACTTTTCTCGTTTTTAGATCTGTTCAACACCAAATGTACCGTTAGACTTTATTATAACGTGTTTATAAATAGAACAGTGATTCGTGCTTGAACTCTTTCCAGTATGAATATGACTTATTTCAACGCGTTCACGGCAAAAAAACGCGGCCGTTATTACCTTTGGAGGAATTATGCAATTTACTCAACTGAACAATGTTGCTTCTTGGGTTCAACTGCAAAATATACTGTTTAGCGACCCATATCTGACTCCTCTTTTATTGACTATTGCCATTCTGGCAATATGCTCTTGTTTATACCTGCTTTCAAAATCCAACAAAAGGATTAAAGATGTTTTTATTCTGGCGGGAACATTAATCAACATCACATACCTTGGCTGGAGAATTGGTTTCACGTTGGCAACCATTTCCCTCATCAGCTTTGTTCTTTCGCTTGTCCTGGTCCTTGCGGAGCTGATGGGGTTTTCTAAATCATTGACATACCGAATATTGTTTACCACTCCGGCAAAGCTGAAACCGGCGGTTTTTTCAAACTTGGGCTACGTTCCCACTGTTGATGTTTTAATCACCACCTATACCGAGCCTGCGGCAGTCATTCATCGCACGATCGCGGGCGCGACACAGCTTAATTATCCGCAGGATAAACTAACCATATATGTATGCGACGATGGCTCCCGGGATGAAATTAAGCAAATCTGTGATGATTATCATGTACACTGGATTACACGTCAGGAACATCTCGATGCAAAAGCGGGTAATCTTAATCATTGCTATCGCAATTATGCCAAAAGCGAGTTTTCTGTCGTACTGGACGCCGATATGGTGCCAAAAAGCGATTTTCTCGAAAAAACACTTGGGTATTTTAAGGATGAGATGGTTGCATTTGTCCAAACGCCCCAGGTTTTCTATAATTCTGATTCTTTTCAACGCAATTTAGGACTAAACGACAACATATCTAACGAACAGGATTTCTTCATGCAGGAGATTCAAGCACACCGGCAGGAGTATAATGCGTTGATTTTTGTTGGCAGCGGATGCGTTTTTAGAAGAACACATCTGGAGAAAATCGGATTCATCCCCACCGGCAGTATTACGGAGGATCTGGCAACCAGTTTGCTGCTGCAGCGCGAAGGTTTTAAAGGCCGCTTTACAAAAAACACATTTGCCCTGGGCCTATCCGCCGAGAGTTTTACAGATTATATCAAACAACGTACGCGATGGGCGCAAGGCAATATTGAAATCCTCAAAAAGTGGAATCCTTGGAAAATGAAAACCCTGTCTTTTATGCAAAAGGTCATTATTTCAGACGGCATTTTATATTGGTTCTATGGTGTTGAGAAAATGATTTTTATTCTCGCTCCGATGGTTTATATTCTTTTAGGCATCCCAATTATGCTGACAAATCCAATCAATCTGCTGTTCTTCTGGCTTCCTTCTTTTTACATCAACCGATTGATCGTGAGTGCTTTTTCTCATGCTTCACGTACGTCTGGGTGGACGCATATATATGAGACTGCATCCGCGCCCCATCTGGCTGTCGCCGCGCTGCGCGCTTTGCTCTTTAATAAAGAGAAAAGGTTTATTGTCACACCAAAAGGGCATACCCAAAGCAGATCTGAATTTGCTTTGTCTGTGGCCAAGCCTCACCTCATTTTGTTTGTACTCAGCTTGCTTTCATTGGGGGTTGTCGTTTTCAAGGTTGCCACTGCGGCGAATATATCGTCAATTATTATTTATGTGCTTAACGGTGCCTGGATACTTTATAATTTCTTTGCCATTATCGCCAGCTTAATCATCTGCTTTGAAAAACCACGTATTCGCAAATATGATCGGTTAACCATGGATATCGATATACCCATTATCATTGACGGACAAAGTGGATTTACCGGCAAGCTCAATAATATGTCCGAGGGTGGGTGCAGTATATCACCAGACAATCTGCCCAACCCAAAGGACTTTATCGGAAGTGAAATATTACTGCTCACTGGAGAAGTGATTATTACCGGAACGATTCTGAACTATTCATCAAGGAAAAAAGCTTTTGCTGTCGAGTTTGATGATATATCGGAAAGCAATTATGCCAAGTTCGTCAAATTTGTTTTTTCGAACCAGACCACTGGATTTGGCTCACTAAAAGAGCGTCATCCTTTTACCGCTGTTGTTTCCAAGTTCTTAAGAGGTATCCTGGTTACGATGATCAGGCGTGTGCGCAACAAAAAAAGGCGAAACAAAGCATTAATACTCACATCACACACGAATGACCACAGCAGAAAGATTAAATGAAAAAAAGCGAAAATATCTTTGGCAAAAAAAGAGAGGTAAGTATTCATGATTGTTGAAATAATGACAGGCAGTATCCTTTTGCGGGGCGTACTCTTGATGCTTTCTTTTATCGGATTAATACTGCTTTTTAGAAATCTCTTTCATATCAATTCTGCGCTTATCCCTGTTCTGGTTATATCTTTAATCATTTGCACTCTGCAAATCTCAGGGTTATTAGGCGGGTTGACGCCTGTCATCTATATTGTTTATCTTACCGGATTCCTCGCATATCCGGCTGTAATAATCTATCGCCTTGTGTCCAAAACAAGCAGAGTCAAACAACCCTTGCTGCTCACCCATATGTCATTTTGGGTTTTATTGCTCTTTACGGCGTTTTTAGTGCTGCTGCTCAACAACATGCACCTGTCCCACTACGACAATTTTTCACACTGGGCATTGGCGGCAAAGGAACTGTTGATTCTTGATACCTTACCGGATGCTTCTTCGGCGGCATTGATGGATTTTACGAGCTATCCGCTTGGCTCTTCCCTGTTTATCTATTACGGCTGTCGCATGATTGGCCGCACTGAAGGGGTTATGTTAATTCTGCAAGGGGTTTTTCTCGTTTCCTGCATGCTGCCTCTTCTCGTTTTCAACAGAAAACTAGTCATCACAATTTTCCCCGTCATTATTCTTATCTATTTAGTTTTTATGATTGAACCAAAGATTTTTAATTTACTGGTAGATACGCTGCTTGCCGGTTTGGGCTTTGCTTCACTGATGATCATCCTCTATTATCGAAAAGATCCGCTCGCCGCTTTCCTCATTTCGCTTCCTGTCATGATCGCGCTCGTGCTCGTAAAGAACAGCGGCATCTTTTTTGCGGCAATTGATGTGATTATTCTTTGCTATTTTTCCATAAAAAGCGGGCATGTTCGAAATTTCATCTTCCCCGTCTTATCCGCGCTGTTTGTGGGCGCCACAATATGGACATGGAATCTGCACTGCCAGACTGTATTCCCGGATGTGGTCAGCAAGCACGCGCTGACAAGCAGTAATTTTAAATCCATCCTTGCGGGCAAAACGGTTGCGGATATTAGGACCATCGCAGGGCTGATGAAAGAAAAAATCCTCAACATCGACGATAGTTTTGTTCGTTCAATGCTGATTTTGAATTTCGTTGCACTGTGCGCAAGATGGTGGAAAAAGCTTGCCGAAGAGGATGAACGGAAGGTAACAAAAGTCATTCTAAGCCTTGATTTCGCTTTTATCTTCTATTATATCGGCATTTTTGCTATGTATGTTTTCTCTATGCCGCTCAATGAAGCGTTAAATCTGGCTGGGTATGAGCGCTATATGGTGACCATTGTATTGTATCTGGTATTTGTGTTCTGCGCTTACTTAATTTATATTTCAGGTACCGGCCTGCATCCGGGTAAGAAATCAAATCGTTACGCATGGGTCTTACTTTACTGTCTGGTGCTGTTTGCCGGCTACAATCTAGCCGAGAAAAACAGCAATATTTTCTCTGTCAGAAGAGAATATGAAGAAACAAATCCCGCGAACGCGCTCATGATTGAAAACTTCGAAACGCCGGATGCTACATATGTGATGTATATCCCGGAAAAATACCGCAGCCAGTTTGACACCGCGTATTTTAACTATTTGATGAAATACAAATTGCACACCGCCAGCTGTTATCCTTTCCTGCTTGGGGACCTCGATGCTCCTGACGATGAAAGTGTGATTCGTCTCGTTCGCGATTACGACTATTTTATCATTTATGATGACGATGCGTTTATTCAGCGTTTCGCAAACGCACATATGAATGAACCGGATACCGCAGTGGGTATATATGAAGTCAACGACTATCCCGACTTGCGCAACTAGAAATTCTGCTTAGATTCCATAAGCCAGAATTCTTCAATGGTATTTTTAAGTTTTGCTTGTGGCCGATACTTTTGGGACTGGCGCAGCCGCATCTCAGCATTTTCAGCTTTCTAAAGAGGTCTTTCACTATATTGTTCTTTTTTTGCTAAAAGCCATATATCCTAATGTCATAATCCGCCATACGAGTGATTTATTAAAATCCCTCCTTCGACCCTTGAAAAGCTTATCACTTTTCGGGGCCTGCTGTACGCCATATAAAAAACAGAGTATCCACTTTAGTTGAGTACTCTATTTTTACTATTGTTTATAATTAAAGTCCAGCCAACCAGTCCAATGTCATTTTTAGTGCCGTCTTTCTCGCTGATTCACATTCTTCTTTATACTGTCTTTCTATTCGATAAAAGAATCTCATTTTTGTGTTCACCGGGCATAATATATGACTTGCAGGATAGAATATCTCATGATGAAATGAGAACGCAAAGCCTTTCTCTTTGAGCCTATCACAAATCATTTCTCCCATCTCAGCGGCGGGCCACTGAGCATCTTCTTTTGCTGACAGCAAGAGTATCGAACCGTTTATTTTTTCAGCCTGAATAACGTTTTCTTCATTTTTCTCTGATCTTAAAACCTCACGGTATTGTTTTACAAATCCAAATTCTCCATTCTGCAAAATGCTCTTAATCAGAGCAGGTGAACGCTTTCGAAAAGAAGCATAAGGCAGCGGCTTTCCTCTCCATGTCCAACTGGAAGTACCGCTGTAATGCGGTTTGCTGATTCCTTCAAAAACACAGCAAGCCGGAGAAACAGCAATAACGAATTCAATCTGAGGAATGATACTGGCCGAAGTTAAGGCAAGCTCTGCGCCTTTTGAAATACCATATATCCCCACCTTTGAATAACCTTTATTTTTTAACCAAAGCACTGCCGCAAGAATGGTTTCTATCGGGATTAGAGCAAGTGCTTTCGCTGTATAACGGGTACCCCAATATGCAACAGCCAGTGATGGGATGTTATGCTCAGAATAAACCGAAGCAATTTCACTTGCCCATTTAATACCGCCGTCACTGCCGCTTACAACAATCATTGCCTTATCTGTTGATTGGGCGGGGTAAAATGCCCCTTGAAAATTTCCTTCCAAAACCTTTTGCATATACACATTTCATCCTATCCGTATAATAAAAATCAGCACCCTGAATCCTTACCTGTTCACCACCAATGCTATGCTATATATTAATAATAACATGATACTATACCATTGCTGAATAAATCTTTGTATATCCCCGAATTGTCGCTATCGTTCGGCTATAGTTTTGATATCTTATCAATTATTGGTGAATCTTATCGTACTATGCGATACCCTATCAAAATCACAAATGGTATACATTTCTGTGCTTTATATTGCACCAGACCTTTCAGGATTTGAAAAAACATCTCCCCATTATTAATATCTTGAAAGATGTTTTCATTTGGAGCATATTCATTTTATATATACATTTTGTTCTTTATCTCATGCAAAACGCTATATGATTCACTGTAAATATTGGTATTCCAAGTGGTTTATTATAGCGCCTTCATCTCTCTGCCTTTGAATCCTCATATACTAAATCATAGTATTTTTATGCTATACCCCGCCAAAACCACGCCATTATGAAATATCTTTCCTCATATTACACAAGCGGTAGATATTTTAATGGCGACGCGGCCAAATACTGTTGAAAGTGCGCGCTTTCATTATATTGATTTCAATTTACAGCCTTGTGCTCTGAGTCATAGGCCGTTTCAGAAATTCTGAACGCTTGTTACAGATTTCTGATAATTTGAAATCCAACTATTCTCGCACCAGTTTAACCGCACTGATTCGTCTTAATCTGCTGCAAAGAAGAACGGACAGCAGAACCGAAACCATCAGCATCAGTGCCCCTACCATGATTATCCCAGAGGCCGGAACACTAAGATCCACCTTGTGGATACTAAGCGAAGAAAAAGCGAGCAGCCAAACACGATTAACCCACACATTACCGGTAAAACACCCGATTAGAATCCCCAGCGCGATGGCAGGGAATATGCCGAGTATCGTTTGCGTAATCAGCTGATTGGTTGTATAACCAAAAGCCTTAAGAATCCCAAAGGTGTTTTTCTTCTGCACCACGATCGTGCTGAAGATAATCAGCAGTACCAAAGCGAGAATGATGACCACCACCAGACTGATGGTCCCCCCCAATGCGGCTGTCATGCTGATATAGGTCCCCATGGATGTCTCTATTGTTTTATCATAGTTCACAATATTGAGAGCCAAATCACCGGCCTTCTGTTTCACCAGCCTGGCGCATTCCTCCGCCGTCATTTGATCGTTGAGATATATATTAAGCGTATTCGGTGTATATCCGCTGTCGATTCGTTTGAATCCTTCATCTGTCAGCTCACATGAACATCCAAACTGGTTGGGCGACTGCATAAATCCAACCACCAAATAGTCGGATGAAACGCCGCCATACACAATCGATACGGTATCGCCGATTTCAACATCCTCACTAATTCCCGAACCCAGCACAATCTCATTATCATGCCGCGGATTTCTTCCTTCATAGACCAAGTCATTCTTAACAACGGAATAATCCTTGCAGACAAAAGCGGAAATACTGCGGCTTTTATATAAGACCTTGAATTCATCGTAGGCCAGCATACGGTCGATGCCGTCAGTGCCGTCCAACCTTTCGGCTAACTCATCGGCTTTGCCCTCTGTGACCACATAGACATTGCTGTATTCTCCGCTGACCACTTTCAGAAAATTATCCGTATTCATGGCCATATTATAGTAGGCACTGGCTGCAAACATCGCCAGAAACGTCACGCTGGCAATAATAACGCAAAGCACAATATTTTGTGTCAATGACCCCAAGCAATTTTTCATCCCCAGCGCCGGCGTCACTGACATCCGCGTTTTATCCAGCGGGATAAAGTTGTGTTTGAAATTATGATGCTGGATGCCGCTTCTTAAGGCCTCCACCGGCTGAAACTTGCTTACTTTTCGTGTCGCTAATGCCACCGTCAGGACGACAGCCATCAGCAATGCGCCCACCGTGATTAAAATCGATTCCATATCCGCCTTCTGATGCCAAACCAGACCGGTCAATTTCTCGATCAGCGCATCCAAAGGCGGCAGGACGGCGAAGGACGCCGCAATGCCCAGTGCAGTACTGATTATGCAAATCATGATATACGGCAGTGCGACCGCCACCCGAATCTGGCCTGATCGATATCCCACGCTCTTTTGAATCCCTAAATTCTGCATATCCTCATGAATACTGTTGTTGATCCTGAATCCGCAGATCAGCAGACTGATGGCCGCAATGGCCAGTGCAAATGCCACAATCTCATAGGCAATAATAT
>ERZ1645192.4839-NODE-4839-length-10583-cov-12.081212_pt1 | contig 10583 bp, 7 predicted proteins | sample MGYA00575354_ERZ1645192 | MGnify/ENA primary metagenome ERZ1645192 (study PRJEB40844, sample SAMN11349763) | freshwater sediment metagenome | isolation source: river sediment | host: Sediment | place: India: Faizupur Khadar , New Delhi | collected 2017-02-21 ...
CGCAGCGTAGGGCTTCATTCCGGAAGGAAGGTCGGCATGACCATCAAGCCGGCCGAGGCGGACGCGGGGATCGTGTTCGTCCGGAAGGACGTGGCCTCGGACAACCGTATCGCTGCAGACATACAGAATGTCACCGACACGACGCTTGCCACCACCCTGGGCGTGAACGGCACACGGGTGCACACGGTGGAGCATCTGCTCTCGGCTTTCCGGGGCCTCGGCATCGATAACGCAATCGTGGAAGTGGACACCTTCGAAGTCCCCATCATGGACGGCAGCTCGCAGCCCTTCTTCCGAACGCTCAAGAGCGTGGGCATGAAAACTCTCCGGAAGCCACGCCGGTATCTCAAGATCAGGAAGGCCGTTTCCGTATCCGAGGGGGAGAGCACGGCCATGCTGGAGCCTGCTCCCGATTTCCGCATCACGTACAAAATCGATTTCCCCCACCCGGCCGTGGGGACCCAGAGCTATCACATGGTCTTCACCTCCGACGCCTACGAGAAGGAGATCAGCTCGGCCCGAACCTTCGGGTTCCTGAGGGACGTGGAGTACCTGCAGGCCAAGGGGCTTGCCCTCGGGGGGTCGCTGCAGAACGCCGTCGTTCTCGACGAGGAGAAGGTGATCAACAAGGAGGGGCTCCGCTCGCACGACGAATTCGTCAAGCACAAGATCCTCGACGCCGTGGGGGACCTCTACCTCATCGGCATGCCCATCCTCGGCCATTTCACAGCCTACAAATCCGGCCACAAGCTCAACACCCAGCTCCTGAAGACGCTGCTTGCCAGCGAAGACAGCTGGGAAATCGTCTCCCACCCCCACCCCGCCCCCCGGGCGGAGGCTCATGGGGAGCGCATGACTGAAACGAAGTCCGCCGCGGCCCCGACGTAACCCCGACAGGATGGGCGGATGACGAAAGCCTCGAGGCAAAAGGCCTCGAGGCTCGCGCCGTCTGCCGTTCTTCTTTGTCCTTTACAAGTCCCTGCATACCATGTATTTGCCTGAAGGGGTGTGCGGCCCCGGCCGCAGGGTCCCGACTTGCATCCATGGATCAGAAAACCGAACGACAGCAGGCAGTCCTCACGGCCGAGATGAAGCGCCGCCGGCGCGAGCGAATCATTATTATCGCCACCGTCATCGGCATCGTTCTTCTGACCTTCATCGAGACCACCATTTTCAGCAAGGAGGCCCTCGTCCCCGACTTCCGCGACGTGGTCATCTTCGGCCTCATCAACATCAACATCATCCTCGTCCTGCTGCTCATTTTTCTCATCGTCCGCAACATCGTCAAACTCGTCTACGAAAGGCGGCGGGGCATCCTCGGGTCGAAGCTCCGCACCAAGCTCGTCGCGGCCTTCGTGACGCTCAGCCTCGTGCCGACCTTCATCCTGTTCCTGGTGGCCACCAACTTTCTGTCCTACAGCATCGACAACTGGTTCAACATCCGCGTCGGCGGCGCCCTGAACCTCTCCCTCGAGCTGGCCCAGAACTACTACCAGCAGACCTCGGAGAACGTGAAATACTACGCCGAGCAGCTGAGCGCCGACATCACGAAGAACCGCCTGTTCGAGAAGGACCGCTTCGACTACCTGCGATCCCTGGTGGAGCAGCGGCAGCGCATCTACAAGCTGGGCCTCATCGAGGTCTACTTCAACGACGAGGCGGAAAAGCTCGTCTTCAAGGACCCGGGCAACCCCGACATCCCCGAGCTGGGCCTCTCGCCCAAGCTCCGGGAGGACATCCGGGCCGGCAAGCAGTTCACGACGATGCAGTCCGTGGGCCTGGGGGACTTCATCCGCGGGATCTCCCCCGTCTACGTCACGCCCGGCTCGTCGGTGATCATCGGGGCCGTCGTGGTGAACTGCTACGTCCCCAAGGGGCTCGTCGACAAGATGACGACAATCTCCCGGATCTCGGAGGAGTACAAGCAGTTCAAGCTGCTCAAGAACCCCATCAAGACGAGCTACATCGTCATCCTCTTCGTCGTGACGCTGCTGATCATTTTCTCGGCCACGTGGTTCGGCTTCTTTCTGGCCAAGGGCATCACGGAGCCGGTCCAGGACCTGGCGGAGGCGACCCACGCGATCGCCCAGGGGAACCTGGACTACAAGATCAACGTCGTGGCGGACGACGAGATCGGGGTGCTGGTGAACTCCTTCAACCGGATGACGGGGGATCTGAAGGTGAGCAAGGAGAGCCTCGAGCAGGCCAACATCGACCTCGACCAGCGCCGCAAGTACATGGAAACGGTGCTGCGCAACGTCTCCGCCGGGGTCGTGGCCATCGACCGCGACGGGGTGATCACGACGGTCAACCGGGCGGCCGAAAAGCTCCTCGACATCAAAATGGAGAAGGTCCTGAACCACCGCTACGAAGAGGTGCTGCAGCCGGGCCACCTGGATCTCGTCCGGGAGATCCTCACGGAGATCACCGGTGTCGAGACGGGGTACGTGGAGAAGCAGATCCCGATCACCCTGAAGGACCGGGCCCTCACGCTGCTGGTGACGACGACGGTGCTGCTCGACGACGACAACAACTACATGGGCATGGTCGTCGTCTTCGAGGACATCACCCAGCTCCAGCGCGCGGAGCGCATCGCGGCGTGGCGTGAGGTGGCCCGCCGGATCGCCCACGAGATCAAGAATCCGCTGACCCCCATCCAGCTCTCGGCGCAGCGGCTGCAGCGCAAGTTCGGCGATAAGCTCAGCGAGGACGTCCCCGTCTTCATGGAGTGCACGGGCACGATCATCAGCCAGGTCGATGTCCTCAAGAACCTCGTCAACGAGTTCTCCCGCTACGCCCGCATGCCCGTGGCCAATCTCACCCCGAACGACCTCAACGAGGTCATCCGCGACGCCGTGGTGCTCTACCAGGATGCCCACAAGGAGATCGCCTTCGACTATCGTCCCGACGCGGCGATGCCGCGGCTCCGGCTCGATGCCGAGCAGATCAAGCGCGTCATGGTCAATCTCCTGGACAACGCCGTGGCCGCCGTGAACCGGGAAACGGGGAGGATCGAGGTCGCGACGATGCACGACCGGGAGCATCGGCGGGCCCGCGTCGAGGTCCGGGACAACGGCACCGGCGTTTCGCGGGCGGACAAGGCGAAAATGTTCGAGCCCTACTACTCGACAAAGAAATCCGGCTCGGGCCTCGGGCTCGCCATCGTGAGCTCCATCATCAGCGAGCACCGGGGCTCTGTTATCGTGACCGATAATGAGCCCCGGGGGACCGTCGTTGCCTTCGAGCTGCCCGTTGAACAGGCCGAGGAGCCGGTCATCACCGCAGCGAGAGAGGAAAGCCGAACCCTGTAACCGGGTATCAGGAACACGGTCTCGGGTATCGGGAGGAAAAGAAAAAGCCCTTGCCGGTTCGCAAGGGCCTTGTTCCAATCGGTTTTTTACCTTCGTACCGTCTATTCTTTTTTCGATTCCAGGCTGTGGGTCTTGATCTTGCGGTGGAGGTTGCTGCGTTCGAGCCCTATGGAGTCTGCGGTCTTGGAGATGTTCCCCTCGTTTTCCTGCAGTTTCTTCATGATGAACTTCTTCTCGAACTCCATCTTGGCCTTGCGGAAGGAGTTGTGCATGAAGATGGTGTCCATGGCCTCTTCGGGCTGCTCCTCCTTGGAGAGGGGCGGGATGTCGTCGGCCCGGATCGTGTCGCCCTGCGTCATGATGACGAGGCGCTCCATGATGTTCTTGAGTTCCCGCACGTTGCCCGGCCAGCTGTGTTCCATGAAGACGTCGATGGCGTCGGGGGAGATGGCCTTCGGCTCGACCCCCTCCTTGGCGCAGAAGTCGTTGACGAACTGGGCGGCAAGGATGGGGATATCTTCCTTGCGATCCCTGAGCGGTGCGATGGTGAGCGGGATGACGTTGAGCCGGTAGTAGAGGTCCTGCCGGAACCGCTCGGATTCCATCTCCCGTTCGAGATCCTTGTTCGTTGCGGCCAGGACCCGCACGTCCGTGTCGATGAACTTGTTGCCGCCCACGCGCTCGAATTTCTTTTCCTGGAGGATCCGCAGGATCTTCGCCTGGGCCTTGAGGCTCATGTCGGCCACCTCGTCGAGGAAGAGGGTGCCTTCGTGGGCAAGCTCGAACTTGCCCCGCTTCTTGCCCGTGGCGCCCGTGAACGAACCCTTTTCGTGGCCGAACAGCTCGCTCTCGATGAGTTCCTCGGGGATGGCCGCGCAGTTGACCTCGATGAAGGGCCGCTTGGCCCTCTTGCTCTGGTAGTGGATCGACCGGGCCACGAGTTCCTTGCCCGTGCCGTTTTCCCCCATGATGAGGATCCAGGCGTTCGTCGGGGCGACGATCCGGATCATCTCCTTGAGCTCGATGATGGTCTTGCTCTGGCCGATGAGCTCGAAGGCGGACGTGACCTTCTGCTTGAGGAACTTGTTCTCTTCCTCGAGCCGGACGAGGTCGAGGGCGTGGTTGACGAGCAGGACGACCTTCTCGAGCGAGATGGGCTTTTCGATGAAGTCGAAGGCCCCGAGCTTGGTCGCCTTCACGGCCGTCTCGATCGTGCCGTGACCCGACATCATGATGACCGGGACTTGGGGGTAGTCGGTCTTGATGATCTTGAGAGCTTCGAGGCCGTCCATGCCGGGGAGCCAGATGTCCAGGAGCACCAGGTCCGGGAGATCCTCTTCGATGGCCTTGAGGGTCTCCTCGCCGCTGCCGACGGTACGGACCTCGTATCCTTCGTCGCTCAGAATCCCCTGCAGGGACTGGCAGATGCTCTCCTCGTCATCGACGACCAGAATTGTCTTGTACATCGTTTCTCTTTCGGGGACGGTTCGTCATGCGGTGCGGCGTGAGAACCCGCACCCGGTTCCATGCATCTCCTGTTCCCGTTTCCTATTTTTTAAGCAAATTGTCCGCCACCCGGTCGTGGATCACCCTGGAGGCGGCTTCGTTTCCCACGGCCCCCACGCGGATGCCGAGCGTGGTGAGGTCCTTGTCCTTGTACGTGAACCGGAACGTGACCTTTTCGTCGTTGATCACGGCCACGATCTTCCCGCCGCCTGCCTGCTTGTCCGGTTCCACGTCTCGCCCCTTCATGTCGGCGATCGTCTTCTCGACGGCGGACCAGACGCCGCTGACGGAGAAGTAGTAGTCCGTTCTCATCTCGCCTTCCACGTAGTAATAGGTGCCTGTGCCCCCGGCGACGGCAGCCCCCGTGACGACGAGGACGGGACACCCGTAAAGGGAAACACAGCACGCCAGCAGGATCAACGCAACAGCCGCTCGCTTCCAGTGGATCATACGCGTCACTCCCCTTTTCCTTGGTTCTGATGGTTCGATTCGTTCTCCGTCTTCTGCGGCCGGGTTTCCTCCGCGAAGGACTTGAGCCCCTCGGCCAGGGACCGCAGCTTCCTGTCCACGAGGAAGCTGACCGTGCCTTCGGGGTAGCCGCCCATCTCATCGACGGACCCCGCCGGCACACCCGTGAGCAGCTCGATCCCCTCGTCTACGGTCCGGATGGGCCAGATGTGGAACTTCCCCTCGGCGACGGCCTGGACGACATCCTTCCGGAGGACGAGTTCCGGCACGTTCAGGTAGGGGATCATGACCCCCTGCCTTCCCGTGAGCCCCCGGGCCCGGCAGACGTCGTAGAACCCCTCGATCTTGTAGTTCACGCCCCCGATCGGCTGGATCTCGCCCTTCTGGTTGACCGATCCCGTCACGGCGACGTCCTGCCGCAGCGGCAGCTCCGAGAGGCTCGAGAGAACGGCGTAGATCTCCGTCGAGGAGGCGCTGTCGCCGTCCACGCCGCCGTAGGACTGCTCGAAGCAGATGCTGGCGCTCATGGTCAGCGGCATGTTCTGGGCGTACTTGCCCCGGAAATAGCCTTCCAGGATGAGCACCCCCTTGTCGTGGGTTCTCCCCGAGAGCTTGGCCTCGCGTTCGATGTTGATGATGCCGGCCCGGCCCATGGAGGTCTTTGCCGTGATCCGCGAGGGCTTGCCGAAGGCGTACTCCCCCATGTCGTAGACGGAAAGGCCGTTTACCTGCCCCACGACCGCATCCTCCGTGTCGATCATGATCGTGCCGTCGTCGATGAGTTCCTGGATCTTCTCCTCGATCTGGCTGACGCGGTGGATCTTCTCGCCGTAGGCGCGGTCCACGTGCGCGTCCGAGACGACGCCGCTTCCGTCCTTCCGGGCCCAGTAGTGGGACTCGCGGATGAGATCGGCGACTTCGCTGAAGCGGGTCGAGAGCTTCTTCTGCCTCCCCGTGAGGCGCACGCCGTACTCCACGATGGTGCAGACGGCCTTTTTGTCGAAATCGAGGAGCTTCTCCTCGTCGACGATGCGCTTGATGAGGCAGACGTACTCCCGGATATTTTCGTCGGTGTTGGCCATCTCGACGTCGAACTGGGCCTTCGTCTTGAAAATTTCCTGGAAGTCCCGCTCCAGGTTGTAGAGCAGGTAGTACAGGTAGTCGTCGCCGATCATGATCACCTTGATGTCCAGCGGGATCGGCTCGGGTTTGATCGCCGTGGGCAGGAAACTGAAGGGGTCGTAGGGCTGCATGTTCATCTCGCGGCTCTTCAGCGTCCGCTTGAGGAACGTCCAGACACCCGGCTCGATGAGGGCTTCGAGGGCGTCCAGGACGATGTAGCCGCCGTTTGCCCGCAGGAGCGAGCCCGCCTTGATGTGGGTGAAGTCGGTGCGCCAGAACCCCGAGCGGTCCACCTCGCGCTCGATCGTGCCGAAGAGGTTCTTGAACGTCGGGGCCGTCTCGATGACGATCGGGGTCTTCCCGGTTTCCGAGTTGTCCACGAGGACGTTCACCTTGAATTCGATGAAGCGTCGCACGGGCGCCTGGGGCACGGGGAAGGGAAGAGCCTGCTGCGGCTGCTGCTCCTCTTCCTTCTCCTGGAACATCTTGAGGTTCGAGAGAATGTGTTCCTGCACCTCGTCGAGATAGCCGATGACCTTTTCGTTGGAGTCGCTGTACCGCAGGCGCATGTCCGAGATCTGGGCCGTCACGGCGGGCGAGCCGTACTTGTGCTCGAGACTGCCGATCTGCCTGCGGATCTCCCGTTCGATCTCGCGCGTCTCCCGCATGACGCTCTCGAGTTCGATCCGCATCTCCACGAGCTTCTGCCGGATCCTCTCCAGCTCGTCACGGCTGAACTTGTCCTCTTCAGCCAGGGCCTCGAGCTGCTCGAAGGGCACGGGGCGGCCCTCCACGATGGGGGCGATGTCCTGCCTCGTGAACGGGCCCATCTGAAAGGCGACAAGCTGGAGATTTTCCTTCAGGAGCCGGTCGTTGAATTCCCGGATGATCTCCTTCTGCTTCTGCCGGTACGCGTTGATGGTTTCTTCGGATTCCTTCTTGAACTCGTCGCTTTCGAGAATGAGCGGGATGTTCTTTCGCAAGTGGGCGACGAGGTCGTCCATGTCCTTCTGGAACGTTCTGCCCTGCCCCGCCGGAAACATGATGACGCGCGGGCTGTCGGGGTCCTTGAAGTTGTGGACGTAGCAGATGTCGCAGGGGATGGGCTTCTTGAGGTCGAGCTGGGCAAGAAGGTTCTTGATCGTGGTGCTCTTGCCCGTGCCCGTCATCCCGGAGACGTAGATGTTATAGCCCGGGCTCTCGATCTCGAGCCCCAGCGTGATGGCCTTGACGGCCCGGTTCTGCCCGATGATCCCGTCGGTTCTCTTGCACTCCTTCGTGGTGTCGAAACCGAGCAGGTTGGGGTTGCAGGTCCATCGCAGCAACTCGACAGGCACTTCCCTGACTGGTGTTCTCTCTGCCATGACGTTTCCCTTCTTCCTGCAGTCCGTCTGGGTCCGTTGGAAATATAATCAATGCAGTCCGAATTGTCCATTCTTTCTTGCGGGGAACAGTCCGCAGAGCATGATCTCCCGCGGTCTTCAGGGTATGCACGGCCCCGTTCGTTCCGGGACGGAACCGGGGGGCGGGGTCAGGATGAGGATTCACCGGCCAGCTTGGCGAATTCCTTCAACAGGTCTTCCTGCTTCCTGGTGAGATTGGTGGGGATCTTGACGAGGACCTGCACCACCTGGTCCCCGCGGCCGAGGCCCTTGAGATGGGCGACCCCTTTGTTTTTCAGGCGGAAGACCCTGCCGCTCTGCGTCCCCCGGGGCACTTTCATGGACTCCTTTCCCTCGACGGTCGGCACCTCGAGCGTGGCCCCGAGGGCTGCCTGGGTGATGGAGATGGGGATCTGGCAGAGGATGTCGTAGCCGTCGCGGTCGAAAAACTCGTGGGGCTCGACGTGGATGAAGACGTAGAGGTCCCCGCTGGGGCCCCCGAAATCGCCTTCCTCGCCTTCCCCGCGCAGTCGCAGGCGGGAGCCCGTTTCGACCCCCGCGGGGATCTTGAGGCTCACGGCCTTGCGGCTCCTGGCCTTGCCCGTCCCGAAGCATCCTTTGCAGGGGTTCTTGATCACGCGGCCTGCGCCCCGGCACTGCGGGCAGGTGGTGCTGATGGTGAAGAAGCCGCTCGACTGCGTCACCGTGCCGCGGCCGGCGCATCGGGGGCAGCTTTCGGGCTGTGTCCCCGCGGCGGCGCCCGTTCCCGAGCACTCCGCGCAGCGTTCGAGCTTTTCCAGTTCGATCTGGGTGGTGGTTCCCCTCACGGCGTCCATGAAGGAGATCTTGAGGTCGTAGCGCAGGTCGGCACCCTGGCGAACTGAGGAGCGGGTCCGCGTCCGGGCCCCGGTAAACCCGAAAACGTCTTCGAAGATGTCGCTGAAGTTCGTGAAAATGTCGTCGAAGCCGGAGAAGCCGCGAAAGCCGGTGCCGTTGATCCCTTCGTGGCCGTACCGGTCGTAGATCTTGCGTTTCTCGGCGTCCCGCAGCACTTCGTAGGCCTCGGCCGCCTCCTTGAACTTCTCCTCGGCTTTTTTGTCCCCGGGATTGCGGTCCGGGTGGTATTGCATGGCGAGCCTGCGGTAGCTCTTCTTCACGTCATCGTCGGAGGCGCTTTGGTCGACGCCCAGAATTTCGTAGTAGTCCCGCCTTTCCATGTCCGATCCGCGCGTTCCCTTCCGGGCGCACCTGTCCCTTCCGATATTTCGGATAAAGTAAGGATGCCCTGCGGGCCTGTCAAGGCGAAGGCGGGCTTTTTTTCGGGATCACGGCTTTTTCGTGAACCGCAGGAGGGCTTCCTCGTACTTCTGGTATGTTTTTTCAACGATATCGGGGGGCAACTGCGGGGCCGGCGGCCTCTGGTCCCATCGGAGCGACAGCAGGTAGTCCCGAAGGAACTGCTTGTCGTAGCTTTTCTGCCCGCGGCCTTCGGCGTAGTCGTCCTTGGGCCAGAACCGCGAAGAGTCCGGGGTGAGAACCTCGTCGATCAGAATGAGTTCGTCGCCTGCCAGGCCGAACTCCATCTTCGTGTCGGCGATGATGATGCCCGCGGAGGTTCCGATTTCGTCGGCGCGCCGGTAGATGGCCAGGCTCAGCGCGATGATCCGTTCCGTCAGCTCCTTGCCGACGAGGCGGGCCATCTCCTCGGTCGAGATGGGCAGGTCGTGCTCCCCCTCGGGGGCCTTCGTGGAGGGCGTGAAAATCGGTTCGGGAAGCCTGGCAGACTCCCTGAGCCCGGCGGGCAGCCGGATCCCCGAGACGGGTTTGCCGTTTGTGTAGTCCTTCCAGGCCGAGCCCGTGATGTATCCCCGCACGATGCATTCCACGGGGAGGGGCTTCGCCTTCCGGACGAGCATGCTGCGGCCTTTCAGGACGTCCCGGTGGGGCCTGCAGGCGTCGGGGAACTTCTCCACGTCCGTCGTGACGAGATGGTTGCCGACGATGTCGGCCAGCTGCCGGAACCAGAACTCAGAGAGCCGCGTCAGGATTTCGCCCTTTCCGGGGATGGGGTTCGGCATGATGACGTCGAAGGCCGAAATGCGGTCCGTCGCCACGATGAGGAGATGCTCCCCCAGGTCGTAGATGTCTCGCACCTTGCCGCGATTGACGAGCTTCAGGCCCTTCAGGTCAGTCTGGTACAATGCAGGCTGCGTCATGGTCTTCTCCTTGCTCATCGGACGTAGAGGTTGTTGCGCTTTTCGTTGCCAATGGTCGAGGTCGGCTTCCGGCCGTAGTTGTGCCCGGGCAGGACGACGGTGTCGTCGGGAAGCGTGTAGAGCCTCTCCTTGATGGCCTTCGCCATGGTGTTCCAGGACCCTCCCGGCAGATCCGTCCGCCCGACAGCTTCGACGAAGAGGGTGTCCCCCGTGAACACGCACCCGTCCGTGTACAGGGAGATCCCGCCCGGCGTGTGCCCGGGCGTGTGGATGACCTTCAGCGTGACCTTGCCCGCTTCGACGATGTCCCCGTCGCGGACGAGGATGTCTGCGGCGGGCGAGGCCTTTGCCCGGAACATGGCCAGGATCATCGCCGGGGTGGAGGTGAGCATGTGTGCGTCTTGCTCGTGGATGACGATGTTCGCGCCGGTCTTCGCCTTCATGTCGGCGTTGCCCGAGATGTGGTCCACGTGTCCGTGGGTGTTCACGATGGTGCGGATCGTGAGGCCGTTTTTCCGGGCCTCGGCGAGGATCCGCTCCGTCTCCGCCGCCGGGTCGATCACGAGGGCGTCCCCCGT
>ERZ1645192.4840-NODE-4840-length-10583-cov-8.409005_pt1 | contig 10583 bp, 9 predicted proteins | sample MGYA00575354_ERZ1645192 | MGnify/ENA primary metagenome ERZ1645192 (study PRJEB40844, sample SAMN11349763) | freshwater sediment metagenome | isolation source: river sediment | host: Sediment | place: India: Faizupur Khadar , New Delhi | collected 2017-02-21 ...
TCCCGGTATGCCTTATATCCGTTCCCTGCAGTGAGTAGATCGATGCCTCAGCAATATTGGTTGCATGATCTGCTATCCTCTCGATATTGGATATCATGTCCTTCAGCTCGATGTAGCTCTGAACCATCGAGCGGGTCCGGTCATCAATGTTCTCCTTGCGCAGGTGGCCAAGCAGCAGCTTATGGTTCATCTCATCAACCACAGTGTCGTTCTTGATCGTCCAGATTGCATAATCAGGGTCTGAATTGGTGAATGAGAGGAGCGCCTTTTCAACCATTATGCTTCCGGATGTGAGCATGTTAGTGATGAGTGACGCGGTTGATGTAAACTCGGTTGTCTTCCGGATATCGCCAATGATCCGGCAGAGGTTATGTATCCTGTCTCCGATGCGCTCAAGGTTGATTGTCATCCGGTAAATTGCCACCAGGCGTCTTACGTCTGAGGCTACCGGCTGGTAAAGTACGATAGTGCCTGTAAACTGCTCTCCGATAATCACCTCGAGGTTGTCGATGCGGTTCTCGGCCTTTTCCATCTCATCAATCAGGTCAGTGAATGCCTGGTCTTCGGTTGTGCCCATCAGCTTCTCCAGAAGGGTCAGCTGCCGCAGCACGAGGCCGGCCATTTCTCCGAAGCTGGTCTTTATCTCATTCAGTGCCTGTTCTTTTTTCTCACTCATAATCAAGTGTTTTAGCAAATGTATAAAAAACGTCCCTAATCATCCGAATTTCCCGGTCAGATATGCTTCAGTGCGCGGGTCTTTCGGGGTGGTAAAGAGTGTTCCGGTGCGACCTGACTCCACCAGCTCGCCCAGGTACATGAACATCGAATCGTCTGAAATGCGGGCTGCCTGTGACATGTTATGGGTCACCAGCACCAGGGTGTATTTCTTCTTGAGTTCGCCAAGCAGGTCTTCGATCTTAGAGGTGGCAATCGGGTCAAGGGCGGAAGTGGGTTCGTCGAGGAGAAGCACCTCGGGATTGAAGGCGATGGCCCTGGCCACGCAGAGCCTCTGCTGCTGTCCCCCGGATAGGAACGTTCCTTTCCTGTAGAGAGACTCCTTCACTTCGTCCCAGAGGGTCACGTTCCGAAGGGCGTTTTCAACGATTTCGTCGCGCTGGCTTTTCTTCAGCCGTATGTCGTTGAGGCTGAATCCAGCCACCACGTTCTCGTAGATTGTCATGTTGGGGAACGGGTTGGGACGCTGGAAGACCATTCCCACCTTACGGCGAAGCTCTATCACAGACATTGAAAAGATACTCTGCCCGTCAAGGAGGATATCTCCTTTGGTCAGGATGTTGGGATAAAGCTCGTGCATCCTGTTCATGGCGCGCAGCAGGGTGCTCTTGCCGCAACCCGAGGGGCCCATGATTGCGGTGATGCTGTTTCTCCTGACGGAGGCGCTGACACCGTTCACGGCATATTTCCCGGGTTCGTATGCAATAGACAGATCCCTGATCTCCAGTACATTATCGCTTTGTGTGGTGTTATTCATCAGGTTCAGATATATTTATGTTTTGAAGCCACGCTGCGGGCGAGGAGGTTCATTGAGAGCACGAATACCATCAGGAACAGAGAGGCGCTCCAGACCAGGTTGACCATGTTGGGGTCATTGTAGAAATCCCAGATAAGCAGCGGCACGGCGCTTACCGGTCTTGTGACATCAAAGCTGATGGCGGGGCTGCCAAGGGCCGTAAGCATCAGCGGAGCGGTCTCTCCGAGTATCCTTGAGAGAGCCAGCAGCACCCCGGTTGCAAGGCCGCTGAAGCTGACGGGAATAAGTATCTTGTAGATCATCTTGTAGTAGGGCGTTCCCAGCGCAAATGCCGCCTCCCTGATTGAAAGAGGTATCATACGCATAGTCTCTTCGGTGGATCGTATTATCAGAGGCAGCATCATTATGGCCAGGGAAACGCTTCCTGCCAGTGCCGAATAACCTTTGGTAATGTTCTTTACAACCCACAGGTAGGCAATTATTCCGAGAATGATTGAAGGCACACCCTGAAGAATTTCAGTGAGGCTCCTGATAAACCGGGCATACCGCCTGGTGCCGTTTTCGTAAATATAAATGCCGGTCATAAGTCCCAGCGGAATGGCGAAGAGCGATGCCAGCAGAACCATAAGCAGCGAGCCGGTGAGTCCGTTGGCTATACCGCCCGGGATGATCTCACCGGAGGAGGCCGCCATCATAGCCTGGAAGGTGTCAGGAGCAGGCTGGGTGAAGAAGGCGAGGTTGATCTGCCTGAATCCCTTGACAGCCAGATTGCCGACTATCATGAAGATAGGGATGACGGTTATCACAGATCCGGCTATCACCAGGTACCTGAAGCGGCTGTTTGTGCGGTTGCGCCTGCTTATATTGTCAGTCAGTACTTGATACATCTCTGTCATGCGAAGCGTCTGATGATCAGTTTGCCGAGGTAGTTCACAAGCGCCGTTATAAGGAAGAGAAGCAGCCCGATTGCAATCAGAGCACTCATCTTCAGTCCTGATGCTTCACCGAACTGGTTGGCAATTACCGATGCCATCGTATTCCCGGGGGCAAAGAGCCCTTTGGGGATTACATTGGCATTGCCGATAAGCATTGTCACTGCCATTGTTTCGCCCAGAGCCCTTCCCAGGGCGAGGATGAAGCTGGCGATAATCCCGGAACGGGCAGAGGGGATGACAACGCTGAAGATCACTTCGCGCCGGGTGGCGCCGAGTGAATAGGCTGCCTCCTTAAGTTCGGAGGGGACCATCGAGATGATTTCAGCGCTGAGAGAGGTGGCATATGGTACAATCATTATGGCCAGCACCAGCGAAGCGGTGAAGACACCGAAGCCCTGGTCGGTCAGACCTGAAGCCACCAGCAGGGGACGGAGGGCGTAAAAACCCCAGAAACCGTAGACTATCGAAGGTATTCCCGCCAGCAGGTCAACCAGGCTGCGAAGAATGCCCGAGGTGCGGGTACCCCTGTAATATTCGGCAATGAACAGTGACGTGGAGAAGGCCATGGGTATGCATATTATCAGCGCCAGGATGGAGGTAATGACCGTCCCCGCGATAAATGACATGGCCCCGTACTCCTCGCTCCCTGAAGTGGGGTTCCAGGCTGACGAGGTGATGAACCTCAGCCCGAACTCCCTGAATGCCGGGACAGCGCCCCCGAAAAGGGAGACAACTATCCCGGCACTGAGAAGAAGTATTGTCAGTGACGAGATGAAAAGCAGCGCCTTTGTTACCCTGTCTCCTGACATTCCCTGTTACTTCAGAAGTGTTTCACCCTGGTAGGTTATCCCCTTCAGCAGTGTGGCAGCCTGGATGGCGGCATTCTGCGGGAGCGCAGCATAATGTACACTGGTTGCAATTGCTTGAGCTTCCTCACCGGTGAGCCATTTTACTGTATTGACTGTGGCCCCGGCAGCCTCACGGGTGTGGTTCCCGTAGGCAAGGTCACTGTAGAGGATGATCCAGGTAAAGCTGGAAATTGGATAGGCTGAAGGATTGGGCGAGTTGGTAAGCATCACCCTGGTGTCAGCAGGTATTTCAGCTGCGGCGGCAGCGGTGAACGACTCGAGCGTCGGCTCGATGAAAAAACCTGCACTGTTCATCAGTTTAGCCATAGGAATCTTCTGGGCAAATGCATATTCATAACCTATGTAGCCTATCGAGCCTTCGCTCTGACTGATTGTTCCTGCCACGCCCGGATTGCCCTTTGCGCCAATACCTGAAGGCCAGTTGAGAGCCTTGCCTGTTCCGAGCTGAGTATTCCAGGCCGGACTGACCTTCGACATGTAGTCACTGAAGATGTACGTGGTGCCGCTGCCATCGGAACGGTAAACGACGGTGATCTCCATATCAGGAATGACGAGTCCCGGGTTGGTGGCCAGAATTTTCGGGTCATTCCACATTTTTATACTTCCCAGGAAGATACCCTCAAGGAGTTCAGGGGTGAGTTTAAGGTCAGTCACCCCGGGAAGATTGTAGGCTATCACCACTGCACCGATACATGTGGGGATGTGAACCACCTTGCCGGGCATTTCTGACAGCTCAGCATCGGAGAGATATGCGTCAGTTGCAGCGAAGTCGACTACCTGGTCACGGAGGCTCTTTATGCCGCCGCCTGAGCCGATACCACCGTAGTTGATGAGCGGACCGCCTGCCTCATTGTATTTCTTGAAGGCGAGGTTGTAGAATGGCTGCGGGAAAGTGGCCCCTGCAGCTGAAAGGGTTACCTGCTTCTGCTTGCCGGTGGTGGAACCGCCGCCTCCGCATGAGACGAGCAGCAAAGCCACGGAGGCCAGAATGATTAAAACCTGTTTTTTCATGTTTGTTTTGTTATGAATTTAAAACTTTTTTCTGGTTTATTGAATTGCAGAGCCCCTTTCAGTTGCCGGAACTGTCAGAATTTTGCCTCTATGTTGAGGCCAATCGTACCGACATTGTCAGAATTCTCTGCCGATGGAATATAACCTGAATAATTGGGAGAAATCCTCACGTTCTTAACCGGGGAAAAGTCAATTCCGGCATAAATGTACGAACCGTCCTTGCTTAGATTCCACGGATCCTGAGCACCCTCCATGGTGACTGAAGAAATGCGGTCAAACCTCGCAAAAAGCCTGACTCTTTCTGCCACAGCTACCCTTCCAAAGATACTTATGCCTGAGTAGTTGCGCCCTTCAGTCATCGAGGAATTGTCCTGTCTGAAATACTCAGCCCCGGCATTGAATTTCGGACCAAGCCAGGCTGCTGTGATGCTGGCGGTGCGCTGCATTCTGCCGTTGGGGCCCATCATGTCATAATAACCCCTGAAAAGGAGATTTTCTACGGGAGTAAGGGTGAAGCCAGCAGTAAGCCTGTAGGTTCCGTTTGCGGATATATCCTTGAAACCGCGCCCGTTTGTGACTGAAAGGTCAAGGTCAAGGAACTCCCCGGCCTGTACAACAGTCATCACCCCCAGGTCAGCCGCCTGTATCATCCCTGAATAATCTATCGGAGGCTTTGTAACATACCTGTATCCCCAGATCTTTTCCATCATGGAGATCTGCTCGGTACCGATCAGTCCGCCGCGGAAGAGGATTTTACCGTTGTCATACTGAAGGTATGCGTTTCGCAGGTATCCTGAATAAATTGTTTTTCCGTTGATAACCTCGGTGGTGCCGTCATACATAACCCTGCTGGAAATCTCTTTCGAAAAACTGAAATCATATCCGAAGTAGGAGCGTGTCACTTCGAAGGCAGAATTATTGTCACCGCCTGAAAAAGTGGTGTGGTAGTTGGCATACAGCAATCCGAAGAACTTGCCCGAGGGCTTGAAATCATCACTCTGCTGCGCTCCGCATGGTACTGCCGTCAGCATAATAATGCCAAGAGCGACAGGTAAAATCTTCATTTTCATTTAATTAATAATTGAAGGTTTGACAATACAAAAATCTTTCACTTTTGTTACATTCAGATTACACAAATGTGACAAAGTTGTTACAAACATAGTAATCCCCTGTTAATGCCACGGCAGTAAAAAGACTGAAAACCGGCTCGGTGTAAATCGTTAACTTTACGGTATGATAATTGCAAGTCACGACCTGAGATGAAACAGATTATTGTTACAGTTATACTTGCGGCCTTGATGAACGTCACAGCCGGGCAGAGCGTAGGTAATCCCAATTACGGCCTGAAATCTCCGCTCACGGCAGAGATTGTCAGGGTCGATTTTAATTCCGACGCCACGGTTGTCTGGCTGACTATAATGAGTGACATCAACAATGCATGGTTTTGCATTGACAGGAACACTTTCCTTGTAAAGCCTGACGGAGTAAAGCTGAAGCTTACCGGGCTTAAGGGCCTGCCGTACTGCCCTGCAACATACAAGTTCAAAAAGCCTGGTGAAAAGACCTCTTTTTCACTTACATTTCCCGCTACCGGAGTCCTTCCCTGGTTTTCGATAGTCGAGGAGTGCGTCGGAGGATGTCTCTCTTTCAGGGGAGTTGTAACGGATGCCGGGCTGAACGGAAAACTGAACGAGGCTTTCGCGCTGTCAGGCGCTGGCAGTTCAATGGCCGCATACCGCATTTATGAGGAGATCATCAATGAGACCGACAGCCTGAACCTGGGCATTGAGGGTTCGGTCTACACCTCCCTGATAATGCTTGACCGGAGCATGGGCAGGCATGAAAGCGCAAGACAATGGTACAACAGGATGATGACCTCACACACGCCCGACCTGAAACTGTACATTGAGAACTTGAAGCGGCAGGGGATTGAATTCTGAAAACAAAATGACAAGTGCCGGATGAGACAACCGGATTGACGGGCCGGATTTTATAACAGCAACGGCCCCAGGTAAAAAAAGAAGAGCCCCGGAAATGAGGCTCTTCGTATTTTTTTACAGGCTGGTCAGTCTAGAAATGGAAGTCGAGTCCGATAGCTGCAACCCATGTCTTGTTATTATAGGTATTGATTGCAGGAGCCTGGACCAGTATGGGTGTCCTGGTTATCACATGGGTGTAGGTTTCACTTGCTTCCTGATAGATTGTATATGAACCGCCGAGGTTGATGTCAATCATATCATTGACCTTGAAACCGAAACCGCCGCCGAATGTGTTTGTATTAAGACTGTATTTCAGATCGCTCTGGAAATTGTCATTCACACCTGTGACAGTAGTAAGCCAGCCGGCACTTGCAAAGAGCCTGTCAGTAATTCCAACCTGTATACCGAGTCCGGCTTCGATGAAGTTTTTGTTGATCATCTCAACATCCACATCCGGCATGCCGTCATAGTCGACATTCTTGTCGAAGTAATAGTTGAAGCTGCCTGAGATCAGAAATCTTTCAGACGGTTTCACGTCAACGCCTACTGAAAGCATTGCTGGCATGTCCTTGGTGGCCACAGAGTCCTGAATGAACAGTCCGGCGGTCTTGTTGTCATTGACTGTGGTTGTCAGGTCAAGATTGGTCTTGAATTCATATTTGACCGCAATGTTCAGGAGGTCTCCCACCGGGGAGAAGTTGGCTGAAAGGATGGGGGTGAAGCCTGTTCCCTTCATTACTGCATCAGCATATGTGTTGGAAGTCTGTGCTGCTCTTGCAGGCTGTCCGATAGTTGTAAAGAATGCGGGTGCTGAGATCATTGCTCCGGTAGGATTGACCAGCGGGTGTACGGGGTTGATCATAATGTTTTCGATTGAACCTTCGTACTTGTCATTGGCGAATATAACCCTCAGGCCTGCGGCAACTGAAAACATCTCATTGATTTCATAGGAAAGGTTGACCTGAGGTCCCATGTATATAGATGAGCCTTTGAAGGATAAGGTTTCCACTGAATAGTTGGTTGTCGTCAGTCCTGCACCTGTCAGAAGAGGTTTAAGGTCAGCAATCTGCATTTCGAACATGGCAAGGCCATTTTCATAATCTGCGCCACCGCCACCGCCAACCGGGTTAAATCCCAGTGAGAGCGCCAGTTTACCGGTCTTGTATGCGGCATAGATCCCCGGAAAGAACGGAGCACTTACCTTGCCTACATATTCCTTCGGATTACCGTTGAGGTAGATGTAGTTTGTTGTGATTGACTTCGTCTGACCGATTGTCTGGTTGTTGAGTGAGAGATGGAAACCGTCTGACAGCTTTGTAAGACCTGCCGGGTTAAAGTAGACCGCGTCAATGCCTGTGGAGGCGTTACGGCTCTGGAGCCTGGTGTAAAGGGCACTCTGGTTGGTGTTTGTAACAAGGCCGCCTGCAAAGAGAGAGCCTGTGACAACGAGTGCGGAAATAACTGAAATGATCCTTTTCATTGATTTCTTTTTTAATTACACATTTTGAGTTTTACTGTGCAGTATTTGTGAAAGCGGCGTAAAAGTATGAAAAAAACTGAATTATCACACTATAGGCCGATATTTAGTGAAAACCTGTCAGTATACTGATAAGATCTTCACTGAGTGAATAACCTGAGAAGAATGCCACTCCTGCGGCACCCCTGGAGTGGGATGCGTTTATCTCGGCAACCATAAGGTCAGGAGTGATCTTGTTATGAGATGTTATTAACCCGATGCCGGGAATGACACTGCATTTGTTACCGGCAGTGACCAAAGCCCTGTCAAGGTACTTGATGAAGTAGGAGAGGCTGTCAGTATACAGCATCGGGCATGCATAATCTATCAGCACCTCATCCGCCCAGGTTACCCAGCTCTGGCCTATTTCAATTTCTGATTCTGCAGGGTCCGGGAAGACATCGACACCCAGGGTCATGTCCTTACCCGAACTTTCAATCATCTTCCTGACCGCCCTGAACTCAGGCTCCGGAGCATTCTCTTTACTGCCGGCAATGGTTGCTGTGATTAGAACCGGCAACGTGACAACTGTTCCCGGGAGTCCTGAAAAGTCATCTTTCATTCCGGATTATTTTTCGGGGTTTGTGTAGTTGCTCCATATTTCCTCCCTTACTTTCCTGTTTTCAATTATTTCATTGGCTATGGCGAGATTATGCTCAGCTTTTGATGCCAGTGAACCCGAAGATGAGCGGGCTAGCTCCGTGAGCGGGCCTATAGCTTCTTCAGGCCTGCCCCCTACAATCAGGAGGTTGAGCTTTGTCAACGCGCCTCCGGAGTAAAGTTTGCCGGTGTACTCCTCGGTAAAGGGAAAGTATTTTCCGATGCAGTCACGGGCGGCTGACTCGGCAAGCAATTTTATCCTCTCCTTCTGGTTGCCGACATTAGGTCCGCCGAACATCCCGAAAATCGTGTATTTTGATTTGACATAAGTGTTTTTCTCCCCGGCGCATCTGTCAATGACCTCCCCATCAGACCCATAAAGTGTCATATATGTGTTGGCAAAGAGAAAGAAGTCTTTTGCTAGCATGGAACCCCCTTCATCATTCTCGTCCAGGTAAACTTCCCAGTCTACCCACAGCCTCAGTGAATCAAGTGCCACCAGCAGGCTTGCTCCGGATTCTTTGCAGATCGCCCTTACAGTGTCGGCAAACTCTGGCTGCTGCATCGAGAGAACAGAAAATCCCTCCCTCAGGGTGTCTGCAATCATGAAAACCGCACGGGGATCCTGCTGAACCATTCCGGACAGACCGATCGCATATCCGGTCACGGCCGAGGCGTAGCCCTGTTCATGGCGGTCTTTTATGTACTCAGGAACCTGGTAATCATAGAAATTGACAAATATGAACCTGTTACTGTCTCCGGGCAGGATTGCCTCAGGAGGGACGGTTCTCTCCATGTTCACAATTGTGGAACATGATGTGACAAGTGTTAGTGCGCATGCCAGAGCGGGTATGATGAAGAACTTTTTCATTGTCTTTCTCTTCCGAAATTCATTTAAAGTTATGCCAAACCGGGATTAAAACAAAAAAGAGGTGCTCATCGTTGAGATGAACACCTCTTTTATCGAAACTAACCAAATTCTGTAACTAAAGCACTATTTCCACCTTGATGTCGTCGAGGAAGATACGGTTCTTGTTATTTGTTACCACAGTCGGACGCAGGTCATAATCGCCCCCCAGGAATTTAATCTGGGTTTCCGATGTGGCTCCTGTGATTGTGAATGTGCGGGTAGCCGCAGGAGCGCTCCACATACTGTTGCAATAATCGGCTACGGCACCGGCATCAGCAGGATAAACCGGCCAGTTGTCGATTACGAACTGACTCTCACTCACTGTTCCAGGCCCTATTACGCTGACTTTCAAAATATTGTCATCCATTGTGCCGGCTGCGGTCATATAGGGTATGGCCTTGAATGTCACCGTTACAGTCTGTGTGCCTTGAAGTTTGGAGAGTGCAGGTGAGATCAGGTCACCGCCATAGCTGGTTTTGCCCACCTTTACAAATCCCTGTCTTGCATAGAGCAGAGGTGTACTTCCGCTGCTTTCAACGGTGTTGACAGTGCTGGTCCAGCCCCTGTCCTTCTGCTCCTGTGTCCAGTTGTCTATTCGTGTCTCACCGGTTGTTGTGTAGAAGATCGGGCTGCCGTAGGCAAGCCAGCTGAAGTCTTCCTCGAGTACCACGGTTCCGGGCGACTGTGTCAGGATAACGGTACTGGCCTTTGGGAAATTCACGGCTGTTACGGTAAGTGTGACCTCCCGCGGGTCGATGCTTGTGTTTTCCTCAGCAACGAATGTTATCTTCTGGGTGGTGACAGACTGTTCCGCCAGCCATGAATCGTCACTGAGTGAATAATTCCAGTCTACGTTTGAAGCAACATCAACTGAGAACTCGCCGCCACCAGCAGGGATGGTAACAGCAGCAGGGAGTTCGATGTAAGGCTCATTGCCTTCCTGCTCAACGCGGAACAGGACTGGCTGTTCCTTGCCGTCAACCACGAATGCAAAGTTGGCTATACGGGTATCGAAAGTCTCATTGGCCTCAACCATGATCTTGAATATACCGTCTGCATCACCCTTGTCAGGGAATGCCTTTACCCATCCGGCATCTTCCTGTTTGACAACCTGCCATGGTCTGTTGGAACGGACCACATAGGCTTGTGTCTTTTTTGCCTTGGTGACAGTAAGACCTGTAGGATCACCCTCGATAGTGAAGAACGGGTCTTCCTGTATCGGATCTTCCTTGCATGAAGAGACGAGGAACAGCGAGAGGAGGAACAGCGGA
>ERZ1645192.4842-NODE-4842-length-10583-cov-5.373290_pt1 | contig 10583 bp, 5 predicted proteins | sample MGYA00575354_ERZ1645192 | MGnify/ENA primary metagenome ERZ1645192 (study PRJEB40844, sample SAMN11349763) | freshwater sediment metagenome | isolation source: river sediment | host: Sediment | place: India: Faizupur Khadar , New Delhi | collected 2017-02-21 ...
TTCTGCGTCCAGGCCTACCTTGATTTAAATTTTGCTTCGTGACCTTCGTGGCTTCGAGGTGAATTTTTTCCGAGGTCCGACGGCATCGTGCCGACTTGGCGTCTGCGTTCCTGTGGCCGGTCTTGGGACGATCTTCGTGTGGCCTTGGTGTCCGTTTTTTCAGTGTATTCAGTATGTTCCGTGATCGAGCCTTGTTCGTGTGCAGCGTGGTTGATTTTTCGGTTGCGGCTCTGCTGCTCTGGGGACTTCGTGGCCGGCTTGATATCGCGCTCCCTGTGCTGCTTGTGGCCTTCCGGACCGCCAATCGAATGCTGGCCCATCTGTAGACGTTCGCCAAGATGGTCTTGACGGCGTGAGAAGATTAATCTAAAGTATATTACTTGTGAGTATCTTTTCATGGAGGAGCCCCATGGCTTTCATCAACCGGGACCACGAACTCGAATTCCTGCGCCGGAGCTACCGGGAAGAAAAATCCCAATTGATCGTCCTCTACGGCAAGCGGCGGGTGGGCAAGACGGCCCTGGTCCAGGAATTCGCCCGGGAGTTTCCCCACGTCTATTTCCTGGCGGACAAGGCGCCGGAAAAAAGCCAGTTTCAATCACTGTCGGAAAAGGTCGGGCTGCTTTACCAAGACGAGTTCCTGTTGTCCCGCGGGTTCGGGGCCTGGCCGGAATTTTTCCGCTATCTCCGAGGGAAGGGGCGAATCATCGTCATCATGGACGAATTCCCCTGCCTGATCGAGGGAAACCGGGCAATCCCCTCCATCTTCCAGAAAGGGTGGGATGAAGAGCTGCAAAATTCGGGTGTTTTCCTGGTGCTGCTTGGCTCCAGCATCGGCATGATGGAAACGGAGGTGTTGGATTACCGCTCCCCGCTGTTTGGCCGGCGCACCGGACAGTTGCTGGTGACCCCGCTTGACTTCTGGCACGCCCGGAAGTTCTTTCCCGGCAAGGATGACGCAGAGTGCATGACCCTGTTCGCCTTGCTTGGCGGCACACCGGCCTACCTGCTCCAGTTCGACCCGGCCGCCGGTCTCCGGGAGAACCTCCGGGAGCGGTTGCTGATCCCCGAGGCCTACCTCTTCCGCGAGCCGGAGTTCCTCCTGCGGGAAGAGTTGCGGGAACCGCGCAACTACTTCGCCCTCTTGCGGGCCATCTCCCTGGGGAAAACTCGCTCCGGCGAGATCATCAACGAGACCGGCTTCGAAAAGAACCTCGTCGGCAAATATTTGTCGGTCCTGGCCGACCTGAAGATCATCCGGCGGGAAGTCCCGGTCACGGAGCAGGCCTTTGAAAAGAGCAAGAAGGGTGTCTACGCCATGGACGACCCTTTTTTCCGGTCATGGTTCAGTTTCGTCTTCCCCAATCGGAGTTTCATCGAGGAGCGGCAGCTCGATTACCTGGTGGATAAAAAAATCAAACCGCGCCTGGACGGCTTTACGGCCTGGACGTTTGAGGAAGTCTGCCGCGCCTGGGTGCGGAAAGGCTTGCTTTCGGGAATGAAGTTCGACCGGGTCGGGCGGTGGTGGACGAAGTCCGCCGAAATCGACTTGGTCGGATTGAACGAGGAAGAGAATCTGGTCCTTTTCGGCGAGGTGAAGTGGAGCGTCAATGAGGTTGGCCTGGATGTCCTGGCGGATTTAAAACGGAAGGCTGCCCTCCTGGAGTGGGGCCGGCCGGACCGGCATGAACGCTTCGCCCTGTTCAGCCGGAGCGGGTTCACCCCTCAGCTTCGGCAGGTCGCCGCGACCGAGGGGATCTTCCTGCGCACTTTGGCGGACATTGCCGAGGTGTAGTCCGGACCTGCCTTCATCTATCGTTTCTTCGACCGATCTTAAAAAAGAGGCCCGGCTGGGAGCCGCCGGGCCAGAAGGTTTGAAAAAGAGTGGGGTGGCGGGTCAGGGCTGGGCGTCGAGCTGGCGCTTCAAATCGGCCATCTCCTGTTCCCAGCGGTCTTTCAGTTGGCCGCAACGGACCTTCAGTTGTTCGATGTCGGCCTGCTGCGCCTTGGCCGCCTCCACCAGGACGGCGGTCAGCTTGCTGTAGTCGAGTCCGGAAGCGTTGCCCTCGGCGTCGTGGGCCACCACTTCCGGCAGCACCTTGTCCACCTCCTCGGCGATGAAGCCGATGGACGGCTCTCCGCTCGACTTCCAGTTGAAACGCACTCCACGCAGTTGCATGAGTGTACCGACGGCGTCGGTGAACGACTGGATGTTGCATTTCAAATTGGCCGAGCTCGAGGAGATGAACGACTGGGCGGTCACGTTGCCGGTGAAGGCGGCGTTGCCCCAGGTGTCGATGGTCAGGCGGCGGCTGCCGCTGCCCGAGACGTTCGCCCCCAGGTCGTTGATGACGAACTCGCCCTGGTTCGCGCCGGAGGAGTTCACGCCCACCACGAAGGTCTTCTGGGCGTTGCCGCTCGCGTCGGTGCGCACCAGCATGAAGGCGGCCGAGTCCTGGTTGCGGTCCATCCGGAACACCGCGTTCGAGCCCACGATGTGCACGGCCCGGGCCGGGCTCTGGGTGCCCACCCCGAGGTAGCCGCCGATGGTGAAGTTGCCCGGCGCGTCGTAGGCGAGGGCGACCGCCAGGGGCACCGCCAGGCCTTGCGGCGCAAAATCGATCTCGCCCATCTGGGCACCGGCCGGCTGGCCTTCGGAGTCCCAGGCCTGCAGCGCGTAAACGGCAGTGCCGTCGGCCACGAAGGCGCCCTCCGGATCATGCCGGTCCCAACTGACCCGGGTGTCTGCGCTCAGGCCGCTGTCGAACAGGACCCGGCCGGAGGCGTCGGCGATCCGGACCTGCACGTAGGCGGCCAGAGGATCTTCGACCCGGAACTGGACCTCCCGGTCGAAGAACTGGAGCCAGACCTTGCTGTCGCCGGCGGACTGGTAGGGCGCCAGGGCGCCCATGTCATAGGTCGCCAATTCGGCGGCCGCGGCCGCTCCGAACGCCAGGAAAGCCAGGACAAGGGGAATGAGGCTGCGCTTGTTCATGACTGCTCCTTGGATGTTATTGTTGTTCATGATTATTCTCCGTTTCCCGCGCTCGGATCGCGCGGACTACTCGTGCGCGGACTATTGGCGAGCCGGGCTTTCAATGCCTCCAGCTCCGCCAGCAGGCGCTCCAGGTGGGTGATTTGGCCGGACAGGTTCTCGATCTCGTGATGCTGGGCCTTGAGGCATTCGGCCAGCACCGCGGTCAGCTTGCCGTAGTCGAGGCCGAGGGCGGTGCCGCCGGCGCCGCGCCTGACCACTTCGGGCAAGACCCGCTCGACTTCCTCGGCGATAAATCCGAGCGACTCCGCCCCGCTGCCCCGCCAGTTGAAGGTCACCCCGCGCAACGCGGCCACCAGGGCGACGGCGTCGGCCAGGGGCGCGATCGCCTCCTTGAGCCGGGCCGTGCTGGACTGGTAGAAATTGGGCGCCGTGACCGAGCCGGTGAAGGCGGTGGCGCCCCAGGTGTCGATGGTCATGCGCCGGGAACCGCTGCCCGAAACGTTGGCGCCCAGGTCGTTGATGACGAACTCGCCCTGGTTGGCGCCCGAAGAGTTCACGCCCACCACGAAGGTCTTCTGGGCGTTGCCGCTCGCGTCGGTGCGCACCAGCATGAAGGCGGCCGAGTCCTGGTTGCGGTCCATCCGGAACACCGCGTTCGAGCCCACGATGTGCACGGCCCGGGCCGGGCTCTGGGTGCCCACGCCCAGGTAGCCGCCGATGGTGTAGTTGCCGGCCACCGGGCCGGAACCGCCGACGGTGATCTTGAACAGGCCGCGGCCGTGGGTGGCGGCCACCAGGGTGGTGTTGTCGATAAACAGCAGCTCGTCCACCGAGCAGTTGGTGGGTCCCTGGTTGGTGCTCGACCAGGTGGAGCCGCCGTTTTCGCTGGCGAAGATGCCCACTTCGGTGCCCACGTAGAGCCACTGGGAGTTGGCCGGGTGGATCACCAGGGAGCGGACCGGGGCCGCCGGCAGGCCGGTGGAACCGCTGCCGTGGATATTGGTCCAGGAGGAGCCGCCGTTGGTGGTTTTCCAGACGTTGTCGGTGGCGAACCCGCCGAAGGTCGCGTAGACGGTGTTGTGGTTGGACGGGTCGATGGTGATCCGCTGGGTCCGGCGGGCCGGCAGCGGCTGGCCGACCTCGGTCCAGGAGGGGTTGGCGGCGGTGCCGTTGCCGGTCTTGAACAGGTAGCCGCCCCGGGTGCCATACCAGACCACATCCGAGTTACCCTTGGCGATGGCGATGGCCGTGATCATGGCGTTACTGTCCTGCCCCGCCGGCCCGGCGATGGCGTACCAGGAGGGACCGGAGCTGTTGGTGTTGGGCGTCTTGGCGTCGTTGGTGCGCCACAGCGACACACCGCCCCCGATGAGCCGGTTGGCGTTGTTGGGGTCGATCACGAAGGGGGCGATGAACTCGGCGGTGCCGTCCTTGGCGTCCGGGATAAAGTAGGGCGCGCTCTTCCAGGCCCACTGCGAGCCGTCCCAGTACTGGCCACAGATATATTCCGAGTTGGGATAGCCCTGCTCCTGGGCGCCGCCGTCTCCCGCGACCTGGTTGCGATAGATCTTGAGGTTGACGTACTCGCCGTAGCAGGTGTTGGCATCGGTGGGATCCCAGGCGCAGTAGCCGCCGTCGCCGCCGCTCATGAAGATCCAACCTTCGGTGGAACCGGTGTAACAGATGGAACCATTGTCCTGGGTGCCGCCAATGAAGCGGCCGTTGGAGGCGTTCCCGGCGATCCCGTAGAACTGGGTGACGCCCAGGTTGTTGTTGAGTTCCTGCCAGCCCGACGGACCGGAGACGGTGTAGATGTCGTCGGCCCGGTAGATTCCGCCGTCGTTGGAGCAATAGACGGTCTTGTTGGAAGTCCCGTTGAAACCCGGGTGATGGACGAGATAGTGGTGGTCGGCGTGGGCCGAGGCCGGGGCCCGCCACCATTCGCTGATCTTGGTGAAGGTGCCGCCGCCGTCGGTGCTGCGCCAGGTATCGATGCCGCCGCAGACGACCACGTTCGGATTGGTCGGGTCCACCCAGATGATGTTGTCGTACCAGCCCTGGCCGCCCAGGATCTGGTAGCCGGTGGACATCCCGGAAAACGTGGCGCCGCCGTTGGTGCTGCGGTAGAAGGTGCCCTGGTTGGCGTCCACCAGGGCGTAGGCGATTGTGGGATTGGATGGCGCGTAGGCCAGTTCCACCCGTTCCTGGCCGCTGGAGAAGCTGATGCCGGAACCGTAATACCAGTTGCCCATGTTATCCGCGTAAGCATGAAAGCCCCGGCCGCTGGCGATGGCATTCAGGGTGCTGCCCGGGGCGAATTTCACGTCGAGGGTTTCGTTGTCGAACAATTGATACCAATTGATCCCACTGTCGTTAGTGAAGTAGAGACCGGTCCGGGTGGCGGCCAATAGCAGGGACCCGTTGCTGTTGAACGCCAGCCGGTTGACGTAGTACCAGTTCTGCCCCGTGGTGGAGGGCAGTTGATTCCAGGTGGTCCCGCCGTCGGTGCTCTTGAAGATGCCCTGGCCCTGGATGGCGTCCACGTTGTTGAACCCCTCGCCGGTGCCCGCGTACATGATGTTTGGGTCGGTGGGGTGCATCACCATGCAGGTTACGGCCAGGTTGGCCATGAAATCGTTCACCGGCGCCCAGGAAGCGCCGGCGTTGGTCGTCTTCCAGATCCCGCCGGAGATGCTGCCGACCCACATGAGATTGGCGTTGGATGGGTGGATGATATGGCTGCGCAAGCGGCCGCCGATGTTGCCGGGACCGAGCCAGGTCCATTTGTCGGCGGCGATGCCGGCGTCCTTATCGCCTGCCATCTCTTCGTCTTGACCCCAGATCCGCCTGTTGGCGGGAGTCTCCATCCGCCGGACGTGGTCGCTGGCGTCCAGCCAGGTCCGGTCCGGGATGCGGCCATGTTCGTCGACCAGCGACTCGCGCCGCCAGGCCGCGGCCTCGTCCGGGAAACCGGCCCGCTTGGGGTGCTCGGCTTTGTGAAGGGCCCGCTTGAGCTTGCTTTCGGGCATCTGGATGATTTCCCGGTTCGTCAGGCCCCGCATCTCGCGAAGCAGTGCCACCTGCCGCAAGGTGAGGTTGCGCGCCCGCGCCGCGGTGTCATCGTTCGGGCCTTCGCCGGCCGGCAGAACCGGCGGAGCGAACCGGTACCAGAACGGCAGCCGCGTGGGCCAGGCGCCCTGCAACATTGGTTTGAAAATGCCCGGATCCCCGGGCGAGGACATGGTCCCTGGAGGGGATGGGGCCGCTTGTCCTGCCTGGCCGGCGGAAGGAGAATCGCCGGAAGCGGCCGCCGAGGCCGGACAGGTCAAGCACAGGCCCGAGATGAGGCACGACAGGATCAGCGCCTGCCGCACCCTGAAGCGGGAAATCGTCATCATGCGTGGGCCCTCCTTTCTGAAATGAATGACAAAATGGACGTTGTAACCAAGGTGAAAACAGTCAGGATTCGTTTTGATATCTTCAAAAACCACTCTCTGCTACGATTCGTTGCCATGGAGGCATCCGGAAATGACCAATTGTTAGATGAATACAATTATAGCTTGATTCAAGTCGCCGGTCAAACCCTCCGCCGGGTTTTGAGGCGAAGATGCTGTGAAGATTGGCCTGGAAGTGCGCGGCTTCGCGGTTCCGGAGGACCGCTGGATCTCCTCGGTGGCCCAATAGTTGACCGGCTCGGGCGGAGCCGCTATAATGAACCTGGAAAGATTGCCAGACGTAAAGCGTGAGCCGGTTCCGCGGACGGAGGGAAGACGGGGTGAGTCCAGGGCGAAGGAAGGGAATTTGTCCTCCGGATCAGGCTCGGCTGACCGATCCGGAAGGCGGGATTCCGTTACAAACCAGCGATCACCCGGCGGATCTCCAGCAGCTCCGGCTGAACGTCCCCTGCGTCTCAGCCTGCCCGGCCTTGACGGATGTCCCGGCTTACATCGAGGCCGTCCGCCGGCGGGATTACCGGACCGCGTTCCGGCTCAACCTCGACACCAATTTCCTGCCGGGAGTCCTCGGCCGGGTCTGCTCCCGGCCCTGCGAGACCGCCTGCCGGCACGGAGACCCCGATCTCGGCGCGCCGGTGGCCATCTGCTATCTGAAACGATTGGCCGCGGACTACCTCGACCCGGCTTTTACCGAGTTCCGGGACCCGTTTCCGGCGACCGGCCGGAGCGTGGCCGTGGTCGGCGGCGGGCCGGCCGGACTGGCGGCGGCCCGCGTCCTGGGCCTGCTCGGGCACCGGGTGACGATTTTCGAGTCCTTTCCCCGCCTGGGCGGCATGCTCATGTACGGCATACCCATCTTCCGGCTGCCGCGGGACGTGGTGAGCCTGGACGTTGAGCGGATTCTCGGGCCCGGTATCCGGGTGGAACTCGGCGTGCAGGTGGGACGGGAAGTCCGGGCGCCGGAGTTGCTACGGGAGCACGATGCCGTCATCGTCGCCGCCGGCACCTATAAAACAAGGCCGCTGGGCGTACCCGGCGCCGATTTGCCCATGGTCCTCAGCGGACTCGACTTCATGATCCAGGTCAACCAGGGCCTCGCCCCGCCGGTGGGCCGGCGGGTGCTGGTCGTCGGTGGAGGTTTCACGGCCCACGATTGCGCCCGGGCCTCGCTCCGGCTGGGCGCCGAGGAAGCCAGCATCTGCATCCGGACCACCGAGGAAGACCTCTACGTGACCCGCGAAGAGATCCTCGAGACCAAGCGGGAAGGGGTGACCTACCTGAATCTGGTGTCTTCGACGCGAGTCGTGGCCGAGGGCGGGACCAGCGGCATCGTGTTTGCCCGCAACCGCTTGGGCCGGGTCAACCAGAGCGGCCAGCGCAGCCCGTCCCCCATCGCTGGTTCCGAGTTCTTGAAGCCGGCCGACACCGTCATCGCCGCTATCGGCCAGTCGGCCGACCCGGACGGGGTGCTGGCCGGGCTGGAGGGCAAGCCGGTTTTCGATCGGGCGAGCGGTGCCTGTGAGTTGCCGGGCTTGTTTGGCGCGGGGGATTTCGTCACGGGTCCGGCGACCGTGATCGACGCCATCGGACATGCCCGGAAGGTGGCCGGAGAAGTGGACCGGTTTTTGTCCGGGAACACCAGGACCAGGATTTATGTGACGGTGACGCCGTCCGGTGACACCACCCGCCCCCGGACCTGGGATTTCATTTCCCGGACGCCCATGCCAGACCTGGGCGAGGCCGAACGCCTCAGCGCCATGGAGAACGAGGTTCGGGCCGGTTACGACGAGGCGATGGGCCAGGAAGAAGCCCGCAGATGCTACCTGTGCCACTTGAAATACGAGATCGACCCCGCCAAGTGCATCTATTGCCGGTTGTGCCTGGAAGCCTGTCCCCGGGCCTGCATCGGGCTGGTTGAAAACGCGCGTCCCGGCGAGCCCGGCTCGCCGCCGACGCTCCAGTGGACCCGGAGTTGGAACGAGACGGCGGCGGTGGTCATCGACAGCGCCCGCTGCATCCGGTGCGGCCTTTGCCTTCGAATCTGTCCCACCCGCTGCATCCGGGTGCTGAAGCTGGGCGTGGCCGAGAGCTTGGATCCCTCCGTCGGCGAGGCCGCGCAGTGAAAACGGAGCACTTTGTCATCATCGGAAATGGCGCCGCCGGCAACCGGGCCGCCGACGTGCTGCGGACGGGCGAACCGGACGCTCGGATCACCCTGATCTCGGACGAGTTCATCCATTTCTACTATCGCCACCGCCTGTCCGACTTCCTGGCCGGCGATTGCGAGGAGTCCGACCTCTTGGTCCGGTCCTCCGAAGAGTACCGGGAGCAGCGGATCCGGCTCCGGCTCGGGCAACGGGTGGTCCGGGTGGATTTTCCGAAAAAGACGCTTTATCTCCAGCACATGGAGGTGATCCGGTATGACCGGTTGCTCCTCTGCGTCGGCGGCCGGCCGCGGGTGCCCGAGATCTATTACGCCTGCCGGGACCGTTTCACCGTGTTCAAGACCGTGGAGGACGCCCGCCACTTTCGCCGGAAGCTGGCGGAGGTGGACCGGGTGGTCATCGTGGGGGGAGACCTGATCAGTCTCAAGGTGGCCGAAGTGTTGGTCCGGCTCGGGAAAAAAGTCAGTTTTCTGGTGGACCGGGACGCTTTCTGGCCCCTGGAAGCCGATGATGGTGTCCGGCACGAGCTGTCCGAAAGGTTAACGGCCAAAGGGATCGAGGTGGTCGGCGACGATGGCCTCGCCCTGGTGGAGTCCGCCGGAAGGGCTGGCCTCAGGGTGAGTACCCGGGCGGGCCGGACGATTCCCTGCGAAATGGTGGGCGCCTTCTTCGGCCTGGTGCCGGCAGTCGATTTTCTTCTCGGTTCCGGCCTGGACATCGACCGCGGTATCCTGGTGGACGAGTACCTGCAGACCAGCGTCCCGGGGGTCTTCGCGGCCGGGGATTGCGCCCAGGTGTATAACCCGGCGATCCGCAACTACTGGGTGTCCATCGGCTGGCCCAATGCCCGCCTGCTCGGAGAGGTGGCCGCCCTCAACATGCTCGGGCAGGGCCGGCGGGCCGACCATGTGCCGGTCAATGCCCTGGAAATGGACGGTCTCGTGGTGAATACCTGCTGGTGGAGGCGACTGCAATGAACGACCGGCCGGGGGTGATCTCGGGAATCAGGCTGGACGTGGTCGTTCGGATCGCCGGAGGGCCCGGCGACGGGGTGGGCGCGGCGGGCCGGATCCTGTCCCAGGCCGCCGTCCTGATGGGCTTTCACGTCCTGGCCCGGGAATCCCGACCGGCGGAAATCCGCGGTTTCGGCAAGACTGTCGCCAGCGTCCGGATCTCCCAGTCCCGCCACCACAGCTCCCGGCAGCACGCGGACATTTTGCTGTCCCTCGATGACAGCCGGGCGATCCCGGAGCTGGCCACCCTGGGGGAGCAAGGGGCGATTTTCTATGACAACAGGCCCCGCGATTTCATCGAGGAAGACCAGGCGATCGCCGGTTTCGTGACGCCGGGGCGTGCCGGTTACGGGGTGCCGCTGCGGGAACTCTCCGAGCAGGCGACGGGCGGGGCGAGGTCGCGCGGCCTGGTCGCCCTGGGCGCCCTGGCCGCCATGCAGCGCATGCCCCGGGAACCTTTCTACCGGTCGATCCAGCAGCGCTTCGTGCGTGGAATCGAGCGGTACCTGGAGGAGAGCCGGCGCGCGTTCGATCTGGGTTTCGAATTCGCGCAAAGACACCTGGTGAAGGCCGACCGGATCGATTTCGATTTCCAGACGGTGGAACGGGAGGGACAGCTATTGCTTCTGTCGGGGAACGAAGCGGTGGCCCAGGCGATCATCGATGCCCGGCTCCGGCTGTTTGCCATGTGTCCGGCCGCCCCGGTCAACGGCATCGCCGAGATCCTGGCCCGGGAGTTGCCCGCGCTGGGTGGCCAGGTGCTCCAGGCGGAAGACGATGCGTCGGCGATCGCGCACGCGCTGGGCGCCGGCTTCGCCGGTTGTCTCTCCGCGACGGCCACGTCCGGAGCGGGCCTCAGCCAGATGACCGATTGCCTGGGGCTCGCGGTCATGGCCGAGGTCCCGCTGCTGGTCATCCACGGCCAGCGGGGCGGCCCGTCCGTGGGCCTGCC
>ERZ1645192.4843-NODE-4843-length-10581-cov-9.957059_pt1 | contig 10581 bp, 6 predicted proteins | sample MGYA00575354_ERZ1645192 | MGnify/ENA primary metagenome ERZ1645192 (study PRJEB40844, sample SAMN11349763) | freshwater sediment metagenome | isolation source: river sediment | host: Sediment | place: India: Faizupur Khadar , New Delhi | collected 2017-02-21 ...
ATGAAATCGATCCGACTTGTTTTGGGTGTTGCCGTTATGGCTGCCCTGGCGACTTCCTGTTTCAGGAGTTCAAAAGCCCCTTTGCGGCCCGGGGAGGAGCAATTTCCGGCCCCTCCGGTGGTGGCTGCCCTTCCTGATACCTTCACCGAATTCGGACAGGTACGCATTGATCCTTATTTCTGGCTGAAAGAGAAAGGCAATCCGGAGGTCATCGCCTACCTGGAATCGGAAAACCGCTATTGCGATACGGTGATGGCCCACACCCGCTCCCTCCAGGACACCTTGTTTCAGGAGCTGAAGCTGAGAATCAAGGATGAGGATACTACGATTCCTGTGCCCGACAGGGGCTACTGGTATTATTCCCGGACGGTCAGGGATTTGCAGTATCCTTTGTATTGCCGGAAACAGGGGGACACCACTGCCACGGAAGAGGTGATTTTCGATGTGAACCGGATGGCCGAAGGGAACAAGGCTTTTATCTTTTCAGGATACAGTGTTTCTCCCAATAATAAGTTAGCGGCTTATGCCTTTAATAACACGGGGTCGTCGGTACTTTTTGATCTGAAGATCAGGGATCTGACCACGGGTAAGGACCTTCCCGACCTGATTACCGGGATCAGGGGATTCGTTTGGGCCAACGACAGCCGGACTCTTTTTTATACCACGGTGACCCCGGCTCTCCGTCCGTACCGGGTTTTTAGGTATGTTGCGGGTTCAGGCCAGCCCGGCACTCTGGTTTATGAGGATGGGGACGGCCGGTTTAATGTTGAACTCCGGCGCGCTAAGACCGGAGCCTGGATTTTTATCACCTCGGCCAGCAGTTATACCACCGAAGTGAGGATGATTCCGGCAGGTGAGCCCCTGAAGGAACCCCAGGTATTTCTTCCCCGCACCGAAGGCGTCGATTACCAGGTGCAGCATCATGAAGAGGGATTTTATATCAGGTATAAAACTAAAGCGCTGATCAATGCCAAAATTTTCAAGGCACCGTTGACCGGATTCGGCGATACCTCCACCTGGGAAACGGTCGTGGAGCACCATCCCGATGTGCTTATTCAGGGGTTTTCTGTCTACAAGGATTTCCTGGGGTTGTATGTGCGCAACAATGGACTGAATGAGATCAGAGTTTACTACCCATCGTCGGGGGAGACCCATGTGGTGAGTTTTCCCGAGCCGGTTTATACGGTTTCTCCGGCCTTCCTGCCGGAATACGGATCGACGCGTCTGAGGTATGTCTATTCTTCACTCAACAGGCCGCAAAGCACCTTTGAACTCGACGTAATGTCGAAAACGGCCACCCTGCTCAAGGTACAGGAGATTCCGGGAGGGTTTAATCCTGAGGATTATGAGGTGGAGCGGCTGTGGGCCACGGCTCCCGATGGGGTCAAAGTACCCATGGCGATCGTTTACAGGAAAGGACTACCGCACGATGGTCGTCATCCTGCATTGCTGGAAGGTTACGGCTCTTACGGTTTCAGCACCGATGCCTCCTTCAGAGCCCATGTCTTCAGTCTGGTCGACCGGGGGTATGTTTACGGCGTGGCACAGATCAGGGGCGGAAGTGAGCTGGGTGAGCAGTGGTATGAGAACGGGAAGCTGATGCATAAGAAGAACACCTTCACCGATTTTGTGGCCTGTGCAGAGACGCTGGTCGAGGAGAAATACACTTCACCCTCCCTGCTGGGGATTCGCGGGGGGAGTGCCGGAGGGCTCCTGATGGGGGCGGTGGTCAACCTGCGCCCTGAGCTTTTCAATGTCGTCCTCGCCAATGTGCCCTTTGTGGACGTGGTCAACACCATGCTCGACGAGACCCTGCCGCTGACCACCCAGGAATATGAGGAGTGGGGGAACCCGAATGAGGAAGAGGCCTATAACTATATCAGATCTTACTCTCCCTACGACAACCTGAAGCCGGGGGCTTACCCCAACATACTGGCTACGGCGGGACTCAATGATTCGCAGGTGAGTTACCATGAGCCGGCCAAGTGGGTGGCCCGGATCAGAACCCTGAAAAGCAACAACAACCTCCTTCTGCTGCGCACCAACATGGAATCGGGTCACGGCGGGGCCACAGGCCGGTACGACTACCTGAAAGAGCTGGCTTTCCAGTATGCCTTCCTGATCGACCGCAACGGACAATAAGGGGGGGCTTCCGGAGCTATTGTCATTTATCTGTGATGGTCCACCTAACCGGTTGCAACAGATATTCAAGCAGGATTGGGCTTTTGAGGTGGTATAAACCGAAATTCCTTTTTGTTTAGTAATTTGCAGGCCATAACCTGGTAGACCATGCAAAAAGTCTTGTTTTGTCTTTGTTGGCTGATGTTGTTGTTCTCTTTCAGAGAGGGGAAGGGGCAGGCCGTAAGGATCAACGAAGTGATGTCGTCGAATGCCTCTACGCTGGCCGATGAAGAAGGTGATTTTTCAGACTGGATAGAGCTGTACAATGCCGGAAGTCAGGGGGTATCCCTGGAAGGATGGGGGCTCTCCGATAATGCGGGGAAACCTTTCAAGTGGGTCTTTCCGGCGGTGACCCTTTCCGCGGGGGAGTATCTGCTGGTGTGGTGTTCCGGGAAGGACTACCGGCCTGTGCCGGGGATGTGGGTCAACGGGATCAAAAGGGAAGTTTACCCTGGTATTAACGGAACGGCGGTGTCGGCACTCACAGGGCACCCCACATACCCCGGCGAAGCGGCCACGCACCAGTTGCTGAAGGGAAAATTCGAATCGCCTGCTGATGAGTCCAATAACTTTGGTCAGAGGATGCATGGTTACCTGAAGGCTCCGGCCACGGGATCTTTCACCTTTTACCTGGCCAGTGATGACAACGGGGAGCTGTGGATCAGCAAAGATACGACGGTGACCGGGTTGCAGCGCATTGCGGAGGTTCCCGGGTGGACGAACCAGGGGGAGTGGAACAAGTATCCCACGCAGAAGTCAGCGCCTGTTTTTCTGGAGGAGGGAAAGATGTATTATATTCTGGCCCTGGCCAAGGATGGCACCGGCGGTGACCATCTCTCGGTGGGGTGGGAATGGCCCGATGGCACCATGGAGCGGCCCATGCCGGCAAAATACCTGTTCTGGACGAAGGGGGAGCTCCATACCAGTTTCAGCATCAGTGCCGAAGGGGAACCCCTGTTGCTCTCTGATCCACAGGGGAAAATCATCAGTGAGATGGCCCCGGTGGCTCTTACCCCTGGCATTTCAAGAGGCCTGGCCGGCGATGGGCTCCTGGCTTATTTTGACCAGCCTACCCCGGGAACGGTCAACAGCAAGCTCTCCTATGCAGAGATACTGGCCTCACCGGATTTTTCGCACCGGGGTGGATACTATGACCAGCCGTTCGACCTGACTCTTTCCCCTCCCGCGGAGGGCGTCACCATTGTTTATACCCTCGATGGTTCTCAGCCCTCGGTAAACAACCTTTCCGGCACCTCTTACCCTTACCTAAACCAGTATAGGAAGGATCCCGGTTCCAATGCAGGTGCGATGTTATACAGGACTTTCCGCAGTTTTGAATATACCCACCCTCTGGCGGTCACCGACCGGTCGGGTGAGGCCAATCAAATTTCCCGCATATCGACCACCTATGATGCCAATCCCTGGTACTTGCCTGCTGCTCCTGTGCCGAAGGCGGTGGTGGTCAGAGCCCGGTCGGTTCGTGAAGGAGCCCTCTCCAGTCCCGTGGTCTCCCACACCTATTTCGTGCGCCCCGGGGGGGCTCCTCCTAATTTGTTGCCGGTCATCTCACTGAGTGTTCAGGAAGACGCCTTTTTTGATTATGAGAAGGGGATTTATGTGGCGGGCAGCGATTTTGAGAACTGGCGTTCCTCCAATCCACAGGCGACGGCCGATGGGGGGGTGGCTGCCAATTACCACCGGTCGGGTGACGCCTGGGAGGTGCCAGCACATTTCGAACTCTTCGACAGTACCGGATACCGCCAGCTCGGACAAAACGTGGGCGTCAGAATCCATGGTAACTGGTCCAATGCCAATCCCTTCAAGAGTCTGCGTCTTTATGCCCGCAATGAGTACGGAAAGTCCACCCTCGACTATCCTTTTTTCGACAGCCGCCCTTATCAGGCCTATAAACGGATCATCCTGCGCAATTCAGGGAATGACATCTGGTACACCCTGTTCCGCGATGCCGCCCTGCAGGAGATGGTGAGTCACATGCGCTTCGAGACCCAGGCCTATCAGCCCTCGGTGATGTACCTCAACGGCGAATACTGGGGGATTCACAACATCAGGGAGCGGGTCGACAAGTACTTTCTTTCGGCGAAATTCGGGGTGAATGAGGAGCAACTCGACCTTCTTGAGGGTAACATGGCTGCGGATGAGGGGGACAACAGTCACTATGCAGAAATGATGGATTACCTCACCCTGAACGGAGCCCGGGAGGCTGCCCATTATGCCCGGGTGAAGGAAATGATGGATACGGAGAGTTTCCTGGATTATATGATCGCTGAGATTTTCATGGTCAACACCGACTGGCCTGGGAATAATATCAAATACTGGCGGTTACAGACGCCTGAATATCTTCCGGATGCCGGGCCAGGCCGCGATGGCCGCTGGCGCTGGATTCTCTACGACGCCGATTACTCCTTTGGCATTTACCGCCCCGAGGAGTATTCGCTTGATATGATGAAGTTCACCACCCGCACCGACGGTCCCAGTTGGCCCAATCCCCCGTGGTCCACATTGCTTTTCCGGAAACTCCTCGAAAATGAGGAGTTTAAAACCGCGTTCATCATCCGGTTCTGTGATCAGTTGAATTCAGCCTTTCTTCCGGAGGTGGTTCAAGGCATGATCGACGGCATAAAGGCGACCATTGAACCCGAGATGGAAAGAGAGATGGCCCGGTGGAAGATACCTTCCAGTCTGGCCACGTGGTACAACAACATTAACCTGATGAAGACTTTTGCCGGCAAGCGGCCGGCTTATGCCAGGAGTCATCTGCAGAGTTTTTTCGCGCTGGCGGCTGATTACCGGCTGACGGTCGATATTTCGGGGCAGGGGGAAGGCCACGTGGTGGTCAATACCCTTCCTTTGACAGGGGCTACCCGTGGTGTAAAGGTCAATCCCTATCCCTGGCAGGGGAGGTATTTCCGCAAGATGCCCCTGCGCCTCGAAGCGGTTGCCGCCCCCGGGTATCGTTTTGTGCGGTGGGAATCGGGCAACACCCACTCCGAGAATCCCATACTGACGCTGACCCCGGCAGGTGACACCTTTATGAAAGCCGTTTTCCGGGAGGAAGGGGTGACTGCAGTTAAGGAGACCAGAATTCCCGGGGAAGCGGAATCCAACCTTTCCGGGGAACTCTTCCCCAATCCCTTTAGGGAGAACGCCACGATACGTTTGAACAGCCAACGGGGCGGGGAAGGGACCATTTTCCTTACTGACCTGCAGGGCCGGAGGATTCAGCAGGTGTACCAGGGATATCTCCCTGCCGGATCGTTTTCCTGCCAGGTCGATGGTTCCGGCCTGGCCCCGGGAATCTACTTCCTGGTATGCGAAACCTCCGGCGCACTTTTTCATCAGAAAGTGGTCAGGTTAAAACCCTGAGGTCAGGGATGGGAAATTCCCTTTCTTTCTGTAATTGTAACGGGCGCAATTAAACCAATTCTTTAACCCAATAAGGACTGGATCAACTATGAATGCCGAAGAACCTGGAAGCAGATCTGTATTCAGGACAGGATTCTGGACCTCCGTTTCCATGGCTTTTTTAACTTTTGTTACTTTCGCTGTGGACATGACCGCTGTGCCCAAATCAGGGCCTTTCTGTACCGGCGATGGATTGGAGTACCCCTTTCTTGACAGCCTGGCGTATTTTCCCGGCGATTATTACTGGATGTTTCTGGCCCTGTTTCAGATTACCCTCTGGGTGGTATGGATGGTCGCTCTTCATTTTACTGTTCCGGAAGAGAAGAAGATCTTCAGTTTTGCGGGGGTGGGTTTTGCACTGATAGCTGCACTGGTGTTGTATGTCGATTATTACCTCCAGTGCGCGGTGGTTCCGGTGAGCCTGATGAAGGGGGAGACCGACGGCATCGCCCTGCTCACCCAGTACAACGACCATGGCATTTTCATCGCCCTGGAAGAACTGGGGTACCTGTTAATGAGCCTCTCCCTGTTTTGCATGGCGCTGACCTTTTCGCGGAAGAGCCTGTTAGAGAAAAATCTGAATCGGATTTTGTCGCTGCCGTTCATCCTGACCCTCGTCTCGCTGGGGGCGTTTCTGGTGGGTTATGGGGTGGACCGGAGCTACCGCTTTGAAGTGCCCGCCATCTCCTTTAACTGGCTGGTACTGATTCTTGCCGGGGTAATGGCTGCCATTTACTTCCGGCGGCGGTGGAAATACGTATGGGACTGATAAAGCCTATATTCCTTGTTGAAATGAACACTAAAGATCAAATAAAGAAGCTGGGAATTTCCGGTTCACTGGTGATTTTTGTGGGTGCCGGTATCCTGATGCACCTTCAGACGAAATTTGTAATTCCCTGGCTGAGCCGGGTCACCGGAATGGAAATTATTATCTTCTGGTTTGTCATCGGCGGATTGGGGATCTTTCTACCGCTGATCCTTCTGGGAATGTTTCTATTGAAGAGGGAAGGTGTGTGGGGGGAGCCTGGATTGTGGCGCGAACGATTACGATTCAGAAGAATGGGCCGGGACGAGTGGGTATGGAGTGTGGTGGGAGTGGTAGCGGTTTCCCTGTTGAGCGGACTGGTTCTGAAAGGTATGGTACTTTTGGTTGGACAGTTTGATCATTCGCCACCCTTCATGGCTTTTGAGCCGCTGGAAAAAGGACGTTACTGGCTGTTGCTGGTGTGGCTTCCCTATTGGATCCTGAATATCTTCGGCGAGGAGTTTCTATGGAGGGGAGTGATGCTGCCCCGACAAGAGGCCGCCCTGGGAAAATATGCCTGGCTGTTTCACGGATCTGGATGGGGGTTGTTCCACATCGCCTTCGGTTGGCAGCTCCTGGTTACCCTGCTGCCTCTGATTTTCATCCAGTCGTTTGTGGTTCACCAAACCCGGACCTCCTGTCCTGGCTCCCTTCCAGGACGCCCTCCGAACGCACGCCTCATCATAGGGATCCGTTTCTTGTCAATCCAGATATTAGTGCCTCCCCCCTTGTAGGATGAATGCATGATTCCTCCTGCATCAGGCGATGTACCGTGGTTCCTCCCGGCAATTGCGGGTACACCCTTATCTACATCGGTTTCAGTACCCGTGTCAGCTCCTGCAGGTCGGTTTCAGGAGGAGCAGGAATATGAAGCTCTTCGGTGTTCTTCAAGGTGCGGTCGTAGTAGTAATACTGGAGGTAGAGGCCGTGGAAGGGTTTCTCAATGGGTTTCACCTTCTGGATGCCGGAGAGGGGAAAATCCCAGTTGTGGAAGAAACCGTTGACATAAGCGAATTTACGGCCGATGAGGATGATACCGTCACCATTGAGGTTACGTTGCCGGTAATAAACGGGCATACCCAGGGCAAAGAACGAGAGCAGGAGGATCAGCCCAAGGGCCACCAGGGCCATAGCTCCCTTGCCTTCATCGATGAAGAGGATGAACAGACCGAAGATGACCACTATTAAGAGGGTGGTGATCCCCAGTATTCCCAGGTTTTTATTTTTTTCGAAGGAAAAGAGGTAGCTGGCATAGGCTGTTTTTTCAGCATCGTCAAGTTGCCAGGCGGCGACGACAGTCTCACCGCTGATCAGGGTGGCCAGTTTTTTAGCCCTCAGCTTGAAAATCCAGGCTGTGATCAGTCCGGTCAGGGCAATAAACCCTCCGATGAAGGCCAGTGCAAACATATTGTGCAGGGGTGAATCCTCCATTAACGTTAAGAGGATCAGAATAACTGCTCCCAGGGTGACCCATAGCGCTCCCCTGACAATTCTGGACTGGCTGTTTCTGACCTTCAGGTTTTGGTTGATTTTCCGGTAATCGAACTCCAGGTGGGGCAGGCTGGTTTTCTGCTCTGTTGTACCCTGCGCTTTCTCGCGGAGGTCACGCCGGATCTCTTTTTTCACCGCGGATGCATACACTTCATACACTTCAGACTGCCCGGGTACCCCTGGCACCTCGCTTGTTGAAGATGGGGCTCCCGCATCCTGCCGGGCACCGCAGGAACCGCAGAACTTCTCATTTCCGGCGAGTGCTTCGCCGCAGTTGTAACAGAATTTTGCCATATTACACTTGTATGTGACTGTAAATACTCATCAATTCATGTAGGCCAATGGGTCCGTTAAGGTACTTTACTTCTTGTTTCCGCTGAAAAGCAGTTTTAAATCCGTAGAGAGTAGGGCGGTCATTACCAGTGCCGACAAGTCGAAATATTGGCCCATGACGCGATTGTAAAGGATCCAGGCCAGAAAGAGCATCTGTGCCAGGAGGAGGATTTTGACCAGCCAGTTCAGGGGTTTGGCCTTATTTCTCCGGAACAGGACTCCGATCAGAATAACCACTGAGAGGGCCAGCACCCTGCCTATACCATAGGCCCAGGCTTCTATGTTACCGTAAGAGATAAACCCGGCGATGCCCAGAAGAATGCTGAGCAGCAGGAAGATCCAGATCCAGCCGCTGACCCCCTTCCCCTGGGTTTCCGGGAGCACCTCTTTGGGAGTGACCGGTTGGCTTTTCCTGGAGGTTTCCCCGGAAGTATTGCCAGGGTGGGCACGGCCGGTATTACCGCTCTTTCCGCCAAAGCTCTCCCTGATTTCCTGACCTGTATCAGAAAAAGGGCTTTTAGCAGTTCCGGAAGAAGAGGATCCTGATGTGGCGGAATTCATGCTCCTGTTGAAGGCCGTTTCAGCCTGGCGGCGGGCTTCCCCTGCCGCCTTTGAGAGTATCTTTTCTGTGGCGGAACGGGCCTGGCCTTGCAGAGTGGTCTTCAACCGCTGCTCCACCCCCTTGAACATCGTCTCCTTATAGCCGCGGGGTTTAACCTCCGCAGGCGCTGCTGCCACCCGGGTGCCGCAGCCCGGACAGAAGTTGACTCCGCTGCCCAGCGCCTTTCCACAATTTGTGCAAAATGCCATACTGTTATTTTTTCACTATTTCATCACTGGGAAAAACCATCCTTTGTTTCTGCCGATATTGGCAGCGGCAAATCAAGGTTCGTTTCTCCCTATTTCAGCAACGGGCATCCGCAATTCCTGCACACTTCTTCCTCCATATCATGCAGGAATCCGCAGGCATTGCAGAAAATGATGTCGTCGCCCGACTTGTCGAATTTCTCGAACGTGCGCAGGACGCCATGGTATCTTACCTTATCCCCCTTCCGGAAATAGTTGAAGAGGGTGTCGTCGTCCTCGCTGCGGATCTCTTCCGTGGTGCCGTTTTCACTTTTTACATAAACGGTATAGACCATTTTCCACTCCGGTTCACCGGACTGGTCTGTTTTCCTTCTCACCTTCTTCACCTTTTTATCGCAGACCACCCCGTCCCAGGAGGGGCGCACCTTTTTGGACCTGGCCGCATATACGCCGATCAACAGGAACATTCCTCCGATCACGAAACCCACGGTGACCGCTTCGGGGTTTTCCATCTCCCCTCCCGATTCCCCGTAGAAGTAAAAGCCGGCGATGGCCACCAGGGCGAGTCCCAGCCCAAAAAGAAAAGCGTAGTTTTTGCTGTTCTGCCGGTACCGCTCAAACGCGGGGTCATGGATTTTCGTCGAGTAAGCCATAGCGTTATTTTTTGAAGAAACCGGCGGCCGGGTCGGGAGCGTTGTACTCCTTCAGGTCACCAAAGGAGCGCTCCATATCTTTGGCCACGTCGCCGACACTGTCGTAATCGAGTTGGTTGAGTTTATTTTTCAGCATTTCCAGATGTTCTGGGGTGGCGTTGGCATCGACATTGGCCTCATTGATCACCTTCATGGCTTTTTCCAGGTTTTCGGGAAGTTTTTTGACCTTAAGGTCCTGTTTCTGGTACCCTTCACGCACTTCCTTCAGGGTCTTGACGGCCTTTTTGGCCTGGGCATACGCCTCAGGTTCGGTACCGTTCTTCAGGGCGTTCTCCACCTTGGTCTTGTACATCCGGCCGGTCTCCTGGGCATCGATCAGGGTACCTTTGCCTTCCTTGACGCGGGTGATGTTGTTAGTGCTGATTTCGATTTCCCCGGTTTCAGGATTGAAAACATGGTCGGAGTAGTCCTTTCCTGCTTCGGCATCGAAACGGTCGGTAGCTCTTTGTTGGTGCCGTTCGGCCCATTCCGTGGCATCGACGCCTTCGGGTTTGTCGGTGACCTCGCCAAAGATCTCGTAGGATTTCTCCTGCCAGTTGCGGCGTTGCAGCTCGATCCAGTGTTCGCGGCCATCGGCCCCCTTCACCTTGCGGAGCACCCGGTAGTCGCGGTCGGTATTCACTGAGGTTCCCTGCTTTCCGGGAGTCCTGAACTCGTGGATCTGAATCTCATCGGGTGGCAGTTTGTAAGTATTGGTGATGTACTCTTTCAGCCGGGCATCGTGTTCGGTGTATATCTTGTTGCGTGACCGCTCGAAGATCTCTTTCATCTGGGGGGTGCCGTGCTTTTCGATGGTTCTCACCTTAGCCGGGTCGCGCATGATCTCCA
>ERZ1645192.4844-NODE-4844-length-10580-cov-13.600095_pt1 | contig 10580 bp, 7 predicted proteins | sample MGYA00575354_ERZ1645192 | MGnify/ENA primary metagenome ERZ1645192 (study PRJEB40844, sample SAMN11349763) | freshwater sediment metagenome | isolation source: river sediment | host: Sediment | place: India: Faizupur Khadar , New Delhi | collected 2017-02-21 ...
ATCACCCGTTATGCCACGGAGCATGGCTGCGATTTCATCGTCATGGGTACCCATGGCCACACGGGCCTCCAGCATCTCCTCATGGGCTCGGTGGCGACCGACGTCGTCCATCGTTCCAAGGTGCCCGTGCTGCTCGTCAAATGAGGCTCGGCATGATCACCGGTGTATTCGTGCAGACCCCTCGCGCCCGGGGGGACTTCGGCGGCACAAGCCGCTGATTCTATTACCCCCCCCTGGTCTTCATCCCGCGGGGGAGGGGACGAAACCCCTCATGACGGTCAGCTTGGCCCTCTCCTGGCGATGGTCGCTTCTGCCCGCGCTTTCCTCTCCCTGACGCCTCTCCAGTGACATCAGGCTGGGACCATGGGTAATGGTCCCCAGCGGCTCGCGCCCGTCCGCAAGGGTCGCCCGCTGCGGGCGGAGATGCCAACTCCGCGCCTCCTCACGTCATCAATGCCAGGTCTGGACCGATCGATTCCGCTGATCCCGGTTCCACCGGATGCTGGTGGCGCATGATCGAGCCGGTTGCGGGGTGCAGAAATTGCTTCAGCCCGGCCAGGCGGACTATGGGCTATGTCTTTGAAAATGAATTCTACATTGCCTCTCCTCAGCCATCGAGCCGTCGATTGGCTGCATCCCCTGGGGTTGGGCTGTGGATTCATCTCTCAATAAAACATTGATACATAAGATTTTTATGTGTTTCTGGGATTGGCAGGGATATTGCCTTTGTTCCGGTGTAAAGAACGAATCAAGCCATTCACCCATGACATAAGGAGCAAGGCTATCGCCTGGCATCCAGGGTGACCGCCAGATGACTTGTTCGATCTGACGTCGAGCCCAACCCTGCCTGACGAACAGGGTTGGGCATATTCCACTATCAGGAGCATAAGGTGATGACAACCACGATGACCAAGCTACGCCGGATTCAGATCGCGATATTGGGTTATGGATTGCTGCTGCTCAGCCCGCAATTCGGCGCTTCCGGCATTTTGACCCACCTGGCCGCCATCGCGGGCTGCCTGGGTTTCCTGCTCATGGCGCTGCAAGCGGCGGTACCGGGTACCGCGCGGCAAAGCCACGAACCCAAGCTGCGGCGTGATTTCCAGTTCATGCGGCTGCGCTTCTCGACCCCCTCGGTACAAGGGTGAACCGGGAGGGTGGGCGAGTCGAAGGGAGGGGCCATTTCCTTGATGCAACGAACCGCCAGGCCTATGGCTCGAACCGGGCTCGATAAAGAGCGCCGCGACTATCTGCGCCATTTCGCCTCGCGCTTGCGGGGACCCGACCGGCGCGCCTTTTAAGCCGCCATGGCCCTGAAATATTGCCAGGGCAGCCCCGCGCGGGCGGAAAAACTCTTTGGGTGGGGGCGGGAGGCGGTCGCCTTGGGTTTGAATGAGCTAAGAACGGGATATGTCTGTTACAGCGCGCGCGCCGCTTTCTCGGGTAACAAGTTGTGGGAAGAGAAACATCCCCAGGCCGCCGCCGCGCTCGGTGAAATAGCGCGAAGGCATTCCCAATGCGGTGCCGGTCCGGACATCCGCCACAGGGGATACCCCCTCACCGCCATCGAGGCGATCCGGCAACTCCGGGCGCATGGCTTCGCCGAGTCGAGTCTGCCAGCGATCAGCACCATGACCGAGGTGTTGAAGCGCAATGGTTTCAGGCCCGGTTTCATCCCTGATGCCAGCGATGCGCTGGCCCATTGAGCGCCCGGATCGCGTTCAGCTTGTAGTCTGATCCAACTCATCCCCACGCCTATCGATTGCATGGAGCCCATTCCCCGGAATGGGCTCTTCCATTTAACCAGTCCAGCTCATCAAGCTATCAACCTCAAAACCAGGCAACCAATGGAAACCGTCATCATCTATGCCATCGTGGCGATCGCGATCGTTTTGATCTTCGATTACACCAATGGCTTCCACGACGCGGCGAACATCATCGCCCCCATGATCGCCTCCCGGGCGATGACCCCCGTGCAAGCGGTCGTGATCGTCGCCAGCTTTGAATTCTTTGGCCCCATCCTGGGCGGTACGGCGGTCGCGAACACCATCGGCAAGTTCATCAACCTCAGCGATGTCTCGGAGGTGTTGTCCGTCTCCGTGGTGATGTGCGGCGTCTTTGGCGCGATCTTTTGGAACATCCTCACCTGGTGGTATGGCATCCCCTCTTCGTCCTCCCATGCGCTGGTGGGTGGCCTGGCGGGGGCGGTGATCGCCGCGGTCGGGTCCGCGGCGGTGGTGTGGGGATTCAGCGATCTGTTCAGCACCGGAAAACTGACCGGCGTCACCAAGGTGATCCTCTCCCTGATCGTCTCCCCCCTGCTGGGTTTCTGGGTGGGGTTCCTCGTCATGCGCCTGCTGGGGATCGTCCTTGCCCGGGCTACGCCAGCCGCCAACAAGCCCCTGCGCAAGATGCAGTTCTTTACCGCCGCCGCCCTGGCCTTTTCCCACGGTGCCAACGATGCCCAGAAGAGCATGGGCATCATCACCCTGGTCCTGGTGCTGGGAAAATTCCAGCAGGAATTCGTGGTGCCCTTCTGGGTCGTGCTGTCCTGCGCCGTGGCTCTTACCCTGGGTATCCTCTCCGGGGGCTGGCGCATCGTCAAAACCGTCGGCTTCGCTATCTACAAGCTGCGCCCCATCCACGCCGTCAGCGCGCAGTTGACTTCCGCGGCGGTCATTTTCGGTGCCTCCGCCTTGGGCGCGCCCGTGTCCACGACCCACGTGGTCAGCTCCGCCATCATGGGTATCGGGGCCGCGGAGCGTCCCAAGGCGGTGCGCTGGGCCAAGGCCCGGGATATCGCCAGCACCTGGGTCATCACCATTCCGGGTTCGGGCGTGGTGGGGGCCCTGACCTTCTATGTCATGCAATTCCTGACCGGCGTTGCCTGAGGGCGACATCCCCGGCCGTCGGCTGAGGTCGCGGCCGATGCAGCCCAATCCCCCTATTAACCTGCGTTTCTACCTTGAGGATCAGAATCATGAGCGGTAATCCGAATTCGGCGGTGGGTAAATTGATGGATCGCATCTTTCCGGTGATGCCGGACTTCTTTCGCATGATGTGCGATCAGTGCGATGTCGCCGTCAGGGCGACGACCAGGTTCGTGGAGTTCATGGAAACGGGCAGCGAACAGGCCTTGAACGATATCCGCACCCTGGAAAAGGAGGCGGACGAGATGAAGAGTCGCAATATCGAGGCCCTGTATCGAGCCTTCGCCACGCCCATGGACCGGGAAGACATCCTCCGGGCGATTCAGACCCTGGACTACGTGATCAACTACACCAAGATCACGGCCCGGGAGATGGGCGCCCTCCATTTCGATTCGGACAAGTACATCCTGGAAATGGCGGTCCTGCTGAAGAGTGGCGTGGAGGCCTTGCAGCGCGGTTATGGCAAGTTGGGCAGCAATCCGGCGCTCGCGGATGAGGACGCGACCTTTGCCCGCAACGCCGAGCGCAAGATGGAGCAGACCTATCGCCGCGCCCTGGTCCAGCTTTATGACAAGGAGGCCCACCTGAAGCTGCTGACCGAAAAGGGCGAAGCCACTCCCGCCGCCGTCCTGGACATGACCCTGGATATCTTCCGCACCCGGGAGATCTATCGGGACATGTATGAGGCCGCGGATCAACTCCTCGAGGCCAGCCGCGTCTTGCATGATATCGTCGTCAAAATCGCTTAGAATCCCGTCAATCCTCACCGGCCGGCCTGAGGCTGGCCGGTGTCTTCTCCCGCGCCGTTTCCTCCTTTGGGAGTCCTGTTGCCGGCGTTCTTCTCCCCTTTCAATTCCCGACACCCATCCCTGCTTCCCGACCGGGTTCACCTCTCTTACCGCCGCGGGTCGGTGGCACCACCCGCACGCTCACCCGACCCCCTGCCACCAGCGTTCCAGGTTCTGATGGGGGCGGCGACAAACCCCGAGGTCTTGGGTGGGCAAGGGGTTCTCCCCCAGGGGCATTCTGCTCCGGGGATATTCCGCTACAGGCCCCTGGCGGGGGGGCGCAGGGCCATGGGGGTTCATTTTCATCCTGAGCCTAGATGTCGAAATTTCTCAAACTTCACTGGTTGCCCATCCTGGTCGGCGCCGCCGGCCTGCTGATATCACTGGGTGGCTTCTGGGGCGTACGGGTTGAACTCGAACGGCGCCATCAACTGGAATTTGAATGGCTGGCTCAGAATCGGAATCGCGTGCTCAAAAAGGGGATCGAGGAGGGGTTGGATGCGGTTCGCTCCCTGCATGATCTCTTCCGTGTCTCTCCCCAGGTCGACGCACAGGCCTTCGGCCTCTTCGCCCATGGTCTCTTCGATCGCTTCAAGGGTATCCATGCCCTGGCCTGGGTGCCGCTCCTGCCCGGGGGCATGGCTACTCATGACCCTGAAAACGGGGAGTCAGCGCCACCGCCTACTGAGTGGGTAACCGGGATGGCGGCTCCGGGCGGACGGCTGCCCGAGATCGGGGCGGAAGATCGCTTTCCGATTCGCTATCTGGAATCGGAACGGGAAAGCGCCTTGACTCTGGGTCAGGATCTGGGCGCTCAACCCGTGCTGAGGGCCTTGATGGCGCGCTCCCTGGCGAGAGGGGACATGGTGGTCAGTGGTCGCATTCTCTTGATCCATGGCGATCATCCCCAGTACGGATTCATGGCCTTCATGCCGGTATTGAGCGCGGCGCCCGCGGCAGTGATGCTGTCCGATCCCCCCCCGGCCGCCCTGCTGGGTTTCGTCGTCGGGGTCTTTCGCATCGCTGACATCGCCGATGCCGCCATGGGGGTCCTGGAACCCCGCGGGGTAGAGTTCCTGGTCCTGGACGAATCCGCGCCCCCCGGGGAGGAATTGTTGGATTTCTACGCGAGCCGCCTCAATCGCTCGCCGACACCGGCGACCACCGCGTGGCGGGGCTGGGACCTGGACCCGGCGCCCCGCGTCACCGAGAGCTTTCCGGTGGCGGATCGGCGCTGGTCGATCACCTGTTCCCCGACTCGCCAGTTCAGCACCGAGGTATTCCGGGAGGGCCCTTGGATCGTCTTGGGCAGCGGTCTGGCCCTGACCCTGGTGGTCGTGTTGTTCATCCTGCACTTTCGCGCCGCTTTGCGGCTGCGCCTGCGCATCGAGGAGGAACTGCGGGAGTCGGAGCAGAAGCTGCGCATCCTCTTCGACCAGTCCCCCGATATCATCATGACCGTGGATCGGGAAGGGTGCGTCCTCATCGTGAACCGTCCCCTTCCGGCCAATGGGGTGGGGCGGGATATTCGCTGTGGCGCCGGTTTCCTGCCGATCCGCATGCGCGAGCGCTTCAACCAGGCCCTCAGCCAGGTACTGAGCATCGGCGAGCCGGAGCGTTTCGGTTACGCCGGGGATGATTCGACCTGGTGGGAACTGCGCCTGGTGCCCCTGCGGGAGGGGGCCCGGGTCGCCGCGGCCATGGTCATCCTCACCGATGTCACCGAGAAGCGGGTGCTGGAGGCCCACGCCATCCGCAATGCCCGCCTGGCCTCCCTGGGCGTGATCGCCGCCAGCGTCGCCCACGAGATCAACAACCCCAACAACGCCATCCAGTTCAACGCCTCCATCCTCGCCCGCAGTTGGGAGGACCTGCGCAAGGTGCTCGACCAGCATCGGCGTGACTATGGCGACTTCACCATTGGCGGCGTCCCGGTGGATCGTGCCCTCACCGGGCTGCCACGGCTGGTGGAGGGCATCGTCAAGGGCTCCCAGCGCATCGAAAAGATTGTCGGTAACCTCAAGCACATGGCCCGGCCGGATGCCGGCGACCTGGACCATGCCGTGGACCTGGGGGAGGTCCTGCCCACGGCCCTGTCCATTCTGCAGAGCCAGATCCATCGCTACACGGATCATTGCCGGCTGGAACTGCCGGCATCCCTGCCCTGCGTCCGGGGTAACGCCCAGCAACTGGAACAGGTCTTCATCAACCTGATCCTCAACGCCCTGCAAGCCCTGCCCGACCGCTCGGCCGGGGTCCTGGTCAGCGCCGGGCTGGAGCCGGAGGGGGAGTTCGTGCGGGTGCGCGTCGCCGACGAGGGCCGGGGCATGGCGGAGGAGGTGCGGGAGCGGGTCACCGAGCCCTTCTTCACCACCCGGAGCACGGCGGGGGGCACCGGGCTGGGGCTGTCCATTTGCGCCCGGATCATTCAGCATCATTCCGGCCGGCTGGAGATCGAGTCCACGCCCGGGGCGGGCACCCGGGTCAGCGTCCTGTTACCCCTGAACCAGGCGGGCGAACAAGGCTGACGATCAGGGCCGATCCTCAACCATCCCTACCGATGAGAGGTCATCGTCCACCCCCCACCGCCTGGGCAGGCATGGGTGGTACAAGCCGCTGATTCCCTTGCGCCCTCCCCCCTGGCGGGGGAGGGCGGGGAAGAGGGGGGGCGGACGATTACCCAGAATGAGCGGAGATCAAGCGTGGAAAGCCGACAAAAGTGGCCAGTGGTCCTGGTGGACGACGAGGAGGAGATCCTCTTCGGGGCGGAATACCTGCTCAACACCCATGGCATCACCGCCGTCAGCGCCCTGAGCGATGGCCGGGAACTGCTGCCGTTCCTGGATCGTCAGACGGCCGGGGTGATCATCCTCGACCTCTTCATGCCCCATGTCTCCGGCCAGGAGTTGCTGCCGCGCCTGACCCGGGAGTATCCCGAGATCCCCGTGGTGGTCATGACCGCCTCCCAGGAGGTGGAAACGGCGGTGTCCTGCATGAAGGAGGGGGCCTTCGACTACCTGGTCAAGCCGGTGGAGGAGAGCCGGTTCGTCTCCGCCGTGCGACGCGCCCTGGAGATCCGCCTGCTGCGCCAGGAGATCGGCACCCTCAGGTCCAGCCTGATGGGGGATGGGGTCGGCCATCCGGAGGCCTTCGCGCCCATCGTCACCCGTAACAATCGCATGCAGCGCCTCTTTCGCTACGTGGAGGCCATCGCCGACTCCGGGGAGCCCGTGTTGATCACGGGTGAGACCGGCACCGGCAAGGAACTGATCGCCCAGGCCATCCACCGCATCAGTGGCCGGGCCGGGGAGATGATCAGCCTCAATACCGCCGGTCTGGACGATAACCTTTTTTCCGACACCCTCTTTGGCCATGTCCGGGGCGCCTTCACCGGCGCCGACCGGGAGCGGGAGGGCCTGATCGCCAAGGCCGCGGGCGGCACCCTCTTCCTCGATGAGATCGGGGACCTCAAGCCCGCCTCACAGGTCAAGCTGTTGCGCCTGCTGCAGGCCCAAAGTTATTACCCCATCGGCTCCGATGTGCCCCGCGCCAGCGATGCCCGCATTCTTGCCGCCACCAACCAGCCCCTGCATCGGCGCATGGATCGTGGCAAGTTCCGCCAGGACCTGTATTTCCGGCTCTCCAGCCATCCCGTGGAGTTGCCACCCCTGCGGGAGCGCCTGGACGATCTGCCGCTGTTGCTCCAGCACTTCATCGAGGAAGCGGCCCAGGCCATGGGCCGACCCGCGCCGCGGGCCCCCGGCGAGCTGATCACCCTGCTGTCCCTGTATGACTTTCCCGGCAATATCCGCGAACTGCGGGCCCTGGTCTTCAATGCCCTGGCCCAGCATCGCGGCGGTTCCGTTCTGGCCCTGGACAGCTTTCAGCAGGTCATACAGCGTGATCGCGCCAGTGCCGGCCAATCCCCGCCTCCCGCGGATACGGGGCCGGCCCTGGCCATCCCGGGCCGCTTCCCCACCCTGAGGGAGGCGGACGTCTTCCTGGTGGAGGAAGCGATGCGACGGGCCAACCACAACCAGGGTATCGCCGCCATGCTGCTCGGGATCAGCCGCCAGTCCCTTAACCGACGCTTGCAGGTCATGCAACGGGACTGAGGTGAGGGTGCAGCAATCGCTGCACCCTGACAGGGGGCGCGTCCCCGCTACTTGATTGTTTTTCAAAGGCGAGCCGAAGCGGTAGGAAAAGACGGGCACCCTTTGGCTGCACCCCCTCCAGGCAGGGATTTCCCCCAGATTGGCCGTGCGGGCAGTCGATTTGGCCCATGGGCGGTGAAGGTAAAATTGGCGCGACATTTGCATATTATGGTGCTCCCGCTCAGCATGGGGTTGAGCGGACCCCATGGTCCAGGATGCGCGCAGCCGCCGGGCCGTCCCTGATCATCCACCACCCGGGAAGAAACGCTTGAACGCGAGCGCCATCATCCACCGACGTAAACAAGACCTGGGCGATTTCTGGGGTGGCCTCGCCGCCATGCTGGTCGTGCTCCCGTCCTCCATCGCCTTTGGGGTCACCATCTACGCCGCCATCGGGCCGGGCTACGCCACCATGGGCGCCCTGGCCGGCATCATCGGCGCCACCGTGCTCGGCCTGGTGGCCCCCATCCTGGGCGGCACCGACCGGCTCATCACCACCCCCTGCGCCCCGGCGGCGGCGGTGCTCTCGGCCTTCGCCATCGAGATGACTGGCTATGGCGTCGGGGCCAGTACCATCATCCTCTTGCTGGTGCTGCTCACCGTCATCGCCGGCCTGGCCCAGATGCTGCTGGGCTTCGTTGGCATCGGCCGCCTGATCAAGTACATCCCCTACACCGTCGTCAGCGGCTACATGACCGGCGTGGGCCTGATCATCATCGGCAGCCAGATCCCGAAATTCCTTGGCGCCGCCAGCGAATCCTGGTGGCACATCCTCATGACCCCCGACCACTGGGACTGGCGCGCCCTGGCGGTGGGCGGGGCCACCGTCTTCTTCACCTTCCTCGGCCCCAAACTGACGAAGCTGGTGCCCGGCACCATCCTGGGCATCCTCGCCGGCCTGGGGACCTATTTCGGCCTGGCGGAATTCGTCGATCCCGCCCTCTGGCAGATCGAGGGCAACCCCTTGATTATCGGGACCATGGAGGCCCAGGGGCAGGGGCTGGTCGCGAGCGTGACCGGGCTGTGGAAGGATATCGGCGACCTGCGCCTGGGGGAGGTGGCCGGCCTGTTCGGCAGCGCCCTGACCCTGGCGGTGCTGCTCTCCATCGACACCCTCAAGACCTGCATCGTCGTCGATCAACTGACCCGCAGCCGCCACGACTCCGACCGCGAACTGGTGGCCCAGGGAGTGGCCAACATCTGTTCCGCCACCATTGGCGGTATCCCCGGCGCCGGCGCCATGGGCCCTACCTTGGTGAATGTGAACAGCGGTGGCCGCACCCGGCTGTCGGGCATCCTGGAAGGCGTCTTCGCCCTCGTCGCCGCCTTGGCCCTGGGTTCCTTCCTGGCCTGGATCCCGGTGGCCGCCCTGGCGGGCATCCTGATCGTGGTCGGCATCCGCATGATCGACCGCGACCCCCTGCACTTCGTTCAATCCCGGGCCACGGTCTTCGATTTCGTGGTGGTGCTGGCCGTGGTGGTTGCCGCGCTCACCATTGGCCTGATCGCGGCCTCCGGCGTGGGCGTGGCCCTGGCCATCCTGCTCTTCGTCCGCGCGCAGATCGGCGGCGCCGTGGTGCGGCACAAGGTCGATGTTCACCAGATGTCCTCGACCTGGGTGCGCACCGAAGCGGAAATGCGGATCATCGAGAGCAAGGGGGATCAGGCCGTCATCTTCGAACTCCAGGGCAGTCTCTTTTTCGGCACCTCGCATCAGCTCTATTCGCAACTGGAGCCGGAGTTCGGCCAGCGGCGTTACCTGATCCTGGATCTCAAGCGGGTCCAATCCATGGATGTCACCGCCGCCCATCTGCTGGTGATCGTGCGCAATGCCCTCCAGGAAAAAGGGGCCTTGCTCATCCTATCCAGTATCCCCGAAGCCCTGCCCAATGGCAGCAACCTGCTGGAATTTCTGGAACTTACCGGCGTCATCGTCCCGGACGAGCAGGCCGTTCGCGTCTTTCCGCAACTGGATAGCGCCATCGAGTGGGTGGAGGACCGTCTCCTGGGTGAGCGGGATGCGCCCCTGGACGTGCTGGAGGAGGAGGAACCCCCCCTCCGTTTGCAGGAGATGGAGATCTTCAGTCAGCGCAAGGATGAAACCCTGCAGGACCTGGAGGCCTGTCTGGAGGAACGCCACTATCAGGCCGGGGAAACCATCTACGCCACGGGGGCCAGCGGGGACGAGATCTATTGGATCCGCCGCGGCGCCGTGCGCATCTTCCTACCCGTTGGCGCCGGGAGAACCCGGCATGCCGGCACCTTTGGTCGGGGCGACTTTTTCGGCGGTCTGTCCTTCCTCGACAACCGGCCCCGCAACCACAAGGCGATTGCCTTCACCGACACCGATGTCTATGCCCTGTCGCGCCGGCACTTCGACAAACTGGTCGAGGAACACAAGCGTCTGGGCTTCAACCTGCTGGAGGGTCTGGCCCGGACCCTGGCCATCCGCCTGCGGCGGGTGGACCAGGATCTGGTCATGCTGCACGAGTATTGAGATCCCTCCGGGGGACGGCCAGGCCACCTTCCACCCGGAAGATGACTGGGATCTCCGCCTTGGTTGCGTTGGGCTACCACAGGACCCATGTCACGAAGATCGGAAAATTTTGCTCCACAGGCACTGGCCACTAGGGGGGGCCGAACCATGACCAAGCTGACATCAGAGACCTGCGAGGCCTGCCGTGCCGACGCGCCGCGGGTGAGCGAGG
>ERZ1645192.4846-NODE-4846-length-10578-cov-13.970066_pt1 | contig 10578 bp, 6 predicted proteins | sample MGYA00575354_ERZ1645192 | MGnify/ENA primary metagenome ERZ1645192 (study PRJEB40844, sample SAMN11349763) | freshwater sediment metagenome | isolation source: river sediment | host: Sediment | place: India: Faizupur Khadar , New Delhi | collected 2017-02-21 ...
TAGTGTGTAAATAACCTGTCAGTGATAATTCGCAGTCCTGCTCAAGTTCGAAGTTCTCTACACAGGCGTGGTGTTCATTATATCAGAATGGATCATATACCGACAAAGGCCGATCTGAATATCATTAAACGATTGTGGAAATTTATACGAGAAAAAATCTTATACGGGAAATATTGCGAACGCCAGAATTATTGGGCAGGGTGTTTACCTGTATAGACGGTTAAATTATCGTAACCCTATTTGAAAACCAATAATCAAAAGAATATGAAACAATTACGCTCGTTGACATTCTTGGCTTTGTCACTGTTATGTTGGTCATATCAGGGCGCTGCCCAGGTTGCCATCAATATTGATGGCAGTACTTCTGATGCATCGGCCATGCTCGATGTTAAATCCTCAAACAAGGGATTTCTTCCGCCCCGGGTTGCGCTTACTGCCGTGAATGTAACTGCCCCTGTTGCAAATCCGGCAGTGGGTTTGCTGGTTTATAACACTGCAACGGCCGGAACAGCCCCGAACAATGTTTACCCGGGCAACTATTACTGGAATGGAGTTCGCTGGATTCCTCTGACTGCCCCAAATGGAACCAATGCAGGCGACATGCTTTACTGGAACGGTGTTCAGTGGACTGGAGTTCCGGTAGGTTCCAATGGCCAGACGCTGACGCTGAGTGGTTCAGTGCCGACATGGGCCGCCCGGATTGCCAACGCCCCGACTGTAGCCACAAGTTCTGTTTCCAATATTTCGTCGATATCGGCTACATGCGGAGGAAATGTAAACGACGGAGGCGCCCTGGTTACGGCCAGGGGCGTTTGCTGGAGTCTCTTGGCTAATCCTACCACCACCGATCCGAAAACCACCGATGGTTCAGGTGCAGGATCTTTTATCAGTAATATCACCGGATTAACGCCCGATATTTTGTATCATGTAAGGGCATACGCGACGAACAGTGTGGGGACAAACTACGGGAATGATGTTGCGTTTACCACCATCAATATCAATACCACAGGCGCTTCCAATATCACACTGACGACTGCAACCAGCGGCGGAACCATCTCCGGTGACGGCGGCAATCCCATCACGGCCCGGGGCGTCTGCTGGAGCGCTTCTCCCGGCCCCACCACGATAAATAGCAAAACCACCGATGGAAGCGGGATCGGGACTTTTACCAGTAACCTTACCGGACTTACCGGTAACACAACCTATTATGTACGGGCTTACGCGACCAACAGTTTGGGCACTATGTACGGGAATGAAATCAATTTTATAACGAACCCGACAGCGCCTGTTGTCAATACAACCGACAGCTCCAATGTAACGCAGACCACGGCAATGACCGGCGGCGAAGTGATGAGCGAATGCGGCGCTCCGGTAACCATGAGGGGGGTATGCTGGAACACTTCATCGAACCCGACCATTGCGAATAATAAAACGATCAACGGCTCCGGGATCGGGGCTTTTGCAAGTCTGATGACCGCGCTTACGCCAAACACCACCTATTATGTCAGGGCTTATGCCACAAATAGCGTGGGAACCAGTTATGGTAACAACATTATCGTGAAAACGAAAGGAACGCTTCCTGTTGTGACAACCGATGAGGTTACGAGCATCAACCCGACCACAGCCCTGGTTTTTGGTACTGTTACTTCGGGCGGTAATCCGACGGCGACCGAACGGGGATTTTGCTGGCGTACCTCACCCAATCCCACGGTTAATCATTCCAAACTGGCCTGTGGCAGCGGAGCGGGCGCATTCAACGGCGCCCTCGATAAACTGGCCCCCAATACAACCTACCATGTAAGGGCCTATGCCACCAACTCAGCAGGAACAACCTATGGTGCAGACCTTACTTTTACAACCACCAATGCTTATTATGAAGGCTTTGAAACAGGTTTTCCGACCACCTGGTCAGGTATAGGATGGGGGGTGACGACAGATGGACTGCCATTCGAATTGTACCACTGCTTGATCTCAAATCAAAAAGATGATTCAGTGCAATTAACTCGTAGCGTAACAACATCACCATTTGGATCTGTTTCATTTTACAGTAAAGAGGAATATAACGTTCATACATCGTTTTATATAGATGATGTACTGAAAGGAACAGTTAATGATAATGATTGGACTTTACATAGCTTTACTGTGCCTCCCGGAACACACACTTATAAATGGAAAAGATTAACCGAAAATTGGATTGATAGAGCTTTCATTGATTATATCATAATCAGTCCGTGATTAATGGATCATTTCCGCGCATGATTGTCTCAACAAAAAATAGCGACAACCGGATGAAAGAGAAGTGCCAATCTTACCCTGTCGCCTTGTCGTCAAAACAGTTATAACCTTCACCTTTCCAATATGAAAACACAAACCTTCAACCACCGACCCGTCCGGGAAATGACCCTGTTGGTTTGTCTGACTGTCTGTCTTGCGACGGCAACACTCACCGAAGTTCAATCGCAAACCATCACCCTGACCCACATGCCTGAATGGGGATCGGATGACTTCCTTCAGGGAAGGGTAACAGGCGTTGATCCTGCCAATTACAGGGTACTGGTTTATTTGTATTTTGAGGGTTCCTGGTACGTGAAACCATATAACGCAGCTCCCCTGACCCTTATCATGCCCGACAGTAACTGGTCTTGTGATGTGAAAACCGGGGGATGCGATGCCTATGCCGCACGATACGCGGCATTTCTTATACCGGCTGATTTTGTTCCACCTGGTGTAAAATTCGTTCAATCTTTGCCTAATAGCCTTTACCAGCATCCCTATGTCTATCGATGCCGGATTCCCGGATCAAGGACGCTCGATTTTGCGGGATTTCGATGGAAAGTGAAAGGACTTTCGGGCAATTGCAAGTCGGGTCCCTCCAAATCATACAACAATCTTAATGCCTGGACCGACGCTGACACGGCCGTGTTTGTTGATGAAAAAGGCTACCTCCATTTGCGCATAGTTTACGATACACAGGCCAGGGAATGGAAATGTACCGAAGTGATCGCAGATACTTCCCTGGGTTATGGAACCTATACCTTCACCGTTAAAAGCCGGCTCGACTTATTGGATAAAAACGTGGTCTTTTCCCCCTTTATTTACGACGAATATGGCGATACCAACCATTATCGTGAGATTGATATCGAGGCTTCACGATGGGAAGTGGCGACTGACCCCGATTTTCAATATGTCATCCAACCGTGGGATGCACCAGGAAACCGCCATCGCTTCAACACGACCCACGATACCGGCACCGTTCATCAATTTCTTTGGAAACAGGATTCAGTATTCTTTGCAAGCAAAAAAAGAGATGGCAGTCTGATCCACTCCTGGAATTTTGGCGGCCCCTTTGTTCAGACTCCTTATAAGGAAAATGTGAGAATCAACCTGTGGCTCTTTTCATCCGATAACATCCCGGCCGACACCACCCAACCCATTGAAATCATTGTCGAGGATTTCGATTTTAAAAGCGTATTGCCTCCGCCCGGCGATGTGTCGGCCACCAAAGGCGATCCACAGGACCATATCACCATCACCTGGTCTCCCGTGCCCCGATCGGGATATTACAGGGTCTATAAAGGGTTTATCAATCAACCAGCCGCAGCAACTCCCCTTACCGACCATTGGATTACCGAAACGATTTGGGATGATTTTACCGTAAACCCGGGAAGGCAATATTTTTATTGGGTCCGTGCTGCCGACAACCTTCAGGGATCGAACAGTTCGGGCTACAGTTCCGGTTTTAGTGAAGTTGACACCGGATGGCTTTCCCGCTCACGAGATTTACAAGACCTGACCATCGCCCCCGGGCAGGACACCTGTTTCGACGCCGCACAAAACATTACAACAGCAGGCAACGGAACATTATTTATTGTCATGGAAGGGGGAGATGTCACCTTGTCGGCCGGGCAACAAATCAACTTGTTACCGGGAACCAGGGCATTTTCGGGTAGTCATCTCACCGCCCTGATAGGCGGCGATGTTTTCTGCGGGAGTAGTGAAAAATATGCCATGGTGTCATCCATGGCTGATCAGCAAGAAACAACAATGACCATGGAAAAGAAACGCATTACAGTCTTTCCGAATCCTACCAACGGTACCGTAACCGTCATGGATCACGGTGACAGTAAGAACAACCCTGTTGTATTTGAACTCTATAATTCGTTGGGACAGGTGGTTTTCAGGGAAAACAGACAAAATCTATTGAACTACAAATTCTCTCTGGCAGGATACCCATCCGGTATTTATATCCTTATCATTTGTTCTACAGATGTCATTGAGACAATCAAAATCATCAAACAATAAAGTCCTGTTACAACAACATTGTGATCGAAATACCGATGGCAATGTTTGATATATCCCTCCCTTCCCCCTGATTTTATTGATATCCCTGAGACAAGGCGGGATAAGGTTTTTTTTATCGTGAATTTTTTTTGGTTTATCTGATTATTCTCTAACTTTACCCTGTGTTATGAAAAGGCCCGACAGCCTCTGCTTAACCAAAAAAACCGGCGATGCCTCCTGGCGACTATTTTCTTTCGCACCTCTCTCTTATCGGGAAAATTATTCACAATTTTCTGAGGTCGAAAGGTGTGTTCTATCCCGATCATGAGAAAGACATCGCGCAGCAAATCAACGAACTCCTTCTGGTAAGAGAAAAAAATATCCTGGCAAAATACAAGGGAAAGGCAAAGTTCAGCACCTTCCTCGCAGTGGTTGTCTCACACCTCTGCAGCGAAGTGTGGACTGCAGACTACCGGCATAGCCTGCGATTTATCCCCTTTTCCATCTTCCTGAAATCCAAAGTCATCAACGATCCTGCCTCCTGCCTGCCTGAAAGTCTTTCCGATCCTTCCTGCCATTTTGTGATAAGGGATGCCATCGGGGAGTTGGAAATGATCCTGCGAACCTATCCACGGGATCGCAAACGAATTGAATTTTGTTTTAAAGCCGTCTTTCATCTCCCCCTGACCCTGGAAGAACTCTCTCAGGCACCTGTCCCTGCAAACCTCCGGCCGGAAATAGAAAAACATTTGGCAGCACTCAATGACCATCATGAAAAAATGACAAAAACGGTTGTTTATCAACATCTTAACGCCATATTCCGACTTGCCCGGCAAACTTCAACCACCGACGACGCGATCCGTAAGTGGATCGATCATCATTTACTACAAATAATCGACCTGCTTAACGGAGATCCCCCCAGGCATGCTTTTGACCGTAAAACTTTTCAATATCTTTATGAATATTTTTGCATAAACCAACATCAGAACATCCAAAACGGATCGGACAATTCATCTAATAATAAAATACCATCAATGCATGAAATCCCCACCCGGTTGGTTTAACCCTGACGGACACCTGAACGAGGAGGCCTGCGCCCTTTGGGTCGATGCCCTCTCTGAAAACAACATGGGTGCGCTTCCTGAACCGGTGGCCCGTCATGGCGAAGAATGCCTGGCATGCAAAAAGAAAATTCTCACGGTACAAAGGCTGCTCAACGACCAGGATGAATTGGCCGGATCGTCAACATGGTCCTTGCAATCGAATATTCAAACAGTTTTCAGGAGAAACGCACTGCTTGCCGCTGCCCTCGTGGTGATCCTTCTGGGAGTAGGGATCTCGGTTTTATTCATTGGTAAACAGAAACATAAAAGCAGTGAATTCCTCTTTTCGGAATACTTCATACCCTATCCCGATATCCTCACGCTTAAAAGCGGCCAAGTGGCGCACTGCCGTGATTCGTTATTCCAGGCGGGGCTCATGGCCTATTCAGCGGCCAACTATGATTCGGCCATCTCCATTTTCATGAAACTGAATGCCTTGAATCCCAAAGATGACACCCTTGGTTTTTACTTCGCCAACTCCCTGCTTGCATCCGGAGAAGACCCCGGCAAGGCCATTCATTTACTGGAAAGTGTTGTCGGGGGCAATGGCCCCTTTGCCAGACCCGCCGAATGGTACCTTGCTCTGGCCTGGATCCGGATGAACAAATACACGGAGGCTGCTAAGATCCTGAAAAAGATCGCTGACGAACCGAACCTTTTCCAGGAAAAAGCCGCTGAATTGCTGAAGGCCATCGACTGAAACACCTTGAGAACCTGTCAATATACCATCATTTGGGGATTGTTGATGATCCTGCCGGTTTTCAGGACGATGGGTGAGGTGCCCGCTTGGAAAGACCCGGTGGATAAAATCCACCATGAAACGATCACGGAAGCCGACCGCTTGTTCTCGGATTTACAATTTGTACCGGCCCTCAGAATTTACACAGTCTTACTCCGCCGATACCCCGTGCATGATTCGGTTTGGTTCAGGATGGTCAATAACGTGGTGGAGTGTTATTACTGGCAACATGAATGTGATACGGCTGAAACCATCATTCGCGAAAATATTCCGTTGGCTGTCAAAGCGTTAGGCCCTGACCATCCACAAGTGGGAAATCTTTACCTGAATCTCGCCATTACCGGATTTATAACTTCAAACTCTTCCATAACCGAGGAGTATTTTCAAAAAGCCCTCCGCATGTCGGTGGCCCGTTTTGGCCTTGTCCATCCCAACACGGCCCGTATCTATGAATGGCTGGGCGCCTACCATGAAAGTTTCAAGGACAAAGATAATTGTTATTATTACCTGCACACTGCACGCGCGATCAGGGAAAAAACAGGAGGTCCCGACAACCCGGAGATGGGAAATGTTTACAGGTACCTTGCCTTGTATCATAAACGTTTTTCACGCCATGATTCCTCTATGTTTTATTTAAAAAAGGCGCTCACAGCTTTCGATACCAAATACGGAAAAAATAACTTTCAGTCAGTCAAGTGCCTGAATAACCTGTGCAACATCCTGGAAGAGGCGGGTAAATTCCAGACAGCCGCGACGCTGTACAAGGAGATTTTCGAACGGATCGCGAAAACCCGCAGCGAAATCCGCATGACAACCGTGATGTCATGGTTCAACTATGCTGATTTCTTTGCCCGCCAGGGTGATTATATCCGCGCACTTCAAACCTTTCAAAGAACCTATTTCTACCTCTTTCCGGGATTTAATAAGTGCTCCTACCTCGATAACCCGTTGGATATCGACAATGCGCAAAATAATTACCTGCGATTGGTCTATGAATATAAATCCGGCTACCTGATAAAAGCCATTGAAAAACATCCTGCCCTCCGTCCAATCTTGCTGAAAACCGTTTTGCAATGCGACAGCCTGTCAGCCGCTTTTTCTTTCCGTCAAAGGCTTTGCATCGCCAACATGGACAACCGTATTGCTTTTGAACAGGCCCGCGCCAATCTTTACTTCAGCTATGCAAAACATGCGCTGGAAATGTATGCAATTGATCCCAACTCAAAATACCTCTCCGCCGCCATCAGCTACCTCGAAAAATACCGGAATACACAACGGATCTTTCGGACACAGCTGACAGGGGAGGAGAGCCTGGATTCAGACCTTGGAGATCTTCCATCGGATTTAGTCCGGCTACAGAAGGAAATCAATGAGTTGAACAGTCAGTTGGTGTCTGTGGTTTCGAAAGAACAAAAAAAGAGGTTGGAAAACGCGCTGATCGATAAAAAAATAGCGCTCGACCAGAGTTTTTACTGGTTTTCTCAAAAGAACCGGGGAAACTGGCAGAATATTAATGATATTCAATTTGATGCACAAAAGGTTCAGGAACGCCTTCGCCGGGATGAAGCCATTTTTTATCTTTCTGAATATTTTCCCGATTATTATTATACGCCTGACGAATTTTCTTTGTTGATGATCACCCGTGATCAAGTCCGGTGGACGACCCTCAAAGGAGAGGAACTCTATCCCGGTCTGACCCGGTTCATCGATTTGCTGAAGAGCCCGGCTACGCCGGAAAAGAGGATCGATTCCCTGGGTTTTGCACTGTACCGGAAGCTGTTCACGCCTTTTACCGATATGTTGGAAGGGAAACGGTCGCTGATCATCGTTCCCTCTCCCGATACCTGGCTGATCCCTTTCGAAGCTTTGGCCATCAGCAACACCGAAAAGGATCCGCAGCACCGCTACCTGCTCTCAAAACTGGTAACACAGAAAGTTTTCTCCCTTACAGCCTGGCTTGACCAGGAAAAACGACCTGTCAAAGAACCGGTGTTGCTTGCAATGGCTCCGAAGTTCAATAAGAATCTGAAGACAAGACTGGCCAAGGTCACACGGCGCGACACCGCCATGATCGATCTGCCCGGGGCACGGTACGAATGTCAACAGATCAGCAGGATCTTTCCTTCCACCCTTGTCGATGGTTATGGCGCCACAAAAAACCAATTTAAACAATTAGCGCCCCGGTATGATATTATCCATTTATCGACCCATGGGATCGGAGGAGAGGGGAATCAGCAATTCATGTCCTTGGCATTTAACAATTTATCCAACGGTTCTTCTTTCGATGGGAACCTCAATCTTTATGAAATCCTTAACCTTCAGTTAAAATCACAACTGGTGGTGCTGAGCGCCTGTAAATCGGCTGTTGGCGCCAAAAATAAAAGCGAAGGGAATCTCAACCTGGCATGGGCTTTCAGAAATGCCGGTACCCGTTCGGTTGTCGTGAGTATCTGGGATGCCAATGATTATACCTCAAGCCGCATCATGCCTCAGTTTTATCGCTATTTGTCGGATGGCCATTCAAAACCCGACGCGCTCCGGGAAGCCAAACGCGATTATCTCCGCCAGGCCGACAAACTCATGAGCCATCCCTATTACTGGGCCGGGTTTGATTTCATGGGCGACGGATCGCCACTGGTCGTTTCACCGCTCGATAATCCCTGGGTCAAGTTTGCCGCAGGTCCGGGAACCTTTCTTTTATTGATGGGGTTATTGATGTATAAGCGATTGAAGAGATCCGGCAGGACCCGGTGACTTTCGCCCCTGTCGTAATCCTGAAAACAATTCTTTTTATGTTACTTTTGTGTCATCGGAAAAATCCTGATGATCCTCTACATTGCGCTTACCGGATTGGTTCTTTCCTCCATTCTTTTGTATTTCAATGCAAGAACGTACCGATCAGCGCTTTATCTTGGCTTGTTCTTTTTCCTGATCAGCCTCTATACAGTCATCTTTGAGACGATATTTTATTCCCGGTCGGTAAAACTGATCAGCATCGTTTACCTGAATTTCAGCTTCTCGACCTATCTGATCGGGCCGGCACTCTACTTTTATATCAGGAGCCTGCTAAGAGATAACCCGGCCCTCCGCTGGTGGGATCTTCTGCATCTGATTCCCGCTCTGGTTTTCCTGATTGCGACAATCCCTTATGCGCTGGAACCCTCAGCCTACAAATTGGAAATAGCCCGCCAGATTGAAAACAATATTGGTTTTATCGGACAGATAAAACCTACGCTGCTGTATCGCATTTTCCCCGCAGAGATTATCTATCTCAGCCGGCCGTTTCATTTACTGATATACCTTTTTTGGTCCACCGGGATACTCATCAGGTATCTGCTCCGCAAGCAGGAGTCGCTGGTTTTGCGTCATCAGCGCTACATGACCAAGTGGCTAACCCTTTTACTTTCATTCACCCTGATCATGGCAACGGCCCATCTGTTACAAATACACGAAGCCTTTCTTTTCAGGAGCCGTGAAATGTTCTATACAGTGAACATTTTATCGGTCATTGCAGTAGCCGGCTTAACCGGTCTCATCCTGTCGCCGTTCTTTTTTCCGGCTATTCTCTACGGGCTCCCCAGGGTACCGATGCCGGCAACGCACTCTGCGAAGAACAATATCCATTTACCGAATGCTGAACACGACCGGAAACCGGACACAGTTACCCAACCCGACAGCACTCATCCTTCTATAATGCACACACCCGCTTCTCCCCCCGATGAACCACCGGGGAGCAGACAAACCCAATCTGTTTGCGGTTTTGAATCAACCTACCTGATAATGATCGGGGAAAAGGTGGAGGCATGTATGCGTGAACAATCACCTTACCTCCATCCGGGATGTAATCTTGCTTTTCTTTCACGGCTCATCAACATCCCGGCTCACCACCTGGCCTATTTCTTCAGAGAAACACAACGACAGCCTTTCAACGATTACCGCAACGAATGGAGGATCAGACATGCTAAAAAGATGATCCTCGAAGGAAAAGCAAAAGAGATGACTATGGAAGCCATTGGCTTTTCATCGGGCTTCTCAAGCAGGATAACTTTTAACAATGCCTTTAAAAAATCTGAAGGATTCCCTCCCGGTTGCTACGCCGGGAAGGTTGCCTCCCACGCCGGTCACGATACCGGACTTGTTTAATTTTTCAAAATTGAAACAAGCTTTTTTCCAACTTTTCTATCTTTCCGAATAGTTTTTACACTTTTGCGCCTTTTCGTGGAAGTATAAAATGCAATAAACTTTTCACCATGAACCGTATTTTTACTATTTTACTGACAGTCATTACCCTGGTTTCGTTCCAGGGGCGGGGACAGGAGACCTCCGCACCCGGGAAGGGTATCCGTTTCCATACGGGGATCTCCTATTCTTTCTTTCAAACCGGGTACAAAGTCACAGCGCTCTCCGCCCACTCCGTATGGCAGGGAATGGATCTGGGAACCACCTCCCTTGATG
>ERZ1645192.4847-NODE-4847-length-10577-cov-13.470918_pt1 | contig 10577 bp, 8 predicted proteins | sample MGYA00575354_ERZ1645192 | MGnify/ENA primary metagenome ERZ1645192 (study PRJEB40844, sample SAMN11349763) | freshwater sediment metagenome | isolation source: river sediment | host: Sediment | place: India: Faizupur Khadar , New Delhi | collected 2017-02-21 ...
GGGAGGTGTTTCCCGTTCTGAATATCTTGTAGGAGTCCTTGAATGGACATAAACAGCGCCTTTTGGTTGTACCAATTGGAGGCGTTTCCCCCGCTGAATATTTTGTGACAGTTCTTAACCGTGTTAAAGAAATGCCGTGTAGAGCTGTAATCAAAGCTGTGGAGTGGAGGGAAGGCAATTGGCCGGGACTTAAAAGAAAAAGCCGCTCCCGGGGGAACGGCAAGACAGATAGTTTTCTTCGTTGAGCTACCAGGACTCGAACCTAGACCGACAGAGCCAGAATCTGTAGTGCTACCATTACACTATAGCTCAGTAACAAAAAGCTTCTCCTTTTAGGAAAAGTTTCTGTTGAGCTACCAGGATTCGAACCTAGACTGACAGAACCAAAATCTGTAGTGCTACCATTACACCATAGCTCAGTAGAGGGTGCAAAGATATAATATTAGCGTTTCCCAGCAAAAAAATCTTTCATCAAGGCAGATGCTTCCTCTGAAAGAATCCCTTTTGTGACTTCTGTCCTGGGATGGAGTATGTTGCCGGGCAGAAGAGAATAACCGCGTTTGAGGTCATCGGCTCCGTAAACGAGCCGACCAAGCTGTGCCCAGGCAAGAGCGCCGGCGCACATGGGGCAGGGTTCAACCGTTACATAAAGAGTGCATTCGTCCAGGTATTTGCCCCCCAGGGCGTTGCAGGCGACGGTTATTGCCTGCATCTCCGCATGGGCAGTAGGATCGTTAAGTGTATCGGTCAGGTTAAAGGCCCGGGCAATGATCTTCCCTTTGCAAACAACGATGGCTCCGACCGGCACCTCGTCTTTCCGGAAGGCCAGAACCGCCTGTTCCAGAGCCAGGCGCATAAATTTTACATCGACGTCAGTCTCGTTTGCCAAAACGTTTTTCTATAACGGACGGATCGGTTACGTCTTTGGTAACCATCATAAGCTCTCCTTTGGAAATTTCCTGCACGTCACAGACAATAAAACCGTCAAGAGAATCGTTGAACTCTTTGTCTATGTTGAATATCACCACTTTGGCGTTCAGCTTTAAGTAGCGTTTTACAAGTGAAGGCAGACGGTACTGGCGGTTGCTCATCCGTGTAAGCAGACGGTCCAGTTGTTCGGGTGTTTGTATGTCTTTGAGTAAAACATCGGGATTTACAAGACCGAATTCCGGAATGAAAGGATTTTTGGAATGTACGCAATCCCGGTATTTTGTTGTGGCGTGATGATCCATAATGTATTTATGGATAATAGATTGATAGAGTTTGGGGTACCACGACGAAATGCTTACCGGACCAATAAAATACCTGTATTCGGTATTCCGGAGCATAACGTGGAACAAACCCTTGAAAAGAAGCATCATGGGAATGGTCTCGTAACGGTATTCATTGCAAATGAAAGCCCGTCCGAGTTCCATACTTTGGGCAAGTACAGGTTCGAATTTCTTATCAAATTCAAAGAGTGTACTATTATAGAATCCCTGTATGCCAAAGCGTTTAATAAGCTCGGCACCCATGCCAATGCGGTAAGCCCCCACAATGCGCTTATTTTCTGTATCCCAAAGTATAAGGTGATGGTAATTCCGGTCAAAGTTGTCCAGGTCGAGCGGCTGGTAAGTGCCTTCGCCTACCGTACGGAAAGTTTCTTCTCTTTTTCGGCCGATCTCGTACATCAGGTTAGGAATATAGGAATACGGCGCAAAATAAGCGGCAAATTCGTTAATTCTGAACAGGCAGTTTTTTGAAGGTAATTGCTCAATTTCGCGAATAGCCAGATCGAAGGGTTTTTCGGGAGCAATGGGAGCGGCATTATTAAGGCTGTCGTATTTGTTTTCTTTCTCGATATTGGCAGCCAATGCATATGTGCGGGTCCTCAGGTAATCTCCCAATTCATTATAGTCGGTAAATTTTTGTTGTTCGGCAACCGTTACGGGAGCCCCTATGCGTATGTTTATACGTTTTCCTTTTTTATTCAGGACTTCTGCAGGCAAACTGGCTGTCTGCAGCATAGGATGTATTTTGGCCCTTCTGAGAAACCGGGCGGAATTGTGCCCGTCAAAATAAATAGGAACCACCGGAACTCCTGCACTTGCTATGAATTTCACTATGGGCGTATGCCAGGGAATGTCTTCCACTTTCCCGGAAGGACCTATATGAGATACCTCACCAGCGGGGAAAAGACCCAGAACATTTCCCTGGGCCAGACATTCTTTGGCCAGCCGGATGCCCGTAATACTTGAACGTGCCGAGACATTTTTATCGAAAGCATTGACAGGAAGAAAAAAATCACTCAGTGATTTGATCCGTGATAAAAGAAAATTCACGATCACTTTGTAGTCTGGGCGCTCATCAGAAACCAGATGCATGAGCATGATACCATCCATGCCGCCGTAGGCATGATTAGATACGGTAATAAACGGCCCGTCTTTTGGAAGATTGCTCAGGTCTGAGGAAGGTACGTCGTACGAAACGCGCATTTCCTCCAGCAAGGCTTCTAAACACTCTCTTCCTTTATAATCAGCGACTTTGTCATACAGTTTATTCAGCTTGTTCAGCTTCATTAACCTCATTAACGGTGGCGCCAACAAATAACCTACAACGGATTTTTCTCCAAAAAGCTGTCGCAGGTCTTTAGTTTCTATTAGCTTTTTCATAAATGGTTCGCCAAATATAAGTATTTTTACCACTCGATGCATACAGTGTCAGATCAATTGGTTTTACTGCCCCATCAAAGCGGGGTTTACCGTTTTCTAAACAAAGACGGGGATATAATCTATGTGGGAAAAGCAAAAGATCTGAAAAAAAGAGTTGGCCAGTATTTCCGCTCCTCACAGAGCCTTCCGGCCAAAACAGTGAAGATGGTCAGCCAGATAGCTTCAATTGAATATACTGTAGTTGATACAGAAAGCGATGCGCTTCTTTTAGAGAATAACCTCATAAAAAACATCCAGCCCAAATACAATATTCTGCTAAAAGATGACAAAACCTATCCCTGGATCTGCGTGAAAGACGAGCCTTTTCCAAGGGTGTTCTCTACACGGAGAATGGTGCGGGACCGTTCGTTGTATTTCGGACCTTATACCAACGGCTACTATTGTAAGCAATTGGTAAGCCTGATGCATACTTTGTACCCTCTCCGCACCTGCAATTTGTCGCTCACTCCCCAGGCAATAGCCCGGGGCAGATACCGCAAATGCCTTCAGGCACATATCGGTCGCTGCAAAGCACCCTGTGTGGGCGAAGAAAATGCTCAGACTTACGAAGAATACATTCACGCTGTAAAAAGTATTCTGAAGGGAGATATTGCTTCTGTGCGCCGTCTATTGCAGGATCAGATGGCTCAGGCGGCTGCCATGCTCGATTTTGAAAGAGCACAGAAATTCAAAGATCAACTGGAGGCGCTTACCCGCCATCAGAAGAAATCGGTTATCGTAAACCAGCAGATCACTGACCTTGACGTATTCACCCTGGTAATGGATTCTTCCGGGCAGGCCGCTTTCGGGAATTTCCTGCGCGTTTCGCAAGGCGCCGTAATTCAATCACAAAATGTGCGCTTCAGGCTCCGGATTGAAGAAACCCCGGAAGCCATACTGAGTTTATTTATGGCCGAGATGCAGGCGCAGAAAAACGGACTGTTACAGGAAGTATTGGTCCCTTTTATGCCCGAGGCCAGTCCTCAGGGTTGCAAGGTGCATGTGCCCGGAAAGGGGGATAAAAAGGAACTGGTACAGCTGAGTCTCCGTAATGCCGATAATTACAGGACAGAGCAGATTCGTCTTTCAGAAACCAAAGGAGCGGAACAGCGTAACCGCCGAAACGCGGAAAGATTACTTACGCAGCTAAAAGACGATCTGAATATGAAAGAGCTGCCGGTCCATATAGAATGTTTTGACAATTCCAACCTGCAGGGAACAAATCCGGTAGCCAGTTGTGTGGTTTTCAGGAACGGAGTGCCAAGCAAAAAAGATTATCGGCATTTTGCCATTAAGACGGTTGAAGGCCCAAACGATTATGCCTCCATGAAAGAAGTAGTCACCCGGCGATATGCCCGGTTATTGAATGAAGAGGCCGATTTACCCCAACTGATTCTTATTGACGGCGGTAAAGGACAGCTTTCCGCCGCCTTCCAGGCCCTTGAGGAGCTTGGGCTGGAAAGTATCATAGCCCTGGCCGGTCTGGCCAAACGCATGGAAGAAGTTTTTTTGCCCGGCGACCCGGTGCCTCTTTACCTGAATAAAAATTCCGGCTCTCTTAAGTTATTAATGCACCTCAGGGACGAGGCGCACCGATTTGGCATTACTTTTCACAGGCAGAAACGCAGCCGCGCATTTGCCCGCTCCGCATTGTCTGAAATATCCGGAGTAGGGCCCGTAACGACATCTTTGCTTCTGAAAGAGTTCGGCAGTGTAAAACGGATTGCCGGATTATCTGAAGAAGAATTATCGAAAGTGATCAGACCTTCACTGGCGCGGATCATTCTGCAGGCGCTGAATGATCAGGGGACCGGATCGTAACCGCTGCCTCCCCAGGGATTGCAGCGCAAGATCCTGTAGATGGTAAGATACAGCCCTTTAAACGGTCCGTGTTTACGGAATGCCTCTACGGCGTATTGCGAGCAGGTGGGAGTGAAACGGCACGAAGGGGGTGTAAAGGGAGAGATACAAAGCTGGTAACACTTAATCAGCAGCAGGAATGGAAAAATGGCCGCTTTTTTCAAGTATTTGGCTAAGACGCTCCAAAAGTGCCTGCATTTTGGACTCGATATCCCTGTAAGTGAGGATTTCATGCGGCAAATATAAACATAAAAAAGAGAGACTTGCATGACTTGATTTTACGGTCCGGGCTAATAAAGACGGATAGTACAATCTGTAGCTTTCGCGGGTTCGCCGCCTGATCAGATTTCTGACAACAGCCCGTTTGTGATGTTTCTTGGGTACACTAATTACCACGCGGCACGAAGGATTGTCACCCATAGCGGCCTGTATCAGGTAAAAAACCCTGAAAGGACCCAATGTAAATGCCTTCCCATTGACAAACAAAGCATCGATTTCTTTCTTTGAAGAAAGACGCATGGTTTTAGGGAACGTATAACGCTGTGTAATTCCCATTAAGGCATTTTTCTATATTCCAGTGTTTTGCCAATAACAGAGGTCGATCCGTCCTCAATATAATAAGAGATCACAACGGCACGCATTAACGAATCCAGCATCTTCTCTATCCTCCATTCCTGATACAAGTTGTAATAATCCGGAAAATTGGTGGTGAGTACATTGGTATAAAACTGATATTGGCCGGAATACTCAACGCTGTTCTTTCTTAAAACGGCCGCTGAACTGGTTACGAATGAAAGTGTGTCTCCCGTGAACAAAAGCGTGTCACCGTCTATGGACACCAATTCCCATGTTCCGTAAGCCAGCTCGCGGTAATGGTTATAGTTCTTCTGACAGGAAGAGAACAACGCTGCTGTAATTAAAACGGCAGCCAGTTGCATAAAACGCTTCATGTTATTTTTTCTTTTCCAGGTATAGCATAAGCGCCTGAGCTACCGAAGGTGCTTCCGGCGTGGGAGCCTCGAAGCAGGACTGGAGATTTGCCTCTTTCAAAGCGGTTGCTGTGGTAGGACCAAACGTGCCTATGAGGGTATCGTTTTGTTTGAAATCAGGAAAATTCTCCAAAAGCGATTTGATGTCAGTTGGAGAGTAGAAAATAAGCATTTGATAATGAGCTAATTCCAAACTTGAGAGATCCTCGGTAATGGTACGGTTGAGGATGGCTTTTGTATGCTTAAGTCCTGCTTTTTCAAAAGCTTTGGGTAATTCAGGCTTGTAATTGTCGGCCAGGGTAAGGAGAAAGTTTTCGGTCTTATGTTTGCTTCCGATTGATTCCAGCAGCGAGGGCACATTCCCCTTTCCAAAACAGATCTTACGCTTCCGGTAAATGATATACTTTTGAAGGTAAAAAGCGATGGCTTCTGTAATACAGAAGTATTTCATGGATTCCGGGATGGTAATGCGCATTTCTTCACACAAGTGAAAAAATGAATCAACAGCCGAACGGGAAGTAAATACGACAGCACTGTGATCCAGTATGTTGACGCGCTGGACGCGGAAATCTTTTGCGGACAAACCTTCTACCCTTATAAACGGAATAAAATCGATATTCAGGCCGAATTTCTCCTTTACTTCTACGTAAGGAGAACTACCGTTGGGGTTGGGTTGTGAAATGAGTATATTCTTGATCTTCATTATTTTATCTGGACAACAAAATGAAGCAGTATAGCAAAAGGCACCAATTCAAGGGTACAAAGATACAAAATCCAGAAGAAAAGCGAATATCGGGCAGAAATAAAAATTCTTATACACCGTATGGTATATAAGAGATAACCTATAGCTGCGATAATGACCACGGTATATAAAATAAGATCGTGGACCTTGTTGTTGAAAAGATTGATTACGGCGTACAGGCCTATTACCGTAAGGCCCGTGAGGATAAAATAATCCTGTCCGGTTTTACCCAGGAAATACATAAACGAAGGGGCATCGATAGTCCATCCGATGATCTTGAGCAGGACTGTTTTTATGAGGAAATATCCTGTGAAAACAGCAAAGCAGGTCACAAAAACGAGAGGTTCGCTCATCCCCAAAAGAAGTGCGGGAAGTGGAGAAAGCAGCGAAGTCTGGCGTGTTACTAAAAGAGCGAAGAACGCCATAATGAAAAAACAGAGAAAATTACGCGAGTAACGGATAGCCCCCTGTTCCTCGTTCACAATGGAAATATTATAACGGAAGCACCCCGAAATGAGCAGGATCAGAGGTGTCCGTGAGTACCCCATAATCAGACAAAAACATATTATCAATCCCAAAATTATGTAATCCATAATCTTTTAGATAAAACAGGGGGTAAAGGTAAAAATTTTAGTCTACATTTGTGGAATGGAACTAAGGATATTCAAGAGATATGACCGCCTCATAGGATGGGTGGTCTTTGCAATTTCGGCCATTGTTTATCTGGCCACCATAGAACCAACCGCCAGCTTCTGGGATTGTGGCGAATTCATTGCCTCGTCCTATAAACTGGAAGTCGGTCACCCTCCGGGGAACCCCACTTTCCAGTTGTTTGGCAGGTTATTCTCCCTTCTCGGGAACAATACGCAGGCAGCTATGCTCATTAATGCCATGAGCGCTTTGTGTTCTGCTTTCTGTGTACTTTTCCTGTTCTGGACCATTTCTCATCTGGGAAGACGGCTTCTGGAAGCACAGAGTAAAGCGTTAACAACCGGGAATGCCATAGCCGTATGGGGAGCTGCCGCCGTAGGGGCTCTTATATATTCTTTTTCAGACACCGCCTGGTTTTCTGCTGTTGAGGCCGAGGTGTACGGGATGTCTTCCCTTTTTACCGCTATGGTCTTTTGGGCTATGCTTAAATGGGAGGAAAATGCCGACAAACCCCATGCAAACCGCTGGATTGTTCTGATTGCTTATCTCATGGGGCTTTCCATTGGCGTGCACCTGCTGAACCTGCTGACTATTCCGGCGCTTGTTTTTTTATATTATTACAAGAAATATCCCTTTACCTGGAAAGGAGCCCTGGTTACTATCCTTGTTTCTGTAGTCATTCTTGTTACAATCCTGTACGGGATAATCCCCTTGTTGCCAAAGATATCCGGTTGGTTTGACCTATTATTCGTTAACGTATTCCGACTACCTTACAATTCCGGAATGCTATTCTTTGTGGCCGGATTGCTTGCCTTATTATTCCTGGGAATATTTGCGACTTACAAAAAAGGAAAAGTGGTCTGGAACACCATCCTGCTTTGCTTTGCAGTAATCATTATTGGTTATTCTTCATTTGCCATGGTGGTGATCCGTTCCAGTGCCAATACGCCTACTAATGAAAACCAGCCCGACAATCCTTTTGCTCTGGGCAGCTATCTTGCGCGTGAGCAGTACGGATCGGCTCCGCTTATATATGACGGAATATACAGTTCACCCTATGATATATGGAGTCCCACAAGACAGTGGGTAAAAAAAGACGGAAAGTATGAGCGGGTAAACGGACCTGATATGCCCTCGTTCAGCGACGGCGACAAAATGTTTTTCCCCAGGATGTGGAGCAAGAGGGAGACGCATGATAAGTTCTACGATTCCTACGTGTCAGGGAACGGGCCTATGAATTCTGCCGGAAAACGAATGCCTTCGTTCGGGGATAATCTTGTGTTTTTCTTTGACTTCCAGATCAATTATATGTACTGGCGGTATTTCATGTGGAATTTTGCCGGTCGGCAGAACGATATCCAGGGAACAATCCCCGGAGATCCCGTAAGGGGCAACTGGGAAAGCGGCATAGGCTTCCTGGACAGGGCCCGGCTGGGCGACCAGTCCGAGGCTCCCGATATGCTTTCCGGGAACAAAGCCAAGAACCATTACTATATGTTGCCTTTGTTGCTGGGTCTTTTAGGTCTTTTCTACCAGATGTCCAAAGACAAGCGAAACACCTGGGTAACATTCCTCCTCTTTTTTCTTACGGGAATAGCCGTTGTGGTGTACCTGAACCAATATCCTTACCAGGCGAGGGAACGGGATTATGCTTACGCGGGCTCTTTTTATGCTTTCGCCATATGGGCGGGGCTGGGGGTTATGGCTCTTTACCATTTATTGAATAAAAAGTTGCCGGAGAAACTAACCGCCGTAATGGCTTCTGTGCTTTGTCTGTTTGTGCCTTTCCAGATACTGGCGCAAAACTGGGACGATCACGACCGGAGCGGACGTTACGTAGCCCGTGATTTTGCTTTCAATTTTCTGAACACGTGTGACAAAAACGTAAATGCCATACTCATAACTCACGGCGATAACGATACATTCCCTTTGTGGTATGCACAGGAGGTGGAAAATATGCGCACAGACGTGCGGATCATGAACACTTCGCTGCTCGGGACAGACTGGTATATAGATCAGATGCAGTGGCGCACCTATGAATCGGCCCCCTTGAAATTTTCCATACCCAGAGATTCGTACCTGTTGGGAACAAATGATATTCTGCCTATTTATGAGCGGGTCAAGGACCGTGTTTCTGCCATTCAGGCGGTCAATGTAATGGGAAATCCCAAGGCCAAAGTTCAGCTTAATGACGGCACATTCCTCAATTATCTGCCGGCAAGGAAATTACGCATTCCCGTGAATAAAGAGAACGCACTGGCTTGTGGAATTGTATCACCCCAGGACGCAGACCGGATCCCTGAGTACATGGACATTGATATTCCCGAGAACAAAAACTCTCTGCTGAAAGTGGAAATGATGTTCCTCGACCTGCTGGCCAATTACCAATGGGACAGGCCAATATATATTGTATCCAAAGGCGGTGACCTGAACCTGGGTATAAAGGACTACCTTCGTTACGAAGGAATGGCCTATAAGCTCATGCCTTTCAAAGTTCCCGACCTGCAGGCCGATGTGCCGGAAATGGATGCAGACAAAATGTACGACCTGCTCATGAACGTGTATAAGTGGGGCCGTATGGACGAACCCGGAGTGTTGCTTGATTTTCATGTAACATATCTTATCCTCATTCAACAGGCCGTTCGCCAGATGCATTCCCAGGTGGCTAAAGCCCTTATCCTGAAAGGCGAAAATACAAAAGCCGAGGAAGTCCTTGATAAAGGTCTGGAGGTGATGAAATATTATCCCCTGAATTACGTGGCCCAGGCATCGATGAACGAAGTGGGGGTTATGGAAGCCATTGAGTTGTATTATTTCCTGGAAAAACCCGATAAAGCGCGGGCATTGGCCACGCAGTTCCTGGATGAGTCTTACCGTGCCATCAAATATTTCCTGAGCCCGTTCAAAGGCGGATTCCTTTCCTCCTCTGACGCCGAGACGGCTATCAGTACTTATGTACATGTGAAAGACATACTGGATGTAAACGGCGAGAAGGAACTGGCAAAAAAATACACCGATACGCTGGAAGAGCTTTTCAAGAAATATCAGTAAGCATATTGCAACCCCTCCGTTCTGCGTTGGGGATACGGCCGAGGACCCGGAACCTTCCGTCGGAAAGACGGATGCCCAGGTCCTCGGTTTCTATGAAGGCACAGGAATGGGTATTGGCCAGGTCTGTTATATTGATTCCGCCCTGGATACCGTCCGGCTCGTATGTAAACGGATCCTGAAGATTGCGGATGCTGACCTGCATGGTGGGCGGACAATCAAAGAAATAGTCTTCCTTCACCGAATAGGCTTGCGAAAGCAGTTCGGTCATTCCGTATTCGCTGTCAATCCTGCTCAACGGGAATCCGGCTTTCAGCCGCATATGAAGTTCCTCGCGGCTCAGCTCAATACCCCGGCCTTTCATGCCTCCGGTTTCCACGACAATGAGCCCGGGTGTCGGGACCGTAAAATGCTTCACAAAATCGAGCAGGGCAAAACTGACTCCGATAAGCCATGTTTTATTCCCCCGGGAGGCATCACTTTGCAGCCTTTCGAATAAAGCGGGATAATCGTAAAGAAAAAAACCGTTTTCGGGACGGGCGCTTTCTTTCATGAGCGCATCGGCCATATATACCAGTGAAGAGCCGCTACGCTCCA
>ERZ1645192.4848-NODE-4848-length-10576-cov-9.992111_pt1 | contig 10576 bp, 11 predicted proteins | sample MGYA00575354_ERZ1645192 | MGnify/ENA primary metagenome ERZ1645192 (study PRJEB40844, sample SAMN11349763) | freshwater sediment metagenome | isolation source: river sediment | host: Sediment | place: India: Faizupur Khadar , New Delhi | collected 2017-02-21 ...
GTCTTCCGTCTTCGGTCTTCCGTCTTCGGTCTTCCGTCTTCGGTCTTCCGTCTTCCGTCTTCCGTCTTCGGTCTTCCGTCTTCCGTCTTCCGTCTTCCGTCTTCTTTCCCTTATTTCACAATCACCGCAGAGAACTTGCACACATCATAACATATTCCGCATCCAATGCATTTATCCTCAACAATAAAGAAAGGCTGGAGTCGTGTTCCGTAGATTGCGTTCACCGGGCACTTGCCGGCGCAGACGGTACATCCCGTGCACTTTTCAACATTGATGGTGAAGGTCCTGAGACCGCGGCACACATTGGCCCTGCATTTTCTGTCGAAAATATGTTCCTCGAATTCCTCCCTGAAGTTCCTGAGAGCGCTCATAAAGGGATTCGGGGCGGTTTGTCCCAGGCCGCACAATGAAGTGTCCTTCATTACCTGGGATATGGTTTCGAGCTGCATCACGCCCTTGAATCTCTCGAGAGTGGTTCCCGACTCCTCATTTGCAGGCTTTTTAATTACGCTTTCCAGAATTTCAAGCATCCTTCCCGTACCCTCACGGCATGGGATACATTTCCCGCAGCTCTCCCTCCTAATGAATTCCATGTAATACCTCACGAGGTCGACCATGCAGGAGCTATCGTCAATAACCACAAAACCTCCTGCTCCCATTACAATGCCTTTTTCCCTCATGGCCTCAAATTCTATGGGAGTGTCAATATCTTCTTCGGCAATAAATGTTCCGGATGCTCCGCCAAGCTGAACTGCCTTAAAGTCTTTTCCGTCTCTTATCCCGTCGACAATATCCTCTAAAACAGTACGGATGGTTGTTCCCATTTCGACTTCCACAACACCCGACATTCTTCCGCGGCCTGTTATTGCAAGAATCTTTGTGCCCGGACTCTTTTCCGTTCCGAATCCTCTGAACCATTCCGGGCCGTTCTGCATTATGAGAGGCACGTTCATAAGTGTCTCTACGTTATTGATAACTGTGGGTTTTCCCGAAAGGCCTGATGCAGTCGGATAAGGAGGCTTGAGCTGGGGCATTCCCCTTTTTCCTTCAAGGCTGTTTATCAGGGCTGTTTCTTCTCCGCAGACAAAGGCTCCCGGTTCAACCTTCACTGAAATATCGAGGTTGTATCCGCTTGAATAGATATTATGTCCGATGATACCGAAATCCCTGGCCATATCGAGGGCTTTACGGAACCTTTCGAGAGCGTGATTACAGTCCGATTTCAGATAGAGGACTGCATTTGAGGCGCCTATGGCGTATGCCGATATTGCCATTCCTTCTATCAGGCGGTGGGGGTCACTCTCCAGAATGGCCCGGTCGCTGAACGAACCGGGGTCGCTTTCCTTGGCGTTGCATATCAGGTACCTTGAATTAGAGGGTGTTGTCAGAGCCTGTTTCCATTTCACACCGGTCGGATATCCTCCCCCGCTTCTGCCCCTGAGGCCGCTTCGTTCAATAATATCGCAGACCTCCTCGAAAGTATAATGACGGATCGTTTTAACGAATGTCCGGTAACCCCCGCGGGCAATATATTCCTCTATGCTCTCGGGGTCGTAGCAACCGCAGTTGTTAAGGACCACTCTTTTCTGGAGGGCAAAGAACGGGAGTTCATTCATAAACGGGATACCCGGCCACAGTCCGAATCCCTTCTCACCTGACTGACCCAGAAGATCATCTTCATTTATATCGCTGTGGAAAACGCCGTTGAGAAGCGGCTCGACTTTTTCCTCCGTAATATTTCTGAAGAACAAACGGTTCTTTCCGGGCATCTGGATGCAAACCAGAGGTTCATAATTGGCCGGACCGGCACAACCGACCGTAACCACTTCAGAAGAAGGCTGGTTATCGGCGATGTACGACTTAATGGCACTCAGTGTCTTGTCGGAACCTGCAATTATTGAACTTGAATTGTAAGTGACATGGATCACCGGAACATTTGTCCTGTCGCGGCGCACGTTCTGCAATACCTTTTCCGTCTCGGAAGCCAGGGTATCCGATTCAAACAACAAAACCTTCTGTATCAGGAATGTCTTTAAATCTTCCATCTAGTCGTTGTCAATAATGTATTTCAGCCTTCTTATCAGTTCGGGGACCTGTTCCGGCTGAACGTGAATGTGGTATTCACCGTTTATCATTATAACCGGTCCGTGATGACATCCTCCCATGCAGGTAACCGTCTCGAGGCTGAAGTTCCCGTTCCTCGTCGTTTGTCCCGGTTCTATTCTGAGCTCCTCCCTGAACCTGTCTATCACCGCTTTTGATCCGTTCATAAAACAGCTTGTCCCGTTGCAAAGTTTTATATGGATCTTTCCCGCGGGAAAGAACCTGAACTGGTCGTAAAAGGTGGCAAGTCCGTAAATCTTTGTTGTGCTCAGTCCCAGGTGGCTTCCCACTCTCACAATGGCTTCCTCGGAGATATAACCGTGTGCTGCCTGAATCTCCTGAAGCAGGGGGATAAGTTCCTCCCGGCGTCCCTGCCTGTACTTTCCCAGAATATTGTCGATATCGGCGGCCATCCTGTCAGATAATGAATATATTCCAAATATACAGAATTTTGTTGTTACAAAATAAACATTGTTATTTTATTAACAATAATTTTCTGCCATGTTCCGCTTTAATCATATCTGCCAGTAATGTCGGACAGTCATAAGAATGAAAGCCGGAAAATATTATTACATTTGAACTTTAAGCAATTTTATCATTAATACCGGAGATGCCTCAGAAGATTGAAATGGAGATTTGCATGGGTAGTTCCTGCTTTTCACGGGGTAACAGGGATGTTGTAAACTACATCAGGGATTATCTGAAAAGGAATCATCTTGATGACAGGATAGTATTCAAGGGAGCAAGGTGTATGAACCTTTGCAGCAACGGACCGAATCTGAGAATAAATGACAGGATAATAGAAGGGGTTACTATTTCGAAAATTGATTCGATACTTGAAAAGGAGTTCGGGAATATGAGGTAGTATTCCAATCACTTACGATTTATGAACGACAGAAAACCTATTTTTTATATAAACGACCAGCTTTGCAGGAATGCTTATTCCTGTGTAAGGGTCTGTCCGGTAGATGCCATTGAAGTGAGGGCACAGAAGGAGCATCCGACGATAATAAACGAAAGGTGTATAGGATGCGGACTGTGTTTTATTGAATGTTCTCCGCGGGCTGTGGAATTTCGCGATTCAATGGAAGAGGTTAAGAAACTGCTCGCATCGCCACGTAAAACAGCTGCCCTGGTAGCTCCCAGCATAGCTTCGGAATTTGACGACATAACCGATTACCGGAAATTTGTAAGCATGCTTAAGGCTCTTGGCTTCGATTATGTTCATGAAGACTCATTTGGCGTCGATCTGATAGCCTCGCGGTATGCAGATCTTTTTGAAAATGCTGAAGGGAAGTATTATATTACCGCCAACTGCCCGGTAATAGTAAAACTGATAGAGAAGTATCATCCTGAACTGGCTACAAACCTTGCTCCTCTTGTAACTCCTATGATAGCGACCGCAATGGTTGTTAAGGAACTGCATGGAGAGGATGTTGCAACCGTCTTTATCGGACCCTGCATCGACAACAAGGATGAAGCGGTTAACCACAGGGATGGCAGACTTGTCGACCAGGTTCTTACCTTCATCGAGTTACGGAAGCTTTTTGAAGAGTTTGACATACAGGAAAGGAAGGTCAAAATGGATGATTTTGATCCTCCTCACGGTCACTGGGGGGCATTGTATCCCCTTCCGGCCGGAATACTGCAGGCAGCCGGCATCAAGCGCGACATTGCGGTCAGCGGAGTTATCACGGCAGCAGGCAGGGAAGATGTTTTTGAAGGGATAAATGATTTCGAGAAGTATATCGACACCATCCGGCATCATTTCAACCTTTTCTTCTGCCATGGCTGTCTTCTGGGTCCCGGCATGGAGACACACAATGAAAGGTTCAAGAGAAGAGCGTTGGTCCGCCTCTATGCCGAGAAAAGGGTTGGAAAGCTCGACAAGGCACAATGGGAAAAGGATATGAAACGATGGTCGAAGCTCGACTTCTCAAGAGATTTCCATCCCAACGACCAGCGGATACCCGAGCCTCCGGAGGAAGCTGTAGCCGAGGTTATGAAGATTATAGGCAGGGAAAACATGAATGACACTCTCGACTGCGGGGCCTGCGGCTACCAGTCGTGCCGGCAGTTTGCGTCAACTGTGGCGAAAGGTCTTGCAGTGCCGGAGATGTGTCACACCTACAACCTCAGGAACAAGCAGGAATATATTGAAACCCTGCGGCAGACCAACAGGAAGCTTGCCGAGACAAAGAAAGCCCTGAAGGAATCCGAAGAGCTTGCCATGAGGGAAAAGGAGATGGCTCAGAGCGCTTCTGACATGATGAACAACATGCTTGAAAAGCTTCCCTCGGGCGTGGTGATAGTAGACAACAACCTGAAAGTGCTTCACTCCAATCTCAGCTTTGTAAACATCCTCGGGGAAGACGCGAAAGCCATATCAGAAATAATCCCGGGACTGGTAGGAGCCGATCTCAAGACTCTTCTTCCCTTCAACGTCTACAATATGTTCTCATATGTTCTCAAGGAAGATGAGCCCGTAGTTAGCAAGGACATTCACTATGAGGACAGCATGCTCAACGTTTCGATATTTCCCATCAAGAAGAACAGGATGTGCGGCGCCATAATAAGGGATCTCTACTCGCCCGAGGTTCAGGGCGAGGAAGTCATCAACAGGGTAAGCGATGTGATAGAGAAAAACCTTGAGATGGTTCAGAAGATAGGCTTCCTGCTCGGGGAAGGCGCCTCAGAGACTGAGCAGATGCTCAATTCGATAATCGAGTCTTATAAGAAAAAATCTCTAATCAGGAAGGAACCCCGTCAGTAGCCACAGTGTACAGGGATTTTTACATAGAAGTGAACAGTCAGCAGAGAAACCATGATGGTGAAAGGATCTGCGGAGATGTCTTCCTCAACAGATACATCAGGGAGGAGGACAGGGTTATTGCCGTGCTGTCGGACGGAATGGGCCACGGTGTAAAGGCAAATGTGCTGGCCACGCTAACGGCAACCATGGCGCTCAACTTCACAAGAGAACACAAGGAGGTTGACCGCATAGCCGAGATAATCATGAACACCCTTCCTGTCTGCAGCGAGAGGATGATCAGCTATTCGACCTTCACGATTGTGGATATAGAAAGCAGCGGAAGCGTGAACATCCTTGAGTATGACAATCCATCGACAATAGTTCTCAGGGGCTCAGAAGTTTTTGAGCCGGAGTGGAAGCAGGTGGTGCTTGAAAAGGGGAAAAACACAGGCAAAGTACTGAAGACCTGTACTTTCATGCCATCAAAGGAAGACAGGATAATCTTCTTCTCCGACGGAGTGGCACAGAGCGGGATGGGAAGCGAAGCCTTCCCCTTCGGCTGGGGAAGGGATGATATTGCAACCTATGCGTCGACCCTGGTTAAAGGCGATATTTCAATGTCGGCGCTGAACCTGTCAGGGAAGATAGTCACGATGGCCCATAAAAACGATGCTTACAAAGCCAAGGACGACATTTCATGCGCCACCATTTATTTCCGCGAGCCCAGGAAACTGCTTCTCTGCACCGGGCCTCCCTATGAAAAGGAAAAGGACAGGGATCTCGCATACAAGATCAAGGACTACGGCGGAAAAGTAATAATCTGCGGGGGCACAACTGCCGATATAGCAGCCAGGGAGCTAAACAAGGCAATTATTGACGAGCTTATCTTTGAGGATCCGGAGCTGCCGCCCGAAAGCTTTATAGAAGGTATCGACCTTGTTACCGAAGGCATCCTTACCCTTCAGAAAGTAAATGAGATCCTGAAGACTTACAATAACAGTGTGAGGCTCGGCAAGGGACCAGCCGACAAGATAGTAAAGCTTCTTATGGAGAGTGATGAGATCCACTTCGTTATCGGGACGAGGATCAATGTGGCTCACCAGGATCCCACACTGCCTGTCGATCTAGAGATAAGAAGAACCGTTGTGAAGAGGATAGCCAGGCTCCTCGAGGAGAAATGGATCAAGAAGATCAGCTTTGAATATATCTGATCCCGTCAATTGCTTGTTTCTCAGTTGATTCTCAGCCAATTGACACTATCTTTTTGCCATAATGTTCTTAAATCTCCCGTTGCTTATCGGGTGATGGCTTATGACCTCTTTATTATGGATGATGCAGAAAGTCCCGAAGGCACACGGAGTTTGCTGAGCAGATTCATGATCCTTCAGGTCTATAAGATCAGTCTTGATTCCAAGCTTTTTTGCAGTCTCCAGAATCGCATCAACATTCTTTACCGAATAAGGACATTGCGGAGAACGTATAACAATCAGACCATCCTTATAATTGTCAGTCGAGAATTTTTTAAAGCTTGGATCCGGGGCAGTTTGGTCAAACTTCAAAACCAACAGTTCAAAATCCGGTTTTGCCGTATCAACAGAAATGAACCCCTTTTTAATGAAGATATCCTTGTCAGCCATAAATGATCCTTTCCTGGTAACTACCGCCACTCCGGACATATTCAGGCTTAAGGCCTCCTGAATGCAGGAATCGATCAGTGATGAAGCATAGCCTTTTCCCTTGAATTCATTTCTGAAACCGACAAAGATGCAATGGACAAACATGTAGCCCATGGCGTCAACCGGCCGGTGAGCATATTTCCCGGGGATATATTCAAGCATACCCTGGTATCCGCCTGTCTTTGCCAGAATTGCTTTTATTCTTAATCCTTTCGGATAATACTCCTTAAACCAGTCAATCTTTCTCCTTAACTCCAGATGTTTTTCAATGTCCTTGTATCCGCAGACACCATAGTCTGCAATGTTCTCCGGTGTAAGGTCAATGATTTCTATGTCAGTCATGTTATTGCGCAGTTTGTTTTGTAAAATTTATCTTGCACTTTTTACGCATCTGAAGCCAACCGCAAAGTCAATCCATGATGGCGATAAACCGTTACGATAAAAAGTTTGAATGCACATGCCGCCGGAGTGCCAGCTTCCGCCGCGAATTACTTTAAATCTGCCTGAATCAGGACCTTTGGGATTCTGACCCGGAGAGTTTGCATAATAGTCATCTGAATAGTTATCCATTGTCCATTCCCACACATTGCCTCCCATGTCGTACAGACCAAAACCATTTGGTTTAAAGGATCCTGCTTTTAATGTTGTCCGGTATTTTTTTCCGTAGTTTACCAGGGTCGAGTCTATCTGGTTTCCCCAGGGATAATTGGAGTCGGGCAATCCGCCTCTTGCCGCATATTCCCATTCGGCCTCAGTAGGAAGTCTTTTACCTGCCCATTGCGCATATTTCAACGCCTCCATGAAACTGACTCCTACTACAGGATGATCAGGATATTCAAGGCTGCATTTAAACTGAGCCGATCCCCAGAATTCCGGAAGGGGATTGCCTGTCTGGGAACAGTAATCAAAGTACTGTTTGTTTGTTACCTCAAATTTGTCCATGTAAAAAGCGTCAACCGACACCTTATGTTCAGGTTGCCAGTCCGTTGTTCCGGGAGAGTTTTTCCCCATTGTGAATTCTCCGGCAGGGATAAGAACCATGCCGGGATCTGTTACCTGTGAAAACACCGGGTTGCAGATCAGAAAAGTAAGGATAAAAAGTCTGGATTTCATATTTTAATGTTTGTCTGGAATGTCTGTCAAGTTAAAACCTAACCTGTTGATCGTATTTTATGCTGCTGTGGGAATCAGGTATCCTGCATCAGTTCTCTTATGTCTTCTATGAATTTTAAAGTCCCCGATTCAATCTTCCCTGTTAAAGCTTCAGTATCAGCGAAATCAGGATTGTCCGTAAGGATATATTCAATTATTGAGTCTGTGCCCTTTAAAGTCACAGGTAAGTGATAGCCGGTTATATTTCTGGATTTAAGTATGTTCCAGTATTTTATCTGGATTTGTTTATTAATTCCTGAAAGCCAGATCTCAAATTGCATTTTATCATGGACAAGTACAATAGCGATCTTAAGTTTCCTCTTTTTAAGATCTTCCGGGAATAATGCGAAGTATGTCATATCCATATATCCCTGGTAAAGGCTTGCCGCAACTGAAAAGTCAGGGTACTTGTTTTTAAAGTAGTTCTTTAATCCCATCATGTAATCCATCAATCCCCTGTAGGCAAATTGGATATCTCCTTTGTCAAGTTGTTTTTTGTATTCGGTAAGAGAATCATTTAGTGATTTCATGTTAAGTTTGAGTTTAATGAAGGAGTTATTACGGGGTTTCGCACACTCAGGTGCAACGGATTATGGAAGTCGCAAATGGACTTTCCTCCATAGCGCTTATATGTCATAAAACCGGGGAATTTCTCCCTAAAGAGACTGACAAGCCGGGCAAAAATATACAGCGCCTCCCAGATATGCCTCTTTAACAATTGCATTGCCACAATTAGGACAAGGATTTTTTGATGTGTTTTTTGAAAGTATTGTTTTGTAACCGCCGGGTTGGCCAAACAAGTCTTTTTCAGTATCGCGGCCTCCCATATCTGTCATTTTATTCAAAGTTACTTTCAGACTATGAAATAATTCATCTTTATGGAAATCAGTAATTGAGGATTTTTTTCGCCTGGGATGAAGACCTGCATTAAATAATATATCCTGCAATACTCCATTGCCAAGTCCCGGAATTCTCTGTTCAGTAGCAAGCAGGGCCTTCAGGGAAATATCTTTAACTGTTTTTTTGAAAATGTCATCAAAATATTCTTCATTGAAATTGTCGTCCAGAGGAGAAATACTGTTTAGACTCTTCTGATAATATGGATTATCGAAAATTCCTTTATATACCCATATACCCCCATACATTGCTACTGTGCATGCTGCAAAACTGCCATCATCAAACCCGATTGACAACTGGTGCTTCTTTGGGGGTTGTTCGAAAGGCGGATAATATCTCATATTGGTTCCCTCTCCAACTGTAATACATGTATGGTCATCACAGTAAATATCAACAAACATTCCGTGTCCTTTTGTTGATTTTATCTGTCTTCCTGTCAGGAGTTTTGGGTATTCTGCGGGGTCACCGCAATAAAATGCAAACTTATGCTGACTTGTTGCCGGATATACTTTAACTATCATTTTGTTTATCAGAGCATTGCTTGCCTGAATACTGATTGTTCTTGATTCGGGAATTTCCAACATAACTATATTTGTAATGGATTAAACATATTATCCATGTCTGGTTTCCGGCCCCTACATTTTATCTTTCTATTTGCTCATTTTAATGCTTTCTCCCGGCCGCATTTTATTCTCAGCCATTTCCAGAAGCTTGTTTACCATTGTCCAGTTCCGGGCAGTGCCTGTAACTTTCATTTTAGCTTCAAAGAAATTTGTGTACAGCTTTGTTCTACCGAATCCGTTCGGACAGTAAATATAAATCTCACTGCCAATTATCCGGAATTTGTCGGGAGGATAATCGATGCCGGCAACTTTCAGAATTTGTTCTTCAGATGGTTTCAGCTCAAGAAAAACTACTGCCATTTTTGAAGGATCAAATCCGGGTTCTTCCAGAAATGGATTTACTGCGATTATTTTCTTAATTTCATCCGGCGTACGGGTTATTACAGCGATGTCGAGACTGAATTCAGAAAGAATGGCCTTCCTGATCCCTGAAGAAACATTGTCAATACTACTGTTCCGGCATGAAAAAACAATATTCCCGCTTTGAATGTAAGTTTCAGCGTCAGAATAACCCTGCTGCCTGAACATATCAACAAGTCTGGTCATTTTGATTGTATTATGCCCGGTCATGTTAACACCGCGGAGCATCGTGATGTATGTATTCACTGGCTGTAGATCTGACTTACATTTATTTATTTTTTATCACGAACAGGCTGACACCTTACTGTTCTGCTCTCTTGTTTTTTGTTCACTCTATCTGATTCGTCTGTAATGTAGTTGTGTCAATCCTGTTTCAAATGAGATTGCACTCACAAATTCAAGATGCTGTTCGGGTCTGTTGTCTTTAAAAAGTCTTGTCCCGTTACCAACCAGAACCGGTATAATGGAAATTGTTAATTCGTCTATCAGGTCATGTTGCAAAAGTTCATTTATTATTTCTGCACCACCATCACAATATATGTTATTCCCGCTGCCGGACTTCAGTCGTTGAACTAATTCAGTCAGTTTTCCTGTGTAGAAGGTTGTTCTACCCACACTCGGTCTTTCAGTTCTTGTAATGACATACACATCCCGCTGTCCGTTGTCGTAATGAGATGAGCCGATTTCTCTGACCACATAATCAAAGGTCTTTCTGCCGAGAATAATGGTGTCAATGTTGTCCATGAATTCTGCATAGCCGTAGTCTTCTCCTTCTTTTTCAACTGATTTCAGAAAACTTAGGTCGTCATTCGGTTTTGCAATATATCCGTCCAAACTTGTCGCTATGAAAATTACCAATTTTCGCATGGTTTTTTATTTCCTGACCTCTGACACTTTCAAAATTTTAGTCTGGTTGAAATTTTTATATCGCAGACCAGGAACAATATATACAATTGATTTTTAATATATACCGTACTAACGACTTTTTTTGCTTACACAGGGTTAGAAAGATC
>ERZ1645192.4849-NODE-4849-length-10574-cov-8.181956_pt1 | contig 10574 bp, 9 predicted proteins | sample MGYA00575354_ERZ1645192 | MGnify/ENA primary metagenome ERZ1645192 (study PRJEB40844, sample SAMN11349763) | freshwater sediment metagenome | isolation source: river sediment | host: Sediment | place: India: Faizupur Khadar , New Delhi | collected 2017-02-21 ...
ACGGCCGCCACGGCTACAACTTCGTCACCTGGAGCGAGAACAACGTCCTCACCGCAAGCCACGCCGTGCAGAACGCCGGCAGCGGCGTCATGGTGCAAAATGGCGCCAAGCACACCATCATCAGTGGCTGTGATATCCGCGGCAATGCCGAGGAGGGCATCAGCATCCGCGGTGACGCGACTTTCGGACACAACACCCACGTCTCTGTGACCGGCTGCCACATCAACGGAAACGGGCGGCGCGGCATTCGCATCGCGGGTGCTTCCTATAACTACATCGCCATGAACCGGCTGATCGACAACAGTCAGCAAGCGCACAACGGCTACGACGATATCCAGCTGACAAGCAACGACACCGGAGCCTCCCAGTTCAACGACCTCTTGTTCAATGTCTGCCATTCGACCGCAGTCAACCGATCGCGCTACAACATCCGCGAAGAGCCATCGGGGGGCGGCGATAACAACTATTTTTTCGGGAACCGGTCCAGCGGCTGCGTGAACGGCACGCCGCAGTCTGTCAACGGTACGGATACGATTATCTTTGGTGTGCGCGAGCCAGATTTCTTCTTCGGTCGAGCCGCCAGCAACCGCTTCTTCCTGGAGAACTCGGGCCGCTTGCGCTGGGGGTCGGCGAACGCGACCACAATCGTCGGCGCCGCCGGTGCCGCCGCCGCCCCGCCGGCCAGCCCGCAGCTGTACCTGGAAGTGGAAGACAGCGCCCAGAACCGTCTGCTGGTTCCCGCCTACCTCAAGGCCTCGTAACCGCACGGGCCGCACCGATGGCAGCCGCGCCCCCGCGCGGCTGCCATCGGCCGGACCAACTGCGCGGCACGAAATCCGATCGGCTCGACGCGCCGCGTCCGCGGGGATCACGCGTGCAAGAACTGGCGGATAAAGCCCTCGACCGCGCGCTTGCCCGTGATGACGCCGTAGTGGCCTTCACACAGGATGTCGGCCTCGAGCGCGATCAGGCGCTTGAGGGATGCCCGATAGTCGCTCGCGTTCGAGAGCAGGCTTCGGTGCAAGGGGCCGTGCACGTCTTGCGCGAAAACAACGCTCAAGCCTTCCGACGTCGTGACGTAGGCGACTGAACCCGGCGAGTGGCCGGGGATGTGGATGGCGGTGATGGTTCGGCCGCCCATCGCGATCGGCTCGCTGGCGCCCGCGAGCTTGCGGTCGACCGGGCAGGGATCAAGGCTCGCTGCGTACCAGTCGGCTGCCGTGACGGCGTTGTCGCCCGCCTCCAGGTAGGGCGCATCAAGGGCATGGCAGACGACCGGGATGCCAAGCGTGTCGCGCAGCGCCTTGGCACCACCGGTGTGATCAAAATGGCAGTGGGTGAGGAGAAGACACTCGATCTGCCGCGGCTCGATCCCGGCGGCGGCCACATTGCGCAGGATCTTTCCCGTCGCCCGGCCGGTGCCGCTGTCGATCAGGGCCGCCTCGCCGGCAAACGCGACGAGGTAGACGGCAGCATCCGCATCGGCGCTGAGACTGCCGCCTCCGACCTGAAACACGTCTGCCATGATCCGCTTTGCCCGCGCCCTCACCGGATCCTCCCTGCCCCTGCCATGTTATCAGCCCGGTCGCCAGCGCCGAAAGCCGATCGCGCGCCCCTCACACGACAACGCCGGATTTGTTCTTTCTTTGTTCGTTTGTTAAAGTGGCGCCATGACGCTCGCGCGCCAGGAACTGATCGAGCTGATTGCGTTTGCGCTGTGGCGGCAGATCGACCTGCGGCCGCGCCGGCGCAGCCTCGATGACGCGCGGCTGTGGGCCGAGAAGGTCGTGGAACAGCTGGAACGCAGCGGTGTCAGCTGGACCCGCGACGCGCCGGCGCCTCCTCACCGCACTCCAGGCGCCGACGCCTGAGCGGGACTGAAGCCGGCCGGCCGGCAGGGACCGAGCGCCGTCAGGATGGGGGCGTCACTCGGTCGCTGCCCGGCCGCTCAAGATCTGCGGCCGGAAACCCGCTGCCGCCAGCGCCTCGATGAGAGCCTGCACATGTGCGCCGTCGCGGGTTTCGAGGATCAGGTCGAGATCGGCCATCTTGACCGGGATATCGTGGAACAACCGCTGGTGGCTGATCTCGACGACGTTGGCCTCCATCCCGGCGATCAGGCTCGCAACCTTGGCCAACGCCCCCGGCTGATCGCTCACCGCCACGCGCAGCCAGCTCAGGCGGCCACGGCGCACGAGGCCGCGCATGAGGACCGAGGCCAGCAGACGCGGATCGATGTTGCCACCGCACAAGACCAATCCCACCCGCTGGCCCGCGAACCGGCTGCGATGGCGGAACAGGGCGGCGAGGCCGGCGGCGCCGGCCCCCTCGACGACGGTCTTCTCGATTTCGATCAGCTGCGCCACCGCGTCCTCGATGTCCGCCTCGCTGACAAGAACGAGATCGTCGACCAGGCGGGCGATGATCGCCATCGCCATCGCGCCCGGTTCCGTCACCGCGATCCCCTCGGCGATCGTCGCCCCGCCGCATCCCGCGGGCGCGCCCCGCAGCGCCTGCACCACCGCCGGATAGAGCGCGTTCTGCACACCGTAGACACGGATCCCGGGGCGCAACGCCTTGGCCGCGGTCGCGCAGCCGGCGATGAGCCCACCGCCGCCGACGGAAAGCACCAGCGCGTCGAGGTCAGGAACGTCCTCGAGCAGTTCCAGCGCCACCGTGCCCTGGCCGGCGATAACGGCCGGATCGTCATAGGGGTGGATGAAAGTCAGCCCCTCAGCTGCGGCCAGCGCGTTCGCGTGGCGAGCGGCCTCGCTCAAGCTTTCGCCATGCAGGACGACACGGGCGGCAAAATAGCGCGTGTTGGCCACCTTCACGAACGGCGTTGCGCGCGGCATCACGATGGTGGCGGGAATGCCGAGCCGGCGGGCATGGTACGCCACGCCGAGCGCGTGGTTGCCGGCCGACATCGCGATCACGCCGCGCTTGCGTTCGGCCTCCGGCAGCGCGCTCAAGCGGACGAGCGCCCCGCGCTCCTTGAATGAGGCGGTGTACTGCAGGTTCTCCATCTTGAGGAACACGGTTGCCCCGCTGAGCTCGGACAACAGCTGGCTCAGCAGCGTCGGCGTTCGTTGAACGGCGCCGGCGAGGGTGGCTGCCGCGGCACGGATGCTGTCGATGGTCACGGGCATGGGGTCGGTCCGTCTCTCTTGGGCGTGGCGCAGGGCCTGGGCGCGGGGCCTGGGTTTGTCGCGAAGGCCTTGAAAATCCACCCTCCGGCGGTCATTGACAAGGCGTGCGGATGTGCCAACTTAACAGCGAATGGCGTGGGCGGATGCCGATTTCAGGGTCCGACACGTCCGGGTCTCGCTCCTGATGCAAGAGGATGACCGTCCGATGGATCGCACCTCAGCCTTCCGCAACCCCCTCCTGCTCGGATTTGAGCGACTGGAGCGCGTGCTTGCCAGCGCGTCGCGGGCGTCAGCGGAAGGCTATCCGCCCTACAACATCGAGCAGATCGGCGACGACCAGCTGCGGCTCACGCTTGCCGTTGCCGGCTTCGCGATTGATGACTTGAGCGTCGCGCTTGAGGAAAACCAGCTCGTGATCAAGGGCCGCAAGAAGGAAGACGAGAGCGGCCGCGTGTTCCTGCACCGCGGCATCGCCGCGCGCCAGTTCCAGCGCGCATGGGTGCTCGCGGAAGGCTGGGAGGTCGGCGCGGCCACCCTCGACAACGGCTTACTGCACATCGGTTTGCGCCGGGTCGAGCCGGCTCCCACGGTCCGGACCGTGCAGATCACCGGCGGCAGCCCAAGCGGCGGCCACAGCGCCGATTGAACGCTTGCGGACGCCCCGCGTTCGCACCCCTCATTTGTCACCCATCGCATTTGCACCGCACGGGCACTGCCCGCGGCAGGGCATAACGTCGGCTGGCCGTGCCAGTCCTCTGGCACCGCAATCATAAACATAAAATTTGCTTCAAATAAGTAAGAACCCACAACAATATTACATGCAAATAAAACAATTGCTGTTACTTGTCGTAGTGTTAAAATACCGTGTTCCTTTGTGTAATGAAATGGACCGCGGTGACACCGATGAGGACATCAATACCTTTAAGCGTGCGGCGCTGGCAGAACCGATCTTGCCTTTTGCAGCCGTTGCGTTGCTTCGGCCGGCGACTGCTGGACGATGATCGCGGCGCGACCGCCGTCTATGTCGTCCTCGGTCTTACGGTCATGATCGCGGCAATGGGCATGGGGCTTGATGCAGGGCGCGCCTACATCGTCAAGTCGCGCCTTTCCTCTGCACTCGATGCGGCGGCGTTGGCGGGTGGCCTGACCATGTTCGATGCAAGCCGCGACGAGGACATCCGCAAGTACTTCCGGGTGAATTTTCCTGATGGCTTTATGGGCGCGACGATTACCGGGCCGTCGATCACGGTGGACGAGGGCAACGAGACCGTTCTCTTGCGGGCTTCGGCCGATGTCTCGACGTCGGTGATGCCGATCCTGGGCTACGATGAGATCACGGTCGTGGCGGAAACCGAAGTCACGCGCAAGATGAAGGCTCTCGACCTGGTGCTGTCGATGGACGTCTCCGGCTCGATGGGGGAATCCGCCGGCGGCGGCCAGTCGCGGTTGACGGCAGCAAAGAACGCCGCCAAAGAGCTGATCGACATTCTCTACGGCAGCAACGAGACGAAAGATCTCTTGACGATCGGCCTTGTGCCTTGGAACGCCAAGGTCAAAGTGATGGTGCAAGGCCAGTCGTATGTGCACAGCCAGCGGAGCTCCGAGGCGGTGCCGGCCTTCACCAACCCGGAGAACGGGCAGAACCAGTCAATCGTCTGGTACGCCAACAACTCGCCGGTGCCGCTGTTGTTCGAGCCGCCTTCTGGGTGGAAGGGCTGCGTCTTCAACCGCTACAAGGATTCGGACGGCGACACCAACGACGCCGACACCCACGAGGGGCCGACCACCGTCAACGGCGTCAACTGGCCCGGCTGGGCGCCGAGCTACCCCGGCACCTATCCCGCTCCCGGTGATCCGCTCTCGCTGCTCCTGGGCGGCGAGCCGGTCAGTGGCGACGACGATTACCAAAGTAAACGGTGCGGCTTGGCGCCCAAGGGCTCCGACTGTGTCAGCTGCCCGAGCGTCGGCATCACGCCGCTGCAGAGCTCGAAGACGGCGATCAAGAACGCGGTCAACGGTTTGAGTTCAGGCGGCAACACCAACATCCCGGCCGGCCTGGCGTGGGCGTGGGAGGTGGTCACGCCGGCAGCGCCCTTCTCGGAAGCGGTCGAGAACCCAACCTACGACCGCGATCAGGCGATCGTGCTGCTGACCGACGGCATCAACTGCCCGAACTATGGCGACGGCTACAAGCGCGTCTTCGGCTCCTGCAACAGCAACACCGCCCGGCAGAAGATGGACGCCCGCCTGCGCAAGCTTGCCACCAACATCAAGGAGCAGGGCATCCTCATCTACGCCATCCAGTTCGTCGACTCCGATGCCGAACAGATCGCCTTGATGAAGGACATCGCCACCGCACCGGAAGCGCCCTACTACTATTACGCGCCGACCGGCGGCGCACTCAAGTCGGCATTCCGCGAGATCGCCAACCACCTCTCGGAGTTGCGGCTGTCGAAATAAGTCATCTTTCCTGAAGCTGGCGACGGCGCATCGGTCCCGCAACGGCCGGTGCGCCGCACCGTTTTCAGCCCTCCCCGCGAGGGGCAGCGGCGCGGCGGCGCCGGCCGCGAGCGGCGAGCAGGTTCAGGCACTCAACACCGGCCGAAAACGCGATCGCAAAGTAAAGGTAACCGCGCGGCACATGGAAGTGCAGGCCGTCGGCGATCAGCGCGACCCCGACCAGCAGCAGAAAGCTGAGCGCCAGCATCTTCAGTGTCGGATGCTCGCGGATGAAGGCGCCGATCGGCTTGGCGGCCAACAGCATGACGGCGACCGCGATCAGGACGGCTGCGATCATCACCGGCAGATCCTGCGACATGCCGACGGCGGTAATAACCGAATCCAGCGAAAACACGATGTCGAGGAGAACGATCTGCACGATCGCGGCCGCAAAGCCCATACCGCGTGTGCCGGCGCCTTGCTCCCCCTCGCCTTCGCCTTCCGTCATGTGGTGGATTTCGAGCGTCCCCTTGACGAGAAGGAACAGGCCGCCCCCCAGGAGCACCAGATCGCGCCAGCTGATCGCCTCGCCCACGACCGTAAACGCGACCGCCGTCAGCCCCATGATCCAGCTGATCGACAGCAGCAGCAGCACCCGCATCGCGGCGGCGAGGCCGAGGCCGATGTAGCGGGCCAGCGGTTGTTGATGGGCCGGCAAGCGGCCGGTGACGATCGAGAGAAAAATCACGTTGTCGATGCCGAGCACGATCTCGAGCGCGGTGAGCGTCAAGAGGTTGGCCCAGGCCTGGGGATCGGTGAGCAGGTGGAGCATGGGGCAGCGTGCCTTCGTTGCGGCGAGAGGACGGTTACAGTCGTGGCGCGGCTGCGGCGGGTAGCCGATCGAGAACGGCGGCAACCGTCGCCTTCAGGCGATCGAGTTCGGCCGGTTCCGACATCCGGTGGCCAGCCCCCTTGACCAGCACCAGTTCGGTGTCGGGTGAGCGCAGCCGCTCCATCAACCGCACGGACGTTCGCCACGGCACGTCCGGATCGGCGAGGCCATGAATGAGGCGTACCGGGCAGTCAAGCGGGATTTCGGCGCGCAAGACGAGATGGTTGCGGCCGTCCTCTAGGATGCGCTTGGTCACCGGCGTTGGTTCAGGGTCGTACGGGCTCGCCAGTTGAATCACACCGGCGGTCTCCAGAAGCTGGCGATCGGCCGGGCTCAAGAGTGGCTGAATCACGTCTTCGGTGAAGTCGGGCGCGGACGCGATCCCGACCAGCGCCGCAACACGAGCGCGCCTTGCGAGCGCCGCCCGGACCATGATCCAACCGCCGAGACTGGATCCCACGAGGACCTGCGGCCCCTCGGTCAATGCGTCGAGGACGGCGATCGCGTCGTCGGTCCAGCGGCTGATGGTGCCGTCAGTGAAGGCGCCGGACGACGCGCCATGGCCGAAATAGTCGAAGCGGACGAAGGCGGTGCCGCGGGTGCGGCAGAACGCTTCGAGCATCGTCGCCTTCTGCCCGGTCATGTCGGACGAATAGCCGGTGAGGAAGACGACGCCCGGCGCTCGCCCGGGCGTGCGGAAGTACGCAATCCGTTCGCTATCGGCACGAGACAGGAATTGCGGCTGAGTCGCAAATGATGCGGGTGGCAGAGTCAAGGAAAGCTCCCTGCAGCAGTACGGTGACTGCCGTCACAGCACAACGCGTTTCACAGGTCCATAAAATGAAATGTTAAACGGATCTTAACTGCATTCTGCGCTTAATCATCCGCATAAACATCCCCATTGTCCAGCGAGTTCAAGGCCATGGCAGATCTCCGAGGCACACGCGGCAGACGGTTCCGGTTTCAGGCGCTTTGCTGTGCGAGCGCCTTCGCGTGGGCCCTCGGCGTTGCGGCCCTGCCCGGTCCGGCGGCGGCGTTCGAAACGGCGGCTTCGGCCGGCGCGGCCCTGATCGACGGGCCGTCGTCCGGAATTAACGCCGCCGAAGAGGATGACCCGTGGCTGTCCTTCGTTCTTGGCTTTCTGCCGGTGGCAACAGCCGCCCTCACCCAGACCTCGCCGACGCGGACCGGCAGGGTCCCCGACTGCCGCCCTGGGCCAGGGTGCATCATGCCGCCGATCCGTTTTCCCGCGCTCGCCACGCGTGACGTTCCGTACGGCCCGATCGACCGCCACGGCTGGGCGCTGTTCGCTGCCTTCGGCGATCGGCGCATGTACACCTACCCCTCGCCGGCCAAAGATGGCCGCGCCAGCCGTGCCGACGCCTGGGACTGGGGCCTTGGCGCCCAGATCGACACGTTGGCGCTCGCAACCGGCGGCGCGTCATCGCGTACCCAGTTCGTTGTCGGCGAACTGGGTGGCGGCGCCGGCGGGGAGGGTTCGGATGCAGGCTACGAGCTCCGCGCGCGGCTGGTGTTCGGCGGTGATGCGTTGGGGCCACTGATCACCGCCAGCACCATGATCGGGTTCGGCGTCGATGATCCGATGCAGCCGGTCCCGGCCGCGTTTACCTGCGGTGCCAAGCTCGAGATCCGCTTCTAAGGCTGCAGAAGCGACAGCTCGCGCCTGCAGTCGCCTTGACAGCCCCCGGTCCATCTCTAGAGTGCGGAGCCATCACGATCGCACTCGGAAAACAGCGAGATGGAGCAGGGCAGCCGTGGATGCACCCCGTGAGGCAATGGCGCGCGTGCGGATCACCGCTGCGGACGGCCGCCAGCGCACCTACGCAAGCGGCACGTCCGGCTTTGAGATCGCCCGTGATCTGAGCGCGGACGACGGTGCCGGCGCACTTGCGCTCCGCGTTAACGGCCAAATGCGCGATCTCGCCCGCCCGCTGACCGAGGACGCCGCCGTCTCCATCGTCACCGCCGTGGATGCCGATGCGCTCGAACTGTTACGGCACGATGCCGCGCACGTGATGGCGCAAGCGGTGCAGGAGCTTTTCCCCGGCACGCAAGTGACCATCGGGCCTGCGATCGAAAACGGCTTCTACTACGATTTCGCCCGTGACGAGCCGTTCACGCCGGCCGACCTTGCGACCATCGAGGCGCGCATGCGCGAAATCGTCGGCCGCGACGAGCCGATCCGCCGCGAGGAGTGGGACCGCGAGGAGGCGATCGCCTATTTCCGCTCGATCGGCGAGCACTACAAGGCGGAGATCGTTGCCGACATCCCGGCCGGCGAGCCGATCACGATCTACCGCCAGGGGAACTGGCTCGATCTCTGCCGAGGCCCGCATCTGCCCTCCACAGGCCGGCTTGGCACCGCCTTTAAGCTCACCAAGGTGGCAGGCGCCTACTGGCGCGGCGATTCGCGCAATCCGATGCTGCAGCGGATCTATGGCACTGCGTGGCCGACGAAAGCCGCGCTCGACGCCTACCTGCTCATGTTGGAGGAGGCCGAACGCCGCGACCATCGCCGGCTGGGACGCGAGCTCGGGCTTTATCACTTCCAGGACGAGGCCGCGGGCGCGGTGTTCTGGCACCCGTATGGCTGGACCCTCTACCGCACGTTACAGGCCTACATGCGCAGGCGCTTGGAAGCATCCGGCTACGTCGAGGTGCGGACGCCGCAGCTGATCGATCGCAGTCTGTGGGAGCGCTCGGGCCACTGGGAGAAGTTCCGCGAGCACATGTTCACGGCCGAAGCCGAGGACCGCGTGCTGGCGCTCAAACCGATGAACTGCCCTGGCCATGTGCAGATCTACCGCCAGGGCATCAAGAGCTACCGCGATCTGCCGCTCCGGATGGCGGAGTTCGGCTCCTGCCACCGCAACGAGCCATCGGGGGCGCTGCACGGGCTGATGCGGGTGCGCGCCTTCGTTCAGGACGATGCCCACATCTTCTGCACCGAGGAACAGATCACATCGGAGACGGAAGCGTTCTGCGCCCTGCTGCAGGCGGTCTATCGCGATTTCGGCTTCGATGCGGTGAGCGTCAAGTTCTCCGACCGGCCGGCCAAGCGGGCCGGCTCGGATGAGACCTGGGACAAGGCAGAGTCAGCCTTGAGGGCGGCGACGACCGCGGCCGGGCTAGCCACCACGCTCAACCCCGGCGAAGGCGCCTTCTATGGGCCGAAGCTCGAATTCGTGCTGAAGGACGCGATCGGCCGCGACTGGCAGCTGGGCACGCTTCAGGTCGACTTCGTCCTGCCGGAGCGGCTCGATGCTGCCTACGTCGGCGAGGACGGCGGCAAGCACCGCCCCGTCATGCTGCATCGGGCGATTCTCGGCTCGTTCGAGCGCTTCATCGGCATCCTCATCGAGCACTACGCCGGCCGGCTGCCGATGTGGCTGGCGCCGGTCCAGGCGGTGGTGGCGACGATCACCAACGACGCGGATGCCTACGCGCGCTCCGTGTACGACGCCCTGCGCACAGCCGGCGTGCGGGCGGATATCGACCAGCGCAACGAAAAGATCGGCTACAAGGTGCGCGAGCATACGCTCGCCAAGGTGCCAGTGCTGCTCGCTGTCGGCGCGCGCGAGCAGGCGGATGGCACGGTCGCCGTGCGCCGGCTCGGCAGCAAAGCCCAAGAAACTGTTGCTCTTGAGGTTCTGGTTGATACACTGCGTAAAGAGGCTACCCCGCCGGCGTAATCCGTGAGCCGGGCGCGGGTGGCCTTTCGGCCGACGCTCTCTGCGCGCGGCCGGCTGCGGCACAGGAAAGAGGCGAAGAGGACACGTTTGCGAGACCACGCCGGTTTTTCGCTCCACGGCCACCGGGGAGATGCCTCCCGCAGGCGGCGCTGTGAGTCCCTGCCCTTTCTGTCGGTTCCCCAGTGAGTTCCCCTGCCTGCGTGTGCGCGCGGCTTGAGCGCGTCTGCGAAGGTTGCGGTCACTCGCGCTCTGCGTCCGCAACGACTCTCCCATAGACAAGGAGGATGACGATCGCACGGCCTAGCACGCCGCCCCCTCAATCGCGCGAGGGTCCGCGGATCAACGATGAAATCAACGCCAGCATGGTTCTGGTGGTCGATC
>ERZ1645192.4852-NODE-4852-length-10570-cov-5.126771_pt1 | contig 10570 bp, 14 predicted proteins | sample MGYA00575354_ERZ1645192 | MGnify/ENA primary metagenome ERZ1645192 (study PRJEB40844, sample SAMN11349763) | freshwater sediment metagenome | isolation source: river sediment | host: Sediment | place: India: Faizupur Khadar , New Delhi | collected 2017-02-21 ...
CGCCAAGACGCAGTCCATTCCCTTCTTGATCTCAAAGGTCAAAACCCCACCCGGAAAGTAGCATGGGACCTTTATGCAAGGAGGGAGCTCAACCAGCTTTCCCTCGGGCAACAGAAGCCGACGAAGAGCAGGCTGAACCTCTGCCGTCTGATCCGAGGTGTTGAAGCTCTGAATAATCCCTGGGGTGATAGTATGCTGATCCAGCATCTTCCCGAGAACCAGTTGTTCTCCCGCGTCTTCGTCTAGCCCAGTGAGCTGCTGAAGGTCGAGCAGAAGCTTGTTAGCCTTAGGGTCGGTGTTCATTGAGAGCCCCTCTTTGGCAACGGCTGCCCTAGCCCGATACACTGGGCCTCGGTGTACCAATCGGCCCCGCGAGTGTCTCCTTGGTGCCGGAGCTTAAAGACCTTGTAACGTCCATCCGGGTCAAGACGAACCAACTTCTTTTCCTTGATCTTTGGTCCGTTGGTGTAGAGCTGGTTGGCTTGGATCTTAATGTTAGAGTTGTCCAGGACTATCATCCCGTTGGGAACGACCATCGGGTTGAGCTCCATCTTGACCTTGATCCCCTTTCCGGAGACCTCTGGAGCGCCGAGCATTCCGGTCTCGCCGTTGACGACCACCGCCTGACTTGGGAGGACAGAATCTGCTCGGACAATGTTCAGCGTCCCGTTAGTGATAGACCAGGAGGCGGCGTTGTCACGTGCTAGCTGCTCGAGCAGCTTAGGAGCTGGACCGAGGAGGACCTTTCCCCGGACATAAGCCGTTTCGGGAAGCTCGATATGCCCCTTCCGAATCCCGGGCATACTCCGGATAATCTCATCCAAAGCCGCATGAGCATTCTGCCCTGGGCTCAAGGGCTTGTAGACGTGTGCCTCGGTGTAGGCTTTGTCCCCATCGGCGGCAGCAATCTCCGTGACCCAGTCGGTTCCTTCCCTATAGGTAGAGGTGAACTTGATGTTCCCCCAAAAGATGATCCTAGGGTTCCCGCGATAGCCACAGGTCAAGCGGACTTCGTCGAACTCCTTCTTTATCTTCGCACTGTTCGAAGGGTTCAGGTTGTAGACGGCGAGGTTCGCGGTGTTCGGAGGGCCGCGGAGATTCTGCTCCACCTGGAACACAATCCGGAGTGCGTCGACGGACAGGCCGGCGGCAGTCCCATCCCCTAGATTCTTCCCAACCTCTAGGGTATAGGTCCTGCCCCAGTTGACCGTCTCGAGTGTCATTCTGGGACCTCATCCGGGGCCAACCAAACGACCTTGATTCTGTTCCCAAGGTCATCGACTCCCGCCTCCGTTCCGTGCTCCAACTCCGCCGCCATGTCAATGGCGAACAGGCGTCCGATCTTAGGACAGAAGGACTTCAGCAAATCCGCGCCTAGGACAATCGGGATCGAGCGAGCGAGAGGAACGTCCGTTTCCGCGTCGATAAAGTCGGCCGTCCAAACGCTCGCACGTTCGTTCCATCTTGTGGTTATCCTATAGCGCACCTCCCCCAATACGGTGGTGAACGTGCGATAAGGGTCCGACGTTAGGGGTAGCGTTATCATTCGGACGCCCCGCCTTTCTGAACGTAGTCAAGAGCCATCTTCAAGAAGGATTTCTTGACCTTGACCTTTATGGCGTCGTCTGGGTCTGACCCGCTCTTTTCCCCGTCGTCTTTCTTGGCCGCAACCGCGCGCTTTGTTTTGGGTTTGGCTGGGAAAAGAACGACCTGGGTTGTGACCCAGATCACTTGCTTTAGATCTACGGTGAAGTAGAGGATGTTCTCATATTTGGAATCCTTCTTCACACGAAGCGCAGTGATAACCATAGAAGGGAAGAAGTCCAGCCCCGTCTGGACGGCAAAAGGTTCATGGGCTCGGCGCATGCGCTGGAGCCAGGCGTATGCCGCCGCGGCGCGATTCGGGCCTTCCAGAGCGTACTGGTCGAGCTCCTTTCCAGGCGGAGGGAGAACACCGACTGCCGCCGTTATGGTTAGCTTGTCTGGCCTGTCGTAGGCGTGATCCGAAATTGAGCAACCTGTCTCCACGGGGCTATCCGTTACCTCCGTTTCAAAGACATGATCCTCGACCTCGACCGCATCAAAAGAACGAGCCCAAGCGGAGGTGTCACTACCCCCGGTCCAGCGTCGTGTAACTGTTACGGCTTGAGGCATTAGATCCCCCTGGGCTGATAGTTCCGGATCTGAGTATTAGCCAGAGCTTCGCGAACGCTCTCTCCTGCTCTGGCAGCACGCTCCTGGGTGTCCGCCTTGATCTCGACCTTGGTTCCGGTCACGTAGACATTCCCGGCGGCTTCTTTTGCCTGCTTATCGGCTTGAATGGCGCGAAGAACTTCCGCTCCTTTCATCATATCCCCATAGCCACCCCCGAGGAGCTTATCTTTCAGGCCTTGCCAACTAAACGAGATGTCAGACGGTTTCCAGGTGGCCATCTGACTCGCCCCAGAAGTTTCCATCAGCCTCTTGGCCGCTAGTTGCTCCGGATGCGTCCCTCCTTCGACTTGTGCCTTGGTATTCGACCAGAGGTCCCAGTCCTCTTTGGTCATAGAGTCCTGATAATGCGGCTTCGACTTTTCCTGCTCGTACCAGGCCAGCGAACCCTTCTTCGGAGGGGCGGCCTGAATAATGCCCAGGGCTCGGGCAGCGTCGAGAATGTCATCCCAGACGCCGAGGAGGCTATCCATAGCCACCTTAATAGCCTTGAAAGCGGCTGGCCAGCGCTTCTCGAGATCCCCGATGACGGATTCCTCCCCGTTCTTGAAGGCTAGCCAGTCCTCCACGAGCAACCCGACGGCTACCACAAGGAGCGACAACCCTCCGAGGAGCTTCGGGATCTTGGTCAAGGCCTTGTAGAGGTTGGTCACTGCCTCCGCGATTTTCCCGACGGTCTGTGCTGCTTCTACGGTAGCAATAGCCACCAGGACCAGGCGAAAGGCTTCGCCAGCGTACTTGGTGGCATTCATCTTGGAATAGAGCTGGGACATTACGCCGTAGAGCTTCGAAGCAAATTCCCACACGCGGGAAAGGACCTCGGACAAGGTCTTCATGGCGCTATGGAGCTTCTTCGTGAACTCGACTCTGTTCTCTACGAAGAAATCTTCCACGGCATCGACAACCCGACGAAGCCAGGGGCCCAGCTGATTTGCCACGAGTGTGGCTAGCTGCCCGGCAACAATGTGGAATCGTTTGAAAGCCTTCTCCGTCTTGTCAGCATTGACATAGTCCTCTTCTGTCAGAAGACCTTTGCCCATTGCCTCCTTGACAGCCTCGGCCCATCCCTTGCTACCAAGACTTTTCATCGTCTTGACGAGCATGGCATCTAACCCGAGGCGAGCGCCCATCCCAACGGCCTTGGCAAGATCCATACTCTGAAACTTGCCGGCCAACTCCTCCATGAGAACGTCGGCTCCCTTGACCTTGCCGCCGGCGTCCTTAGCGCTCAACCCGAGCTTCTGAAAGATCTGGACGTTCCGACCAACACCCATAGCCACCTGCCCAGCGGCTCGATACACGCCGAGAAGCGCCCCATGCATCGTCTCAACGCTAATGCTGTTGTCGATGGCCACACGCCCAAAGGCATCGATCTTGCTAGCAGAAATCTCGGTGATTTCTCCGAGGCTTCCAATAGCGCCGGCCGCTCCAACCGACCGCTCGACGAAGTCGGCAATCCGCTCGACGATTGCGACGGCGAAGATACCTTCGGCGGCGTGCTTGACGTGGTCAAGCGAGGCCTTGAACTCCTGTAACCCTCGGGGGTCAACCTTGAAGCCGAGGAGGCCAAAGAACTTACCTATGGGGCTTTCTTCGCTCATTTGCTTTGGCCACCTGTTCGTCGTAGGCCTTCTGGCGTTTTCGATTCTCGGCGAGTATGTCGAGAATCTCGTGCATGTCGGCGAAGTCGTCTATGGATAGCGAACCGTCGTCTAGGGCGCGGATGTCGTGGCAGAGGACGGGATCTGAGACAAGGGGTCGGACGAGCCATGGGTGGATGTTTGGGAAGCAGACGAGGCCTGGACCCTCAGCTTGGACAACAGTGTCGAAAGGGAGGGGAGCCCGTCGAAAAAATCGGCGAAGTTCACCTTTAGGGCCTGTCCCAGGACCTGCAAGAGCTCGCGGTTCCTACCCATGAAATGAACGTCCAACCCGGCGCACTCTTTGTCCGCTTCCTCAAGGAGCCGGACGCATGTACCGTCTATTCCGACATAGCGGAAGACAGAGTGTATGACTTTGAGAATTTCGACCTCGTCAAGGCGCTCGGCGAAGAGGCCAACTGCCACGGCAATGGCCCCCGTCCCGGAAAGCTCGTCGGTGGCAAAGGCTTTGAAGAGCGGTTGCCCGATGGTCTTCGCCAGGAACACCTCCACCTTAAACGCCAGGCGTGGGGGCATCTGGCGAATGAAGTAGACGCGGTCACCGAGCGGGAAGTGGTCCTCCTTGCAAGCCATGACTTAACCCAACCCTTCCAGCAGAGCCGAGGGCGAGCCCGCTCCCATGGCGTCGCCGAGGTCGAACCAGAGCTGTTGAAAGACGAGCTCCCACTCCTGCTCCGTCGGCTTCTCGCCGCGCTTCAAAGCCGGAAGCTTCTTGAGGTAGCCTCCGATCCCGATGATGACGTCCAGACGGTGGACGTCCGTGACCCGCAAGGAAAGCGGGACAAAGGTCTTGGCCAGGTTCTCCTGGAGCGCGTGCCGCTGCAAGAGGTAGCGGTTCGTGCTGCTCGTCTGGAGCAACTTGAACTTGACTACCCCCGACTTGTCGGAGCTAATCGCCACCACCATGGAGCCGTCGGCCCCCATGATATGGGATGCCCCATCGGCAAGGCGCTCGGCGGAGATTACGTCGTCCCCAGACCCGTAGCCGGTCACCTCGTGGAGCTCGTCTAGGACGGCTGCCACGTTTCCAAAGGCATATACTCTCATCTGGTTCTCCTTTTATCGCTGGAAGTTGAAGGTGATATCCACCGAGTGGAACGCCCCGGCGCCGCACAGCGCCCCTTGGACCGGAGGGGTAACTCGAGTAGCGCGGTCAGCGTCACTCTGCGAAGCGACCGGTTCCGCATACAAGTAGTAGCCCTGCTGGAGGAAGTCGCCCGTCTTTAGCGCTCCAAACTCGTCGTGTGTCCAGACGGCAGGAGCCGCCAGCCCGTTCCGAACTGCCTGGTCGCAGGTCTTGGCCGCGGCAGCCAGTTCACGAGTCATGCCTTTGTCCGTCTGGGGAATCTTCGTCGGGGACGTCGCCAAGGTGGTGAAGAGGTTGTTCATCAGATCCGCCTCGAACCAGTCGAGGTTTATAATCTCATCAAAGAAGCGCCCGCTCGGCGTCTTCGAATTAAAGAGGCAGATGAACCCATTGGCGACGGTCGCCAAGTAAATGTAGTTCTTCTCCTCAAGAGCCGTCCGCTGCGAAGCAGAAAGGTCCTCTGGGGTGATCCCGGGCTCTTGTTTGAACTCCAGGGTGATGGTGGAGTTGATCTGCGTGAACTTGACCGCCAGGCCCCGCGCCGCTGCCGAGGCCGCGGCGTAGTCGTCGGTGGAGCTGAACTGGATCAGCGTGTGGGTGTACTGCGCAGCCTTCAAACGCGCGCCGAGGTCTGCCGAGCTCGTCCCGTCGTAGGCAACGGGGTTAGCGTAGGTGATGAAGTGGAACTTCTTGTTCGCCTCGGCCCAGAGCGACGCCGCCAAACGGTCGTCGTCATCGATGTCCGCATCCTTGGTAGCGTGGAAGCCGTACCACGAACCGTCCAAGGCAGCCAAGGCGGCCGCAGCAGCGGTCAGATCCTCAGCTGCACCACCCGTCTGGCGGACAGCACTCTTCAACGCAGTCAGACCAAGGATCCCAGAGAGGTCCGTTGTCTCTGCCGTGGTCGGTGCGGAAGCGTAGCCTACCGTGCTGCTTGCACCAGTCGTCGGGGAGGAAATCAAGAACGCGCTCCCCGTGTCGGTGCAAGTCGTGCTGGCAAGCTCAGCCTGGAGAGCCGTCTGCACAGCAGCCGCAACCCCCGCCATGTCGGTACAGGAATGCAGGTCGATACCATGGACCTGCCGGAGGGTGCCGTTGATAGTGATATCGAAGCCCCCGGAGGTCACCGCCGTGTAGTCGGTGAGCGTCGCGCTCCGGAGGCCAGACTTCAGCGTCCCGGCGAAGGCTGCCGTCAAACGGCGGCCAATCATGAGCTCGCGAGGCTTCGGCGACTGGGCGAAGTACCTCTGGGCAAACTTGTACTCTTCGTCCGAGGCTTGGAAATCGTCTCCGTAGTCTTCGGGCCCGTAGGTTCGGAGACGGTCATACGTCGGCAGTCGCGAGGAGCTGCCGATGCAGAGCATCTTGGAGAACGTCGGCGCGGACGGGGCAAGCGCCGCAACTTGGAGGGTCAGATTGATAACCTTGCTGACAGGTACGGTGCTCATGCGCTTACCTCACTAATGTGGCCATCTGGTTGTTGGATCTGGATCCCGACTGCAACACTCGCAAACATGCTCTGTGCTGCCGCCTCGGCATCGCCAAAGCTAAACACTATATCGACTTGAGAGCGTCTTTCAAGCCCGGCGTCTACAACGGCAGGCAGATTTCGAACTTTCCCCGCGCTCTGATAGCCAAGGCCATAGAGATTCGCCTGCTCCACAGACGAAGAAAGCTCCAGGCGCTTAACAAGTCGCCGAGCTCTATCAAAGGCCTTCTCTCCCCACGCTGCTCGGCCTGCTCCGTCTACTGCTCCGTCTTTCCAGAACTGAACTGAGACAGTGACCGTCTCCAATGAGGAGATGATCTCGACCAGGTCTGCTGGCTCCAGCCCCGTGGTGTATGTTGCCGCCTGGGGATCGTCGAAGGCAAAGCGCTTCAAGTTGAAGGACAGAAGCTCCGAGTCAAGAATCTGGATCGTAGCATAAGGGGTCGCGGCGTTACCCGCCGGCGCTCGCTGCCCAGCAGGACGGAAGAAATTCGTGTCCGTGTACCCCATAACAAAGGTCAAGAACCTTCTCAGGAGAAGGTTAAGCGCCGTCGATGCGTCGACCAGGGCAGGTGTTGGTTCTTCATCCGCCATGGACGTAGCCCTCGACCAAGACCTTGTGGTAACCGTTAGGCTGCCGGTTGAACATCCGGATGACCTCGAAGCGGACTCCGTCTATCTCGAGAACGTCAGAATCGCGAGTATTTCCGTCCCCAACATAGAGCGGGACTGTTGACCACACCGCTTGTATGTTACCGAGGCGCTGCCCTTCCGGAAGGAGCTTCAAGTCATCGCCGGAAGCGGGCTGAACCAGACAGCGAAGAGGGACGGGGTCGTCAAAGCTAACGGGCTGTTCCCCGTCGACCATCGTTCCGAACGTAGGGCGAAGAAGAACGATGTCCTTCTGCTGGAACCGCTCGTCGGTGACCACCTGGGCCATGCGGTCATATGTGAGCAGTGGGAAGGCCATTATTCGACGACCTGGAAAGTGATTGAGTTCTTGAACTGCGCGGTGTCAATCCAGGGCTTGCTGGAACCCTTCTTCGCTATCGTGCTCGGTGCGTTTGGGACGAAGTCGCCCTTGTGGATTTCCATCTTCACCTTGGCAACGCCCATGAGCCCGAGCTCTTGGAGGGCCTTGAGAAGGGGCTTCTTCCCCATCATGACGAGATGGAGGTTGAGCTCGTTCAAGCGGTTGATGTCCTTCATCCCACGGGCCAGGCCATGACGAAAGGCCGGACGTTCCGGAGCGGTCTCAGTTCCGAACTCGACCATCAAACCGACGGTTCCAAGGTCTAGGGAGGTCGCCTTCCCATCCCGATCCATGGCCTTGTCATCCGGGACGCCCACCTTGACAAGGTGCTCCCCAGCCGCCAAGCGTTCTTCGATCTGCTTTAGCGTTGGGGTCAGCGTGTCTTCCCACTTGATGCTGCTCACACGAAGACTCCGCCGGCTCCGACCATGTCGGCCAGCTGCCTGTAGCGTTGCCCGTAGCGCGTGCGCTGCGCTCGGTCCTTGGTCTGCAAAAGGACAAGCTCCGGATGGAGCGAAAAGGAAGTGTCTCCGACGCTCTTGCTGGTCTCAATCCCGTCGGTTGCATTGAGCGGAATGTTATCAAGAACCAGCTCGTTAGCGACCCAGTTGGCAAGCCCCTCCGGATAGAAGGCACCCCAGCGAGTTTCGTCGAACCATGGATCTGCCCTGGTAATGTAGGCCTGGATCAGATCGTTGTCGATGCTCGCTAGAGCCGGAAGGGCCTGCTTCAACTGAGCGGGAGTCACCGCCTACTTCTCCTTTCCCCCTGCTACGGTGGTGGTGCCGGGCGGAGGACCAGACCCGACCACGCGCAGCATTTTCTTGGAGAAGTAGGCGGCGACCACCTTACTCTTCTTCTTCAGTTCTTCAATGATTGCTTCGTCACACTCCACGGAGGTGTGGGTTGTGACGAGCTTGGAATCCCCGGTCTTCCCGTCCACCACCTGCTGCTTCACAGCACGGGGGAGAAGGTATGCCTCCTCCGGGCTCTTCGGAAGGGTGATGGCCGAGTCGGTCGTATTTTCGATCTTAATGGTTGACATGGTGTCTGGTCCTCCTGATGGTTGTCTCGTCGTTTGGGTTAGACGATGCCGTCCGCGTAGGCCGCGGAGTTGACATAGCGGATGTGAGTTCCGCAGTACCGGTACTCACCGGTTACATTGATGAACTTGCCTTCCGGCTGGGGGGCCAGGAAGCGCAAGGGCAGCGGGATGTGCTGGCAAACGTGATCTTCGTCCAGCACGTAGGCCATGGCGCGAGCGGTGCCGAGCAGCCCCGCGGTCTCCGTCCCGTAGGCCGGATCCACGTTGCACGACCCGCCACGATCCTTGGCCAGGTTGTTCTGGAGGAAGAAGTTCAACACCGTGGTGTTGGTGTAGGGCATCTGGCGCTGCGAGATCAACCGATACGCGGCCGGGGGCAGCGTGATCTGGTTCGCCACCTCGTTGTACGCCGAGCCCACCCAGGTCAGGTACAAGAGGTAGTTGAGATCGTTCAGCATCAGATTGACGTCCGTGGAGCTGTTCCACCCACCGGTCGGAAGGGTTCCACGAGGCACCAGCGGGTTGTTGAAGAGGCCATAGAGACCGTACTCCGCCCGCCCGAAGAGGCCGACCTTGTTCATCCGACGCTTGTAGGTCTGGATGGCGGCCTGGAGCTTCGCCTCGGGGAGAGGCTTTCGCAGGAACGCGGTCACGCGGAGGTCATGCTGGGAGTAGCGGTAGGCCACGTCGCCGTCCCGGACTCCGAAGTCGACCTGGGCGAAGGCCACGTCCACGGTCGGCGCAGCGCTCGACTGGGGCGAGGCATCGTCCGTCTCGCCGACAAAGTCCATGACTTCGTAGCGGATGGTGTCCACGTGCTCGCCGGCGTCGAACCGCTGCGGAATGAGCAACTCATTCTGCATCGGGGTACGCATGCGCTCGTATACCTTCGCCTCGGTGTAGGCCAGCTGAGACACCAAGAAGCTCATGGCTTCGCCGGCGTCCATGACCCCCACCATTTCCGAAGGGGGTGTAATGAGGCCGCGATTGGCCTGGACAAAAGCGTCCATGGCGTTATAGCGCGCGTCCTCGACTTCGGCTTCGATAAGACGGCCGCCGTCCATTGCTTGGATCTTCATGTGTGCGATTCCTTTCTTCTTCGCTAAGAGGTTCGGCGACCGTTAGTAGGTCACGTAGTTGACGGTTCCGGTGGAGATGGCGCTGACCTCGCCGGGCTCGGAAGCTTCGGCGGCGGTATCCGTCTCCCACTTGTGGCCATTCATGAGGCGACGAGTGGAGGAGATGCCCCCGGCGGTGCTGCCCCAGCCGGTGAAGGCACCCGTCTCACTCGAGAAGATGGCCACCAGTCCTTCGCCAGCGTGAACCTGCTCGATAGGAGTAAGGCCGCAGTAGCCGAAGCGAAGGAACGGGATCGACCGGTACTGGGCGAAGCCAACATTCCCGGAAGAGTCGGCGTGGTAGGTGACCGGATCGCGCAGTGAGATTCCGACGATCTCGTCCGTCGAGATGGCCAGACGGCCACAGCGCGGATTGGAGGGGTCGCGCCCAACGGGCTGCCCTGGGGAGACAGTGGTTGCTCCGCTGTTGACAACGGAGTCGGTGATCTCCTCGGAGAGACGGGTCAGCTGGCCCTCATAGCGGGTGGAGGGCATCAAGCCGCCAACTGTGTTGATATCGGGCTTCATGGTTTTGGTTTTCCTCTCGTATTCTCAGAAGGTTGACGGTTGAGTTACTTCCCGCGCTTCCAGGCGGTGGAGCTGGCGGAGGTCATGGCCTCGCGGCCCGTGGGCTTGGTCTCGGCGTCGGAGTCGTTGGCCACAACCGGGGTCTTCTTGCCGGCGAGGGCATTTCCCAGGCTGTCGTGCCCGGAGGACTTCTTCTTCGCGGGGGCGTCGCCCATGGCGATGACGGCATTGGATGCCATGACCAGCGCGGTGGAGTCCGCATTGTTGATGTCCGGGACCATGGCGTCCATGACCTTCTTGCGCTCTGGGTTCTTCGAGGCCTCGGTCAGGAGCTCACGGCGGAGCGTGTCCGTATCCTTGCCCTGGGCCACGAGCTTGATCCCGAGAGAGGCGGCTCC
>ERZ1645192.4854-NODE-4854-length-10566-cov-6.655599_pt1 | contig 10566 bp, 6 predicted proteins | sample MGYA00575354_ERZ1645192 | MGnify/ENA primary metagenome ERZ1645192 (study PRJEB40844, sample SAMN11349763) | freshwater sediment metagenome | isolation source: river sediment | host: Sediment | place: India: Faizupur Khadar , New Delhi | collected 2017-02-21 ...
CCTCATCCTAATGTTACATTTGGTCATAAATGTGAACCTTATCCTGTTGAAATGATTGTAAGAGCTTATCTTACAGGAAGTTCCTGGAGGGCGTATAAATCAGGAGCCAGGGAAATATGCGGAGTGAGGATACCTGATGGGATGAAAGAACATCAGCGTTTTGACAAGCCCATAATTACACCCACAACAAAAGCAGAACAGGGGAGTCACGATGAAGATATTTCAAGAGAGCAGATTATAAGGAGCGGACTTATTCCTGAAGATGAATATAACATGCTTGAAAAATACACAATGGAGGTCTTTAAACGTGGTTCAGAAATAGCGGCAAAGCATGGCCTGATACTTGTTGATACAAAATATGAATTTGGAAGAAAGGACGGGAAAATATACCTCATAGATGAGATAAATACTCCTGACTCTTCCCGTTATTTTTATGCTGATGAATATCAGGACAGATTTGATAATGGCCTGACCCAAAAGCAGTTGTCAAAAGAGTTTGTGCGTGAGTGGCTTATGGCAAACGGTTTCCAGGGAAAGGAAGGCCAGAAGGTGCCGGAAATGACAGACAGCTTTGTTAATGAAGTATCTGAAAGATATATAGAGCTGTATGAGAAAATTACTGGCGATAAATTTATCAGAGGAGATATAGCTAATGTTCCGGAGAGAATCGGTAAAAACTGCACCGACTTTCTTAAAGCTTATGGTAAATGATTAAAGAATTAATTCGGATGAGACTTAACCAGATATTGAAATTTGCCTCAATCCTGCTGCTGACAGCTATTTTTTCAGGGCTGACTGCACAGGTTGTTGTCGAACGGTCTTCAAATAAGACAGTTATTTCAGGCGTTTCGTATTATATTCATGTGGTAAAGAAGGGGGAAACTGCCTATTCTGTTTCACGAGCCTATGGGATAAAGGTCGAGGAGCTTGTAAAGGAAAATCCTGCAGCCCTTTATGGTCTGAATGAGGGACAGACTCTGAAGATCGCTGAAAAATCAGTGACTGAAGCCGACTCAAAAACTGCTCCGGTGCCTGAAAAGAAGAAGCATGATGAGACAAATTTTGTTTACCATACCCTGAATCCGGGAGAGACAATTTACTATCTGTCAAAATTGTACGGCGTTTCCGAGAATGAGATTATGCAAAGCAATCAGGGACTTGATATTAACAAACTGTCTGTCGGAACCGAAATTGCCATTCCTAGGCGAAAGTTCATGAACGACATACAGAAGTTTGACATTCCCGATAAAAAGTATATATACCACAAGGTTCAGAAGGGTGAATCGCTGGCTTCAATAGCGCAGATCTATAAGATTGCTGTAAAAGACCTCAGGAAGGAAAACCGGGACCTCCGTTTTCCCCAGCCGGGTGACTACATCAGAGTGCCGGCAGCCAGTCTTCCCGAACCTGATGAACCTGTTGCCGTGGTAAAGGACACAGTTCCGGTAAAAGTTGCTGAACAGGCGCTTGTAATTCAGAAGCCTGCAGGATATACAAAGTTCAGGGAACTTTCAGGGTCTTTTGATGTGGCAGTATTGCTGCCTTTTTATTTCAGGGAAAATGCTGCCAGGATTGAAAAGGACTCCTCGAGAATCGTAAAAGGAAAAAGGATTTATAAGGAGATTAAGAGACCTGATGACTGGATTTATCCGGGAAGCCTTGATTTTGTTGAGATGTACGAAGGAATACTTCTTGCTGCCGATACACTGCGTTCCCTCGGACTTGACATTAAGCTGCATACCTATGATATACAGGTTGATACCCTTGAGCTGACGCGGCTTATAAACAGCGGAAAATTTTCGGATATGGACCTTATAATTGGCCCGGTATATCCCCGCAACCTTGCAATAATATCTGATTATGCAAGGAACCTTGGAATCCCTGTTGTTTCGCCTGTGCCTTTATTCAATACCTCAGTGCTCAGCGGGAATCCCAGCCTTTTCCTTGCTAACTCCTCTCTTGAGGCAGCACAGAAAGCACTTGCACGGAAAATCAGCGAATTCCCTGGTCATAATATTGTCTTCATACATGCTGATTCCCTTGGGGTTGATCAGGATGTAAAGAGATTCAAAAGTCTGATAATAAATGAGCTAACTAACTGGATTCCTTATGAGGAAATTAAATTCAAGGAACTTTTATTCCTCAGCCGTTCAAAATTCGACAATGATTCAATAAACCGCCTCGGGCATTCACTTTCACAGCAAAATGATAATGTTGTTATAATTGCCTCCGAAGATCCCCCTGTTATAAGTGAATCGCTTATGGATATCCATGGCCTTTCAAAGAAATTCAATATTAAAGTCTTCGGATATCCAATACTTAAAGAACTCGAGAATCTTGATCCGAAATATTTTTTTGACCTTGATCTGCAGTTGTTTACAACGTCGTGGATTGACTATGAAAGAAATGATGTTAAGCAATTCAATTCTGATTTCCGCTCAAAATTTCTGACAGAGCCCTCAGAGGTCAGCTTCGCCTGGCAGGGCTATGACATAACATATTATTTTCTCAGCGGACTCGCGCTGCACGGAAAAGATTTTCTTAATAATCCTTCAATACACAGGCCATACCTGCTTCATTGCGAATTTGATTTCAACAGGAAGGGTGAAAATGACGGTTTTGAGAATAGCAGGCTCTACCTGATTCATTACACCAGGGATTTTAATATTGAGCTTGTTGAAGAAAAAGTGACTTCCAGGTGATTATTTATGTAATTAAGGGAATATTAAGGCTTTCATAATTGTCTTTTAAACAAAGGGATGGTAATATCATCGTACAGGGAATCCGGAGACGACATCCTGGTGAAGGCGACACTTGAGGGCGATCAGAATGCATTCAGGGAAATTGTCAGCCGCTACAGGAAAATGGTTGCCCGTACGGTGAAAGGAATGCTGGGTGATACAGTTTATTCCGAAGATATTGGTCAGGAAGTATTTATAAAATTATACCATTCCCTTCAGGAATTCAGGGGTGAGGCTAAGCTGTCGACTTATATCCAGAAGATTGCTGTTAACCTTACGCTAAATGAGATAAAGAGAAGAAAAAGATTCTTCTCTATGTTCACTCATAAAGGCAGTGATGAGCTTTATGAATATGATGTGGCTGATGATGATTATGCCGGAAAAAATGATGTCAGAGAGCTTGTTTCCAAAGCGCTGATGCAGATTGATCCGAAATTCAGAAGCATTGTTGTCATGAGAATGCTGCAGGGATATTCAACTAAGGAAACATCTGAAATACTGAGTCTGCCTGTAGGTACAGTACTTTCAAGATTATCGAGGGCACAGGAACAGTTAAGGGAAATATTGAAAAATCAAAGATAAGATGAAGAACCCGGACATATTCAGACTGATCACTTCTCCTCCTGTTGAAAAACAGGAATCAGTAGAGGATGAGACAAATATCAAGGATATCATGTCATTTGACTTCAGTGAAGGATTTGAAGACAAGGTGCTCGCAAGGATCAACAGTGGCAACGAGGTTTATGGACGAACATACGCTATTGAAAAAAGCCTCAGTCTTGCATTCTACAGAATAGCATTTACTGCCGCTGCTGCTGTTGTAATTCTTTTGTTGTCAATATATCTGAAGGAGGGTTCATTCAGTTTCGACCTGCTACTTGGCATAGGTGATATTGACAGTGAAAGTATTGTTTGTTTATTAACAGGAAATTAGTGTAAAGTCATGAAAATAAAGCCTGTAATACTTGTAATTGTTACTCTGGCAATCGGATTTCTTCTCGGGATGCTTACATCTGGACAGCTCAGAAACAACAGGCTTAAGCCTGTAAGATTGCTTTTCTCGGAAGAGAAATTCAGGGAGGCAATGTATAATGCAATTAAACCTTCAGATGAGCAAAAAGTAAAAATAGAGGCTGTGCTCAATAAATATTCCAAAATGAACAGCCAGGCAACTTCTGCATTCAGAAAGGAATTTGAGATTCGCATGACCTCATTCAGAAGCGAAATTGACTCAATACTCACACCCGACCAGATCATCAGGATGAAGGAACTTGATGCTGAACGACAGAAAATGATAAAGGAGAGGAAAAAACATATTAACAGGGATTACCACGATCGTGAGAATAGTGATTCAATGCAGTTCAAACCTGACAGCACTATGCCTCCTCCGCCTCCGCCAGGGAAAGACCTACCCTGAGCCCAGCTGCAGGAAGTCAAGAATTATTGGAAGATCATCAGCATTAACCCCTAATGATATAAGGAGATCACTGTCTTCAGCGAAGATTGTTAAAAACTGCTCAATCTTTATCTCGCCTGCCATAAGACTTTGCCTGTAATGATCCACAGCCTTTCGTTTATTTCCTTTGCACAGCTCCAGATGACCAATGTTTATCAGGTCGTGTGCAGTTAATTTTCCAGCTGACAGCCTTTCATAATACTTCTCCGAATCAGCAAACCTGCCAAGTGCAAAGTAACAATAGGCTATTGGTCTTAATATCTTGATGTTATCCGGTTCATTGTATTCAACCCTGAAATAGTATTTTAATGCCTGGTCATAATCCTTCAGATCGAGGTAACAATGTGCTGTCATTATTACAGTATGAATATTTTCAGGTTCCATGTCGGCTGCATGAAGATAGTACTCAAGTGCCTCCTCAGTCTTGCCCAGGCGCCTGAGACACAGACCTATTTTCTTGAGAGTCCATGATTTGCGGTCAATAAGCTCAGCCCTTTTATATTGTATCAGGGCATTCATAAAATCGCCTTTTTCCTGGTAGCAGTAGCCTGTTTTTTCATATAACTGCGAATCATCGGGCCTTTTCTCCGACTGTCGGAGGTAAAGAGCCAGAGCATCATCATAGAAGTTCTTTGTGAAGAAATAATCTGCAAGACCTGCTTCTGCTTCCTCTCCGTTTCCTGTCATCCTGAAAAATGCTGAATTGTAAATATCAAGCCTTCCTGAAAAGATGTCCTCAAATTCCTTTTTGTAGGGAGAAAGCTTAAAAAACCTGTAGATATCCTGGAGGTATTGGGTCACATTTATTCTGAAATTCCTGTAAGGATCAATAACTGATTCATCTTCATTAAGTTGCTGAAGGCCCTCCAGTTCCATTTTGAAGACCTTAAGCATCATGCTTTTCTGTGCTGCAGGAAGGTATTTCAGATTCAATACAAGTGAATACTTGTCGGAATTGCAGATGAAAGGGGTTTTATACAAAGCCTCAGAGAGTTCATTAGTTCCGGGTCCTAAGATCTCATCCCTGTATATTTCATTTATTATTTCATGATCGGGATAAAATGGTACAAACCAGTTCTGAAAATCCCTGAAGAAATCGAAGTGCTTCATATTTGCAAAAGCAGACATGTATACATCAGCCCCTTCCATCTGAAGTTTTGTAAGGTCTTCCATTGTTTTGAAAATCTCTTCAGAGTCCCTGAACATCTCCGACCAGTCGGGATTCCTGCCTTCAGTCTTATCCTTTGGAAGGATATTCTCAAGGTCAAGTTTTTCTTCAATCTGTGGCTTCAGCCTTGCCACCTGAGGCAGTATCTCATCATGCAGCTTCCGTGCAAGCATTTCTGTTTCACGCGATCTGATAGTCTGCAATACAATTATCCGGCAGTGTTCACTGAATCTCTTGTCGCGTCCCATCTGCCTGATTCGTTTCCCTATTTCAGGGTAGAGATGTATCCTGCCGTTATAATAATGCAGGTTCAGAATAAGCCCTGACAACGCTCTTTCAGCGACCTGTTCCTGTCCTGCATTATATATTTCTATAAGAGCCATCAGTTTCTCTGACTGCCATGTCCTGAGAGAGCTTAGAGTAATAGCCGAGGTGAAGAGGCTTGCTTCATACCATCTGAATTTTCCTGAGCTCTGGATAATGTCGATGAGACTGAATTCAGCCTCCCCATAATAATCTGTCAGCCACAGATGGTTGAAAATATTTCTTATCAGGTACCTGTGCCTTTTTGATATTTCCGATTCAGGATCAGGATTGATTTCATTGCTGAGCTTCAGCCATTCATCGAGTTCCGATTTAAACATCAGGTCGTCAACCGACTCAACTATCGACTTGCCGGTCAGCTTTAGTTCCTTTTCTGTCTCCTGCTTTACCCAGTAGGTATGCCAGCCGGAATAATGTGACAATATGTCCTGCCTCACCCTGTCTGACAACTTCAGGATCGACTGTATAAGCTTCAGGTATATCTTGTTTCTTTCAGGATCTTCAATGCCATCTATAGTATAAACAAGCATATTCCTGTATGTCATAGTTATATTTTCAAGCTCATCACGCAGCTCGCCTGAACTGCTTGAAGAGATCATATTTGACAGAATATCAAGACTTTGTTTGATTTTCTTTTCGCCAACAAGCTGACAAATCTTTCTGTGTTGCTGAATAACCCGTGTTACTTCCATTTTATTAATTTAAAAAGGATTATAACATATCCTGAGATCTTATGTACAACAATCAGACCATTCGGGAACAGGCAGTTTTTTCAGAAGTTATAGCCTATGCTGATATAAGTACGGAAATTGCCAGTATGTAAATCGCCGGGATACGATCCGTACATTAAACCTGCTTTTACCGGCCCGATTATTGAATTATAGCCTAATCCCAGGCTGTAACCTGATACGAGGAGCATTTCATAAGGGAAAAAGTTGTCTTCCATCATAGCAATATCAGCAGCAAGATTCAGATGAAGATCCTTCAGAAACTCTATATCCATCTCAGTTCTGAGGATTGCCATCCTGTTCACCTTAATCTCACCCGGATTGAAGCCGGCCATCGGAATTGATCTCCTTGTATCCTGTTGAATACCACCCAGTAAATAGAAATTATTTTGAGAGGAGAGTGTGTCGGTATCGGTTATGTACAAAGCCTCTCCACCAAAAGCAAAAGTTACTTTTTCCCCGGCAGGCACATATTGTTTTATTCCGGCCTTCAGAGTATAGAAATATTCAGGCTTGTAACCTTCTGCATAGGAAAGCGGATATTCGGTATTCTCAATAAAGGATGCAGCATATCTGAGCTCAGACAATCTTCCCGAAACATTCAAAACAAGTCCCTTGTCCGGAAAGTATTTGCTGTTCAGGGTATTGCGTGAAAATGATAATTCTGAAGAGTAATAATCATAAGTATAATTCCTGATATTATTCATTGAGATGAAATCAGGTCTGAGATTTGTTTCATTATACGCAGCCGAAAAGGTGATCAGGTTATTGAGTCCTGCAAATTGATTCAGCCCGATTTCAAAATACTGGTTCCTGCTGAATGTATTTCCTGTTTCCGTATTATGCAATAACCATGGGAAAAGGGTATTGTCAGCTGAATAGCCAAGCGAGATACCAAACTTCTGGTTCCTGTCGAGATATTGCAGTATCCCCAGTTTTATACGGTAATATTTGCCAAGAAAGGAGTTAAAATCAATAACTGAACGATTCAGAACAAGGTTTGTAAGTGTAGTTCCGACTATAAGGCCTGATTCAAGAGAGTTGTCATAATGCACTGAACCGTAAAGCATTGCCCTTGGACTCTCTTCGCATTCAATTGCCAGGATCACTGAATCATTTCTATGCACTATCCTGTATTTGATCTTTTCAAACCAGGCTTTGCCGTAAAGCAGTTCTATCTTTTCGGTCATATCATCTCTTGTTACAGCATCGCCGGGCTCAATATCAAGAACTCCTTTTATAATATCATCAGAATAGTGTATGTTGCCATGAACTTCAACCTTGTCAAAAGCAATCGGAGTGCTCTCCGGCAATCTGGCAGGCTGACGCATTTTACCCATTTTATTAAGAGAATCAGCAAGCATTCTGAAATCAGAGCGGAATGGATTAGCTGCAATATACCCGGCATTTACAAGAGAATCAACATTGCTGAATCCTGCCACAGAAAACCTGTCTACACTGGGCTTAACAAGTATCCTTACAAATTTCTTTTCCTCGTTGAAATCTTCAAGACTCCTGAACATGGCTATCTGACCTATGATTCCGGGAAGGGTCTGAAGCTTTTCGGGTGTGTTTTTTTCGAATCCGACATAAGAGCCAATAAGCAGATCGGCGCCCATTGCTTTAGCCTCACTTGCCGGGAAGTTCCTGATAAGTCCGCCATCAACAAGCATCAGTGTGTCAATTCTGAGTGGAGTGAAGATTGATGGCACCGTAAAGCTTGCCCTTATTGCATCAGGAAGATATCCATTGTGAAAATTAACCTTGCTGTAAGTCACAATATCCGTTGCATTGCACATGAATGGAATTGGCAGCCTTGAAAAATCTCCGATATCTGAAACCGGCCATAGGTAATAGCTGAGTGAATTTTCAATAAGCTGGCCATTATTGAGTCCTGAGGGAATGTTGACCTTCTTTTCGGATATTGATAAGGAAATGATGCTGTTATAAGCCCTTGCCTTCTCCGGAAAAATGATCCTGTTCTCCTGAAGCCTGTTCGACAGCATGTCATCCCAGTTTATTGATTTCAGCAGCTTATGAAGGCTGTCGCTTGAATAACCGCTGGCATATAAGCCGCCTATTATGCTGCCCATGCTGGTTCCTGCAATGTAATCGGGATACAGTCCTTCTTCCTCCATTACCTTTATTACACCCAGATGAGCAATACCATGAGCTCCTCCTCCGCTGAGTACAAGTCCGAGTGAAGGACGTTCCGGATACTGCTGCCCGTGCAGAAGAACTGTATTTACTAAAAACAGAGATGTTAAAAAGCAGATATAAAACAGTGATCTTATGACTTTTATATTTATTGTTATTGCAGACTTCATTTTGTATTGTTCTCTAATTCCAAGCAGAATATTTGACGCTGCAAGTTAGTTAATTAAGTAAATTAGTGGCGTGAAAAATGAAAACTTGTTCAACGCCTCATGGCTGCCGACAACAGGTAAGGAAGCAGAATTCCTAGGCTGGGATGAATTGGATGTAATCCTGTTCAGCGGCGATGCCTATATTGACCACCCTTCATTTGGTCCGGCAGTTATTGCCCGTCTGATCGAGAACGAGGGTTTTAAGGTAGCAATAATTCCGCAGCCCAACTGGAAGGATGATCTTCGGGATTTCAGAAAACTGGGGAAACCTAAATATTTCTTTGGTGTTACAGCCGGAAATATGGATTCCATGGTAAACCATTATACAGCAGCTAAAAGGCTGCGATCCGACGATGCGTACACACCTGGCGGAAAAGCTGGTTTCAGACCCGACTACCCTACATTGGTCTATTCAGGGATACTTAAGAAGCTGTACCCGGATGTTCCTGTTGTCATCGGTGGGATAGAGGCTTCAATGAGGCGCCTGACACATTATGATTACTGGAAGGACAAGGTTGAACCCTCAGTGCTTTTCAGCAGCGGGGCTGACCTGCTTGTTTACGGCATGGGAGAACAGCCTCTGAGGGAAATTCTGCGCCTGCTTAAAAAAGGTGTCCCTTTCTCAGCGCTTAAGACTATACCTCAGACAGCAATAATGCTTAGTGCCGATGATCCTGTTCCTGAACGCAAAGGATGGAAAGATCTTATCCTCAATTCATTCGAGAAATGTGTCAGTGATAAAAAACTCTTTTCCGATAATTTTGTGACCTTCGAGAAAGAATCGAACAGGATAGAAGCTGCAAGGCTCATAGAACCTGTGGAAAGGAAGAAAATCATTATCAATCCTCAGTTTCCTCCAATGACAGAGACGGAAGCTGACCAGACTTACGATCTTCCATTTACATACAAGCCGCATCCGCGCTATAACAAAAAGGGTGCGATACCAGCCTATGAAATGATCAAGTTCTCAGTCAATATTCACAGGGGTTGTTTCGGAGGCTGCAGTTTTTGTGCAATTGCGGCCCATCAGGGAAAACAGATAGTCAGCAGGTCAGAAGAGTCTGTTCTGAAAGAGGTCAGAAAACTGACAATGCTTCCTGATTTCAAAGGTTATCTTACCGACCTCGGAGGACCCTCTGCCAATATGTACAGGATGCATGGGAAGGATATGAACCTTTGCAGGACATGCCCACGTCCATCCTGTATCTGGCCGTCAGTATGTAAAAATCTGGATATCAGCCACAAGGCTCTGACTGACCTGTACAGGAAGGTTGATAAAACCGAGGGTATTAAGAAATCATTTATAGGCAGCGGGGTAAGATATGACCTGCTCTTTGCCGAATGGAATAAAAATGCAGGCTCGGATGAAAGGGAATACCTTGACGAACTTGTTTCAAGGCATGTGTCAGGTCGACTGAAAGTTGCACCTGAACACACTGCAGGTCAGGTGCTTTATGAAATGAGAAAAGCCCCGTTTGAGTTATTCCGGAAGCTTAAAAAAAGGTTTGATGATATCAGGAAGAAGTATGGTCTGAATTATGAACTAATACCCTATTTCATTTCCTCACATCCCGGATGCACAAATGAGGATATGCGCACCCTGGCGGAAGAAATGAAAAGCCTTGGCATAAAACCTGAACAGGTGCAGGATTTCACCCCTACACCAATGACGCTTGCAACAACAATGTACTATACCGGTTTTGACCCGTACACAGGTAAAAAAGTATATGTTGCAAAGAGTATTGAGGAGAAGCGCAGGCAAAAGGAGTATTTTTTCTGGTAT
>ERZ1645192.4858-NODE-4858-length-10564-cov-4.650205_pt1 | contig 10564 bp, 10 predicted proteins | sample MGYA00575354_ERZ1645192 | MGnify/ENA primary metagenome ERZ1645192 (study PRJEB40844, sample SAMN11349763) | freshwater sediment metagenome | isolation source: river sediment | host: Sediment | place: India: Faizupur Khadar , New Delhi | collected 2017-02-21 ...
CAGAGCCACATGCCGATGCCGGCCGCGGCGCCGGCCGACACGGCCAAGGCGCCGAGCAGGATGCCGGTCCCGAGGCCGTGGCGCCGCCGCCGGCCGGTCAGGCCGCGGGCGTACGCGACGCCTCGAGCATCCTCTTCGTCCGGCTCGCGCCGCGCCTTGCGCAGGGCCTCGTGGATCAGGCTCATCGGCGGCCGCCCTCCAGCTCGCGGATCCCGCGGCGGATCTGCCGCCACCCCAGGTGGTCGCGGCCCTCGACGTAGCCGACCAGCAACGCCTTGTCGCAGACCGTGTTGATGAGGCGCGGAACTCCGCCGGAGTAGCGGTGGATCGCGCGCAGCGCCGCCGGGCTGAAGGTCGGCCGGCCACGCGACCCGGCGACGGTGAGGCGGTGCAGGATGTAGTCCTCGGTCTCGGAGCGCCCGATCGGCCCCAGGTGGTAGCGCACGGTGATGCGCTGGCGCAGCTGGCGCAGGCGGGGGGAGTCGAGCTTGCGGCGCAGCTCGGGCTGGCCGACCAGCACGATCTGGAGCAGCTTGCGGTCCTCGGTCTCGAGGTTGGACAGCAGCCGGACCTCCTCGAGCAACTCGTCGGACAGGTCCTGGGCCTCGTCCAGGATCAGGACCACGCAGGTGTCGGAGCTGGCGCGCTCGAGCAGGAAGTCATTGAGGCGCTGGAGAAGGCGGACGCGGTCGTTGCCCCGGTCGTCGAGGTCGAGCTCGCGCAGGATCGAGCGCAGGAGCTGGGAGCCGGTCATGATCGGGTTGAGGATCAGGGCCGTCGCGTACTCGTCAGGGCTCTTGTCGAGCACCGCGAGGACCGCCCGGCAGATCGTGCTCTTGCCCGCTCCCACCTCGCCGGTGATCTGGACGAAGCCCTTGCGCTGGGCGATCCCGAACAGGATGTGCTCGAACGCCTCGCGGTGCCGGTGGCTGAAGTACAGGTACTTCGGGTCCGGCGTGATGCTGAACGGCGTCGCAGTCAGCTCGTAAAAGCTCTCGTACATGATGACACTGCCATCGCGTCGCGGCGGCGGCCGGCAGACCTCGATTGTACGCTTCAGTCCTCAGCCGGGCAGCCGCTTCGAGCTGACCATCCGGTAGCCGATCACGTCGAGGTCCTGCCCGGTGACCAGGGCGTCCCCGCGCGATGGCGTCAGCGACATCTTCCACTTGTAGAGACCCGAGAAGAACTCGCTGATCCTGCCGACGAGGTGGTCGAAGGCGCCGCTCATCTCGTAGCGGAGGGCGTCCTCCTCGCTGTCCCAGATCGTCACCGACAGGGCCCGCGAACGGGTCTTGAAACCCTCGGCAAGGAAGACGGCCCGGCAGCCCGGGGTGGCGAGCAGAGCCGGCACCACCTCCGCGTTGTACCTCTCGCGGAGCGCGCTGAACCGGCCCGGCTCGACGCGGAGGACGACGATCCGCAGGAACTGCCGCGGTGGCGCGCCCTCCTTCTGGGGCCCCGACAGAGCGGCGATCTCGACCGGGAACGACTCCACCTCGGGGTCCTGGAGGGGCGGCGGCTCCTCGGTGGGGTCGCCCTTGAGGTGGGCGCGCCACTCGGAGACCTCGGAGAAGAACTTGTCGCTGGCGTCGAGCAGCTTGTCGTAGAGCCCGCTCGACTCGTAGGCCGCGGCGGCCTCCTCGCTGGTCCACAGGGTCAGCGACAGGCACTCGTCGTCCTTGCCCGTGGTCTCGAGCAGGCTCGCGAACAGGCAGCCGTCGGTCTTCTGCAGCGCCGGGATGATGTCGGCTTCGTAGAACTTCCGGAAGTCGGCGACCCGCTCACGCTCGAGAATCAGCCTGACGAAGCGCATGTGCATGGCACTGACCCCCCTGGTGCGGCTCTGTCGTCGCGCGGCAGATCGAGTCGCACTCGATCAACATATTGGTCCCGGGAAGGGGATTCGTCAATCCTGAAGCCCGGTTAGACTGGTCGCGGCCATGACGCGCATCGACGACATCCTCCAGGGCGAGCTGCTCGGCTCGAGCTTCGACTGCGAGTGCGGCCGGCGCCACCACGTCCCGACCCGGGTGGTCGATGCCGAGCCGGGGGCGATCGATCGCGTGCCCCCGGTCCTGGGCGCGCTGGTCGAGGCGAAGAGCGCCCTGGTGGTCGCCGATCGCCGCACCTGGGCGGCGGCCGGGGAGCGGGTGAGCGCCGCCCTGGGCTCGCTGATCGCGACCGACCATGTGCTGCTGGCGGACGGTGCCGACGGCCAGCTCCACGCCTCGGTCGCGGCGGTCGACCGTCTGGAGGCTGCGACCGGCGACGCCTTCGACGTCTACGTCGCGGTCGGCAGCGGCACGGTCAACGACATCACCAAGGAGCTGGCTCACCGCCGCCGGCGGCCCTATGTCGTCGTGGCGACCGCCGCCTCGATGAACGGCTACACCTCGTCGATCGTCGCCCTGATCGACCGCGGGCTCAAGACGACCAGACCGGCCACGCCACCGCTCGCGGTGGTGGCAGACCCGCAGGTGCTCGCCGCCGCGCCGCTCGAGCTGACCCTGGCCGGGCTCGGCGACCTGGTGTCGAAGCCCTACTGCGGCTGCGACTGGTGGATCTCGTCGCTGGTCACGGGCGAGAGCTTCTGCCCGCAGCCGCAGCGGATCCTCTCCGCGGCCTTCGAGAGCAGCCTGGCGGCGCTGCCACGGCTCGCCCGCCGCGACCCCGAGGCGGTCGCCCTGCTCGCCAAGCTGCTGGTGGTCTCCGGCATGACGATGACGATCGCGGGCAGCTCGAGCCCGGCCTCGGGAGGCGAGCACCTGCTGTCCCACTACTGGGACATGATGCGCTCGCGAGATGGCCGGCCGCTCGGCCTCCACGGCGCCCAGGTCGGGGTCGCTTCGCTCGCCATGGACACCCTCTACGCCAGGGTCCTCGACTCCGACTTCGGGCGGGCCGGCTTCGTGCCGAGCCCCCTCGCCGGGGCCGAGGACGAGCTGCGCGAGACCTTCGGCTCGCTCGCCGAGGCGGTGTGGCCCGAGTGGCGCGCCAAGCTCGCCCGCCGCAGCGAGCGCGACCTCGAGGTGCTGCAGGCGAACGAGGCCGCGATCAAGGCCGAGATCACCGGGGTGCTGTCCGTCGGCCGCAAGGTGCGTGCGGCGCTGGCGGGCTGCGGCGCGCCGATGTGGGCCGCCGACCTCGGCATCACGCGCGAGGAGCTGGCGGCGGCGCTGCGCCACGGCCGCAAGATCCGCAACCGCTACACGGTGCTCGACGTGGCTTCGGAGCTCGGCCTGCTCGAGGCCTTCGGGGCCGCGTACCCGGACCGGGAGGAGGCTGCGCCCGCGCCATGAGCGACCGCTTCGTGCTCGTCGACGCCCACCGCGGCGCCTCCGCCTGGTGCCCGGAAAACACCCTCGCCGCGTTCGAGGCGGCGATCGCGTCCGGCGCGGACAGCGTGGAGCTCGACGTCCAGCTGTCCGCCGACGGGGTCGCGGTGGTGATCCACGACGACACCGTCGACCGCACCACCAACGGCTCGGGCGCGGTGGCGCAGCTGACCGCCGCCGAGCTCGGCGCCCTCGACGCCGGCACCTGGAAGTCGCCGTCCTTCCGGGGCCAGCGGATCCCGACCCTGGACCAGTGCCTGTGGCTGCTCGCGGGCACGGTCCGCGTCAACATGGAGCTCAAGGCCAGCGACCCGCGCCTCGCCGCGATCGCGGTGGCGGCCATCGAGGAGCGCGGGCTGCACGATCAGGTCATCGTCTCGAGCTTCCACCTCGAGCTGCTGGCGGAGGTCGCCGAGCGGCTGCCCGAGGTCTGGATCCACCACTTCCTCGAGCGCGAGCCGCCCCCCGACTTCTTCCGGCGCGACGCGAGCTGCGTCGACAGCGTCGGCGTCGCCAAGGACTACGTCACCGAGCAGGCGGTGGCGTGGTTCCGCGCCGCCGGCCGGCCGACCTGGGTGTGGACGGTCGACGACCCCGGCGCGGCGGTCCGCTTTGCGGCCATGGGCGTGCAGGCGGTCACTAGTAACGACCCGGCCGGCATCCTTGCCGCCCTCGCCGAGGCCGGCTTCCGGGAAGGTCCGCCGCCCGTTCTCGGTTGATGCCACCGTCGGCCGCGGGAGCCTTGCCGGCGGCACACTGCGCCCGCCCGCGGCGCTTGCGGCTTTCCGCAATGAGAAACGATTGATTTTGTGAAATCAATGAAATATCATTGCGTCGAGAGGGCCCCGTGACCGAGTGCTTCCTGCTGCTCGTCGACGTGAAGGGATCGACAGGTCTCACCCCACGGGTTGCCGAGCGCGTGTTCGGCACGCTCGAGGAGCGTCTTGCCGGCCTGAGCCGTCGGCTCGACCCGGCCCCGGTGCTCGGGCTGTCGATCAGCTACGGCGACGAGGTGGCCGGCCTGTTCGACACCCCGGTCCACCTCTACAGCGTCGTCGACCAGATTCGCGACTGGCTGCACCCTGAGGTGGCGATCCGCTTTGTCGCCGCCCGCGGGAGCATTGGGCGCTTCTCCCACGACATCCGGCAGGTGGGAGGCGAGGTCTTCAAGCGCGCCGACGATGCGGTCCGCGCGATCAAGAAGGAGCGCCGTTTCTGCAGGTGGCTGATCGGTGATGCCACCACCAACGCCGCGCTCGACGCCCTCACCGAAATGAGCAACGCGGTGCTCGAGGACATGACGATCTACCAGCGCGAGGTCTACCGGCTGCTCGCCTCCGGCCTCAGCCAGGCCGAGATCGCCGGCAGGATGCGCAAGCACCGCCAGTCAGTGTCGGACGCCGTCAGGCGGGGCCACGCCGAGCTCGTTCTCGAGGCGGCCGCTGCCATTGGCGGCCTGCTTCACGCGATTCCGTCAATGAGAAGCGATGGATTCCAGAAACTCAATGAGAAATGATTGACATCGCAGTCTTCGCCGGGTTCTTCATCGTCTCCTTCGTCGTCGCCACGCTGCTGATCCGGCTGGGCGTGCCGCGCCTGCAGTCGGACAGCGCCAAGAGCGCGCCGCTTCCGGAGAGCAGGTCGCGGCGAGCCTTCGACCTCAGGTCGACCGGGTTCTGGATCGGCTTCTTCGAGACGCTGCTGGTGTTCGTCCTGGTGGTGCAGGCGGAGTTCTCGGCGCTCGCGATCATCATCGGGGCCAAGGAGTTCGTCCGCAAGGACCAGATCGTCGAGAACCCGTCGTACTACCTGCTCGGCACGCTGGTCAACCTGTCGGTCGCCGTCTTGTCGGTGCTCGCTGCCAAGGCGATCCTGACGACGCTGTGAGCGGCTGGCTGCGCGCAAGCCCGCCACGCCGCGGCCCTCCGGCTCAGCCCACCGTCACGATGCCGAGGAAGCCGTCCACCGTCAGCCGGTCGCCGGTCGCGATCTGCCCGATCATTCGGTTTCGTCTCAGGAGGACAGCCCGTGAGATCGGGAACGGGAACGGGAATGGGAACGGGGACGGGAAAGGGACAGGTCAGTTCAACCAGCCGATCCGCCAGTGATCCCAGTCCTCGAGCTCGCGCCAGCGCAGGGTGCGGACCGCGCGGGTGAGGATCGCCTCGACCTCGATCTCGTCGGTCGGCCGGCCTTCGGCGTCCCGCACCCAGTCGCGCACGACGAAGTGCTTCTCGCGGTTTTCAGGGCGCACCGCCGTCCACTTCGATCCCGGCAGCTTGTTCCGGTTGACGGGGTTGCGGCCCCTCATCCGGGCCGCCTTCCGGGCCGGTCCTCCGGCCGCAGCACCTCCCCCCGGCCGAGGGTCTCCGCCACCCAGCGGTGGATCGCCCGGTCAGCGTCGAGCCGGGCCGCCGATCGCGCGACGAGCGCGTTCATGACGACCCGCATCCGTGGATTGGACTCGAGCCCGCCGCGCTGGCGGTCGAGGAAGGCCCAGTACAGATTCGAGACCGGGCAGTCCCGCTTTGGGTCGAAGGAACAGCCGGCGCAGTAGTCGCTCATCCGGTCGATGTAGGCGGCGCCGCAGAGGTAGGGCTTGGTGGTCATCAGCGGCCCGGTGGCAAAGGTACCCATGCCGAGCACGTTCGGCTCGACCACCCAGTCGTAGGCGTCGGTGTAGGCGACCCAGAACCAGTCGGCGAGCTCGCGCGGCGAGACGCCAAGGAGGGTGGCGATGTTGGCGAGCACCATCAGGCGGGTGATGTGGTGGCTCCACCCCTCCCGCCACACAGCCGCCACCACCCGGTCGAGGCAGGCCAGGCCGCTCGGACGGCCCCAGTAAGCGACCGGGAGCGGCCGTGAGGCCTCGAGGTGGTCCGGCACGGCGCCGCCGTCGCTGCCGTCATCCGCGTTTTTCCGATCCCAGCTCGCCCCGGACCAGCGCGACCAGCCGCCGTCGCCGGGACGGTCGGCGGTGCAGAGCACCGTGCCCGGCACGCTGCGGAAGCCATCGGTCGCCTCGTGAACGTGGTGGATGAACTCGCGCCAGCCGAGCACCTGCCGGATGAAGCCCTCCTTGCTCGCGAGCGGGAGGTCCGCGTCCGCCACGTCCCGCACCACCTCGGCCGGAAGCAGGCGGTGGAGGTTGAGGAGGGCCGAGATCCGGGTGTGAAAGAGACCGCTGCTGGCCGCCGACATGGCGTCCTCGAAGGGGCCGAAGTCGTGCAGGCACTCCCGGCGGGCCCACGACCACAGCCGCTCGGCGTCCCGCCGCGTGGCGGGCAGCGATCCGAGGTCGAGGGAGCCCGGGTGGCGCGTGAAGGAACGCTCGACGAGCTCGCCAACCTCGACGGTCACCTCGTCGGGCTGGAAACGCGGCGGCTCGGGCGCGGGTGGATCTCCTGGCCACGGCCGGCGGTTGTCGGCGTCGTGGCTGAGCCTCCCTCCGAGCGGCTTGCCGCTGTCCATCAGGATCCCTGTGCGCCGCCGCACCTGGCGGTAGAAGGAGTCCATTCGCCACGGCGGTCTTCCGCCGCGGCGGCTCGCGTCGAGATCCTGGCGGGTCGTCAGCCAGCCCTCGTGCGGGATCTCCACCAGCGCGCCGGCGGCCACGAGGGGGGCGAGGTCCACCCGGAGCTCGCGCTCGGCCGGGCGCATGACCCGGACTGGCCCGAGCTCGCGCGCCAGCGGCTCGAGCGCCGTGCGGTAGGGCCCGGCGGCAACCACGTGACGGACCGCGACGCCGCGGCCGGCCTGCTCGAGCGCGAAGTGGCGCAGGTTGGCGAGCACCAGGGCCAGCCTCTGGCGGTGGTAGGGCCGCCGGTCCGCCTGCCACGGGTTCTCGACGAGGATGATGCCGAGCTCGCCGGGATCCTCGACCGCCAGCGGGCCGATGCGGTCCGACAGCTGGTCGCACGGCACGAACAGCCAGCGGCGACCGGCGGGGTCGGTCTGACGGTCGGCGAGCGCAGTCGAGAAGTGGCTTCCCGCCATGGTCGAGCTCTCCGTTCGCTGTCTTTCGAAGGGACCATCCCCTCACACCACAGAAGGACCGCTGCGCCGGGTGGCGTCAACCGGGAGGCGCCGCCTGGCGGGGTTGCTGGCCGCGAAGGCAGGCGCGGCGGTCTTTCGCGTCACAGGGGAGCATCGTGGCAGACAACGGCGTCCATGCGGTGCTCGCTGCGACGGGCACCATCGGGTCGGGTTCGACGGGATCTCGCCACGGTCCGCGGCAAGGCGACAGGGTGAGGGCGCGGGGCAGGTTGCTGGGCCCCTGGAGGATTCCGCACCGTACGCGGGAACGGGAACGGGAACGGGCAGGAGGGGAGAGAGTACCCAACCGCCTATTTCTTCGCTCCAACACCCGTCGTGATCAGCAGGGTCTTGGTGTCGAGCAGGATGTTGAGGGTCTTCTCGACCATCTGCTGGCGGTCCTTCAGCACCTGCAGCCGGACCTTGGCGTCGAGCGGCTCGAGCCGGAAGGCGAGGTCGACGTGCTCCTCGAAGGTGTCCGCCGGCGGCGGCAGGTGGCCGGGCTTGGCCTGCGGCCCGTCGCGGTGCGTCCGGCACGCCATCCAGAGCTCGGCGCCGACCTCGGCGGCCAGGGCGCGCAGCTCGCCGATCATCACGGTGTCGGCGCCGACGTCCTCGATCCGGTCGAGGATGATGACCTGGGGCTTGAACTCCATCGACTCGCGCAGCAGCTCGAGCGCATTGCGCAGCCGCGCCACCGAGAACGAGCGCCCGACGTAGGTGTGGATGTGCCGCCGCTTCTCGATCTCGAGCTGGACCGGGGCCCACAGCTCGAGCTTCTTCTCGCGCCGCAGCATCTCGGTCAGCAGGTCGTCGTACCAGGAGCGGACCTTCTCGACGGTGCGCTCGAGCGAGACATGCAGCACCTGCTGCCCGGACAGCAGGGCGTCGATGCCGATCCCGACCAGGAAGGCGGTCTTGCCGACGCCGGCGCGGGCCATCACCACCGCCAGCCGGCCCGGCCCCGGGCCGGGATGGCCGTCGCGCTCGAGCAGGGTCCGCGGCGAGCGGCGCAGGGCGATCATCAGCTCGGTCATGATTCGTCCTCCTCGACCAGCTTGCTCTTGTACGTCTTGAGCAGCTCGTCGGACACCTCGCGCGGCGCCTGCGCGTAGCGCGCGAACTCCATCGTGAACTCGGCCTTGCCCTGGGTCGCGGAGCGCAGGTCGGTCGAGTAGCCGAACATCTCGGCCAGCGGGACCTCGGCGTCGACCCGGGCGAAGCCGCCGTCCTCGGTCGAGCCGAGCACGTTGCCGCGGCGCTGCATCAGCGTGCGGTACACCGCGCCCTGGAACTCGGACGGGCCCTCCACGGAGACCTTCATCACCGGCTCGAGGATCCGCGGCCCGGCCTTGCGGTAGGCCTCGCGGAAGGCGGTCCGGGCGGCGATCTGGAAGGCCATGTCCGAGGAGTCGACGGCGTGTGAGTTGCCGTCGGTGAGCACCGCACGCACCCGGACGATGGGGAAGCCGATCAGGCGGCCCTTTTCGATCGCCGAGCGGAAGCCCTTGTCGCAGGCCGGGATGTACTCGGTCGGGATCGAGCCGCCGTAGATCTCGTTGACGAACTCGTAGTCGCCCTCCTCGATGGGCTCGATGTAGCCGGCGACCTTGGCGTACTGGCCGGAGCCGCCGGTCTGCTTCTTGTGCACGTACTCGAAGTCGGCGCGGCGGGAGATCGCCTCGCGGTAGGCCACCTGGGGGGCGCCGGTCTCGACCTCGGCCGAGTACTCGCGCTTCATCCGCTCGACGTAGACATCGAGGTGCAGCTCGCCCATGCCGGAGATGATGGTCTCGCCGCTCTCCGGATCGAGGGTGACCCGGAAGGTCGGGTCCTCTTTGGTGAAGCGGTGGAGGGCCTTGGACATGTGGTCCTGGGCCTTCGAGTCGACCGGCTTGACCGACAGCGAAATCACCGGCTCGGGCACGTACATCGAGGTCATGGCGAGGCGCGGCCCATCGCCGACGAATGTGTCGCCGGAGTGGCAGTCGATGCCGAACAGGCCGACGATGTCGCCGGCGCCCGCCCGGGCGATGTCCTCCATCTTGTCGGCGTGGACGCGCACCAGGCGGCCGATCTTGACCTTCTTGCCGGTGCGGGTCTGGATCACTGTGTCACCCTTGGCGAGCGTGCCCTGGTAGACCCGCAGGAAGGTGAGCTGGCCGTAGCGGCCCTCGTCGAGCTTGAAGGCGTAGGCGACGGTCTGCCGGGCGGGGTCTGCGGAAAGCTGGACCACCGCGTCGCCGGAGTCGAGGTCGACCGCCTCGATCGGCACCTCGGCGGGGGAGGGGAGGAAGTGGTTGACGGCGTCGAGCAGCGGCTGCACGCCCTTGTTCTTGTAGGCCGACCCGACCAGCACCGGGGTCAGCTCGAGCGACAGGGTGCCCTTGCGCACCGCCTCCCGGATCAGCTCCGGCGTGGCCCGGTCCTCGAGCGCCGCCTCGAGCAGCTCGTCGGAGAAGAGGCTGGCGGCGTCGATCAGCTCGGCGCGCCGCGCGTGAGCGAGGGCGAGCATGTCGGCCGGGATCTCGGCCTCCTCGACGATCTCGCCGTTCTCGCCGCGGAAGTAGAGCGCCTTCATGTCGATCAGGTCGACGACCCCCTCGAACTTGGCCTCCAGCCCGATCGGCAGCTGGAGCAGGACCGGGTTGTGGCCCAGCTTGTCGTGCAGCGCCGCCGCCACCCGGTCCGGGTTGGCGCCGGAGCGGTCGCACTTGTTGACGAAGGCGATGCGGGGCACCTTGTAGCGCTTCATCTGGCGGTCGACGGTGATCGACTGGGACTGGACCCCGGCCACCGCGCACAGCACCAGCACGGCGCCGTCGAGAACCCGCAGCGAGCGCTCGACCTCGATCGTGAAGTCGACGTGGCCGGGCGTGTCGATGATGTTGATGTGGTGGTTGTCCCACTCGACGTGGGTGGCGGCCGACGTGATCGTGATCCCGCGCTCGCGCTCGAGCTCCATGTGGTCCATGGTCGCGCCCACGCCGTCCTTGCCCCGGACGTCGTGGATCGCGTGGATCCGCTGGGCATAGAACAAGATGCGCTCGGTGAGCGTGGTCTTGCCCGAGTCGATGTGCGCGGAGATCCCGATGTTGCGGATCCGCTCGATGTTCCCGTTCATGATGCTCTCGTCCCGCGCCGCCTCATCGGGCGGCGCTCACCGGTCTGGCCCGCGGGTTCGCCGCCCC
>ERZ1645192.4859-NODE-4859-length-10563-cov-5.971070_pt1 | contig 10563 bp, 6 predicted proteins | sample MGYA00575354_ERZ1645192 | MGnify/ENA primary metagenome ERZ1645192 (study PRJEB40844, sample SAMN11349763) | freshwater sediment metagenome | isolation source: river sediment | host: Sediment | place: India: Faizupur Khadar , New Delhi | collected 2017-02-21 ...
ACCCAACCAATTCGCTCAACCCTGTAAGGGTGACCTGTTCTGTTCAGGCGGTCCGCAGGTCACCCTTACAGGGTTTAACGGAGTTCTGGGCGATGCGGGTGCTATCAACAGGGTCACCCTTACAGGGTTGAAAGACCTCAGTCGAGCGGCTTGAAGACGTATCTCTCGTCATGGATATAGATTTGGGAGCAGGTGTTGGCCATATCGGCTTATTATGCGAGCCGTTGGAAGCTTGCACGGCATCAACTTTCCTGGCGTGGCGGCGGCGCGATAAGACGTCACCGGTTCCCAAATGAAGTCCCACAGGATGGTTAACCGGCCGATACTCCAGAAATCAACCCCGTTAGGGGGTGACCTGTTGATAGCAATCGTCCGCACCCAACCAATCGCAAAACCCTGTAAGGGTGACCTGTTCTGTTCGGGCGGTCCGGAGGTCACCCTTACAGGGTTCAACGGGATTCGGGGCGATGCGGGTGCTATCAACAGGGTCACCCTTCCAGGGTTAAAAGACCTCAGTCGAGCGGATTGAACACGTATCTCTCGTCATGCTCGATTTCGTACTTCTGAAGAAAGCGTGCGTATTCGTCACGAAAGCTCCTGCGGGCGTGGTGCCGCTCCTGAGAGACAATATAGTTGATCACGCTGGTCCGTTGAGAGTGGCCGTAAGAGAACGCACCAAAACCTTCCTGCCAACAGAAGCGCCCAGGCACCCACCGCTTGCGATTGATGAAATTGGTCGAGCCATTCTTCAGGTCGCGCACCAGGTCCGACAACGCCATCGAGGGCCTGAGCCCAATGAAAACGTGCGTGTGGTCGGGCATGCAATGTATTGCCAAAAGCTTTTGGTCGCGTTCCCGCACGATGCCAGTCATGAATCTGTGCAGCTCCTCTTTATTTTGTTTCTGGATGAGGTTTTGTCGGCCTTGTACGGCAAAAACGACCTGGATATAGATTTGGGAGTAGGTGTTGGCCATATCGGCTTATTATGCGAGCCGTTGGAAGCAGGACAACTTCAAAGCTCGGCGTCAACTTTCCTGGCGTGGCGGCGGTGCGATAAGACGTCACCGGTTCCCAAATGAAGTTCCATGGGAAGGTTAACGGGACGATGCTCCAGGGATTTAACCCCGTTAGGGGGTGACCTGTTGATAGCAATCGGTCGCAGTTGAAGAGCTTCTACTCTGGTGGTGTTGTGGCCTGCCTGGATCTGTAGAATCGCATGGCGTTGGTCGCCTGGTCATCAATGACGCTCCAAACACCGTTGGTCGAGGCGTTGGTCGTGAGCAAGTCGAACCATGTGATGGATGGCGAGAGGTTTGTGGCGAACTGGAGCAGGTAATTCATGCCGGGTCCCGCCGGGGCTTCGATGAGGTTGGTGCCAATGCCCGCGCGGGAGATGTGCAAGGTGAGCGCTGTCGGTGCGGCGGCAGTCACAGCAAACGCGAAGGCGCCGTTCTCCACATTCTCGCCGTTGAAACCTTTGACGTGGAGATACCATGTGCCGCTGGAGTCCGGCACGGTCTGAAGCGTGCCGCCGGACCAATCGGGTTCCGTCCCGGTCCATGCGTAGGCGGCGTTTTTGTTCCAGGCATATTTATACTTCTGGACCGTGCCCTGGCCGAAACCGCCCAGAGCGCTCCATGTGACCGCGCTCCCCGCCACGGGAGCTATGGTATCGGGAATGATGCTGCCCGCTGCCGGCGGGAGAGAAAGAGTCCACCTGGATTGCGGCGCGGACGCGGCAGAGTTCGGCGTGGGCGCGACCTGGTCACGGACGGTGACAGTCAAGCCGGTGTATTCCGTGTTGGGGACGAGACTTGTCCATGTGAATGCGGGGCCCGTGGGGCCGCTGCCTGCACCGGTGCGGCTGAAGGCATAGCCTGTGGCCGGATGAATGCCTGCATGCGCGTCTGTGGCTGTGGCGGTGACGGCGATGCTATCGGCGGTCACGGAGCCGAAACCCATGGTCACGCCGGCTGGCGGCGTGTTGTCCAGCATGAATGCGAAGGAGGCCGGCGCGGATTCGTTCAACGCGTAATCAACAGTGGCCACCTTGAAGAAATACGTTCCGCTGGCCAATGATCCCGGGGAGAAACTGAGAGCGGACTGGAATGTGTCCGGAGCTGCCGCGCCATTAGCGCCGAAATAAACCTTCTGGCCTCGCACCCCGGAAACACCCTCGCTGCTGCCCTGGGCATCGGTGCCGGAGGTCCACGTGAAGGTTGGAGAAGAGACCGTGTTCTGCCAGGCGCCGCTGACGGCGCCGGCGGCCAGCAGGTTTTGCGGGCTGCCCGGCGCGGTGGAGTCGGTTGTGTAGAAAGAGAGGAAGGCTTTATCCGTGAGAGCCGTGCGGTTGGCGTTGGCAAACCGCGCATAAACACCGTGGCCGGTTGTGCCATTCTCGACTTTCACGAGCAGCTTGTTCCAGCCGGCATTGATGGTGATTGGCCCCCAGAAACTGGCATCTGCTGAAACGGCCCGGCCATCGACGAAACTGCCCGCCAGCGAACCGTTCCACCAGACTTTGCAGCCGTCGTCCGAGCCAATGCCGAGGTAAGCGTTTGCGATGGCGGACCCTTTGCTGTTGTGGACATAGACGAAGCAATAGGTGACTGCGTTTTCATGAACCGCGTTGTAGAAAGCGGACGAATTCAGGTTGACCAGGTCGTTGGTATAGCTGCCCTGGGCCCATTGGCGGATGCCGTAGGAGTTGCCATAGCTGCTGGCTCCGACGCGAGGAGCCATGGTCGTTTCCGTCACCGGAACGCCTGCGTAAGTGCCGGCCACCTGGTCGGTATCGAGGCGGAGCTGCCGGTCCGCAGTCACGCCCTGGTCGAACCAGCCCAGGTAGGCCCAATTCCGGATGCTGGGGGTTGGGGTGGTATAGTTGACCGTCAGGGTGGGGTATGTGCCGCTGCCGAGCCATGCCTTGCGATAGCTAATGCTGGATTCAACGTCCCCTTTCATCATCACACCGTAGGGGAAGTTGTTTCCCGCGCCGATTGAGAAGGTATAAATGGCGCCTTCGGCGGGATAGACAACGGGTTGGGATGCCGTGCCGACGCTGGTGTAAGCGCCGCCTGCGGCCCACGGGCTGGCCCAGTGAACGGTTGCGGCGTCCCACGCCTGGCTGATGCGGTAGATGTTCAGAGGATTATCCGCAGTGGTGCTGTAGGTGCCGGCCTGGGTAAAAGCCACGGTGAAGGTGGAGCCGGACACGAGAGAGGCATCCGGCATGTGAGCCATGGTGGCATCGGCAGCCTTGAGGATGCTGCGGGCTGCGCCGGTGCCGGCAGTGGTGGTGTACCAGCCGGTGCGCAGGGAGGCCGCCTGGTTTCCCGGCGAGTAGATCGAACGAGACTGTGTAAGATTATACGGCCCCCACGTGGCCGGATGGCCGACGTCTCCCACGTTGACGGTCACCGACAACGTCTGCCCGAACCATTCCACGCCCTCGCGCAACATTCGCCAGTCCGTGGTATAGGCGCCGGGAGTGGCCGGAGCTGTCAGTGTGACAGTAAACGTTTTCGTTTCCCCGGGCCCGATCTCGCCACCCACATTGTGTCGAGTGGTCGTGGTGAATGGATCCGAGTCGCCCACGGCGCCGAGGCGGAACTGGCGCGCGTCGCTCCACAGCACCCCGCGATTGCGGAAAGTGAGATGAGCCGTGACGGTCGAGCCTGGCGCCATGGTGGTGGGGATGTCGTGGCTGACCAGTTCATCCGAGTAATAAGCCCAGGTGGGGCTAACGCCGAAGTAGTCGCATATGCCTTTGTAGGTCGCCCACATGGTGGTCGAGCGGAAAAAATTGTCCTGCAGGTAAAGGCCGTCGCGGTCACAGGTATCGTGAAATGCGAGCTCGATCAGGACGGCTGCGCGGTTCGGAATACGGGTCTCGGCCTGGTTGCCGTCGGCATTGATGGCGCCGCGGTTTCTCCAGGTGGTGTCCCCATAGCGCGTGCGAATGGAGTCCACGATCGAGTTGTTTATGGAAGTGGCAAGTTGCTGGCTGATCGTGGCCCACGTGGCGTGTTCGGCGCTTGCGCAATAATAAGTGCAGGTGCCGTTCGGGCAGGTGGACCCCGTGCAGTCTCCGTTCAGTCCGTTGCTGTGCAGCGAAACGTAAATGTCCGCAGCGTCGTAGTCCGAAGCCAGCGGACGGGAGCGCAGCGAGTCAGCGGATTCGCTTGCGCCGGCGCCAAGGGTGCAATCCCCGGTGCTGCTGGCATACACACTGCACGGGTAGCCATTCTGCTTGATCCAGTAGCCGGCGGACACGCGCCACCAGGGTTCCCCGCTTCCGCTGTGCGTGCCGTAGCTTTTGTTCAGGCAGCGGTAAACCTTCGTGACGCCTCCATCCTGCCGGAGATACTGATCCAGGTAAGTCATAATTTCCACGTTATGATCGTCCTCACGGCTGAGCGGCGAGCAATAGACGGGCCGTTCGAAGACATAGCTCGAGCCAGTCCAAACCTTGCCGTGTCCCGGGGAGAGACTGATCGTTTTGCCTGCCAGGGAAGAACCCGGCGCCAGCAGGGGGCCGAATTGAACGCCCGCAGACCCACGCGGCGTGATGGATGGAGCGGGAGGCAGGTACTCGTGCAACGGGCGTCCGCCGCTTTCGATGCGGATCGTGTTTTCAATGCCGAACTGGGAAAGAGTGGCCCGCACCTGCGCGTAGATCAATTCGACTCGCGCGTCATCCAGCGCGACCGTGGCGAGAGAACTGGAAAAACCGACCTTTGCTGCTGAGGCATCAAACGAAAAACTCTCGACAGTGACTCCATCGGGCACGGCGGAGGAATAGCCTGGTGGCGGGGAACTGAGCGCCTGCAGCGCCGCCAGGGGGTCCTGAATGCCGGGCCGGGTGACGGCCGAGAGACCACCGTCCGGGCTGATGTAGGCCACAAAGCCGGAGTGGTCAGGCCCTTCCTGGGCAAGCGAGTGGGCACTTGTAATGAGGAGACTGAAGATTGCGAAAAAGACGGGGATGAGACAGAAGAACAGCTTTTTCATGGCATGAATCCTAGAAGGCTTATAAGGGAGATGGGGCGTGTAATCAAGACCCATCTCTTAAAAACCTTTACAAAGAACAACCTGGCCAGCGAAAAACTACTGTCGCGGCGGCTCAAGCGCAGCGCGAGAAGGGTACCGACTTCCGCTACCGGTTGGCTGGCTTCGGAAAACCGAGCCTCGGACGAACTGGTACAGTATCCGCTAACAATCCCTGCTATTACGGGGCTGTGTAGTCACGCCCGCCGGGCGGGGTGTTCGTCAGGGTCGTATTGTAAACAGGCGGCTGTGTGAGTGGAATGTAAGGCGGCTCGATGACCGGGCCACGGACGGGCGGAGTGGCGGTGGATGCCAGCGTTGAGTCTTGTGGAGCCGGCTTCGCCGAATCCAAAACCATCTCAACGGAGGGCGCATTGCCCGCTTGTCTGACGAGACTTTGCTGTATGCTGCCCTTGAGTTGGGGGAGGGCAACGCCTACCGAATCCAGGATTTCCCGGCGCCGATTGGGCGCGGCCTGGGAAGCCGCCACAGCCACAGTCCGGTATTCATTCGGGACAGCACGGCAAACGGCGGTAACGATCTTGCCGACTCGCGAGGGAGCGGCGGCGACGGCCGCGCGGGTGATCTGGGCTGCCTGGGAGGGTTGCTCAGTGGCAGCGATGGCCGCAGCGGTTTCGGCCACAGAGGGCACAGCACGAGCCACTGCGCCAACAATGGCGGGCGCCGCGGCGGGGTTTTGCCTGACGGCAGCGCGGACCACATCAATAGTCACTGCGTCGCGGTCGCGCGCATTGGCTTCCTTAACAATCGTGGCGGCCTTTGCCGGCAGTTCCGGCGCCGGAACCGAAGAAAAAGAAAACTTGTTTGGAGCCGAAGGAGCAGCTTCAGCAAGATGCCCCAGTAGAAAACCTGCAACCAGAAGGCCCAGTCCCATTGTCGTCATCGATTTCATAATTAATCCCCTGTTTGTCACCCGGCTATAAACCTGCGGAATGAACTTTTCTGTATTAAACGCGATTATCGCGGAAAGGTCAATGCCTTTTTTTTATTTTCTCCTTGTGATTTTGCCGGGCGGGAGCCCAAGGCCTGGGAAGGGGGTGAGGCGAACTGTTCTGGGGGCAGCTCGCAGCTACTCAAATTCCAGATGCCCAAAGCACCTTGGCAGATGAAAATTCAGTTCATCCACGGGCGACCACGATGCCCAATGGGGGTTGGCGACATCCTCAGCGCATTTATAGAAATTGCAGCTCCATCGTTCTCCGGGTCGGGCACTTACGGCGCCGACATAAGGCGTAAACAGGCTGAGAGGGATGAAAAATGTCAATGTGTAGCCCAGCGGTTCGGTCGCTTGAGGGTCGAACACCGGGGGCAGGGAAGGCTGCACCCGGATTGCGCGGGCTTCCCGCTCACTCACCTTTTCGAGGGCCTTGAGACCGCCGCCCGGAGTGCGCGTCGGGTCGGTAACGTAGCTGCAGAGAAAGGCGCCTCCACAGTTGAACTCGAAGTTGAAGTAGCCCCGGTCCATGCGCGGCTGCACGAAGAATTCGACACAGCTATCCTTCCACACGTCGTCGAAGTATCGAGTGCGAGTGCACCGAACCCGTTCGCCTTCCACCTTGAAAATCCCATGCAGCCCCCCGGTTGATACCATCATTTTCACCGAAACCTCAGGGCGATGCAGTGGACTGCTCTCCGGCCTGAAATGGCTGATTTGAGCCACCTGCGCCCTGTCGAAAGGAGAGTCGGACCAACCAACTTCCGGCAGAAAGGCTCCATGATAACGATGAGCTGTGTAAATCATGCTGGGGTTTTGCTATCCGCTTTTTTTAAGTGGTGCCAGAGGAGGGAATTGAACCCCCGACCAAAGGCTTATGAGTCCTCTGCTCTACCCCTGAGCTACTCTGGCAAAGACTTGAAACAGATACGCAGCAAGCCCGAGCGCCACGATTGCATGTGCAAACGAGCATTCGCGGCTGCGTCGCATCCTCCGGCATACTATGCAATGTTGTGGCAGAACGGCAAGTTCCAAAAAGAGCCAAATAGAGCCTGCGAAAGGCGTGTCGTGTGAGGCTCCTATGCGCGCACTTTGCTGCCAGCGACACTTTAATGGCGAAAAAAGCGTTGATCGCAAGCAGCGTCGTAGCGGACAATGACACATATGTTTTGGCATAACCTGTGGATTGGACCGAGTCTATGAATCTGACTCGTAAATCGGGGTCGGGCGGCAGCAGGCGCGACGCTGTTCCACTGCGGTGGACAGGTAGAAGCTTCCTGATAGCGGGTGTTATTGTTTCTTGCATGGTCCAGTCAGAGCTTTTCACGGCGGCGAGCCCGGGGGCAACACCACTCAATGACTATTCATTCCGAACGAACCTTCTTGTGTATCAGACTGCCCGGGGCGAGGTGATGCCGGTGCGCAGCCGGGGTGACTGGCGGAAGCGCCGGGCCCAAATCCTGGACGGAATGCAGGCGGTCATGGGGCCGTTGCCAGGGAAGGAGAAGCGATCTCCCCTGGTTCCGCGTGTTGAGGAAGAAAAGGATTGCGGCGCTTACATCCAACGTTATCTCACTTATGTTGCTGAGCCGGGTGCGCGGGTGCCTGCCTACCTTTTGGTGCCCAAAAACGTTATCGAGTCGCGGCGGCGGGCACCTGCAGTGCTTGTTTTGCATCCAACCGATCTTGCGCATGGGCACCGCTCCAGCGTTGAACAAGTGAACCAGAAGTACCGGGCCTATGCCCGCGAACTTGTCGAGCGCGGTTTTGTTGTTTTGGCGCCTTCGTACCCGCTCATGGCCAACTACCAACCGGACCTCAAGGCGCTTGGGTACCAGAGCGGCACGATGCTGGCGATCCACAACAACCGGCGCGGGTTGGACCTGCTGGACTCGCTTCCTTTTGTAAAGCGTGGCAAGTACGGGGTGCTGGGGCATTCGCTGGGGGGACACAATGCCATTTACACGGCGGTATTCGACGATCGTATCCAAGTGGTCGTATCGAGCTGCGGATTTGATTCTTTCCTCGAGTATTATGGCGGGAACCCTGAGAACTGGCAACGCGGGCGCGGGTGGTGTCAGGACCGCTACATGCCGAAGCTTGCGGATTACCGGGGGAGGTTGGAGGACATTCCCTTTGACTTTTATGAATTGCTGGGCGCGCTGGCTCCCCGCTACGTATTCATTAACGCGCCCCTGGCAGACAAAAATTTCCAGTGCAAGAGCGTGCAGGAGATCGTCGGTGCCGCGAAGTCGATTTACCGGCTGCATGGGGCCGAGGCGCGCCTGGAGGTTGAGCACCCTGCATGCGAGCATGATTTTCCTTACGAGCAGCGCGAACGCGCCTATCGTTTGCTTGAAAGCGTTCTGCGTTAAAGCCGGAAAAAACGGCAGGGTGGCAGGTGGGTGATTTTGCCTTGGCTTCTCTCTGAGTTCGATCGGTGGAGCCAGACACCAAACCATCCATTGCCGCGAAAAGGTTGTTGAGCCTTCGCCCTGTTTTCCTTATAAGAGGCCTATATGACTGATTTCAATCGTCGTGACTTCCTGAAAAGAACAGCCCTTGGCGCCGCCGCAATCAGCTTCAGCATGCCTGCATGGAGCCGCGCACAGGGGGCAAATAGTGACATTCGTGTGGCGCAGATTGGTTTCAACAGCCAGGGCGCCGGGCATATTCAAACACTTCGGAAAATAAAAGGAGTGCGCCTCGTGGCTTTGTGCGATCCGGACCGGAAACTGCTCGAGGCAAAGAAGCAGGAGCTTGGCGGGGGAGTGGCCGCTTACCCTGCTATCCGCCAACTTCTGGCCAGCACGGAGGTGGATGAGGTCTCCATTGCGACTCCGAATCACTGGCACGCGCTGGCTACCATCTGGGCCTGCCAGGCGGGCAAGGATGTCTATGTTGAGAAGCCCGTTTCCCACAACCTTTTTGAAGGGCGCAAAATGGTGGAGGCGGCGCGGAAGTACAAGCGGATTGTCCAAAGCGGCACACAATGCCGGTCCTCCGTCGGGTTGCAGCAAGGGGTTGCGTACGTGCGGTCGGGCAAGCTTGGGAAAATTCTTCTCGCACGCGGGTTCTGTTATAAGGGCCGCAAGAGCATTGGCCTGGTGGATGGCCCACAACAGGTGCCGGATTACATAGACTATAACTTGTGGTGTGGCCCGGCATCTGATGCTCCGCCGCGTCGCAATGGGAGCAAGGGCCCCGTGCATTATGACTGGCATTGGTTCTGGGAGTACGGGAATGGTGATTACGGCAATCAGGGGCCGCACCAGGTTGACATTTGCCGGTGGTTCCTCGGTGAGGATGCCATTGCGCCCTACACCATGGCCATCGGCGGTCGGGTGGGTTACAAGGACTCGGCGGAGACTCCGAACACCATGATCGCTTATCACGGCTACAAAATCCCGATGCTGTTTGAAGTGCGCGGACTGCCGCGCGACAAAGCTGCGCAGGATGGCGGATGGGAGATGGACAGCTACAAAAAGGTTTCCATCGGAAACGTCATCGAGTGCGAAGGCGGCACCGTTGTCGTGCCGAACTACACGACAGCCGTGGTCTATGATAGGGACGGCAAGGAGATGATGAAGTTCGACGGCAAGAGCAGGGCCAAGGCCAGCGCGAATGTCGAGACACCGACGGGCCTTGTCGGATCCTCCGGAGGGCATCACGAAAATTGGATACATGCGATTCGAACGCGAAAGACCAAGGATCTCGCGTCAGAGGTGGTGGAGGGCCACCTTTCGGCAGGCCTGGTGCACACAGGGAACATCTCTTATCGGCTGGGATCAAAGAAGAGCCCGTCCGAGATCAAGGAACAGATCAAGAGCAACAAAGCGCTTGCGGAAGCGTTCGAGCGGATGGCGGGTCATTTGGATGCCAACGGAGTGGATGTTGCAAGCGAACAACTGCGCCTGGGCATGCCCCTGGAGGTCAATCCGAAGAAAGAGACATTCGTGCGAAACGCCGAGGCGGATGCGATGCTGTCGCGCAATTACCGTGCCCCGTTTGTCGTGCCCAACAGGGTTTAGACTGCGCCGACCTCCGGCCGGGGAAGCGCGGGAGGCCTTCAAACGAAGTGACTTGGAAACCCAGGTGCGCGGAGTTGGTTTCACGAACTGGAACGGCTCCTGCTCCTGGGTTTCCCATGTCGAGCGAAAGCCTGATGGTTCCAATCATCGCCTGGGGAGTGGTGTTGTCTGTCGGCACTGTGTGCTACCTGCTGAAACTTGAAATTCGACAATTCCTCAGCAATCGCCGTCTGAACGCGCAACGCCAACGCCTGGGCCTTCCGCCAGTGTAGGCAAATCGCTTCCTGAGCGGATGAATGACTTCCGGACAGTCCTGTCCAGAAGTGTCCCTCTTTTGGGCGGCTACCCCGCGTGCCTGTCTTGATCCAAGGCTGCGAGCACTCTGCAAAGCATTTCCAACCGGGGCACATTCGCCCCGGCGGCTTTTGCGCGTTGTAACGGTTCCAGAAACATGCTTTCCAGCTCAAGGGGCCGATGGAGTTCGAAATCCAGCAGGGTGGAGGCTTTGTAAGGACCCATGTTGCGAGT
>ERZ1645192.4861-NODE-4861-length-10560-cov-8.381723_pt1 | contig 10560 bp, 6 predicted proteins | sample MGYA00575354_ERZ1645192 | MGnify/ENA primary metagenome ERZ1645192 (study PRJEB40844, sample SAMN11349763) | freshwater sediment metagenome | isolation source: river sediment | host: Sediment | place: India: Faizupur Khadar , New Delhi | collected 2017-02-21 ...
CCACGACATGGGCGATGTCGATGCGCTTGTCGCCCTTGCGGAAATGCCCGCTGCCACGGTCGCCAGCGAAGGCGGGCAGGCAGGCCAACGCCAGCAATACGACGCAGAAGACACCCCGATTCCCACGCATGGCCTTCGCTCCGCTGGTCGATATGCGGGGCAACGGCAATGGAATGCGAAGCCGGTCGCCGCTCGCGGCATCCACTCGGGATCTGGCGGGTTCAGAGCGCCTTGCCGATCACGCTGCGGTCGCTGAGCTCGAAGGGGGAGCGTCCCGCAAGGATGTCGCGCGCATTGAGGTCCGAGACGCGGACGCGGGTGGCATCCTCCGGAGGCAGCCATGGCGCCGGTCGATTCGGGCCGCGGAACTCATGTCGCCATTGCCCTGCCAGCGAACCGCCCTCGGTCATCGCGCCCAACCGGTACTCCACTGGCACGCGGACGGTGAGGTCGCCCGGGGCCAGCGTCGCCGCATCCTCCGCGAGGACCGTGAACTTCCAGCGCCTCGCCGCCGTGGAGGCATTGCGCTCCAGCATGATCCTGCCGCGATCGAGGATCTCCGGCCGGCCCTTCACGTTCAGCAGGCTCGACTGCGATGCGAAGGCTTCCGCAACCGACCCGTCCGGATGCAACCGCAGCGACAGCAGCACGATGCCCTCCACGCCCGCCTGCATCATTTCGGGCGGATAGACGGGCGGGCGCATCGTCTTCGACAGGATCCGGACACCGGGTCTCGGGGCCTCTCCGGCCACCCGCATGTCGGGGTGCGCCATCCGCGATGCTTCCGCGGCTGCATGCTGTTCCGGGGTGTTCGGCCAGAAGACCACGTTGTCGACCTTCACCCGGTAGCCTTCGGCCATTTCCTCCGCGGCAAGCGTGATCCGCATCGGCGACGTCGCGATGGCCGGCTTGCCGTCCACCAGGATGGGCTTGAAGCGCCAGGCCGGGACGGCGCGCTGCAACATGCCGGCCACAGCCGGATCGAGCTTGCCCTCGACCCGATACTCCGATACGCGGCCTTCGGGATCGATCGTCAGCTGCCCATCCACCCGCAGGGTCAGCACCGCCTCGCCGGCCGCCGTTGGGTCCGCCCCGTCACCGGCGAGCGCGGGCGCGCCCGCCATGAACAACAGGACCACGGCGGCCCACGCCCTTGCATGTCGCATCGGCAACCTCAGCTCGCTGGAGGGTTCAGCAGGGTGGCGCCCTGTTGCAGCGGAAAAACCCCGTCGTCCGGTAGCGCATCGGGGCTGCCAGCCATACGGAGTTTCTCGGACGCCCAGGGCATTCCGAAATTGCGCGGCCCTGGAATGTAGGTATCCCAACCATTTCCGCGTTGCCGCTCATCTTCAAGTCGATAGTCGACCGGGACGCGCACCAGCCAGGTCGCGTCGTTGGCCTCGGGGCCGGTCGTCGGGATGGTGAATGTCCAGCCACGAGCGGCGCGCACCGCCGCATCGGTGAACTGCTTGCGCAGCGAAGCCATCTGGCCCTCGGTGCCGGCCACGCGCAGGTTGACCTGCTCGGCATCGACATTGGTCACCTTGCCGTCGCGCCCGACCTGGACCACGAGGTACACCACACCCTTGCCGCCCATCATGAGCGCGCCCTTGGGGAAGCGCGGTGGCGACAGGCGGATGCTGCGGAGGCGATCGGTCGTCGCGAGATCGTCCTCGCTGCCGAAGTAAGTGCTGGCGATGGTGACGCTGAACTTGCCGTCGTCCGCGCGCTTGGCGACCAGGCGCAGGCTCATCGGTACCTTGGCGCGGACCGGCTTGCCATCGACCAGCACCGGCTTGAAGCGCCAGCCGCGGATGCTGTCGTCCACGAAGGCCTTCAGCGCCGGCGTGAGCGGCGCCTTCGGATCGAGTTCATGGCTCTCCACCTCGCCATCCGGGCCTACCACCAGGCTGCCCGACACCCGCAGGCTGGACTCCGCCTGCTGGCGCGCTTCGCGCGCATTGCCGGCCAAGGCCGACCCGGCCAACAACACCAGCGCCAGCGCCGACACCAGCAGTCCCGCCATCTTCCGTGAGGCCATCGTTCCATCCCCGAACCAGTGCGGCCCGAGGATGCGTGGCGCGCCCGCAGGCGTCAATGGTCGATACTGCACGTCCTTCACGGAGGCTGGGCATGCACGGCGGCGGACTCGAACTCGCGTTGGTGTTCCTGCTCGCGGCGGTACTCGCGGTGCCGGTGTTCAAGCGCTTCGGGCTGGGCGCGGTGCTGGGCTACCTCGCCGCGGGCGCGCTGCTCGGGCCGCATGCGCTGGCGGTGGTGCGCGACGCCGACCGCGTGCTGGCGGCCAGCGAGATCGGCGTGGTGATGCTGCTGTTCGTGATCGGGCTGGAGTTGTCGCTGCCGCGCCTGAAGGTGATGCGGCGGCCGATCTTCGGGGTCGGCGGCCTGCAGGTGCTGCTGTCGGGGATCGCGCTGGCGCTGCTGTCGATGGGCGCGGGCCTCGCGTGGAAGGCCGCGCTGGTGGTCGGCCTGGGGCTGGCGCTGTCGTCCACCGCGGTCGGCCTGCAACTGCTGTCCGAGCGCAAGGAGCTGACCGCCGAACACGGCCGCCTCGCGTTCGCCATCCTGCTGTTCCAGGACCTCGCGGCGATCCCGCTGCTGGCCGCGATCCCGCTGCTCGGCGCGCATGCCGCCGCGGGCGAGGGCAACGGCTGGCTGGCGGTGGCGAAGGCGGTGGCCGCGATCGCCGCGCTGGTGCTCGGCGGTCGCTACCTGCTGCGCCACGTGTTCCGGGTGATCGCGCGCACCGGCATGCCCGAGGTGTTCACCGCCGCCGCCTTGCTGGTGGTGCTCGGCAGCGCCTGGCTGATGCAGCTGGCCGGTCTGAGCGCGGGCCTCGGCGCGTTCCTGGCCGGCGTGCTGCTGGCGGAATCGGAATTCCGCCACGAGCTGGAATCGCAGATCCAGCCGTTCGAAGGCCTGCTGCTGGGGCTGTTCTTCATGGCCGTCGGCATGAGCATCGACCTGCAGCGCGTGGCCGCCGAACCGCTGGCGATCCTCGCCGGCACCGGCCTGCTGCTGGCGGTGAAGTTCGCCCTCCTGCTGGGGCTGGGCCTGCGCCCGGGGCGGCTGGACCTGCGCGGCAGCCTGCTGCTGGCCGGCACCCTGGCGCTGGGCGGCGAATTCGCTTTCGTGGTATTCGGCGAGGCGGCCAAGGCGGGCCTGCTGGAGGCGCCGCAGCGCGACCGCCTGGTGGCGATCGTCGGCCTGTCGATGGCCGCGACGCCCTTGCTGCTGTTGCTGATCTCGCGGCTGGCGCCGAAGCCGGGCGGCAAGCCGTCGCGCGACTACGACCGCATTCCCGACGAGCACCCGCACGTGATGGTGGCCGGCTTCGGGCGCTTCGGGCAGATCGTGGCGCGCCTGCTGTGGGCGCAGAAGATCCCGTTCATCGCGATCGATCCCGATGTCGAGCAGGTCGACTTCGTGCGCCGCTTCGGCAACCAGATCTATTACGGCGACCCGACCCGGCTGGACCTGCTGCGCTCCGCCGGCGCCGCCGGGGTGAAGCTGTTCGTGGTGGCGCTGGACGACGTCGAGGCCAGCCTGCGGCTGGTCGGCCTGCTGCGCAGCCACTACCCGGATGCGGTGGTGTTCGCGCGCGCCCGCGACCGCCGCCACGCCTGGCAGCTGACCGACCTTGGCGCACGCGCCTGGCGCGAGTTGTTCGGCAGCAGCCTGGAGATGGGCCGCGACGTGCTGGTCGCGCTGGGCATGGATCCCGCGCAGGCCGAGGCGCGCGCGCGCCGGTTCCGCGCCTTCGACGACCGCCTGATGGAAGCGCAGCGCCTGTTGCAGGACGACGAGGACGCGCTCCTGCAAAGCGCGCAGGACGCGCGCCGGGAGCTGGCCGAGCTGTTCGAGGCGGATGCCGGCGAGGGCGCGCTGGGGCGGATCGTTGGAGAAAAGGGGCCCTAGGGACTTCCTGCGCTAATCGCGCAGTGCTTGCCTGGTGTGCTTCCTGCGCTAATCGCGCAGTCCGTGCCCGATGTGCTTCCTGCGCTAATCGCGCAGTGCTTGCCTGGTGTGCTTCCTGCGCTAATCGCGCAGTCCGTGCCCGATGTGCTTCCTGCGCTAATCGCGCAGGAAGCGCGCCATCGACACCTGCGGCGGGGTCGTGCCCGAGGGCACCAGTTCGGCGGCGAGGTCGACGTAGCCGCGCATGACCGCGATGTCGCGCGGGGTGCGGTTGAGGGTGTCGCGCGCATTCGCGTCGGCGCCGGCGCGCAACAGGGCCTGCGCGGTGCGCATCAGGCCGTGCAACGCGGCCAGGTGCAGCGGCCCGAAGCCGCGGCCGTCGCGCGCATCGAGGCGCACGCCCTCGTCGAGCAGGCGTTCGAGTCCGGCGAGCAGCACCTCCTCCGTGCTCGGCGTGCCGGGTTCCGCACGCGCGCCGAGCAGCAGCAGCAGCGGGGTCAGGCCGTTGCCGGCGACCGCTTGCGGATCCGCGCCGGCCAGCAGCAGGGTGTCGAGGAGGGCGACCAGGCGGGGGCGCTCGCGCGCGGTGAAGCCGTACAGCGCCGCGCAGTGCAACGGGGTCAGGCCCTGCGCATCGTGCGCGTGCAGGTCCGCCCCGGCGGCGAGCAGGCGTGCGGCGAGTTCCGGCAGGCCGAGCGCCGCCGCCAGCATCAGCACGGTGACGTCGCCCGGCAGGCGCTGTTCCAGTCCCGCGCCGGCGTCCAGCAAGCGCTCCACGATCTCCAGCTGGCGCATGCTGACCGCCGCCGACAGCGGGGTGGCGCCGGTGTTCGCGGCGAGCGCGGGATCCGCGCCGCGCGCCAGCAGCAGCTCGACCAGGGCACGATGGCCGCCGCCGGCCGCGCGCAGCAGGGCGCTGCAGCCCTGGCTGTCCACCGCGTTCACCGGCAGCCCCAGGTCCAGCAGGCGACGCACCGCCTCGGCATCGCCGACGATCGCGGCCGCCGGCACATCGGTGGCCTGCAGGGGGCGCCCGGGCAGGCGCCAACCGCGCCAGTCCAGCCACGCGGCGAGGTCGCGACGCCCGGCCGCCAGCGCAAGGCCGAGGGGCGTCTGCCCGTCCGCCGCACGACGGTCGCATGCCGCGCCCGCGGCCACGAGGCGCTGCAACGCCTCCTCGCGCCCCAGCGCGGCCGCGTGGTGGAGCGCGGTCATGCCACGCCCATCGCAGGCATCCATGTCGACGCCGAGTCCGAGCAAGCGTTCGAGCAGCCGCGGCCAGCCCAGGCGTACCGCGAGCACCAGCGGCGGTTCGCCGGCAGCGGATGCGCCGAATGGATCCGCCCCGCGCTCCACCAGCTCGAGCGCGAAGGGCTCCGCGCTCGCAGCCTGCGCGGGCGAGCATGCCGCCAGGAAGGTCGCCAGTCCGCCGCGACCGGCCGGTGAGCCGCCATGCGCGAACAGTCGCCCCAGGAACGGGAGACCGGCGTTGCCGAGCGCCATCGCGGCCACGACCGGACTGGGATGCCCGGGCACCCGCGCTTCGGGGTGCGCGCCGTGCCGCAACAACCACTCGATGCGCGCCGGGTCCGCGGCGACCTCTGCATCCACCAGCAGGCTGTCCAGGCCGGCCCGGGCGACCAGGGGCGCGAGCGAACGGGCATCGCCGGTGCCCGCAAGCAGGCACTCGCGCAGCAACAGCAGCGGCGGGCGATCGGCCACGACCGCATCGTCATCGCCCACCGCAACCGGCAACGGTCGGGTCGGATCCAGCAGCGACACCAGTGCCCAGCGCCCCGCGCCTGCCGCCAGGTCGATGGCGCTGCGGCCATCCGCGTCCTGGACGTGTGGATCGACGCCGAGCTCGCGCAGGCGTCGAACCAGCCCGACCGAAGGGACATCGGCGGCGCACGCAAGGTGCAAGGCATTCGCGCCGGCGCCATCCGCAGCCTGCGGATCCGCCCCGGCGGCCAACAGCACGTCGAGCGCCGGCAAGGAGGCGCCATGAGCGGCATCCAGCAGCGGCGTGCGCCCCGCCGCATCGCGCGCATGGACGTCCGCGCCGGCATCGAGCAGGGCCGCGCCGATGCCGGCATGGCCGGCGGCGGCGGCTTCGTGCAGCGCGCTGCGGCCACGCGCATCGCGTGCATCCACCCGCGCCTTGTGCCGGAGCAGGAGCTGGACGCCCGCGGCATCGTCGTCCTCGGTACCGGCGGCAGCGAGCAACGCGGGCTGCCCGCCGACCGGCTCGGTCTTCGCACCGCGCTCGAGCAGGAAGCGGGCCAGCCGCCAGTTGCCGGAGGCGCAGGCGACGCCGAGCGGCGACAGGCCATCCGCGTTCAATGCCTCCATGTCGGCGCCGGCATCGCGCAACAGCGCGGCGACGCCCGGGTCGGAGCTGCGCGCGGCGTGGTGCAGCGGGGTATTGCCCTCGGCATCGGTCGCGCGCGGATCGGCGCCGTTGGCGAGCAGGGTCATCACCGCCTCGGGGCGGCCGTGCCAGCTGTCGCGGGTGGCGGCCAACAACGGCGTGGCCTGCGCATGCGCGGCATTGAGGTCGACGCCGCGCGCGATCAGCGCGCGCAGCAGGCGCAGGTCCGGCAGGATCGCGGCGAGCACCGGCAGGCTGCGACGGTCCTTCTCGCCCGCGGGGGGCTCGGCAGACGGGTCGGCGCCCGCCTCCAGCGCCTGCAACGCACGTTCGACGCGACCACTGCGCGCGGCGGCATACAGCTCGGCGGTCAGGGCGGGGACATCGACCGACGGGGCGGCATCGGCGAGCGGGGCCGGCATCGGGATCTCGACGGCCGGCGCGACCTCATGCCGTGCCTCCTCGCGCGCCGGCCCGGGCATCTCGCGCACCGGCAGGCCATGCAGCAGCAGGCGCGCAGGCGCGGTCTGCAACAGCGCATGCCCCAGCGGCACCAGCAGTGCATAGGCCGCAGCCGCGATGGCGCGCGCCTGGCCCTGCAACAGGCCGGGCCAGGCAAGCGCGATGCCGCCGCCCAAGAGCAGCAGCACCGGCACCGCCACCTGCAAGCCGCTCCACGCCGCACGCTCGTGCGCCGCCTGCCCCTGCCAGCGCACGCCCAGCGGTCCGCCTTCGCGCTCCAGTGCATGCCAGAACGGCCATTGTCGCCACGCCACCAGCAAGGCCGCCGCGGCCACCCCGCTCAGCGCCAGTACCGCGCCCAAGCCGGGTCCGGCCAGCAATGCACGCAGCGGCAGGAAGGCCAGCGCGGTCGCCACGATGAAGGCCAGTGCCCACGCGAGCGCAAGCACGCCGAGGTCGCGCCAGCGGCGCCCCGGGCTGGCGCTGCCGTGCAACAGGGCGATGCCGAGCGCGGCCGGCGCCTGCGCCAGCCAGGCCAGCGGGCCGGCGCTGCCCACGTCGAACCAGGTGCCCGCGGCCAGCGCCATGCCCGCCAGCAGCCATGCCAGGCCTTGACCGCGACGGGGCTCAGGCATCGGTGCCCCAGTCGTCGAGCATCGGGTCCGCCATGGTCGGCGGGAACTGCACGTGGAAGCCGCGCTCGGCGAGGTTGCCGCGCACCACGCCGGGATCGGCGCGGGCCAGCGTGCGCCCCGGCACCAGGTCGACCTCGAGCACGAACTGCAGGCGGCCGAGCTGCGCTTGCAGCGGGGGCGGCAGGCGCGCGAAATCGTCGCGCGCGGCGAGGTAGACGTAGGTGTCGGCCTTTTTCAGGCTCTTGTAGACGTGTGCCAGCATCGCGCCGTCCGCGAGGAATGCCCGGATTGTGCGGGAAAGCGGCAGGTAGCGGAACCGCCGCGCCCATCCGATGGCACGGGCGCGCCCGCGCCGCCCTGCTAGGCTGCCGCGGTTCTTCGCCACCGGATCCGCCATGCGCCTCGCCCCGCTCGCCTTCGCCCTGCTGCTGACCACGACCGCGGCCCGCGCCGCCGAACCGATCACCCTGGCGCAGGCGATGGCCGATCCGGACTGGATCGGGCCGCCGGTCGAGGCGATGTGGTGGCGCTGGGACGGCAAGGCTGCCCAGTACACGCTGAAGCGCGCCGGCGGCAGCATCCGCGACACCTGGCAGGTGGATGCCGGCGGCGGCACCCCGGTGCTGCTGGATGGCAGCGCCCGCGCCGACCTCGACGACGCCGGCGCGGTGATCGACGGCAGTGGCGTGCGCAGCGCCTTCGTCCGCAATGGCGACGTGTTCGTGCGCGACCTGCGCACCGGCGCCCTGCTCCCGCTGACCCGCGGCGGCGAGCGCGCCGGCCGCCTGCAATGGGGCAGCGATGGCGCCCTGGCCTGGCGCGCGGGCGCGGCGTGGTATCGCTGGGATGGGCGGCTGGTGGTGCAGGCCGCGCTGCCGACGGCCGAGGACGCACCGGGCACGCCGCCACCCGCCGACGACCTGCGCGACCGCCAGCTGCGCCTGATCGCCACCCTCAAGGACGACCGCGCCCGCCGCGATGCGGCGCGCCAGCAGGCCGAGGCCTGGCGCCAGGCCGACGCGACCCGCGCGCCGGCGCCGATCTACCTCGGCGGCAAGGTCGAGATCGTCGACAGCGCGCTGTCCCCCGACGGCCGCTGGCTGCTGGTCGCGACCACCGCCAAGGGCGCCGACACCGGCCGCGGCGGCAAGATGCCGATGTACGTCACCGAATCCGGCTACGAGGAATTCGAGGACGTGCGCACCCGCGTCGGCCGCGCGGATCCGCAGCCGCAGGCGCTGTGGCTGGCCGACGTCGCCACCGGCAAGGTCCGCGAGCTCAAGTTCGATCCGTTGCCGGGCATCGCCAGCGATCCGCTGGCCGCGCTGCGCAAGGCCGCCGGCAAGGAGCCGCTGAAGGGCAACCGCCCGGTGCAGGTGGCAACCAGCGGCGACAACGGCGACGCACCGACCCTGCTGTGGACCGCGGATGGGCGCAGCGCCGCGGTGATGGTGCGCGCGATCGACAACAAGGACCGCTGGATCGCCACCGTCGACACCGCGGCCGGCGTGCTGCAACCCCGCCATCGCCTCACCGACCCGGCGTGGATCAACTGGGGCTTCAACGAATTCGGCTGGCTGCGCGACGGCCGGACGCTCTGGTACCTCTCGGAGGAAAGCGGCTGGTCGCACCTGTACACGCTGGATGCAAGCAAGCTCGATGGCGACCGCCGCACCCAGCTCACCGACGGCCGCTGGGAAACCTCGCAGGTGGTGCCGGCGCGCGACGGCAGCCGCTTCTACTTCGCCTGCAACCGCGCGCGCCCGATCGACTACGAGGTCTGCAGCGTGCCCGCGGGCGGCGGCGAGGTGCGCGAGCTCACCGCGCTGGACGGCGTGGAGAACTTCGCGCTGTCGCCGGACGGCAGCCGCCTGCTGGTGCGCCACTCCGCGGCCTACCTGCCGCCGCAGCTGTCGGTGGTGGAGGCAGCGGGCGGGCCGGCGCGCGCGCTCACCGACACCCGCAGCGCCGACTTCAAGGCGCGCGACTGGATCCAGCCGCAGTCGGTGCAGGTGCCGAGCCGGCACGGCGCCGGGACCATCTGGGGCAAGTTCTACGGCCCGGCGAATCCCGAGCCGGGCAGGAAGTACCCGTTGGTGATGTTCGTGCACGGCGCCGGCTACCTGCAGAACGCCGAACTGCGCTGGCCCGAGTACTTCCGCGAGCAGATGTTCCACAACCTGCTGGTCGCCCAGGGCTACGTGGTGCTCGACCTCGACTACCGCGCCAGCGAAGGCTATGGCCGCGACTGGCGCACCGCGATCTATCGCTGGATGGGCAAGCCGGAGCTCGAGGATTACCTCGACGGCATCGACTGGGCGGTGGCCGACCGGCAGGTGGACCGCGACCGCGTCGGCATCTACGGCGGCAGCTACGGCGGCTTCATGACCTTCGTCGCGTTGTTCAAGGCGCCCGGCACGTTCAAGGCCGGCGCGGCGCTGCGCCCGGTCAGCGACTGGTCGCAGTACAACCACGAATACACCAGCAACATCCTCAACACGCCGGAGCTCGACCCGGAGGCCTACGCGCGCTCCTCGCCGATCGAGTTCCCGCAGGGCCTGCAGGACCACCTGCTGATCGCCCACGGGATGATCGACGACAACGTGTTCTTCAAGGATTCGGTGATGCTGGCGCAGAAGCTGATCGAGCTGCGCAAGGACAAGTGGGAACTGGCGCCATACCCGCTGGAGCGGCACGGCTTCACCCATCCGGACGCGTGGTACGACGAATACCGCCGCATCCACGAACTCTTCGGGAAGACGTTGAAGCCCTGAACGTTCGCGACGTCCGCATGCAGCAACGCCGCGTCGCCGCGACGCGGCGTCTTGCCTGTGCGGATCGAAATCAGCGTTCGAGGATCGCCACCACGCCCATGCCGCCGGCGGTGCAGATACTGACCAGGCAGCGGCCCTTGCCGCGCTGCTGCAGTTCCTTGGCGGCGGTGGCGACGATGCGCGCACCGGTCGCGGCGAACGGATGCCCGGCCGCCAGCGACGACCCGTTCGGATTGATCTTCGCCGGGTCGATGCGGCCCAGCGGCGCGTCCAGGCCGAGGCGGTTCTTGCAGTAGGCCTCGTCCTCCCACGCGCGCAGCGTGCACAGCACCTGCGCGGCGAAGGCTTCGTGGATTTCGTAGAAGTCGAAGTCCTGCAG
>ERZ1645192.4862-NODE-4862-length-10555-cov-7.612857_pt1 | contig 10555 bp, 13 predicted proteins | sample MGYA00575354_ERZ1645192 | MGnify/ENA primary metagenome ERZ1645192 (study PRJEB40844, sample SAMN11349763) | freshwater sediment metagenome | isolation source: river sediment | host: Sediment | place: India: Faizupur Khadar , New Delhi | collected 2017-02-21 ...
CCATCCGGTCTGCACACATGGATCACCTACCAGACACATCAACCCCACCAGACAGCATAAGGTAGAGCCGGAAAACCCCCCGGCATCCTGTATACCATCTTATCGGGCATAATCATCATTCACATCCCCCCTGACAGCATCCCATCAGGGCACCCACCGGCCCCGCCCGATATTATCTATCCATGATGTATCGCTTTTTTCTCTGGTCCACAGGACAGTGAACCTTGGCATCCTAAAAGATACATTCTTACCTTCTCTCGTACTAGTATCATCTGGAAATATCCACGACGGTGGGGATTATGGGGTTTTGGAATAGAAAGAAATCTGACGCTGATGCAGTAACTGCGTGTACCGAAAAGAAGCAGGGAGCAGAAAAGCCTGAAAACCAGATTTCCAAACCTGACCCGGTCTGCCCTCCGGTGAAAAAAGTAAAAATCCCACTCAATAAAACGACAAATGACGTTAAATTCGTCCAAAACTCTATTGTTTTTCCCTGTCCCATCTGCAGTGAATTAAATACGGTTGACCTCTATGAACTGGACCCCATCCTTGGAGGGGAGTCGATGTGTATGCATTGCCAGGTCGTGCTCCATGTGCCAGGCGGGTATCAGACCCATTCAGAGGTTCCAAAGTTAAAGGTATATGCAGGGCTCCCGGTCGCCATCCGAAAGTTCCCGCTCTTTTACTGGAACCACCCGGTCATCCATGAACTTGATGAACAGGGCATTACCCGGATCATCATCCAGTATGGACTCTGGGGATTCTGCCAGCGGTGCCATCACCAGTTCAGCCCGGCTGTTCTGATGAACCTCCCTCATACTTCAGGAGAGGTGGTAGATTACCGGTCACTCAGTTCAGAAGAGATGATGGAGATGAAATCGCTCAGGGCCGGTAGTTGTCCCTACTGTTCACACCGTATCCTGTTGATCATCATCTCTGAGGTTCCTCATTATGTCATATCAGCTAGTGAGAACCTCTCTCACCGATGGGAAGATGATTAATCGGCTACTCAGGATGCAGCCAGTCATGAATTAATCCATGAGCAATACTGTCATGACCGGGTAATACCGGCAGAACTGATCGTGTAAACCATCCTGCATCCTCAATCTCATGCCCGTCAGATGCAATCTCTCCTCCGGCATACCGGGCCGTAAACCCGATCATCAGGGAGTCAGGAAATGGCCAGGGCTGAGATCCAAAATACCTGATATCAGTCACCTCAATCCCGACCTCTTCTCTGACCTCCCGGTGTATTGTTGCTTCAAGAGATTCTCCCGGCTCTACAAATCCTGCCTGGACACTATACATACCTGGAGGGAAATGAGGAGAACGGGAGAGAAGTATCCGGTCCCCATCAGTAATCCTCACAATGACAGCAGGTGAGAGGCGGGGAAAAACAATCTTTCCACACGAGGAACAGACTTTTGCTATCTCATCATGTTTCATGGATGTCCTGCTCCCGCAAAATCCACAAAACCGGGTGAGAAGATCAAAGCGGATCAGCTGAGCCCCGCGACATACAATGCCTGGCAGATTACCGGATGCATTCCCTGCAATCTCCCGGAGGGTGTGAGACGTATATCCGATGGGAACTCCATCTGCTCGAATCCCGATTACTTCCCAGGATTGGCCGTCATAATTCCCGAGAGGTATCCTGCTGTGAACTTTTCCCTTAAATTCATCAGGGATTATAGGAAAGATGAAACCCCCTGGTCCCTGAAGAACCAGACCATCAGTCCTGACAAGAATATATACGGGCGATGATGAAAAATCCCCGTGGAGGTCCATTGCGGGGATTACATATGATGGGTGAAACATGAAACCAGTATCTGATTACACCTGATTTCATATCAGTATCCCCATTCATCAGGATTCGTCCGGACTTTTCTGAGAAGATAGCGCTAGGGCAACGAACCGCTCTATCATCCAGTCATTCCTGACTTCGGGATGGAAGAGCACCCCATACCACGGATTTTGGCAATGCTTCACCACCTGAACTGTCGCATCAGAAACGGCAAGAGGAATCCATTGTGAAGAAAGGGTGGTAGTATACTGGTGGAGGGCATATCCTGAAAACTCATCTTTTCCGTTCAGCAGGATATCTTTGCTCCCCATTTCTGTTGGCCGGATGGGAATCATCCCAATCTCTGTGAGAGGTACCATCTCTCCCCCGGTTTCAGAGAGGAGCATCTGCATCCCGGCGCAGATACCGAATATGGGACCCTTCCACCCGTTCAGGAGCGGCATCAGGGAGTGTGACCGGTACCAGGTGTCAGCGAGTGCAGTCCCGCATATGATGATACCGGTGCAGGAAGGATCTGCCGGTCCCGATTCAATCCTGACAATATGAGTCTTCTGACCATACAGGTGCACTATACGGGATATCGGAGAGACAAATTCATCAATAAGAACCGGGATATCCGGGTTTGTAAGATCAATGATGAGTATCATAATCAGACCAGTTCTGCCTGGGTAATTACGTACCCGCCAGCCCCATGTTCAAACCAGGTTTTTGCATCAATGATGGTGATCCTCTTTGTAAAGAACGGAGCATTACAGACAAAACTCTCATACTCCCCCCCTTCACCGGCGAGTGAGACATGATACTTTTTGTTAATCTTTTGCATTCGCTCAAGAAAGGAGAGATCAATGCTCATCCCAAGCCAGGTTTCATCGAGTGGTTCTGCAAACACCCCTGCAACAATCACTTCAAACCCGTCTGATATCAGAGAATGCAGATACTGTTCCTGATCACACAGCCAGAGAGGAGAGAAGCACCAGAGATGTTCCTGATGACAGATCCGTTCGATTCGTGATGCCTGGTACACCGACTGAATGGCTCCGGTCACAATTCCCTGAAGACCATACGCATGGGCACTTCGCTGAATTGCAACGGCCAGATCATCCAGTTCTTTCTCTTCAAGGCCGTCGGTCTCCTGAACCACAAGTGGAATACCTGCCGCCTCTGCCTGAAGCCGGGTCAGGCCGATATTGGGAGTGTGGAACATGTAACTCTCGGGATTGCGTGATTGTATCGTAATAAAACATGCAATCTCATGACCGGTCTGAATCATCCGCCAGGCAGCATATAGGGAGTCCTTCCCTCCTGATAGCAGGGCACCGATTCTCATGCCACCCGCTGCATGAGGTAAAAGACATACCCGTACATGCCCCGGTACTCCTCAAATAACCGGATCTCCTCTTCGATAGTGGTGAGCACCTCCTCCTCCCCCTGCGAAAGCGATCCACTTTTTCGAAGCAGGTCAATCTTCTCTTTTTGCGGGGTGTAAAAGGCGTCCCATGCAGAGTCAGGGAGAGCAACCGATCCCATCCACCGGTACCCGGCTTTTTCAACAATCGCCTGGTTTTCATCCAGAGTCTTCATGGAGGGGTACTCCTGATCCCAGAACGCCTTGAGACGGGACGGGGGATTTAAAGTAAACCAGGTGAGCTCGGATACGACCACATACCCACCCGCATTGACATGCTCATTCCAGAGAGAAAGGCCATTTTCAAATCCGATAATATATACAGCCCCTTCACTCCAGATCAGGTCAACCGGGGCAGCTGGCCTGAATGTATCCATCCCTGCACAGACAGGCGTGATAAGAGGCATCGGATCTTCATGGTGTATTCGTTCAATAAGATGGTCCAGAATGACCGGGTACAGATCCACGGCAGTCACCTGGCATCCGGCCCTGGCAAGAGCAAGACTCTGGGCTCCGCTTCCGCACCCCATATCAATCGTCACCGGATGAGAAGGAAGATCGGTCAAAAGACCCAGGATAGAGATAGTTATCCGGTCATCGCCCGGACCCTGACGGGGAAGGTCTGCGTAAAAATTGAGAAAAAATTGAAAACTCTGTTCTTCATCCATTCATATCGTTTGATTATTTCGAAAACAGGCCGGTGATTGATGCCCACATATTCGCAAATCCGTCTCCCAGGATAACATTTGGATCAATTCCCAGGATGGGGAAGATGAAGATGAAATATGCAAAGGTTCCGATGCTTGACCCGACATTTGCAAGAGCTGCAACGAGCACCACCTTAAAGAGCGGGATATTGCGCATCTCCATGATGGATTCTGCTTCCATGATCTTCTTGATATCCGATCCCCGTGGTTTTCGAATCTTCGCCTCTGCAATTGCTGAAAACCACCCGGCTGCGATAAGAGGGTGAAGCGAGGAAAGGGGACTGACAATAAATCCTACCAGACCGGATATCGGGTGACCACCTGCCAGCAGGGTGAATACGAACGTCAGAACACCATGAATCAGGACCCAGTATACCAGAGCCTCAAGCAGCACATCTGTCCCGACTCCTGAAAAGACAATGGCCAGAAGCAGCAGGCCGAAGATGACTGTGACCACAATACCAAAAATCAGCCCCCATGGGCGGGTTTTCATCTGTGAAGTCAGACTGTCGATTGGGGGAAGGCTCACGGGATTTTGCAGGTACTTTTCTATTCCCTTCCGGTGTCCGGCACCGACTACTGCCAAAACCCGCTCATTGGCGGATGCAAGACGGATAAGATTGTGAGACATGTATGCATCCCGCTCACCAATCAGGGCACCGGCACCACGGGGAGAGTATTTGTAAAACTCCTCCATAGCGGCCTCTACCACATTCTCCTTCTTCAGTTCCTCAATATCAATGAGATCTCCGGTCTTGTCAGCAACGGCGATGGACCCGATAAGAGCATAAAACATCTTAAACTTTTCAAACAGGGACATTGAGGCCCAGAACCGGTGAAGTGTCACGCGAATATCACGGTCAATGAGAGCAAGTTTTACCTGCCGCTCTTCTGCAGCGATTATCGCGGCCTTCATCTCAGCACCTGGCTCAACTCCGACATCCATACCGATTCTGCGCTGAATGTAGGCTAATATCCACTGGACCAGGAGCTGGGTGAAGTTTTTGGCCTGAAGGATGTCTTCTATCTCCGGGTTTTTCTGCTGCTGTTTCAGGGCAAGATACCGGCCCTGGTCCAGCTCAATTGCAACCACATCCGGCTGCCATTCATCAATCGCCTGCTCTACTTCTTCGACACTTTTTTGTGAGACATGTGCTGTCCCGATTATCCGGATTTCACCCATGATAGTCCTTTATTCCTTCTGCATCAATCACAACCGGCCTTCCTGCCGGAATGGTTACTTCCTGTATTATCATTCGGATTCTCTCATCCTGTTCCTGTTCGTATGCATATCGTCTGCAGAGATCAAAGGCGATATCCACTGCATCGGGTGTTTTTATCCCCTGACCGGTCCCTTCACACGGATGAACAGAGAGGCCGTTCTCGTCAAGCATAAACGGATAGGTACGGCATATCCAGGGGCGGTCTTCATAGATCTGACAGATTGATCCATGTAAAAACCTGCACCCGTCCCCGGTCCTGCGAAGTACCCATCCAAAGGTATAGTCGCGATCCCCCTCACAAATCCGGTCAGGGTAGGGCTCTACAATCTCCTCGAATGAAAGGCCGGTACTCTGCATTATCCGTGAGATCTCCTCCTGTCCGACCATGACAAGGTTTGATCCAGGTTCAGTCTCCCGGCAACATGACCCGCACTGCCGGCAGGAAAACCCCGTCTCACTGATTTGGGCTGCCAGTGAAGGTGAAGAGTTCATCCTTCGTTCTTACCCGTGCAGATGGAGTGGAAATTCTCAAAGACCCGGTAGCCCTCAAAGGTATGACTGACCTCCGGATGCCACTGGATACCGAATATTGGCAGATTTCTATGGGCGATGGCTTCATTTCCGCAAATTGAAGAGGTTGCAAGCCGGTCAAAATCACCGGGGAGGGTGACGACCTCATCTGCATGGGATGCCCAGACCTGCATCGTCTCCGGGTACCCCTGCAGGATTCCGTCCCTGTCGGTTATGGTCACTTCAACCGCTCCATACCCTCCCTTCTGTCCTGACTGCACCGTTCCGCCAAACTCCTGCGCTATTACATGCAGACCCAGACAGATGCCAAGGACCGGTTTTCCAAGATGTATATATTCATGAGACATTCCGGCACGTGAGATGTCAGGCCCTCCGCCAAGGATAATTCCCTGGCATCCCTCACTGACCTCGCTGACCGGAGTGGTATTTGGTATCAGTTTTGCATCGATATCCAGGTCCCGAAGGGCTCTTAAGATAAGATGATTGAACTGACCATGATTATTGACCACAAATAAGGGGAGCATCTGCCGTATATTTTAGACCGTTCAGTAGATATGCATTCAGGGGCTGTACCCTGAAACAAAGGAGATGATCGAATTGGTAATCTCTTCCGGACTATAGCCAAGAAGGGCTGCAAGCATCATTGCTCCCCCACATCCCATTCCTTCCTTAACCTCTCCGATGCAATAGCGGACAAGTCCTGAATGCCCAATCTCTCCAAATCCTGGGTCAACATAGGTTATCGGAACTCCGATGTCCTGTGCAGTTTTATCGCAACTTGCCGTACGATCATCCCTCACATATACTGTCGTGACTACCTCAGGGATGGCTTTTCCAAGGCCTTTTATGACAGCAGCAACTGCCAGCATCTGTGTCCCGCCTGCAAGAATCAGAGTTCCTGGAAAACCCTCTGCAAGTCCTGCTGCAACCGCCATCATCGGATCACCAGTCTCCCGAAGGATATCCATGGGATCTGATAATCTCCGGCCAATACGCCGGTTCACTGAAGCATATACCTCTTCCTTCATCGAGTCCGGACTTTTCACCGACGCGCTGCTCACCTTTGCATCATACCCAAGGCTTCTGAGAACGCATAGAGCAGTCGTAGTCCCACCCGGTACACATTCGCCCACAACCAGCAGATCATGAGCAGACAGAAGTTTTCCGATCCGGACCCCTTCATCATACAGGCGCTCTGCATCCGGTACGGCAGGACCATCCCGTGGATCGCCACCTGCCTGCCCGTTGAGATCCAGAACCGGCACAGTCGGACGGTGAACCAGCCCTGCATTCATGAAAAGGGGGGAGACGCCGGTGAGGTCAAGAACAGCCCTGGTGATTGAGGCCGGGGTCGGGCATCCGGTTGGTGTGTTCGGGGTAGCATCAGAACTGGTGATGATCCCCTGCCAGATAAGTTCAGCATCAAGGACCGGCACGAGAAGTGAGCCCATCGGATTCGGACCTGCCCCGGATAACCCAGGGACGGTTGAAAGCATCGTATTTGCGAGTATACCTATGAACAAGGGCCTTTTTGGCGTTATTGAATGTGGACGGGAGAGAAAAACCATCCAAACCCGTTACCCTGAATCCACCATCAATCTCTCGCTCTCCCATACGCCCATATCAGTAGGTATCCAAACCTTCTGAGTAGTCATGATTGAGGCCATCCGTGCTCTTCTCCAGTTTACCACCGTCCTCCCTCTTGGAAAAACTGCTCCTTTTGAAGCATTTGCACGAAATACCTGGCTGTATCCCCTGGCAGGATATATCACCGGAGGAATCGGGGCAATTATTATACTCCTGCTCCCGGCCCCACCCATTGTTCAGGCAGTAATTGCGACCGGCATGGTGCTTCTCATCTCCGGTGCCAATCACCTGGACGGCCTGCTTGATTTCGGAGACGGCCTCATGGCACATGGATCCCGGGAGAAGAGGATACGGGCACTGACAGATCGGCAGACCGGAACCGGTGCTCTGGCTCTGGGGATGATGATAACCCTCCTTTCAATCGCCTCGCTCAGTTCATTTCCAGAGGCAATAATTGCGGCATCGGCACTCATAATTGCTGAAGCAGGTGGGAAATGGAGCATGGCGATGCTAACCGTATTTGGGAAACCATTCCATGAAGGCCTTCATGCATCCCTTCATGAGCAGGCAAAATTATGGTTTGTCATCCCGGCAACCCTGCTTCTGGTCCCTGCATTTCTACTCCCGCTTCCCTGGGAGGCAAAGGGAGCTGCCGGTATTGCTCTGGTCCTGCTCCCCTTCTGTATGCGATATCTTGCCAATCGGTTGTTTGGGGGAGTCAATGGTGATGTGACCGGTGCAACCGGAGAGATAAGCCGCTGCGCTCTTCTGACAGTACTGATCATCACCCTTGTCTGATACCCCTCTGATAGACAGAAAATGACAGGTGCGAATCAGAGTCGCGATGTGAACCGGGGAGTATATCCTTGTCCCTTTTCATCATCACATGCCACAGCAGACCCGTCGCGGACCAGGCTGTTAAACTGCATCGCAGCTTCCATCAGGATCTCAGGGGGTACAGAACCGCCCTTGATCTGGGAAAAAGCATTCTCGTAGGGAGAAGGCATAACCCGCGCCCCTACCTGAATCCCTTTGCAATTCATGCAATATGAGCACCTTGTGTGCACTGGCAGTTTTCCAGAGGCGCATTCGACGTAAGCCCTGTCAGAACCAGGTTCCCGGAGAATCGGAATAGACTTCATTCGTAATCTGATCATTCCCCTGAAAACCTATTAATCACTTCGTTTCCCACCTGATAACAGAGTTTCAGGCGTTCAATCACTATGAGACACATAGTGAAAAATATTAAAAGGACTTCTATCAAATATGTAATACTCGCATAACCGGGCTGTGCTTTGCAGTTCTGATATCGTGCGGAGGTATTGGAGGATTTGTATATATGGCAACTGAAAAGCCCCACATTAACCTCGCTGTTATTGGTCACATTGACCATGGTAAATCAACGACCGTCGGTAGACTGATGTACGAAGCTGGAGCTGTTCCGGCACACATCATTGAACAGTACAAGAAGGAAGCAGAATCAAAGGGTAAGGGTTCATTCGCTTTTGCCTGGGTTATGGACAACCTGAAGGAAGAACGTGAGCGTGGTATCACTATTGATATTGCACACAAGCGTTTCGACACCGACAAGTACTACTTTACTGTCGTGGACTGTCCAGGACACAGAGACTTCGTCAAGAACATGATCACCGGTGCCTCACAGGCAGATGCAGCAGTCATCGTCGTTGCAGCACCAGATGGTGTCATGGAACAGACCAAGGAACACGTCTTCCTGTCCAAGACCCTCGGTATCAAGCAGCTCATCGTTGCAGTCAACAAGATGGATGCATCCAACTATGAGGAAGCACGCTTCAACCAGGTCAAGACTGATGTCGGTGCTCTTCTGAAAATGGTCGGAACCAACCCTGACACCGTCAAATTCATCCCAATCAGTGCATTCGAAGGCGACAACATCATCAAGAACTCTGACAAGATGACCTGGTACAAGGGGAAAACACTCTTCGGACTCCTTGACGAACTTGAAGTTCCGGACAAGCCAACCGAAAAGCCACTCCGTGTCCCGATTCAGGATGCATATTCTATCTCCGGTATCGGAACCGTGCCAGTCGGCCGTGTTGAAACCGGTATCCTCAAGAAAGGTATGAACGTTACCTTCATGCCGGCAAACAAGACCGGGGAATGTAAGTCTATTGAGATGCACCACGAAGAAATCACACAGGCATTACCAGGTGACAACATCGGGTTTAACGTCCGTGGTATCGGTAAGGACGATGTCCGTCGTGGTGACGTCTGTGGTGCAGCTGACAACCCGCCATCTGTCGCAGAAGAATTCTCCGCACAGATCGTCGTGCTTCAGCACCCAAGTGCAATCACCATTGGATATACTCCGGTATTCCACTGCCACACCGCACAGACCGCCTGTACATTCACCGAACTCGTCAAGAAGCTTGACCCACGAACCGGTCAGACCCTTGAGGAGAACCCGACCTTCCTGAAGGCCGGAGATGCAGCAATCATCAAGTGTCACCCAACCAAACCGCTCTGTCTTGAAAGCGCCAAGGAATTCCCGCAGCTTGGACGGTTTGCAATCCGTGATATGGGTCAGACCATTGCTGCCGGAATGTGTATCGAAGTTGTCAAGAAGCAGATGCGCTGATAGGAATCGGTGTAATCATGCAAAAGGCCAGAATCCGACTCACCGGAACCGACTATCAGAAAGTAGAAGAAGTGTGTGAAAAGATTAAAGAGATCGCTGAGCGGACCGGTGTCAATCTGGCCGGTCCGATTCCCCTTCCTACCAGAAAACTGGTAGTACCCATCAGGAAGAGTCCGGATGGAGAAGGGACAGCAACCTGGGACCGCTGGCAGATGCGGGTTCATAAGCGTCTCATCGATCTTGATGCTGACGAACGTGCTCTCCGTCAGCTCATGCGTACCCAGGTACCAAAGGACATCGGTATTGAGATTGTCCTTGAAAGCTGAGACAAATATGGGTGGCTTTTCAGACAAGCCGCAATAATCCCAATATCGTCCACAGTACCTCCTCAGGGAGCTACCTTCTTTTCTATTTTATTGGGCGACAGGGAACAGATGTAAATATCAACTAGACGCATTTTTTCATACAAACATACCTGTTCTACGGAACTGTACGGTATACCTTCCGAGGCAGAATAACAATGAATATTCAGGTATTACGGGAACGATATACACATTGTTCTGTTGCAAAGATCTTCGGGATCATTTTTCTTGCAGGGTTCATTCTTCGTGTAATCCTGCCGAATCTCAAATTACTGCATCATGATGAGGCCATCCATGCATGGTTCAGTTATGAACTCCT
>ERZ1645192.4863-NODE-4863-length-10555-cov-4.282381_pt1 | contig 10555 bp, 8 predicted proteins | sample MGYA00575354_ERZ1645192 | MGnify/ENA primary metagenome ERZ1645192 (study PRJEB40844, sample SAMN11349763) | freshwater sediment metagenome | isolation source: river sediment | host: Sediment | place: India: Faizupur Khadar , New Delhi | collected 2017-02-21 ...
GTCAAGGCCACGGCGCGGGCGCGCGGCTTCGCCAGCGCGATGACCCTGACGGCGGCGCAAGGCGCGGTCGAGTTCGAGCTGCCCGTGCCCGGCCGGCACAACGCGGCCAACGCCGCCGCCGCCGCCGCCGCCTGCCTGGCGGCGGGCGTCAGCCTGGGCACCGTCGCCGAGGCGCTGTCGCGTTACGAAGGCGTCAAGGGCCGCCTGCAACGGCGCCCCGGGCTCAAGGGCGCGCTGGTCATCGACGACACCTATAACGCCAATCCCGATTCCATGCGCGCCGCCATCGATGTCCTGGCCAACGTTCCCGGCCGCCGCATCCTGGTCATGGGCGACATGGGCGAGACCGGCGAGGCGGCGGGCCAGTTCCACGACGAGATCGGCGGCCACGCCAAGAGCGCCGGCATCGACCGGCTGCTGGCGCTGGGCGAGCGGTCGCTGACGGCGGCCCGCAATTTCGGCGCTGGCGGCGAGCACTTCCGCAAGGTCGAGGATCTGTCCCTGGCGCTCGGCCGCGAGCTCGGCCCCGGCGTGACGGTGCTGGTCAAGGGCTCGCGCTTCATGCGCATGGAGCGCGTCGTCGAGGCGATCGTGGAGAAGACGCATGCTGCTTGATCTGGCGCAATGGCTGGCGAAGGACATCCGCGCCTTCAACGTCTTCAACTACATCACGCTGCGCGCGGTGCTGGCGACCATGACCGCGCTCTCGATCTCCTTCGTGCTCGGCCCGAGCCTGATCCGCTGGCTGGCCTCGAAGAAGATCGGCCAGCCGGTGCGCGACGACGGCCCGCAGACGCATCTGATCAAGTCGGGCACGCCGACCATGGGCGGCGCGCTGATCCTCATATCGCTCGGCATCTCGACGCTGCTCTGGGCCGACCTGACCAACCGCTTCATCTGGATCGTGCTGATCGTCACGCTCGGCTTCGGCGCCATCGGCTGGGTGGACGACTGGCGCAAGGTGGTCTATCGCAATCCGAAGGGCCTGTCGTCGGGCGCCAAGTACTTCTGGCAGTCGGTGATCGGCATCGTCGCCGCCATCTACATCGCCTTCTCGATTTCCGCGCCGGACAACGAAAGGGTGGCGCAACTGTTCTTCCAGTGGGTCGGCAGCGGCTTCACGCTCGAACTGCCCTCGAAGGCCAACCTGATCGTGCCCTTCTTCAAGGAAGTGTCGTACCCGGTGGGCATCTTCGGCTTCATCGTGCTTTCCTACTTCGTCATCGTCGGCACCAGCAATGCGGTGAACCTGACCGACGGACTCGACGGCCTGGCCATCATGCCGACGGTGATGATCGGCACGGCGCTCGGGCTGTTCGCCTACGCCACCGGCAACGCCGTGTTCGCCAAGTACCTGCTGATTCCGCACATCCCCGGCGCCGGCGAGCTGCTGGTCTTCTGCGGCGCGCTGGCGGGGGCGGGGCTGGGCTTCCTCTGGTTCAACGCCTACCCGGCCGAAGTGTTCATGGGCGACGTTGGCGCGCTGGCGCTGGGCGCGGCGCTCGGCGCCATCGCCATCATCGCCCGCCAGGAAATCGTGCTGTTCATCATGGGCGGCGTCTTCGTCGCCGAGACGCTTTCCGTGATGATCCAGGTCGGCTGGTTCAAGTACACCAAGGCGCGCTATGGCGAGGGGCGGCGCATCTTTCTCATGGCGCCGCTGCATCACCATTTCGAGAAAAGCGGCTGGAAGGAAACGCAGGTGGTGGTGCGCTTCTGGATCATCACCATCCTGCTGGTGCTGTTCGGTTAGTCCACGTTGAAGATACGATGAGGCTCGCGGACAAACACGTTCTCGTCCTCGGCCTCGGCGAATCGGGGCTGGCGTGCGCGCTCTGGTGCGCGCGCAACGGCGCGCGGGTGCGCGTCGCCGATACGCGCGCGGCGCCGCCGTATCTGGGCGAACTGCGCCGGCGTGTCGCCACGGCTGACTTTCGGCCGGGCGAGTTCAACAAGTCGCTGCTCGACGGCATCGATCTTCTGGTGCTCTCGCCGGGCCTGTCGCCGGGCATGCTGGTCGTCATCCACGCGCGCGCCGCCGGCATTCCGGTGGTCGGCGAAATCGAGCTGTTCGCCTGGGCGCTGGACGATCTCGGCGTGCGCCGCGACACGCGCATCATCGCCATCACCGGCACCAACGGCAAGACGACGACGACGGCGCTGACCGGCCATCTCTGCCGCGCCGCCGGGCGGCGCACGGGTGTCGCCGGCAATATCTCGCCGGCCGCGCTGACGGCGCTGATGGCCTGCCAGGACGAAGGCAAGCTGCCCGAAGTCTGGGTGCTCGAACTGTCGAGCTTCCAGCTCGAAACGCTGGTGGCCCTGAACGCCGACGCGGCGACGGTGCTGAACATCAGCGACGACCACCTCGACCGCTACATCGACCTCGACGACTACGCCGCCGCCAAGGCGCGCATCTTCCTCGGCGACGGCGCGCAGGTGCTCAACCGCGACGACGCCCGCGTCAAGCGCATGACGGTTGCCGGCCGGCGCATCATCACTTTCGGGCTCGACGCGCCGGGCGACGTCGACGATTTCGGCCTGCGGGAAAATCGGGGTGAGCCGTGGCTGGTGCGGGGCGACCGCTTCCTGCTGCCGGTGTCGCAACTTCCCATCAACGGCCTCCACAACGCCGCCAACGCCATGGCGGCGCTGGCATTGTGCGCCGCCATCGGCTTCGACGCCGCCGCGCTGCTGCCGGCGCTGCGCGAGTTCCGCGGCCTGCCGCACCGCGTCGAGCATGTCGCCGAGATCGAGGGCGTCGCCTATTTTGACGACTCCAAGGGCACCAACGTCGGCGCCACCGTGGCCGCGCTCACGGGCATGGGCCGCAAGGTCGTGCTGATCCTGGGCGGCGACGGCAAGGGCCAGGATTTCGCGCCGCTCAAGGCCGCCGTCGCCGCGCACGCGCGCGCCGTGATCCTGATCGGCCGCGACGGGCCGCTGATCGGGAAGGCCATCGAAGGCTGCGGCGTCGCGGTGGAATCGGCCGCCGATCTGCCCGAGGCGGTGCGAAAGTCAGCCGTGGCGGCACGCCGCGGCGACGCCGTGCTGCTGTCGCCGGCCTGCGCGAGCTTCGACATGTTCCGCAACTACGAGCATCGCGCCCAGGTGTTCGTCGACGAGGTCCGCCGCATGGCGGAGCGCGCATGAACACGGCCGTATTCACTTCGCGCCGCGGCGGCGCCGCCTCGCCGGACGAGCTGGACCCGCTGCTGCTCTGGCCGGCCCTGCTCCTGCTGCTGCTCGGCCTGGTGATGGTCTATTCCGCCTCGATCGCCATGGCCGAGGGCAGCAAGTTCACCGGCCATCAGTCGTCCTATTTCCTGGTCAGGCACGCGACATTCCTGGCCGTCGGGCTGGTGATCGGCCTGGCCGCCTTCCAGGTGCCGCTGAGACTCTGGCAGAACCTGGCGCCCTGGCTGTTCCTCGCCGGCGTGCTGCTGCTGGTCGTCGTGCTGATTCCGTATGTCGGCCGCGAGGTCAATGGCGCGCGGCGCTGGCTGCCGCTCGGACCGATCAACATGCAGCCCTCGGAATTCATGAAGCTGTTCGCGGTGCTTTACGCGGCCGATTACACGACGCGCAAGCTCGACGCCATGGGCAGTTTCCGGCGCGGTTTCCTGCCCATGGCCGGGGTAATTCTCGCAGTCGGATTCCTGCTGTTGCGCGAGCCGGATTTCGGCGCCTTCGTCGTCATCTCCGCCATCGCCTTCGGCATTCTGTTCATCGGCGGCATCAATGGCCGGCTATTCGGTTTGCTGGCGTTGATCGCGGTTGTCGGTTTCGTGCTGCTGATCTGGCTGTCGCCTTATCGCCGCGAACGCATCCTCGGCTTCATGGACCCGTGGCAGGACGCCTTCGGCAAGGGCTATCAGCTTTCCCATGCCTTGATCGCCTTCGGCCGCGGCGAATGGTTTGGCGTCGGTCTCGGCGCCAGCGTCGAGAAGCTGTTCTACCTGCCCGAGGCGCATACCGACTTCCTGCTCGCGGTGATCGCCGAGGAACTCGGTTTCGTCGGCGTGCTCGCCGTCGTCGTGCTGTTCGGCCTGCTGGTGCAGCGCGCCTTCGCCGTCGGCCGCCAGGCCCTGCTGATCGACCGCGTGTTCAGCGGACTGGTCGCCCAGGGCATCGGCATCTGGCTGGGCGTGCAGGCCTTCATCAACATGGGCGTGAACATGGGCCTCCTGCCGACCAAGGGCCTGACGCTGCCGCTGATGAGCTTCGGCGGTTCCGGCATCGTCGCCAACTGCCTCGCACTGGCGATTCTTCTCCGGGTCGACTACGAGAATCGTCGCCTCATGCGGGGGCAACCCGCGTGAAATCAATGGCCTCCCGCGCTCGTGAAACCAACTCGCTGCCCCCGACGGGGGGGCGCATGCTGCCTTGGGGCGGCCCGGCGGCGGCATGAGGCAGACCATCGTCATCATGGCCGGCGGCACCGGCGGGCACATCATGCCGGGGCTGGCGGTGGCCGGCCGTCTCAAGGCACAGGGCTGGCAAGTGATCTGGATGGGCAACCGCGACGGCATGGAAGCCCGGCTGGTGCCCAACATGGCGCACGGCGGCTACGAAATGGCCTGGGTGCGTTTCGACGCGCTGCGCGGCAAGGGCATCGTGCGCAAGCTGATGTTGCCGTTCAACCTGCTGCGCGGTTTCGCGCAGGCGCGGCGCGAATTCAAGCGCATCCGGCCCGACGTGGTACTCGGCATGGGCGGCTTCGTCAGCTTTCCCGGCGGCATGATGGCGGCGTTCGCCGGCATTCCGCTCGTCCTGCACGAGCAGAACTCGGTGGCCGGCCTGGCCAATCGCGTGCTGGCCGGCGTCGCCGACCGCGTCATGACCGGCTTCCCCGATGTCCTGAAAAAGGGCGAGTGGGTGGGCAATCCGGTGAGGCCGGAGATCGCCGCGCTGCCGCCGCCGGCCGCGCGCTACGGCGCCCGGCGCGGGCCGCTGAACGTGCTGGTGGTGGGCGGCAGCCTGGGGGCGGCGGCGCTCAACGACGCCCTGCCCAAGGCGCTGGCGCTGATGCCGGAAGGCGAGCGGCCCGAGGTGGTGCACCAGTCGGGCGAGCAGCATCTGGCCGCGCTGACGCAAGCCTACGAGCAGGCCGGCGCGCGCGCCCATGTCGTGGCCTTCATCAAGGACATGGCCGGCGCCTACGAATGGGCCGACATCGTCATCTGCCGCGCCGGCGCGCTGACCGTGGCCGAGCTGGCCGCCGCCGGCGTCGCCAGCATCCTGGTGCCCTATCCGCACGCGGTGGACGACCACCAGACCGGCAATGCGCGCTTCCTGGCGTCGGCGGGAGCGGCCATGCTGCTGCCGCAGGATCAGCTGACGCCCGAACGCCTGGGCGAGATCGGCCGCCTGCCGCGCGCGCAGCTTCAACAGATGGCCGAGAAGGCGCGGGAGCTGGCCAGGCCGGAAGCCACCGCCGCCGTCGCGCAGGCCTGCATCGATATCGCCAAATGAGGCCGGGATGAAACACAAGATCAGACGCATTCACTTCGTCGGCATCGGCGGGGCCGGCATGAGCGGCATCGCCGAGGTGCTGGCCAACCGGGGTTTCGAGGTCGGCGGCTCCGACCTGGCGGAGAGCGCGACTACGCGCAGGCTGGCCGACATGGGCATCCGCGTGGCGATCGGGCATGCGCCGGAACATGTCGCGGACGTCGATGCCGTGGTCGTGTCCACGGCGGTCGGGGACGACAATCCGGAAGTCGTCGCGGCGCGCCAGCGGCGCGTGCCCATCGTGCCCCGCGCGCAGATGCTCGCCGAGCTGATGCGCTTCCAGCAGGGCATCGCCATCGCCGGCACGCATGGCAAGACCACGACCACCAGCCTGGTCGCCAGCTGCCTGGCCGAGGGCGGGCTCGATCCGACCTTCGTCATCGGCGGCCGGCTCAACTCCGCCGGCGCCAATGCCGGCCTGGGCCAGGGCGAGTTCCTGGTCGCCGAGGCCGACGAGTCCGACGCCTCCTTCCTGTTCCTGTCGCCGGTCGTTTCCGTGGTGACCAACATCGACGCCGACCACATGGAGACCTACGGCCACGATTTCGGCCGCTTGAAGCAGGCCTTCGTGGACTTCCTCAACCGCCTGCCCTTCTACGGTGTCGCCGTGCTCTGCCTGGACGATCCCAACGTGCGCGAGATCCTGCCGCGCGTGGCCAAGCAGGTGGTGAGCTACGGCCTGGCGCCGGAGGCCAACGTCCGCGCCGAGAACATCGTGGCCGACGGCGGCCGCATGCGCTTTACCTGCGTGCGCGTCAATGGCACGACGACCCGCTTCGATGTCGTGCTCAACCTGCCCGGCATGCACAACGTGCTCAACGCCCTGGCCACGATCGCGGTGGCGACGGAAGTCGGCGTCGGCGACGCGGCCATCGTCAAGGCGCTGGCCGAGTTCAAGGGCGTCGGCCGCCGCTTCCAGCACCATGGCGAAATCGCCATCCCGGCGGGCGGCCATCTCACCCTGATCGACGACTACGGCCACCATCCGGTCGAGATGGCGGCGACGCTGGCGGCGGCGCGCGGCGCCTTTCCGGGGCGGCGCATCGTGCTGGCCTTCCAGCCCCACCGCTACACGCGCACGCGCGACTGCTTCGAGGATTTCGTCAAGGTGCTGTCGGGCGTCGACGCCCTCCTGCTCGCCGAGGTGTATCCGGCCGGCGAGGCGCCCATCGTCGCCGCCGACGGCCGCACGCTGGCGCGCGCCATCCGGGTCGCCGGCAAGGTCGAGCCGGTATTCGTCGAGGACATCGCCGCCATGCCGGCCGCGATCCTCGAAGCGGCGCGGGATGGCGACGTGGTCATCACCATGGGCGCGGGCTCCATCGGCGGCGTGCCGCCAAGGCTGACTTCCCATGGCTGATCCGCGCGGACGCCTGGTGGAAAACGAAGCCATGGCCGGCCACGTGTCGTGGCGGGCCGGCGGGCCGGCGGCGCGCGCCTACTTCCCGGCCGCCCTGGACGATCTCGCGGAGTTCCTCCGCTGCCTGCGTCCCGACGAGCCCCTGCTCTGCGTCGGGCTGGGCAGCAACCTGCTGGTGCGCGACGGCGGCTTCGACGGCACCATCGTCTTCAGCCACGGCGCCTTGAACACGCTGCGGCGGGAGCCGGACGGCACGCTCTATGTCGAGGCCGGTGTCGCCAGCCCCAAGGTGGCCCGTTTCGCCGCCAGCCTCGACCTCGCGGGCGCCGAGTTCCTGGCCGGCATTCCCGGCACTTTCGGCGGCGCGCTGGCCATGAACGCGGGCTGCCACGGCGGCGAGACCTGGCCGCTGGTCGAGCGCGTCCTGATGCTGAAGCGACGCGGCGAGCGGGTCGAGCGGACGCCGGCCGAATTTGCCATCGGCTATCGCCGGGTCGGGCTCAAGCGCGCGACCGACGAGATCTTCGCGGCTGCCTGGCTGCGCCTGGCGGAAGGCGACGGCGCCGAGGCGCGCGAACGCATCGCCGAACTGCTGGACAAGCGCCTGGCCAGCCAGCCGCTCGACCTGCCCAACGCCGGCTCGGTGTTCCGCAATCCGCCCGGCGATCACGCGGCGCGGCTGATCGAGGCGGCCGGTTTGAAGGGCCTGGCCGTGGGTGCCGCGCGGGTGTCCGAAAAGCACGCGAATTTCATCGTTAATCCCGGGGGCGAGGCGAGTGCCGGTGAGATAGAAAGCCTGATCGGCCGGGTTCAGGCCGAGGTGCGTCAGCGGTTCGGTGTCGAACTGGTGCGCGAGGTGCGTATCGTGGGAGAAGCGGCGTGAAGTTCGGCAAGGTGGCGGTGTTGATGGGCGGCACATCGGCGGAGCGGGAGATTTCGCTGCTGTCGGGCAACGCCGTGCTGACGGCCTTGCGCGAGCGCGGCGTCGATGCCCATGCCTTCGATCCCGCCGACCGGCCGGTTTGGAATCTCGAACGCGAAGGTTTCGAGCGCGCCTTCGTCATCCTGCACGGCCGCCAGGGCGAGGACGGCACCATCCAGGGCGCGCTGGAAATGATGGGCATTCCCTACACCGGCAGCGGTGTCATGGCTTCGGCGCTGGCCATGGACAAGTGGCGCACCAAGCTGGTCTGGCTGGCCGCCGGCCTGCCGACGCCGCGCTTTCGCATGCTCGCGGCGGACACGGATTTCGCCCCGGTGATCGAGGAACTCGGCCTGCCGCTGATCGTCAAGCCGGCCCGGGAAGGCTCCTCGATCGGCGTCACCAAGGTCGGCACGGCCGGCGAAATGCGCGCCGCCTTTGAAGTGGCGCACCGCCTCGATCCGCTGGTGATCGCCGAGGAGTTCGTCGCCGGGTGGGAACTGGCGGCGGCCATCGTCGGCGGCGAGGCCCTGCCGCTGGTGCGCATCGACGCGCCGGAAGGCAAGTACGACTACGAGAACAAGTACTTCACCGATTCCGTCCGCTACCTCTGCCCGGCCGGCATCCCGCCGGAATCGGAGTCGGCGATACGCCGCGCCGCGCTGAGGGCCTTCGAAGTGCTGGGCTGCCGGGGCTGGGGCCGGGCCGACGCGATCCTGGCGCCGGACGGCAGCTTCACGCTGCTGGAGATGAATACCGCGCCCGGCATGACCGGCCATTCGCTGGTGCCGATGGCGGCCAAGGCCGCCGGCCTCGATTTCCCCGACCTGGTCGTGAAGGTTCTTTCGGGAGCGGCTCTTGGCTAAGACGAAGCGCATGCGGGCGGTGGAACCGGCCGGGTTCGGCTTCTGGGATCGTCCCGTGCTCGTGAACCTCGCCGCCGACATCCTGTTCGTCCTGGCCATCGCCGGACTGACCTGGGCGGCATCGGCGGCATTGCAGCGGCTGCCTTTCTTCCCCTTGCGCCAGATCCTGGTCGAGGGGCGCGTCGAACAGGTCACGCCCGCCCAGCTCGAACAGGCGACCCGCGTCGCGCTGACGGGCAACTTTTTCACCATAGACCTGGATGGCGCGCGGTCGGCCTACGAGAAGCTGCCTTGGGTGCGCAAGGCCGAGGTAAGGCGCCTCTGGCCCGACGCGCTCGAACTGCGCATCGAGGAACACCGGGCGGTGGCGCGCTGGAAGCAGGCCGACGGCGAGTCGCGCCTGGTCAATGGCTTCGGCGAGGTTTTCGCCGCCGCCAGCGAGGCGGACTTGCCGGTGCTGGCCGGTCCCGAAGGCTCGGCGCCGCTGGTGCTGGCCCGTTACCAGGAATTCGAGCGGGCGCTGGCGGCGCTCGGCCGCAAGCCGGAGCGCGTGCTGTTGTCGAGCCGGGAGGCCTGGCAGGTGTTGCTGGACGATGGCCTGGTGCTCGAGCTCGGCCGCGACGAGTCGAAACACGCGATCGGTGAACGCCTGGCCCGTTTCGTTGCCCATTTCCAACCGGCGCTCGAACGCTCGGGACTTGAAAGCGTGCGCGTGGCCGATATGCGCTACCCCAATGGCTTCGCGCTGAAGCCGGCGCGCGCGGACGCGAAATCATGAGCAAGGACGGCAAGCGCGACCTGATCGTCGGCCTCGACATCGGCACTTCCAAGATCGTGTCGGTGGTGGCCGAACTGGATGCGGAAGGGCAGTTGGCGGTCCTCGGCATCGGCAGCCACCAGTTCGAGGAAAACAAGGACAAGGGGCTCAAGCGCGGCGTCGTGGTCAGCATCGAGGCGACCGTGGACGCCATCTCCCGCGCCGTCCAGGAAGTGGAGCTGATGGCCGACTGCAAGGTCAAGGAGGTCTATACGGGCATCGCCGGGGCGCACATCAAGAGCAAGGATTCCAACGGCATGGCCGTGGTGCGCGAGAAGGAGGTGACCCAGTACGACATCGAGCGGGCCATCGAGGCCGCCAACGCCACGCCGATCTCGGCCGACGACCAGATCCTGCACACGCTGGTGCAAGAGTTCATCGTCGACGGCCAGGATGGCGTCAAGGAACCGATCGGCATGGATGCCCGGCGGCTGGAAGTCAAGGTGCACCTCGTCACCGGCGCCGTGACGGCAGTGCAGAACATCGTCAAGTGCGTGCACCGCTGCGGCCTCGAAGTGGTCGACCTGGTGCTTCAGCCGCTGGCCTCGGGCATGGCGGTGCTGACCGACGACGAGAAGGATGTCGGCGTGTGCCTGGTCGACATCGGCGGCGGCACCACCGACATCGCGGTGTTCACCCAGGGCGCCATCCGCCATACCGCCGTGCTTCCCATCGCCGGCGACCAGATCACCTCGGATATCGGCATCGCGCTGCGCACCTCGACCCCGGACGCGGAGGACATCAAGATCCGCTACGGCGTGGCGCTTCAGCAGCTGGCCGATCCGGGGGAGATGATCGACGTGCCGGGCGTCGGCGACCGGCCCGCCTCGCAGCTGAGCCGCCAGACCCTGGCCGGTTTCATCCAGCCGCGCATCGAGCAGATCTACCAGATGGTGCGCGAGGAGCTGGCGCGCAGCGGCTACGAGCGCCTGCTGCGGGCCGGCATCGTGCTCACCGGCGGCTCGGCGGCCATGCCGGGCATGGTCGAGCTGGGCGAGGAGGTATTCCACAACACGGTCAAGCTCGGCCTGCCGCGCTACGAAGGCAGCCTGCGCGACATCGTGCGCAATCCGCGC
>ERZ1645192.4864-NODE-4864-length-10553-cov-6.523814_pt1 | contig 10553 bp, 8 predicted proteins | sample MGYA00575354_ERZ1645192 | MGnify/ENA primary metagenome ERZ1645192 (study PRJEB40844, sample SAMN11349763) | freshwater sediment metagenome | isolation source: river sediment | host: Sediment | place: India: Faizupur Khadar , New Delhi | collected 2017-02-21 ...
TTTTTTGTTGCTTGAACGAGACCGACGACCAGCCGCGGCATGAAGGGCTCGAGGCCCGCATCGCCGAGGCCATCCTGCCGACGCTGACCCATCTCGGCTATGAGCTCGTGCGCGTGCAGGTCTCCGATGAACAGGCGGTCGTCGTCCGAGGGGATGGACGGGTTGGACACGGACTCGCCGGGTACGAGCGCCGGAACCTGGTCCGGCACCTTGCCGAAGTGCTTCGGGTGGCGGTCGCGAGGAGTGCTCCGTGATGAATCTCCCGCTGTTCACCCTTCGATTCCTCAAAGCGCTCAGGTACGGCGTGCTGTTCCCCGGAACGTCGAGATTCTCAATGCCCCGCAGGATTCGCCTGTGCGGGCGCGCGATCCCTCTGTCGTTCCCGCCTGAGCCCATGCTGAAGAGCGACTTCATCAACGTGATTCTGGATGACGACTACGGCGTGGGAAAGTTGAAGCAGGAGCCGGGAACCATCCTCGACGTGGGCGCAAATATCGGCCTGTTCTCCCTCTGGGCGCGGCATCACTTTCCGCGCGCTTCCATTCTTGCGTACGAGCCCAACCCGGCGATCTGCACGCACTCGCGGAGGAACCTGGAGCCGCTCGGAATCCGCTGCATCCAGGCTGGCTTGGCGGCCCGCGCCGGCCGCGCGGTGCTGACGGTCGACGAAGACTCCCGCAACATCGGCATCGTTGCCCGCGCGGATGGCGATGTGGACATCCGCCCGCTGGGCGACGCCATCGACCAGTTGGGCGGGCAGGTCGATCTGGCCAAGATCGACTGCGAGGGTTCCGAGTGGTCCCTCTTTGAAGCCGGCGACGATTTTCGCCGGATCCGGAACGTGCGAATGGAGTACCACCTGTGGGGAGGACATCTTCCGGAGGAGTTGAACAGGATCGCGAAGGCGCTGGGGTTCCGGGTGACCCACACCGCACCGCGCACGGGCAACGGGATCATCTGGATGGAGAGGATCGATTGAAATTTCATCGGGCATTCGCGCGAGGCACGCGCTATCTCCTGGCGCGGAATGCCGGCCTGTGCCGGACATATCGCCGAGCAAAGCGCCGGCGGATTGCGATCCTGATGTATCACGGCGTCACGGATCAGCCGCTCCCGGTCTACAACTGGTGCCACATGCCTGTCCGCGAGTTCGCCGAACAGATGGCGTTCCTCGCCGCCACGTATCGGCCGCTGCCCCTGTCCGAGGTCGTCCAGCGGCTGGCTGCGGGAAGTCCTCTTCCGGACCTCACGGCATGCGTGACCTTTGACGACGGCTTTCGCAGCAACCTTACAAACGCCCTGCCGGTCCTGAAACAACACGGCATCCCGTGCACGGTGTTCGTGAGTACCGCCCTGCCCGATACCGGCCAACCTCCCTGGCCGGAGCAGGTCTTCTCGGCCGTTGCTCATTCAAACCAGCTGTCCATGGTTGTCGGGGGCAAGACATTCCCCCTCGCGTCGGCCGCCGACCGCCTCACGGCGTACTACGCCCTCATGCGGGTCCTCAAGGCGCTCCCGCCCGCCGAGCGTGAAGCGGAGCAGGTTTCCGCGTTCCGCCAGCTGGGCGCGGAGCCCGCGGACCCCGTGTTCGCCACGATGACATGGCCCGAGCTTGCCGAGTTCGCGCGAAACGACCTTGTGAGGATCGGCTCGCACGCCCACACCCACGAGATACTGACCTCGTGCACGCCCGAGCGACAAAGGGACGAACTCGCCCGGTCCCGAAACATTCTCCGCGAAAAGCTTGGATACTGCGACGTGCTGGCCTATCCCAACGGAGACCACTCGCAGGACATCCGGAGGATCAGCCGGGAACTGGGATATCTTGCCGCCGTTACAACGCGACACCGGCTCGTGTCACCGGGCGACGATCTGTTCGCGCTGGACCGGCTCGGAATCGGAGCCGGCTGGCCTTTGCGGAATTTCGAGGTCAAGATTCTCGGCTATTGATGTCGTGAATACAGTTGCTGCCACAGAGCGAAATATCGAAGTGCTGACGCAGTGGGAGGAGTTCCTCCGGCTGGAGGCCGATTGGAACCGGCTATGGGAATCCGCGCCCCGCCGCGAGGTGTTCACAACGTTCGCGTGGGCGCGCGCGTACATGCGCACGTACGGCACCGGAGGCCTGCGGATCGCCACAGCCCGACGGGATGGACGCCTCTGCGCCATCCTCCCGATGATCGACCGATCCCGGGAACTCCGCTTCCTCGGCGCGCCCCACTCCGATTACTGCGACCTGGTCTGCGACCGGGACACCCGTTTCGCGGAACTGGGCTCGATGATCGAGGCTGTCGCCGCGTGCGGCCCGTGGAAACGAATGAGATTCGACCATCTGTCCGAGCGCTCACAGTTCCACCAGATCTGTGCCGCGGCAGAATTCCAGTTGGCATTCTCTTTTTCCCTTCGCAAGGGACACAAGTGCCCCACCGTAATCGCCGGGGATGACCCCGAGCGCATCTTCGGAGACCTGTTTAACAAGGAAAACCCACGGCGCTGCGAAAAACGGATGGCGCGCCGCGCGCCAGTCAGTTGTGCCCACGTCGAGTCGAGGCCGGAAATCCTTGCCCTGCTCGATCTGTTTTTCGAGCAACACCGGATCCGAAGGTGCCTGGCGACGGGATCGGGCGGACTCTTCGCCCACGAGGAGAACCAACTTTTCTTCCGCAACCTCGTCGAGGAGTTCGACCCGGCAAAGACTTTGCGATTCGCGGTGCTGAAGGTGGGAGATCATCCCGCCGCCATTCATTTCGGATTCGAGCTGGACCAACGCTACACCTGGTACGTGCCCTCGTTCGACGTAGATTGCTGGAACGACCATCCCGGCCTGGTTCTGCTGCGCAGGCTCTTCGACTACGCGCGCCAGCGTCAACTCAGGGAGTTCGATTTCACAATCGGCGACGAGGAATACAAGAACCGCTTTGCAAACCACGTGACGCAGAACTTCGAGCTGACCCTGTATCCAAGGGGCCTGCGAGGCCGGACGGGACTCTGCCGCGAGCGTCTGAAACGTCTCGTCTATGCGGGACAAGGCACGGCCCGGATATGGACAACAATCAGGGCCGCTCAACGCCTGATCCGGCGGGAAGGCGCGGGTGGAATCCTCCGTCGCGCCCGGCAGACGCTTTTCCATAACAACTCAATTCTCGTGTTCTCCTGTCCGACCCAGGGGGGAAATCCCGGTTCAGCCGTGGAGGTGTCGCTCTCGGATATCGCCAGGTATTGGATGAAGAACGGCACAGGGACGCCGCCGGATACCGCGTTGTCGCGAATTCGTTCCGGCCACATCGCCTTGGCGCTCCAGCCGGGGCCCGAGTTGACCGGCCTGCTCTGGGTGGCCCCGCCGGCGTCTGAACTGGACGGCATCGCGGCGCCACCGCAGCCGGGCTACGTGGCCTACGATGCGTGGTGTGCCGCCGAGACACCCCCGGACGGCCTCGAGCCGCTGCTGCGACACATGGCGGCACTCGCCGGACGCGACGCAACATCGGCATGGGTGTACTGCGGCCGAAATCAGCAGGTCCTGAAGAACGCTGCCGCGCGCGCCGGATGCCAATCGGTCGGCGAATTGCGCGCGGGGAAGATCGGGCCCACGCCGGGGCCCCTCACGGGCACACCCTCCTCTCTTGTGCGTCGCCTTCGCAGCCTGATGGGTTTCCTGAGAACCTACGGGGTTCGCGCCGCGTACGAACATGCGATCTACCGGCTGACCGAGGCCGCCTACGAGCGGTATTTCGGCATACACACCGCCGGCGTCCGCGAATTGTCGGAATTCGGAATCCAAGATGCACGGTTGAGGGAGTGCCGGCCCACGCACCACGAAACGATCCGACGGATTCTGCGCTCCTTGCACGTCCGCCCCGGGATCGACGTCCTGGTGGACATCGGAGCGGGATCCGGGCGGATGGTCGTTCGGGCCGCCGCGTTGCCGTTCAAGAAGATCGTGGGCGTCGAACTGGTACCCGAGATCGCGGAGATCGCAAAGGACAACATCCGTCTGGGGCGCAGGCGCCTGCGGTGTCCGGACGCGGACGTGGTGGCCGGCGATGCCACGACGTTCCCGATTCCGGAAGACGCGACGATCATTTTCCTCAACAACCCGTTCAACGGGGAGCCTCTCGCGCGCGTGCTGGAAAATATCAAGGCGTCCGCCCTGCAGAACCCACGCCCTCTTGCCATCGTGTCGGTCAGGCCCCCGGAACAAGGCGAAGGGCTGATCGGCAAACAACCGTGGCTTAGAAAGACAGGTTCCTTCAGAAGCCTGAAAGGGGTTCCTGTGTTCTTTTACGAGGTCAATTCAGGATCTTCAGGGCCCCGTCCGCCGGAAAACCGCTCCGTGTCCTTGTATCGCCCGTTTACCCCCCCGCACCCGCCGTTTCGAAACGTGTCCCGTGTGCCGACTGTCGTACCGGCGTACACGGTTCGCTACCGGCATCCGCACCATGCCGGCCCATCGGGATACGACCGGCTCTGTGACTACATCGGCGAGGTCGTGGACATCAGCCGTTCCACGCACGTCCTGGGCGAAACGATCTTGCGCCTTCCGGCCAAGCTGACCGCGCTGTATGGCGGAAGCTTCGAGTACTCGCGTCACGATTTCGTCATGGAAGTGCAGACCGCCCTTCACATGCTCCGGCGCCGGCGATCGATCTACCACTTCGTCTACGGAGAGAAGAGCTTCAAGCTGCTCGCCGCGCTATCCGGGTTCCGCGGCCATCGTTTCGTCGCCACCTTCCACCACCCCGAAAGCCACTACGCATGGTTGTTCAAGCACGCAGACCACCTCCGCCGGCTCGACCATGCGATCGTGCTCTCCACGAACCAGTTGGCGCTTGTCGCCGGGCTCGTCGGCGAAGGCAAGGTCACGTTCATCCCGCACGGGGTGGACACCGAGTACTACCGGCCCGCTGACAACAGGTCCGCGTCCAGGCCACGGCGCTGCGTCTTCGTGGGCGACCACGAGAGAGATTTCGACGCCCTCGGGAAGATCGTGCCGGCCATCCTCGACGCCGACCGCGACATTGAGTTTCTCATGATCGCCTGCGACACGCGTTGCCGGGAATTCGAGCGGGCTCCGCGCGCCCGGTGGTACTCCTTTGTGTCCGACCAGGAGTACCTCAGCCTGCTCCAGGGGGCGGACCTGCTCGTCCTCCCGCTCCGCGAGAGCACCGCCGTCCAGAGCGCGCTCGAATGCATGGCCTGCGGCGTGCCGGTGGTCACGAATCGCGGAGGAATATCCGACTATCTGGCCGACTCGTGCAGCGTGCAGTGCGCGCCCGGAGACACGGCCGGCTTGATCGACGCGGCAGTGCAACTCCTGCGCGACGACGGCCGACGGCAGACCATGGCCGCCGCCGCCAGAGAGCATGCGCTGTCATTCTCCTGGCCCCGCGTGGCGGAACAAATGGCCGCGGTGTACGCCCGCGTGGCCGCAACGATGCCGTGACGAGACCCAAACGTATCTCTCCCCTTCATGACTGAATGGACACAAAGACTGGCGGCCCTCCTGCATCGGCTCTTCGCGCCGAGCATCTACTTCTATCGGAATCCGTTTAAAATTTTTGAGTATAACCTCATGCTCCGCCAAGCCGACTTGTCGCGTAACCACACCGTGCTGGACATCGGTTGCGGCGTCGGCAAGCAGACATTCTGCCTCGCCGCACGCGCGGGTCGCGTCGTCGGCGTGGACCCGAATCCGGCCGTTCTGAAAAGGGCCGAAGAGGACCGCCTCCACTACCACGACACGTTGCCCGTGGAATTCGTCTGCGCAACGCTTCGGGAAGCGGGCCTTCAGGACAGCACGTTCGACCGGGCGTTGAGCTACAGCGTCATCGAGCATATTCCGGATTGGCCCGCTGTGGCGGCGGATTGCTTCCGCGTGCTCAAGCCCGGCGGCCGTTTCATCTTCTCGACCGACACCCTCGACACAATCGCCGACGAGGAGATTCGGAACCGGCACAAGACCGCGCATTCCGTATGCCGGTATGGCTCGATCGAGGTCCTGAGCCGGGAATTGCAGGCCGTCGGATTCCGCGTTCGCCACGCCGAGTCCTTCTGCCGCACGAACCTCGCGTCCCGCTGGTTCGAGCGGGACATCCTTTCGGGCGGCGCCTGCTCATGGCTGCGCGCGCTCGGCCGATACGCCGTGCTCCGGCTCGCCGAAAGCTTCGGCCCGCGACCCGGCAAAGGACTGTTCCTCGTGATCGACGCGGAAAAACCGGCCGCCGGAGATGCCGGATGAGACGGCCCGTACTCCACGTCGTCCCCGGATTCGGAACGGACGGAACGTTGCGCGGCATGGAGCGCGTCGCGGCAACCCTGGTCAAGGGCCTCGAAGCCTCTCCCGACTACGAACCCCGCCTGTGCGTCTTCCGCGATCGAGATCCGGTTGACGAACGCCACGGACTTTCGGCCCCGATTTCGTTTCTCGGCTACCAGGGCTTTGACCAGGACTGGCAAATGGCCATGGCATGCGCGCCCAGGCTTCGACAACTCGTGAAGGACATGAAACCGGAGATCGTGCACAGCCATCTCTGGCCCGCCGCGTTCACGTGCGGAGTGGCTGTGGCCGGACTCGGCATCCGGCACGTGATTCACATCCACGACCAGCGCGCGTGGCTGGCCTCGACGCAAATCCGGCATCGCATCCGCCGCCTCTCGCAGCGCGCCGTGATGCGCATAACATCTCCTTGGTTCATCGCGTGCTCCGGGGCTACCGCCGACTACTCCGTACGGCACCTCGCCTGCGATGCCGGCAGGATGACCGTGATTCGTTCAGGGATCGACACCCGCGCATTCTCTGCGATCCCGCCGGCGGACCGGAACTCGTTCGTGCTGGGAATGGCCGGCACCCTGGCGCGCGAGAAAGGGATCGGAGAAACGATCAAGGCCGTTGCCGCGCTGAAGCAGTCCGGCATCCCCTGCCGCCTGAAGATTGCGGGAGAAGGCACGGCGAGAAAGGATTTCGAACGTGGGGCTGCGGAACTGGGTGTGCAGGACCAGGTCGAATTTCTCGGCGCCGTCAGCGACATGGCGGCGTTTTATGCGGGTATTGATGTGTTCGTTCTTCCCTCCTTCGGCGAGGGCCTCCCCTTGAGCGTGCTCGAGGCCATGGCGGCGGCGCGGCCCGTTGTGGCGAGCGCCCTGTCTGGAATTCCGGAGGCTGTCTCCGACGGCACCGAGGGCCTGCTCGTTCCGGCAGGAAACACGGACGCTCTCGTCGCCGCCCTGGCCCGGCTCGCGGGCGACCGCGCGCTGCGGTGCGACATGGGCGGCCGCGCGCGCGACCGGGCCCTTCGGGAGTTCAGCGCGGACCGGATGGTGGCCGAATGCGCCAGGGTCTATGAAGGGTTTCCGGCCGAATGAGCCTCGGCCGGTCATGCCTCAAGACGCTCCTCCTGTGTGCGCTGTGCCTGGCCGCCGTCGAGGGCGTCTGCCGGGTTTGCGCGTGGCATATCGAGAAACAGTTGCGCGAGCTCCGTTCAAGGCCGGATCACTACTATCGGTCTTCGCAGAACCCCGTGCTGGCCTACGAACTGGACGCGGGCCGCGTGGTGGAGAAAGAAGGCCGCGCGCTCCGGATCAATCGATTCGGGATTCGCGACGATTCAGACGAGATCCCCCGGGCCGGGCGCGTCATCGCCCTGCTCGGCGACTCCGTGGTGTTCGGGACAGGCTTCTCCCAGGACGAAACCATCAGTGCCCTGCTGCAGCGTAGACTCGATCCCAAGGGCAAGTCGGTCCGGGTCCTGAACTTCGGTGTGCCGGGATACAACCTGCCCGAGCTTGTCGAATTCCTAAAATTGAAGAACGCCATCTACAAGGCGGACACCGTGATATATCTCCTCAACCCGAATGATTTCTGCCGACGCGACACCCTGTATGAAGGGGCCGACAACGGACTTTACCGGATGTACCGGCCGACACGATGGAAAAGCCCGTGGTTCCTCCGCAAGTTGATGTACCGATTGTACAAGCGCGGCGTGGTATCCGCCGGGTGGTACCGATGGATCTACAGCGGCACGCGTGAGCGGGGGCTGGAGTCGATCCGCGAAATGGCGTCATCGTGCAAGGCAGCCGGTTCTGACTTCATGGTAGTCCTTCTTCCTGCGGGCTGCGCCTACACCCGCGAAACCTATCTTCTCAAGGATATGTATGACGACATCGGGTCGGCCTTGAAGGAACAAGGGATTCGCGTCGTGAGCCCGGTGGACGCATTCAGCGCAGACCCGCGGGCCCTGTTCACCGATACGGATCATCTCCAGCGTGCCGGAAACGAACTCGCCGCCGGGGTGATCGCGCTCGAATTGCAGAGCGGAGGCTCATGACAGTGAATCTCCCGCCCAATGACGTTCTTCGACGGATCTACGAAACGCGCGAGGTCCTCGACGAATCCGGCCGGCCTTGCATCGCCCATTCGGCCATATCGCCCGAATCGGCCTGGACCCTGTACCGGTCGGTAATTCGTTTTCGTCCGGTGCTGGTCGTGGAGACGGGCATGGCGTACGGTCTTTCCACCTTGAGCATTTTGACCGCACTCAAAGAGAATGCAAACGGCGGCAAGCTGATTTCCATCGATCCGTACCAGAAGGATAGCGAAAAAGGCATCGGACTCCTCAATGTCCGCCGCGCCGGCCTGGAGGGCCTTCATAAGTGGATCGGAGAACCGAGCCATGTCGCCCTGCCGGAGCTCCATAAGAGACGAGCGCCCGTGGGATTCGCGTATCTCGACGGAAGCCACCTGTTCGACGACGTGCTCCTGGACCTTGTCTACATGGACAAGATGCTTCCTCCCGGCGGGGTGATCGGGTTCAACGACTGCCGATGGCCGTCGGTTCATCACACCATCAACTTCCTGCGCACGCACCGGAAGTACAAGGAGTTGGATGTGGGCCTGGCCAGGAACTACAGGAGCCACAATCCACTGTTCACACTAACCAGGCGTTTGCAGGGGCGTTCTTCGGCGGACCGCTACTTCCAGAAGATCGAGGACTGGGAACCGCCGTACAATTACTGGAAACGATTCTGATGCCGACCGTCTCCATCGTTCTCTTCACGCGCAACCGCAAGGAAGAACTGCTGACCGCGCTGGAGTCCTGCTTCGCGCAGGATCATCGCCCGCTGGAGGTGCTGGTCTTCGATGACGCCTCGACCGATGGCACGGAGGAAGCCGTGCGGACGTCGTTCCCCGAGGTCCGTTTCTTCCGCGAAGAGAGCAACCGCGGCATCGCCGCGCTCAGGAACCGCGGGTTCCAGGAAGCCCGCGGGGAGCTGGTTTTCTCGATCGATGACGACGCATATTACACCGACCCCTCGACAATCCGCTGCGTCGTGGAGCAATTCCGGCGCGAACCGGAAGCCGCCGTCATTGCCATGCCGTTCGTGGAACCGCTTCGCCAGGGATGTGTCGCGACCACACTCAACACCTCGGACCGACTGCGCGCCTTTATTTCGTGCGCGTACGCCATCCGGCGCGCCACGGCCCTTGAACTGGGAGGATACCGCGAGTTCTTCTTCTATCGGGGAGAGGAGCGCGACCTGAGCATCCGCCTGCTGGATCGCGGGTTTCGAATCGTCTACGGCCAATCGCCGCCGGTCGTCCATCTGTACAGCCCGAAGAGAGCGTGGTCGCAGATGTTTCCTCTCGGCATACGAAACAATCTGCTCTTCGATTCCCTGAACATCCCGCATCCCTACGTCCTGCCGCGCCTCGCGCTGGATGCCGTGCAACTCTTTCTCTACAAGCTCACGATCACCCAGGTCTTTTCGAGGATGGCCTTCATCCTGCGCGGATTCCTGGCCTGCGTGAAATACGCATCGCTGCGGGATCCCGTATCGAAAGAGACCTATCGTCTTTACAGGACGCTGCCCAACCACGGCCCCGCGTCCGCACCGGCCCCGACCCCGGGTCCGGCCAGAAGATAGTTGATCCCATGACACTCGAACCCCTGCTTTGGCTGACCGGCCTGCTGGTCATCCTGACGATGGCGATCGCGTTCCAACGCAATCGCGATCCCTTGCACCCCATGCTCTACCTGGGGCCGATGCTTTTCTACATCTACGCGTTTGTGCCGGCGGTCCTTTACTATCGGGACTTGTTTTCAGAACGCTTTGCGAATGAACCCGATCTTGTCTACGCTCAAACAGTCACCTGTGTGAGCGTTCTCTTCTTCTGCATCGGGATTCTCCGCTATCGCATACCGGCCGGCGCCCTCCATTCCAAACCGATCAATTGGAATTTCAGCCCCCTGGCGCGAAAGCGTCTGCTCGTTTTGAGTTACTGGTTCGGCATCATCGGAGTGGGAGCGTTTATCTATATCCTGGTGAAGAGCGGCGGTCTCTCCCAGGTGTACAGCGCCCCCAAGGGAGGCGGGCGCGCGGACAGCGGCTATATTACCAGCGCACCGCTGTTTTCCATCCTGGCCATGATCCTCTACCTGCTTTCCCAACAGGGCCGGAAGATGAATCTCAAGACGGCACTGATTCTGCTTGTTCTGATCAGCCCCCATCTTCTGCACGGCCTTCTGGCCGCGTCCCGCGGGACAACGTTCCTGGCC
>ERZ1645192.4867-NODE-4867-length-10551-cov-5.720560_pt1 | contig 10551 bp, 13 predicted proteins | sample MGYA00575354_ERZ1645192 | MGnify/ENA primary metagenome ERZ1645192 (study PRJEB40844, sample SAMN11349763) | freshwater sediment metagenome | isolation source: river sediment | host: Sediment | place: India: Faizupur Khadar , New Delhi | collected 2017-02-21 ...
TGGTGGATGAGAGCCACCGGAGCGTGTATGGCGAAGCGGGGGCGCAGATGGAAAAGGTGCTGCCGAAGGCCTGCTTCATCGGGTTCACCGGGACACCGCTGATGAAAAAGGAGAAGAACACCGCCCGGCGGTTTGGCGGAATCATCCTGCCGGCCTACACGATTGACCAGGCCGTGAAGGACAAGGCGGTGGTGCCGCTGCTGTATGAGGGCCGGCACGCATTGCAGGAGGTGCAGGAAAAGGCGATCGACAAATGGTTCGAGGTGGCGACAACCGAGTTGAACGATTCACAGCGGGCGGACCTGAAGCGGAAGTTTTCGACGGCCGACCAACTGAACAAGGCGCAGAGCCGGATCTACGTGGTGGCCTACGACATCAAGGAGCATTACGTCCAGAACTGGCAGGGGACGGGGTTCAAGGCGCAGCTCACGGCGCCAGACAAGGCGACAGCGCTGAAGTACAAGAGGTGTTTAGATGATTTTGGCGGGGTGACGTCGGAGGTGCTGATCTCGGGGCCGGACACGCGGGAGGGGAATGACGATGTGTATAGCGTCGGGAAGGAGGAGGTGCAGGCGTTCTGGAAGGTGATGATGGCGAAGTTCGGGAATGAGAAGGCGTACAACCGGCAGCTCATCAATTCGTTCAAGCACGGGCCGGAACCGGAGATCATCATCGTGGTGGACAAGCTGCTGACCGGGTTCGACGCGCCGCGCAACACGGTGCTGTATGTATGCCGGTCGTTGAAGGAGCACACGCTGCTGCAGGCGATTGCGCGCGTGAATCGGCTGTGGGAGGGGAAAGACTTCGGCTACGTGGTGGATTACTACGGCGTGATCCAGGAGCTGGACGAAGCGATGGACCTGTATGCCTCGCTGCCGGATTTCGAGAAGGAGGATGTTGCGGGGGCGCTGGCGGACATTGCGGACGTAGCGGAGCAAGTGCCGCAACGGCATTCGGAGCTGGTGGACGTGTTCAAAGCCGTAAAGAACAAGCTCGACGAGGAGGAGTATGAGCAAGTGCTGGCCGATGAGGAATTGCGGCAGAAGTTTTACGAAAAGCTGAACGGGTTCCATCGGATCCTGGGGGTGGCGCTATCGAGCAGCCACTTCCTGCGAGAGACGCCGGAGAAGAAGATCAAACGCTACAAGGATGACCTGGCGTTCTACATGAAGCTGCGGGCGGCCGTGAAGAAGCGCTATGCCGAGGAAATTGATTACAAGGAGTACGAGGCCAAGGTGCAGAAGCTGGTGGACACGCACGTGACAGCCAGTGACGTGTGCAAGATCACGGAGTTGGTGAGCATCTTCGAGCGAGAGAAATTCAAGGCGGAGGTGGAGAAGCTGGAGGGCGTGGGTTCGAGGGCGGACACCATCGCACACCGGACAGAGCGGACCATCACGGAGAAGATGGATGACGACCCCGTGTTTTACCGTCGGTTCTCGAAAATCCTGGAGGAGGCCATCGCAGCCTACCGCGACAAGCGGATTAGCGAGGCCGAATACCTGAAGAGGGCGACTGAGGTGATGGAGGCCGTGGTGACGAGAACGGGGGACAACCTGCCGCCCGTGCTACGGCACCGTGATGTGGCGAAAGCATTTTACGGCGTGGTGAACGAGGTGCTGGGCCGGCTGCCAGTGGCGGAGGATGCTGTCCCAAGCATGGCGGCTGATGTGGCGGTGCGGATTGATGATGCAATACAGTCGCGGCTGGTGGTGGACTGGCGGACGAACGCGGACCGGCAGAACGAGATGCGGAACGCGATTGATGACCTGCTGTACGACGTGAAGTCGGAGAGTGGGCTGGCACTTTCAGTGGAGGATATGGATGCGATTATCGAGCGGTCGCTGGATATCGCGAAGAACAGGTATGCCAGGTAGTTGATGGTTGATGGTTGAGAGTTGATGGAGTCAAAAAACTGAGGTTGAGAGTTGAAAGTTGAGAGCAAAAAACCGGCAGGCCAGACCGAACTGCATGCGGTGAAGTTCGGAAGCCGAGACATTGCGTTCGTGGTGAAGCGGACGGGGCGGCGGACGCTGGCGATCACGGTGAAGCCGGACGCGTCGGTAGTGGTGACGGCGCCGCGCGGTGTGGGAATGGAGGCGGTGAAGGCGCGGGTGCGGAAGCGGGCGATGTGGATCCGGCGACAGCAGGAGTATTTCTCACGGTTTCTGCCGAAGCTACCGCCTCGGCGGTATGTGAGCGGAGAGACGCACCGTTACCTGGGCCGGCAGTATCGGCTGAAGGTGGTAGAGGGGCCCAGCGAAGCGGCGAAGCTGCGAGGCAAATTCATCGAAGTAGAAACGGGACGGAAGGGGGATACCGGCCAAGTTCGGCGGATGGTGGAGGCATGGTATGTGCTGCACGCAAGGTTGAGATTTGCGCGGAGCCTGGGCGAATGCCTGGCCCGGTTCCACGGCCGTGTAGGGGCGCCCGAATTGCGGCTGAGGCGGATGCCGAAGCGCTGGGGAAGCTGGACCCCGAGAGGCGTGATTTACCTGAACCCGGAGCTCGTCCTCGCGCCGTCCTCGTGCATCGACTATGTCGTCACGCACGAGCTGTGTCACCTGGCGCATGCAGCGCACGGGTCGGCGTTTTACGCACTGCTGCGGCTGGTGATGCCCGATTGGGAGGAACGGAAGGACCGGCTCGAACGGGTGGCGGCGGAGACTGGAGCGGAGGGTTGGGGAGCGTGCGGGGTAAAGCCGTAGGAGGCGAACAATGAATCATAAAGCCATCAAGCCCCGGGTGTTGGCGGGTGCCAGTGACCTTTCCACCGTCCTGAGCTGATTACGTTGTCACGCTGCTTTTCTGGGGCGGGGCCACTCGACTCCCTGAGCCGGGGTGAACATCACATGCAGCCCCTCTTCGAGCCGCTGCATCAGCACGTGGTCCTCGTGGTAGGTGCGGCAGTTGGGACAGAACCGCTGCTGAACGTGAGCGGGATCATTGCTGACATATCCACACAAATGGCAAGTGATGCACTGACCGTCCTCCGAAATCGCAAAGAGTGCGCAAGACTGGGTCTTGATCCGGGCTGAAACCAGGGCAGCAGCCGATTTTTTTGTCATGATAATGCCCTCTTTTCTACGCGCCAATCAAAGCGCGTGGCGCGTCGCGCTTAAAGGGTACATTAGCCCAAAAATCAGAAATGCAAGAAAAACTTCAAAAAAAATGTTTCGACTCTGTGGTTTGCGGGATGTAGGCTTTGCGTATGCGGGGCATATTCCGCTGTTAGCTGCTCCCAGGAGGAGTTTTTCGAAATGAATAGACCGTTGATCATTCTGGCGTCTGCTTCACCACGGCGCGCGCAACTGCTTCGTAACATGGGTCTTGAGTTCCGGACCGTCATTAGCAACGTAACGGAAGTCCACCATGACCAGTTGACGGCGGGAGAGGTTGCGCAGGTAAACGCTTACCGGAAAGCGCGGACTGTCGCGAAAAAATTCCCGGATGCGCTGGTGATCGGGGCGGACACGCTGGTGCACATGGACGAGAAGCTTTACGGAAAGCCACTGGATCTTTCCGAGGCCTATTTGATGCTTGAGGATCTGCAGGGGCGCACCCACCAGGTGACCACCGCCATCTGCCTGCTGCACCTGCGCGAACGGAAGCAGCGGATTCTCTCGGAGGATACCTCCGTGACGTTCCGTCCGTTGGATGCGATCCAGATCCGGCGATACCTTGCGCAGGTGGATCCCCTCGACAAAGCCGGCGCCTACGCCATCCAGGAATGCGGGGATATGCTGATCGAGCGCATCAGCGGGTCCTACACAAACGTCGTCGGCCTGCCCGTCGAGAAACTGACTGCGGAGCTTGACCGGATGGGTGTGCTGGCGCATCCGGGCATTCCGCCGGCGTCCCACGAGAAACCTCACGGGGCCGGATGGCGCCGCCACGCCTGAGCGCCCCCGAAATTTTATCTGCAAAAGCGGGCGCCCTGTGCGACCTTTCCGGCGTATGAAGTATTGGCCGGCCGTGTTTGCGGTGGTGTTCGGTTGCCTCGCCGCCCCGGCAAGAACAAATGATATGGCACAATCCAACCTGGAACTCGCAACGCTGGGCGGCGGTTGCTTCTGGTGCACGGAAGCGGTCTTTCAACTGATTCCGGGAGTGGCTTCGGTTACCAGCGGTTATGCGGGCGGTCACGCGCCCGATCCGACCTACGAGCAGGTTTGCCGGGGCAACACCGGGCATGCTGAAGTGATCCAGGTGGCATTTGACCCGAAAAAGGTGGCTTACGAGAGGCTGCTCGAGGAGTTCTGGGATGCGCATGATCCCACCACGCTGAACCGGCAGGGGGCGGATGTGGGCACACAATACCGCTCCGTGATCTTTCATCATACCGAGGAGCAGAAAAAGGCCGCCGAAAAATCCAAGACACAGGCCCAGGCCAGGTTTACCCGCCCGATTGTCACCGAGATTGCGCCGCTGACCCGGTTCTACAAGGCTGAAGAGTACCATCAGGACTACTTCCGCAAATTTCCTGAGCAGGGCTATTGTCGCATCGTCATTGCGCCCAAAGTTCGGAAGATCGAGAAAAAGCTGAAGGCGCAGTAGCTGCGGCCATCCTTGCGAATTTCGATACAGATTGAAAAAGCCGGCGCCTCGCGGGTATGCTGCGGCTGTGAGCAGTCATCTTGCAAACGCGCGGAAAGTTTTCGACATAGAGATTGCGGCTCTTAAGGCCGTTCGATCCCAGCTCGATGCGGGCTTTGACTCGGCTGTAAACGCCATTGTGCAGGCGCTGGCCCGACGGGGAAAGATTGTGATTGTTGGCATCGGAAAGTCCGGCAACATCGGCCAGAAGATAGCGGCCACCCTCACCAGCACGGGCTCGACCAGCGTGGTGCTGAATTCCGCCAACGCGCTGCATGGCGATCTGGGCATCATTTCCGACGGGGACATTCTCCTTGCGTTGAGTTACTCCGGCGAGTCCGAGGAGTTGCTGAATCTGCTGCCTGCGATCAAACGTTTTTCCGTCACCATCATTGCCATGACTGGCAGCGCCAAATCCTCCCTTGCGCGGCACAGTGACATTGTGATTCCCGTGCGCGTGGTGCGGGAAGCCTGCCCGTTCAATCTGGCTCCCACCGCCAGCACCACGGCCATGCTTGCCATGGGCGATGCGCTGGCCATGGCCACCCTGCAGGCGCGCGGCTTCAAGAAGAATGACTTTGCCCGGCTGCACCCCTCCGGCGCTATTGGCCGGGCGATGCTGCTGCGGGTGAGGGATATCATGCGATCCGGCGCGCGAAACGCTGTGGCTCTCGAGAGCGCCACGGTGAAAGAGGCGCTCCTGGTGATGACCGAAGCGCGCAGCGGCGGGCTCTCGGTTGTGACGGCAAAGGGCAAGTTGGCCGGTGTGTTTACGGATGGTGATTTTCGCCGCCGGATGTCTTCCGATGCCGGACTGCTGGGCCGGTCGTTGCGGGAGGTCATGACCCCAAACCCGGTGACCATCCGCGAGGATGCCCTGGCCGCCGAGGCGCTGAAGATCTTTAACGAACGCAACATTGATGATTTGATCGTGGTGAACAGCCGCCGCGAGCCGGTGGGAATGGTGGATTCACAGGACTTGCCAAAACTGAAGCTCATGTAACAAGATTCGCCCTATGCAAATGAGTGCAATACGGACAGTTCCATTCTTCAGAACCAGCCTGCTTCGCGCGGGCGCGTCCATTTTTCTGTGCGCGGCCCTGAGCGCCTGCACCAGCGTCAGGCCTTCGCGCGAGCCATCGGATTCCATGAGCACTTCCAAGCAAATCGGCCGGCACTTCAAAACCACCCGAACTGAGCGCCTCGAAGCGGACTACCTGGTCCACCTTCCGGCGGGCTACAACGCCCGGTCCGGCCCGAAATGGCCATTGATCCTGTTTTTGCATGGCGCAGGCGAACGTGGCGATGATCTCTCGAAGGTTGCATTCCACGGTCCGCCGCACCTGGCGACGAACCAGTTTGATCTTCCCTTCGTCGTTGTTTCGCCGCAGTGCAAGGCGGGGCGCATTTGGTCCAATGACCTGCTGCTGGCGCTGCTCGATCATGCCCTGGCGAAATATCGCGTGGATCCCACCCGTGTGTATCTGACCGGGCTCAGCATGGGTGGATACGGCACATGGAGCCTGGGATTGGCTTACCCGGAGAAATTCGCCGCCATTGTTCCCATCTGCGGGGGCGGGGACATCATCGGTCCCATGCTGTCCGGACGCGAGAAGGCTTCGCCGCTGAAAACCCTTGGTATTTGGGCTTTTCATGGCGCCAAAGACACGGTTGTGCCGCTGTCGGAATCCGAACGAATGGTGGCAATAGCAAAGCGAGCCGGGGTCGAGGATGTGAAGCTCACGGTTTATCCTGAAGCCAATCACAATTCATGGACGGCCACCTACACCAACCGGGCTGTTTATGATTGGATGCTCGAGCACCGGCGGCAATAACCGACGAAACTCCTCGGCTTCAGAATAACCCTGATGCCGGGCGAAAAGCCTCAAAGATTGCCACAAACACGGATTTGAGCACTTGGGTCCGCAGTGATGCTTCCCGGGTCATGCGGATTCGTATTCTCTGGCGTTGGAGGCGGATCAGCCAGTACAGGGCGGGGCATCCCCGCAGAACACGAGCGGCGCCTTTGAGAAGCCTTTAGCCGCTGCGAGCATTGCCGGGCGCGTTTTTGCCCAGGGTGGCTTCGAGGCGGTAGCTCAGTGTGTTGTAATAACGGCGCTGGAGTCCGCGTTTTTTCCTCTGGCGTTCCCGGGCCCGAACGAGATGCTTCAGGCAGCGCGAGCCTTGCACCGCCGGTTCGCCGCACTCGGTGCATCTCTTGTCCCGTTGCATCCGCAACTGGTATTTCCTCTGTCGTGACACCGAAAGATGTGTGAATTCGTCAACGATTGGACGTCTCATAGATCAAATCATGTTAATTGTTTTTTGCCGCACTTCACTGTTTTGGAGGTGTCTCGCACCTCCCCTTTGATCACCCCTCCCATGCGCCACGGAGAGAACCACCCGGTAAACACTCCCTTACTCCCCTGCATTTGCGTTAAAGGTTGAATTTTAACGCCTCTCTTCTACTCTCCGACCCATCAAGGTAAACCATGCTTAGCAAAAATCAACTGGACATTGTTTTTGGGCGCCGCAGTGTGCGGGTCTATGCGCCGGGCGAGATTTCATCCGCCGACGTCCAGCGGTTGCTCGAAGCCGCGATGGCGGCCCCATCGGCCATGACCAGGGATCCCTGGCGTTTTGTGACGATCCGCACCCCCGAAACCCTCAAGAAACTCGGGGCGGCGTTGCCTGGCGGATCGATGCTACCCGCTGCCGCCATTGCAATTGCGGTTTGCGGGGATATAGAAGCCGCTTTTGAGAGCAATATCGGCTACCTTGTGCAGGATTGCTCGGCCGCCACGGAAAACCTGCTGATTGCGGCCCACGCCCTTGGCCTTGGCGCCTGCTGGGTGGGGGTGTATCCGGCGGAGGAGGCCATGCGGCAGGTGCGCAACCTTTTGAAACTCCCATCCAATATCGTGCCCCTGGCAGTGATTTCCCTCGGGTATCCGGGAGAACAACTCGATCCCCGCACCCGTTACAACGAAGCCTTTGTTCGTAAGGAAACATGGTGAAATCCCGTCGCAATTCCGGCAAGCCCGCCAAATCCCGCCGGGGCTGTCAGCAGCCCGCCATACGGGTGGTCATGATGCCCAGCGACACCAATCCGCTCGGCACCATTTTTGGCGGGATTATTCTGAGCCACATTGACCAGGCGGGAACGGTGGAGGCGCGGAAGCACTCCGAAAAGAAGCTTGTTACAGTGGCTATGCACGAGGTGCAGTTCCTCGCGCCCGTGTTTGTGGGCGACCTGGTCAGCTTCTACACTGAGACGATCCGTGTGGGAACAAAGTCCGTGTCGGTGCTGGTCACCGTGGAGGCGCTGCGCGGCAGGCCCCCGCACGAGACGGCGCGTGTGACCCAGGCAGAGGTTGTGTATGTTGCCGTGGAGGATCCCGGCAAGGCGGTGCCGCTGCGCTGAGCGCCACGGCACGCCAGGATTCAGGCTGCGTTAAAACTGGTAAGTAAACACCAGGCTGATGGAGTGGCTTTGGATGTCGTCCACTTCCAGGCGGTCGTCGCGCCAGGGACCCCAGTAGTAATACGAGCCCCAGTCCATGTCGAGGTCCGGGGATTCTGTCCACTGGTAACGATATTCCACGCCAAGGCTCATGTATTCGTTGATATCAAAAGTCACACCAGCGAAACCCTGCCACGCGAAGGTGACATCCGACGCGCTGCCGCTGATGAACACGTCGGCTTCCGTTGTCTCGTAGGTCAGGTGGTCAATGTCCAGCACTGAAGAGGCGCCGCCGATGCCCGCCCCGATGTACGGCCGCAGCCTTGTTGCGTTTGGCCATTGCAGCTTCGCGTTCAACAGGAATGGCACGTTGACCCAATAGGCATCAAGCGAGCGCGCGCCGCCCATTTTGTCCACCTCGTTCCAATTCATCCCCAACTCGAACTCGGCGGCAAACCATTCTGTGACGTTGTAGCCTGCGCCCAGGCCAAACCGCACTCCGGGATCGAACTCCATGTCCCCATCATCCCCGATTTCATCGCCGAAGATCGCTTTCACCTCGGTGTCTTCCATCCAGGAGCCGCCCAGGTCCGCCTTGCCATACCACGTGTTTGCCTTTGGCTGGGCGTGGGCCTGAATTGAAATAGCCGCGATGCAGAGAATCGCGCCGAGGACCATGCATTGTTTTTTCATAAAATTGTTCCTTCCTGTTCAAAGCTTCTAACCCCGTTTTCCTGCTCGCACAAGCGCAATCTGGCCTGCGCAATCTGGTCCCCGGGGCTCGCGCACATGTTGGAATGCGCATTTGACTTGGCTTTGTGCATGGTTATCATTGGCGTTCGTAGAAACGCTCCATGTTGGAAGTTGTTGAAAAATTATTGGTTCTGCAAGGAAGCGACCGCGCCATTCGCCGTGTTAGCGGCGAACTGGCGGATATCGAGCCCCAGCGGGCGTTCCTCAAGAACAAGACAAGCTCCGCCCAGGCCGCGCTGAGCACGGCGAAGAACCTTGTGAAGCAATGCGAGTCCGACCGCAAGACCCTCGAGATCGAGGTGGAAGCCAAGAAGGAGCAGATTAATCGTTACGCCAACCAGCAGCTCCAAACGCGCAAAAACGACGAATACCGCGCCCTGGCAAACGAAATTGACCTGCGCAAGAAGGAGATTTCTGAGATTGAAGATCGCGAAATCGAGCTGATGGAACGCGGGGAGGCCGCCCAGAAACAGGTTCAATCTGTTACCGCCGAGCTGGCGGCGGCCACAAAGCTCATGGAGGAGCAGTTGGCCAAACTCGATGACCGCGAAAAACAGCTCCAGAAGGAACTCGATGCGCTTCACGCAAAACGAGAGCAGGACAGCGCCGCTGTGGACGAAGGCGCCCGGGCCCGTTACGAACGGCTCAGCCGCAGCAAGGGCGAGAATGTGGTTGTCGGCATTCAGCACGGAGTCTGTGGCGGCTGCCACATGCGTGTGCCCGCACAGGTGCTCGTGACGTGCCAGGCGCAGCAGGAGCTGGTCTCTTGCACCAACTGCGGACGGATTCTCTATTACTCGCAGGATATGGACCTTGCGATAGCGGATTAGGCCGGCTCCAACACCCCGTCACTTTTCTCTTTTCGCTCCTGCTTCATCATTCCGGCAGTTTCGCGCGTGATGGCGGCAATTTCAGAATTTCATTTTCAGCCCCGGACAACGCGGAAGGGCCTGAGCGGAGGCAACGGGCAGGGCACACATCACCTGAAAATCTCACAGGAAGGATGCCCGCGTTATCCGGCAAATTGAGAAAATGGCCGGGCCTAATTCGGGACGCCGGAGATGTAAGTTTGAAGCTGCTGGATCGTGGTGCTCTGGTTGGAAATGATCGCGTTGACGAGATCGCCTATGGAGACAACGCCGGCGATTTTCCCTTCGCGGAGGACGGGCAGGTGGCGGATTCGGCGGTCTGTCATCAGGCGCATACATTCCTCGACCGTGTGTGCCGGGGTTACGTGTACAACATCCTCAGAGAGGATTTCCCGCACCGCAGTATCTCTGGAAGCTTTGCCTTTGAGCGCGACTTTGCGCGTGTAATCGCGTTCCGAAATGATGCCCACCAGTTTCTCCCCGTCTGTCACAAGGAGCGCGCCCACGTTTTTTTCGGCCATGGTCTGAATGGCTTCCAGGACGGTTGCGCCCGGGCTCACGGACCATGCCTGGTTTCCTTTCACCTCGAGAATGTCGCCGATAGTCATTTTTCCGGATGTCATTGTCGTTCCTTTGCCGCGCGGCGCGATCCGGGAAGTATCCCGTGACGATTGAGTCGTGCGGCGAAAATCATGATGATTACTTGCAGGTTAAAGTAGCATCATTTCATATTTTGACAAATGGCGATTCCCGGGAAGGCACGAGGCGCCTGGTGCGGCTTCATTTGTTGGCGAGTGAACTATGGGGCGGCGCGGGAACGTCAACCCATCGCCTGCGCCCCGTATTGGAACGCTGTCGTCCGCTGCCCGG
>ERZ1645192.4869-NODE-4869-length-10547-cov-6.047465_pt1 | contig 10547 bp, 13 predicted proteins | sample MGYA00575354_ERZ1645192 | MGnify/ENA primary metagenome ERZ1645192 (study PRJEB40844, sample SAMN11349763) | freshwater sediment metagenome | isolation source: river sediment | host: Sediment | place: India: Faizupur Khadar , New Delhi | collected 2017-02-21 ...
TTAAGTGCAGCTATTCAGAGAGGCTTTTTAAACAGCTTGTGGTGCGGATATATTCGAAACACGGCCCAAATACGCGATGCCCTAACTCCTAGGGACATCGCCAGATAAAAAGGCCTATAACCGCTATTGCGATCATAGGCCTAAAACTCTCCAATACTACGTGGAGAATGATATTACTGGGGTGGCTGACGGGGATCGAACCCGCAAAACCTCTAGAGCCACAGTCTAGCGCTCTGACCAGTTGAGCTACAGCCACCATAATTTAAAGAATAAATTGAGAGCAATCGATACTTTACCTCCTTGCCTTAACGCTCGAAAATGCTCTTGCATTTTCTCGCAGGCAAGGAGTTAGTTCGCGGACGGCTTCGCCTACACTTTATGTCGCTTCGCTCCATAAAGTGTCCGCTCACTAAAGTTGAGCTACAGCCACCATAATTTACTATTATGAATGAAGAATAGCGTGGCAATTACAGCATATTCTTTCTAAATTATCTATATTATTATTTCTTCGATTACCGTCTTTATGATGAACAACTAATACTCTTTTATCTGAGATGCCACACCGGGCACATTTAAGCGGAACATTATGTCTTCGCATCAGATCCCGATAAGCTGCTTCACCAGAAATCCAATTCGGTGCGTTCATACCGAAACGAACATTTCTATTTTCCCAAGAACAATGACAAGCTACGCTACAAAAAAATTTGTTTCTTTTAGACCTTTTAAAATCTTTGGGTGTTCTCCAAATCTTTTTCCCACACTGATCACAGGCAACCCATTTACCTTTAAACTGGGCTTTAGTGCGACATTTTATAGAACAATATTTGCCCCAGCCTTTTTTATCATGAAAAGGCTTAATGTAAAATTCTTTACCACAAATTTTACATTTTTTGTTAGGCATGATTAAATAATATCAAATAACGGTAGATATGTCAATACAATAAACTATACCACAGTCTAACGCTCTACCCCCCTTGCACCGGAGCAGTACGATCCATTCTTTCTTCAAAAAACTTCTTTACGCCGTTACTAAGATCAAAAACACCGTCAATTACGGCATTGGATAAGTCCGTGCCGGTTTTAACCCCCTTACGAAACCAGTGCACCGGTAATGATAGCATATCTTGCGGCCGCATTCCAGCATTAGCTCGGGCCTGGGCCAACTTCTCCTCAAAAGCGGCTTTAACGTTGGCAAAGCCAAAATCCGGCCGGTCCATCTTGGTGCGCAGTTTAAAATCCAGGGCAATGTTGCCATGGTCCATCGTCTTAAACATATCTAATACCGCATCGGTGATCCGTTCGGCTTTTTGCTTAGGCTCATCGATGCCGCGGGCGCTGCGCACCATGTCCGCCAGCTCCAAGTGGCAATCGGCGACCACATCATTATCCTCTCCATTAATATCACAGGTGAAATTCAGCTTGGCCTTCTTGATCTTGGCCTTTTCCAAATCTACCCAGGTAGAATAGTAAGGATAGAAAACGATGGCGTCGATATCCATGATCTTGATCTTGGCCTGGATGTCTTTCTTGTTCAGGTTAACCCAGCCTGAAATATCCATTTTGCCGTCTGGCTCTCCGGTATCCCAGGATAAATTGCTGCTTAGATTGAATTTGCTCACTCTCTTGGTCGGCACGGTGCTTAAATTAGTCACGTAGAAATTCAGATCTTTGACTAAAACCGTGATCTTACCGCTAGAGGCGGTATTGTCGATAAAATGCAGCTTGCCGGAATAGATCTTTAATTTCCGGATCGACACCGGAAAAACTTTGTTTTGCCCGCTAGACTCTGGGCTGGGAGGCTCAACCACTGCCGGGCCTTGTGACTCGGTTTCAACGACGATCGGCTCTGATACAGGTTGCTGTGGCGCCGGTGCAACAGGATTACGCTGATAAGTAAACTCAGGGCTGCCGATTAAGATCTTGTTAAAAGCCACCTTACCGAATAACAGGCTGCGGATACTGAGGCCAATAAAAATCCGGTCTGCTTTGATCACCCCGGCCAACTCAAATCCCCTAACCTGAATGCCAAAAGGCGGACGGATATCCAGGCTGCGGATAGTGGTTTTTAAGCCAGTGGCCTTTTCGATCTTAGAGATCAGGATCGATTTGACCACCGTCAATACCGAGGTATAAACCAGGGCAAAGATGATGACGGTAGTGATGACTACTTTAAAGGTTTTTTTGAAGTCTTTCATAGTTGTAAATTAATGTCCCTGGGCCGAATCTGTCGCTGCGCTCCTTAGGAGGGGGCAAGCCCCCTCCTAACGTCCGCCTGCGGCGGACTGTTCTCCCCCAACCATGGGGGACTACGTCCCCCATTCCCCCTTCGATTCGGCTATGCTTATTCGCTTTAAATTAATGTCCCTGGGCCGAATCGAACGGCCAACAACCGGCTTAGAAGGCAGGTGCTCTATCCAATTGAGCTACAGGGACATTAATAAATTGTCAAAATACGGGGCGGACAGCGCCGTTTTTCTAGTTTTGCTTTAGTAACGGCACGCCGCCTGCTCAAAAAGAATTCGGGGCGGACAGACTTGAACTGTCGACCTCTTGCTCCCAAAGCAAGCGCTCTAGCCAAACTGAGCCACGCCCCGGTAACTTACGGCGTTAACAGATTCTTTAAAACTCGCCTGCCAAGGGCGCTCTTTAGAAACTTTTCCCTTTTTAACGCCAAAGTATCGTTATTGTATTCCTCTACTCTGGCTAACACCCAAGGCACTTTCGACTTTGTTGAAAGATTTTCACCCTTGTTATGGCTGTTAAACCTTTGTTCAACATTTTTTGTTGAACCTACATATAAGCTATTATCTTTCAAGCTTCTTAATATGTATACAAACATGATTCAAGCAAGCGCCCGCCATTACTGCTTTGGCGGGCGTCCGCCAACGCCGTAGTGGCGGACGCTCTAGCCAAACTGAGCCACGCCCCGTTGCATCTCCGAGGGTTTAATTGTGGAGATGCAACGGGGCAGGCCCACCACATCTCCATCAATACTATTTATTATTAAGAGAAAAATTCTTTAGCCTTCCCTTAAGATACCTTTTACCCCAACCGGATTTTAGATATTTCTCTCTTGCTATTGCGTCATCTTTATTAATACTCCATTCAAAATAAACTATTTCGAATGGAACTCGATCTTTCGTTGATTCTTGCAATCCTTGATTGTGTTCCGATAATCTTCTTTCCAGATCCAATGTAAAACCTGTATAAAAAAGTCCGTCTTTTTTACTTTTTAACACATACACATAATACATACTAAAAAAATTAGTATATCAACTCGCCTGATGCTTCACAATATATTTCTGGATCAAGGGCTTAGCTTGCCTTAAGGCATGATACCGGTGGCTCATGGTATGCTTCACTTTCTCCCCTAACTGCGCAAAGGTCTTTTTATGCTTAGGAATATAAAACAACGGATCATAGCCAAATCCGGTATGGCCGGCCGGCTCAAAGGCAATTAACCCGGAGCATCTGCCCTCTACCACACCGACCAATCCGCGTTTATCGGCCAAGGCTACGGCACATACATAGTAAGCTTTTCTCTCAAGCGCCGGATGCCCATGGAGCATCTTTAATAGCTTTTGGTTATTTTTATCGTCGTTTTTTTCCTTGCCGGCAAAACGCGCCGAATAAATCCCCGGAGCGCCGCCTAAGGCATTGACGCAGAGCCCTGAATCTTCGCCTAAGCAAAGCTCGCCGGTAAAACGCGCCAGCTGTCTGGCCTTCTTAATCGCATTATCTCTAAAGGTTTTTCCGTTTTCCACTACTTCCGGAGCTTTACGGTAAGCCTCCAAAGAAACCAGATCCAGCTTGATCCCTTTTAAAATATCCTTAATCTCGGCTAACTTTTTCTTATTTTTTGTGGCCACGACCAGCTTCATTACAATAATATATCCCCGACTAGCTTTCTTTGAATGCTAAATAACTCTTCGATTCCTTTTTTGGCAAAATCCAGCATACTATCCATCTTGTCTTTGGAAAAAGGCTTGCGCTCAGCCGTCCCCTGGATCTCGATAAACTCTCCTGAGCCGGTCATCACCACATTCATATCTACCTCAGCCTTGGAATCTTCTTCGTAACATAAATCCAATATCAATGTGTTATTCAAGATCCCTACGCTGGTCGCCGCGATATAATCCTGGATCGGGACTTTATTAATCTTACCGTCTTTTTTGATTTTAGCTAGTGCATCCACCAAGGCGATAAAGCTTCCGGTAATCGCTGCGGTGCGCGTGCCGCCATCCCCCTGGATCACGTCGCAATCCATCCAGATCGTGCGCTCGCCGATCTGCTTCATATCGGTTACCGCGCGTAAAGAGCGGCCGATCAATCTCTGAATTTCAAAGGTCCTGCCGGAATCCTTGCCCCGGGGTATGCGTGTGCCGCAGGAACGCGGCAGCATCCCGTATTCGGCGGTGACCCAGCCAGTTCCGCTGCCCTTTAAAAACATCGGCACATTCTCATCTACCGAAGCCGTGCAGATCACCTTGGTGTTACCCAGCTCGATCAAGCAGGAGCCTTCCGGGTATTTAATATAATTCCTGGTAATGGTAACTTTTCTGATCTTATCATTGCCGCGGCCGTCAATCCTAACCATAAATATCCTCCCCTTGGAAATCAATTGCCACAATTAAAGGAAAATTTTCTACTTCCAACTTTAAAATCGCCTCCGGGCCCAGATCCGGATAAGCGATAGTTTTTGCGCTTTTAACGAATTGGTTCAATAACGCCGCGCAGCCGGCGTAAGTTACAAAATAAACCCCTTGATACTTTTTAATCGCCGCTTTTAGAGCCTGGCTGCGAGAGCCCTTGCCGATCATTCCTTTTAAGCCTTTAGCCAGCAACCCCGGAGTAAACTCATCCATCCGTGAGCTGGTGGTCGGGCCGCAGGCGCCAATTACTTTACCCTTAGGCGTTTGGGTCGGCCCGCAATAATAAATCACCGCGCCAGCAAGTTCCAAAGGCATCTTTTTATGTTTTGCTAGCGCCTCAATCAACCTTTTATGCGCCTGGTCTCGAGCAGTGTAAATTACCCCGCTTAAAAGTAGCTCATCCCCGGCTTTTAAAGATTTAATCTGTTTTGAATCAAGCGGTGTGGTAATTCTTTTCATAAAGTAATTTCGGCGCTTCTTAAGGCGTGGCAGCTAATATTGACGCTTACCGGTAAGCCTGCGATATGCGTAGGGTAAGTTAAAATATGCACGGCCAGCGCAGTAGTTTTGCCGCCTAAACCCATGGGGCCGATTTTAAGGCTGTTGATTTTAACTAATAAATCCCGCTCTAAAGAGGGGAGGTTTCCCTTTGGGAAACCTCCCCTCTTTAGATGAATTTTCTTAAGTAGCGCTTTTTTCGCCAAAAGGGCAGAATAATCCGCCGTGCCTCCGATCCCTACGCCCACTACATACGGCGGACAGGCATCCGGACCGGCGGCTTTGACGGCCTCGACGATAAATTGCTTAATCTCCTCAAGCCCGGCAGTCGGCTTGAACATTTTAGTTTGAGATTTGTTTTCGCAGCCAAAACCTTTGGGCAATAAAATAAGTTTTAACTTATTTCCCGGCACAATCTCGGTATGCACTACGCCGGGAATAAACCCTGAGCGGCCACGTGTTAGCGGATCAGCCACAATCGAATTTCTCAAAGAATATTTTCGGTACCCCTCGCCAATTCCGCGGTTAATCGCCTCGGTTAAATTACCGGCAATCTTTAAATCCGCGCCAACTTGCGCAAAAACCACCGGCATCCCGGTATCCTGACAGATGGCTAAACCTGCTTTTTTGGCGTACGCGGCATTATCCAAAATCGCTTGAAGGATATTTTTGGCGCGCTTGTTGTTTTCTCTTTGATGGGCATTGCGCAGCGCGGCTAAACAATCTTTGCGCAAAACAAAGTTGGCCTGCCTGACTAATACGCTGACTGCCTGGGTAATTTGGGCTGCTTTTAAGGCTTTCATTTTGATTTATACTCGGCGCTGACCGTAGTCGTAATGCCTCCGCGGGGATTAAATACACCGCTAATCTTAACCCAACGGGGCTTGACGGCTTGGACGAAGTCCTCCAGCATCTTGTTGATCAAATGCTCATGGAAAATCCCTACGTTACGGAAAAAAATGGTATACAGCTTAAAAGACTTAAGCTCCACGCAGAATTTTTTCGGCGAATACTCAAGGCAAATAACCGCAAAATCCGGCAGGCCGGTCTTGGGACAAATACAGGTAAATTCCGGAATATCAAGATTGATCGTGTATAGTTTATCCGGATACTGGTTCTGCCAGACCTCGATGGGCGGAGTTTTTAATTTCCGGACGTTTTTTTGTAAACCTTCGTAACTGGATTTGACCATTTAACGGATCCCCATAATTTTATGAATCTGCGGGATAACGCAAGCCGTCACCCCTCCCTGGTTAGCCAGCTCTTTAAATTTTATCAGCTTCTCCCGCAGCAGTGCCTGGTTTTCATAGCTGTTGGGCTGCAAAACCAAAACGCTAGCCGGGCTGGTTTCTTTAATAATTTCCACCGCCTGCTTTAAATCATCCTCGTGGGTTGCCTGGCAGATGATCGCTTTAAGGAAAACCTCCTTTTTCGCGGCGATTTTTAAAAATTTCTTATGCAGGTGCCATAAATTACCCATCCCGGTTGAGCTGGGAAATTTCAAATCCATGGCGATAATGTCCAGCCGGTCGATCAGCTTTTCAAGCTCAAAGAATAAAGTGCCGTTGGTTTCCAGATAGTGCCGATGCCCCCGCCCGCAGGTAAGCTTGAGGATCTCTCTTAAAAAATCCGCGTATAAAAGCGGCTCTCCGCCGGTAAATGAAATGGAATGGAATTTATCCCGGTAAAGCTTGATCTCTTCAAAAAGTTCCCTGGGCTCATACTCGATAAAACGGTCAAGCTTGGTATCGCAGTAGGCGCAACTTAAATTGCAGTTAAAGAAGCGCACAAAGAGCTGCTTTTCCCCTAAGTAAAGCCCCTCCCCTTGTATGCTGTCGAAGACCTCGGCAATCCTGGCTTTCATTATCTGATCAACGGATCGGTTAAACCCGCCTCTTTAAAACCTTTAGCCCGGTAATAACAGCTGTCGCACACCCCGCAGGGGATCTTGCCTCCCCGGTAACATGACCAGGTTAAATAAAAAGGCACTTTCAATTTCGCGCCCAGCCTGATGATCGCCGCCTTACTTTTATCCAATAACGGAGCAATGATCTTGATCGCCGGCTTGATCGCCAGGCCGACTTGCGCTGTTTTGGCAAAAGCCCGGAAAAATTCTGGCCGACAATCAGGATACCCTGAATAATCCTGGGCATGCGCTCCGATAAACACCGCTTTAGCCTTGATCGTTTCGGCTAAGGACAAAGCAAAACTTAAAAAAATTATATTGCGGGCCGGCACATAAGTTACCGGAATGCCGGAGGCGATTGTCCCCGGAAGTTTAATTTTTTTATCTAAGAGCGCCGACCCTTTCCAGGGTAGGTTTATTTTTAAGATCCGGTGCGGGCAATTGCCAGCTTGGGCGATCCTTACCGCACGGCCAATCTCCTCTTTATGCCTCTGGCCGTAATCAAAGATCAGCGCCTGGCAGTGGTAGCCTTTTGCTTTTGCCCAGTACAAAGCGGTTGCCGAATCCAGTCCTCCGGACAAAAGCACTACCGCTTTTTTACTTTTCACCCCGCCCCCCTCTATTTTTGTAAGGGCCAGGAGCGTAAGTAGCGCAGCTGGTGGCATTCTCCCAAACGGTGACGCTTTTTACCTGCGGCAGAGCGATTTTAAGCTGATCATAAATATACTTGGCAATCTGCTCGGAGGTCGGATTGACTTTTTTAAAAAAAGTGATCCGGTTGAGGTATTTATGGTCCATCTTTTCTAAAACCGCGTTAAGCTCATTTTTAAGGAGTTTAAAATCCAAGACCATCCCGATCTTATCCAGCTTAGCGGACTCAACCACCATCTCGACCACCCAATTATGGCCGTGCAGATCCTCGCATTTGCCTTTATATTCCCTTAAGTTATGCGCGGAGCTGAAATTCCCCTGGACTTTGAGGCTATACATTGTCTGCCTTTCTGACGTTTTTCAATTTGGCGCCGACAAACCGCTGGGCCAGTGAACTAAACCATTCCGGATTATCGCTGACAAAAAATTTATGCTTATTAGCTTTGCCGCGGTTAAGCAGGTCTTCGCTAGAGAGGATCTTTTTTATTTCAAAGGCCACCTGCTTGGCCGAATCGATCAAGATCACCTGCTTGCCCAGGATCTTCTGGATCACGGGCTTAAGCAGCGGATAATGGGTGCAGCCTAAAATTACCGTATCCACCTTGGCATCCCGCAAGGGCTGCAAATATTTTTTGGCGACACTCTCAACCACACTGCCTGACAGCCAGCCCTCTTCCACAAAAGGCACAAATAACGGGCAGGCCAGAGCGGTTACTTTAACCTTAGGGTCAAGCTGTTTGATTTCGTTTTCATAGGTCCGACTCTTGATCGTGCCCTTGGTCCCGATCACGCCGATGCGTTTATTCTGCGAGGCATACACCGCCTCTCTGGCGCCGGGGGTAATCACCCCGATGATCGGCACGCGGAAATTATTCTTGATTACCGGCAGGGCCAGGCTGGAGGCGGTATTGCAAGCCACACAGATCAATTTAACATCCTGCTTTAATAAAAACAGGATATTCTCTACGGAAAAGCGGATCACAGTCTGGGGGGATTTGATCCCGTAGGGGACCCTGGCCGTATCGCCGAAATAAATTATGTTTTCATGGGGTAGCTGGCGGATGATCTCCCTGGCTACCGTCAAACCCCCGACCCCTGAATCAAAAACTCCGATCGCTCCGCTCATTTTGCAATCATCTCCACTAAGGCCATCTCCTGGGAATAATTCCTGATCCCTTCCAGGATCCCCGCGGCCAGTTTTTCCCGATAAGCGCTGGTCCTTAACAATCTCTCCTCCGCCGTATTAGAAACAAAACCCACCTCGATCAAGATGCCGGGCATGGTGATCCCTCTTAAAACCTGGAAACGCGCATTCTTCACCCCCAGGATATCGGTATCGATGGCAGAATCCATTTCTTTGCATACTGCCCTGGAGAGCTCGATCGACTCTGCGCGGCTATTGGTATAGATCATATCCCAGAGGATCGTTTTTAACTCCTGCGACTGGCTGGCGATCTGGGCATTTTTTAAGTTCAGCGGCGTGCTCCTGGCGGTCAGCGATGCGCGTTTAATATCGCTTACACTTGGGGCGACGTAATAAACTTCAAAACCGCAGACCGAGCGGTTGCGCGCGGCGTTGGAATGAATGCTGATAAATAAATCGGCGCCGGAACGGTTAGCGATGCTGACTCTGGTTGAAAGCGGGATAAATTTATCGGTCGAACGGGTCAATACGGTCGTTACCCCTTCGGCCTTTAAAAGAGCGCTTAATCTTTTGGCGATGTCTAAATTGACGTCTTTTTCCCGCAGGCCGCTTCTGCCCAGCGCTCCCGGATCTGTCCCGCCATGGCCAGGGTCGATCACGACCTTGCGTAACCTGATCTTAGCGCTAGCCGGTTTACGATAAACCGGCGCGGCGGGCTGCGTCGGCCGATAGTATAGATCAAAGATCTGCTCCTTAAACTGCCGGGGCACGGCAATCGTGCCCTCATAAATATCGACCGGCTGCTCAAGCTTCCGGGGATTATTATTTACCAGGATCAGCGCATCCCCGACCCGTAAATTGATCTGCTGGCCGTCCTTGCTCAAACTGGCGGTGCGCAGCAACGGGTCATACTGGAAATTTACGTTGCGCAGATCACAGAGGCTGACCAGCGGATAATACGTTACCCCGCCGATATAATAAGCCGGGATATTTTCACCACCGGGCACAGTAACACAGCCGGAAACGGAAATAACCAGAATAATGCAGCTGATAAATATTTTTAGGTGTTGCGAAATTTTCATGAATTTGTCAAATTAAGATAGTATCAAAATATTGGCGGCAGAACCACACCCGGTTGTGGCATCCGCCAAAATTTGCCGTTAAAGAGAATTTTGGTGGAGGTGGCGGGACACGAACCTATCTGTTTCCAGATAGCGTGGACTATCTCTTCATCTTACCTAATAGGCAAGAGCCTGGCGTATTATAAGAGGCATGAATTTACCGTTGGTTCATTTCCCTAATTTTTGCCACTAATTCCATTTTTGCCTTCAGCATCTTTGGAGTATATTTACCTGCTCGATGAGTAACAGATTTATACTTTTTTAATATCAAAGTTGCCTGCGGCTTTTTTACAATTAGGTACTGAATTATTTCCTTGAGAAACCATAACGCTCTATTGTGTCGAACCGACCACACAAAAGAATCTCTATGGTGGGATTGGTATTTTCTTTTTGAGCAAATTAATCCTCCATACCCATGTTTAATTAAGTGCAAAAGTTTCAGATTATTATTTGCAATAGAAACACATGGGATAGGAGTTTCATTTCTATGATGTTTCATAAGTGTTACTGTGCCCTCACCATCAACGATTCCAGCCACATAGGCTTTCTCAAGCTTAACCAACAGTATCACCTCC
>ERZ1645192.4875-NODE-4875-length-10541-cov-10.277322_pt1 | contig 10541 bp, 10 predicted proteins | sample MGYA00575354_ERZ1645192 | MGnify/ENA primary metagenome ERZ1645192 (study PRJEB40844, sample SAMN11349763) | freshwater sediment metagenome | isolation source: river sediment | host: Sediment | place: India: Faizupur Khadar , New Delhi | collected 2017-02-21 ...
ACACGGGCTTCCAGGACACGGGCAAGTATTCCTGGGTCAAGGCGCCGACCTTCTACGACGACCGCGCCCAGGTCGGGCCGCTTGCCAACGTGCTCGCGATGTATGCGCTTGGACACGAGCCGACCAAGCGCCACTTGACCCGCGTCGTCGAAATCGCGAGCAAGGTGGCGGGCGCGCCGATCCCGCTTGCGGCGCTGCACTCGACCATCGGCCGCCATGCCGCACGCGCGGTCCGCTGCGCCGTCCTGGTCGAAACGCTCGAGCAGCAGTGGAACCTCTTGATGCAGAACATCGCCAAGGGGGACTACGACACCTACAACCGGCCGCGGTTCCCGCGCGGCGAGATCCAGGGCTTCGGCTATCATGAGGCGCCGCGCGGCGTCCTGTCGCACTGGACCGTGATCCGCGATGGCAAGATCGCCAATTACCAGGCGGTCGTCCCCAGCACCTGGAACGCCGGCCCGCGCGACGAAAAGGATGCGCTCGGCCCCTACGAGGCCTCGCTGCTCGGCAATCCGGTCGCCGATCCGCAGAAGCCGCTTGAGGTCCTGCGCACCATCCACTCCTTCGATCCCTGTCTCGCCTGCGCCATTCACATGCATGACCCGGTGAACAGGGACATCGTGCGCGTCAAGGCCGTCTAGGGCGCCCGCGTCCGGTCATGGGGGCGGATATCGGCGGAGGCGGCGGCGGGAGCGGGCAAGAGCCCCTCTCGCCGCCCGGGTCCGTTCTCGTCCTGGGCGTCGGCAATATCCTGCTCGCCGATGAAGGCGTGGGCGTGCGGGCGGTGGAGGCGTTCCGCTGCCGCTACGTCGTTCCCGCCGCCGTCGAGATCCTGGATGGCGGCACCGCGGGCATGGGCCTGATCGACCTCATCGCCGGCCGCAAGCACCTGATCATCGCCGATGCCGTCAACGCCGGCGGGGCGCCGGGCTCGGTCGTCCGTTTGGCCGGCGCGGAGATCGTTCCGTTCCTGCGCCAGCGGCTGTCGCCGCACCAGCTCGGCCTGCTGGATGTGCTCGCGTATCTCCAGCTGATGGAAACGGCCCCGGACTCCGTCACCATCCTCGGCATCACGCCGGACGATCTGAGCTTAAGCCTCGATCTTTCGCCGCCGCTCGAAGCCGCGCTCGCGGGCCTCGCCGATCGCATCGCCGATGAGGTCGCGGCACTGGGCGTTCCGCTCGCCCGCGTTGGCGAGGCGTGAGCCGCGCGCTCAGACCCGCGCCCGCGTGACCGCCCGCCGTCCGGCGAAAACGACCAGCCGCAAGCTACCAGCCGAACGCTACCAGCCGAACAGGGAGCGCCAGCCGCGCGGCCGTGCCAGCGCAGCCGCCATGCTGCGTGCGCTCGGCTTCGGCTGCAGATCGGCCTTGTTGACGGAGCGATAGATGCGGCGGTCGTGCAGGACAACCGACGAAACCAGCACGCGGCGGTGGAACGGCCCGCTGCATTCGAGCTGGGCATGCAGCGGCAGGCGGGGCAGATCAACCAGGCGGCGCACGGTCCAGACGCTGACTGGATCGTCAACGCGCATGAAACGATCGCCAAGCCTGACTTCGTCAGAGGAGCGCAAACCAAGCATTCTCTAAACCTCCGGGACAGTTCGCGTACGGAAACGTGAAGAATTCACACTGCCATTCAAAATCGCGATCCCGCCCCGTTAAGGCTTTTGATTGTTTGGGCTTTGCGAGTGGCGCTAGCGGCGGTCCGTCCCACCGCTCGCTCCAGCCGCATCTTGCTCTCTTCCGACCAGGGACCATTCGTGGCCACCGTGCCTTCTTGAAAGGTTCGCCAGAGTTCTTCATCGGCCGATGCGCCGGCCGCAACGGCTTCATTCGTCACTGGTGCCGCGGAGTGGAATTGAACCACCGACCCCGTCCTTACCAAGGACGTGCTCTGCCCCTGAGCTACCGCGGCCCCTTCGCTAAAGGCGGCACGATGCCACAGCGCCCGCGTGCCTGGCAAGCGGCCTTGACCGGCGGGTCGCGTCTGCGCTTTGATGGCACTATGGTCGAACCCGTACAACCCGGCGCATCGGCGGCGAAGGGCGGCAAGGCGGCGCAAAAGGCGGCCCGTCTCGCGGCGGCGCTGCGCGAAAACCTGCGCAAGCGCAAGGGCTGGCAGCAGGCGCAGGCGGCGGCCGGCGGCGCCGATCACCGCGAATCGGCTAAGCCGGCCGGCTGAACCGGCCAAAGCGTCTTGTGATCGGTGCCGGCGTCCCCTATCAAGCCTGGATCTGTTGACGCCAACCGGCCCACACCGGTCCAAGGCGGCATCTTCCGTTCGTCCCGGCCCTTCGGTCGCCACCACATCGAGAGTCCATGAAGCGCATTCACATCCGCGGCGGCACGCCTTTGTCCGGGATCATTCCGATCAGCGGCGCCAAGAATGCGGCTCTGCCGCTGCTGGCGGCGGGGCTCCTGACCGAAGGCACGCTGACGCTCGACAACGTGCCGCACGTCGTCGACATCGAAAGCATGCTGGCGCTGCTGGCCGAGTTGGGTGCAACGGTCGAAACCGGCGCCAACGCCGGCGCCAACGGCAGCGGCAGCGGGTTCGGCCTCACGGTCCGCCTCAGCACGCCTGCAATCCGCAGCACGACGGCCGTTTATGACCTCGTGCGCAAGATGCGCGCCTCGGTGCTGGTGCTGGGGCCGCTGGTTGCCCGCTTCGGCCATGCGCGGGTGTCGCTCCCGGGCGGCTGCGCGATCGGCACCCGGCCGATCGATCTGCACTTGAAGGCGCTGCAGGCGATGGGGGCGGAGGTGGGCCTCGATGCCGGCTATGTCGAGGTCCGCGCACCGAAGGGGCTGGCCGGCGCCGTGTTCACCTTTCCCTCGGTCTCGGTCACCGGCACCGAGAATGCGCTCATGGCCGCCGTGCTGGCGCGCGGCGAGACGCGCATCTGCAATGCCGCCCGCGAGCCCGAGATCGGCGACCTCGCCCGCTGCCTGGTCGCCATGGGCGCGGACATCACCGGCATCGACACCGATACGCTCACGATCCAAGGCGTCGAGCGCCTGGGCAGCGCCCGCCACGCGGTCATTCCGGACCGCATCGAGACCGGAACGTTCGCGATCGCGGCTGCCATTACCGGCGGCAGTATCGAGCTGCAGGGAACCCGGCTGGAGCTGATCGGTGCCACCGCCGACGCCTTGAAGCAGGCCGGCATTGCGATTGAGCCGACCGCTCACGGCATTCGCGTTGCCCGCCGCAACAACGGCGTGCGCGGCGTCGATGTCATGACGGAGCCCTTCCCCGGCTTTCCGACCGACATGCAGGCGCAGATCATGGCCTTGATGACCGTGGCCGACGGTGCGGCGATGATCACCGAGACCGTGTTCGAGAACCGCTTCATGCACGTGCCCGAGCTGTGCCGCATGGGGGCCAACATCAACGTCCACAGTGCATCCGCGATCATCCGCGGCGTGCCGGCACTCTCCGGCGCTCCGGTGATGGCGACCGATCTGCGCGCCTCGGTCAGTCTCGTGCTGGCCGGCCTGGCCGCGCGCGGGGAGACCATCGTCAACCGTGTCTACCACCTCGACCGCGGCTACGAGCGGCTCGAGGACAAGCTGGCGGCCTGCGGTGCCACGATCGAGCGCGCCGACGACTAGCGCCGAGGCCAGCGCCGGGGCCGCGCTGACCGATGCCGCCGCCCTGGCCGCGGCCGAGCGGCCGCTGCACGTGTTCGCCTACGGCTCCTTGATGTGGGACCCCGGCTTTCCGGTCGCGGCTGAGGCGGTCGCGCGCCTGGCCGGCTATCACCGCGCCTTGTGCATCCTCTCGATCCGCAATCGCGGCACGGCCGCGCGGCCGGGCCTGGTGGTGGGCCTGAAGGCGGGCGGCTCGTGCGTCGGCCGGGTGCTGCGCGTCGCCGACGACGATGCGCCGGCGGCGCTGGCGCACCTCCAGAAGCGCGAACTCTCGACCCATGCCTACACCGCGCGCCATCTCGCCGTGCGGCTGGAGGACGGCCGCCGCATCAAGGCGCTGGCGTTCGTTGCCCGGCCCGATCATCCGCAGTTCGTGACCGGCTTGAGCGTTTCCGAGCAGGCGGCGCTGGTGGCGCAAGGCGTTGGCCCCTACGGCAGCGCACTCGACTATCTGCGCCACGTCTGCCGGGCGCTCGATGACCGCGGGCTGCCCGACGGACCGTTGCACCGGGTTCTGATCGCAGCCGAGGCGCTCGCTGCCCTGCCGGCTCGCAATCCGGCCCGGGCCGCGCCATCTCCTTGAGAGAGCGGGAGGCAGCAGATGGCAGTCGCCGATCTCGCCGTTCGGGCTGAACCGGCGCCGGCCGGCCCGTCCGGCACGGCTGGCAGGGATCATGTTCGCCTCGCGATTGCGGGCATGACATGCGCGGCCTGCGCGGGGCGGGTGGAGAAGGCGCTGGCGCGCGTCAGCGGCGCCGCCAATCCGCGCGTCAACCTGGCGCTGGAGCGGGCCGACGTCGAGCGCATCGATCCCGCCCTCGATGCGGCCCTTCTGGTCAGCGCGGTCGAGAAGGCAGGGTATCGGGCGGCGCTTCTCGATGATGAGGCCGGCACCGCCGACCGCAACGATGCGCAAGCCGCGGCCGAAGCGCGCCGGGATTTGCGCCGGCTTTTGCTCGCAGCCGCCCTTGCCCTGCCGATCGTGCTGCCGATGCTGGCTGCCCCGTTCGGTTTCGCTGTCCATCTTCCCGGCCCGCTGCAGGCGCTGCTGGCCGCACCGGTGCAGTTCTGGATCGGCGCCCGCTTCTACCGGGGCGCCTGGAAGGCTCTCAAGACGGGCACCGGCACCATGGATGTGCTGGTGGCACTCGGCACCACCGCCGCTTACGCCTATAGTCTCGTCGTCGTGCTGGCCGGCGCTGCCGGCGGCCACGGCCTCTACTTCGAGGCGGCGGTGGTCGTCATCACCCTGGTGCTGCTCGGCAAATGGCTGGAGGCCGGGGCTAAGCGGGGGGCTACGACGGCGATCCGGCAGCTGATGGCGCTCCGGCCCGAGACGGCGTGGCTGGAGACCGAAGGGGCGTTCCGCGAAGTCCCGGTCGGCCTCGTCCGCGCCGGTGACATTGTGATGGTGCGGCCGGGCGAACGGGTGCCGGTCGACGGCATCATCGAGGAGGGCGTGAGCGAACTCGATGAAGCGCTGATCACCGGCGAGAGCATGGCGGTCGCGCGCGGCCCGGGCGAGCCGGTCATCGGCGGCGCCATCAACGGCACCGGACGGCTGCGCGTGCGAGCCACGGCCGTCGGCGCGTCATCGGCGCTGGCGCGCATCATCCGCCTGGTCGAGAACGCGCAGAGCGGCAAGGCGCCCGTCCAGCGCCTGGTCGATCGCGTCACCCGCATTTTCGTGCCGGCGGTCGTCGTGGCTGCGGTCGCAACGCTGGCGGGCTGGCTCCTGGCCGGCGCCAGCTTTGAGGGCGGGCTGATCGCGGCTGTTGCGGTCCTCGTCGTCGCCTGTCCGTGCGCGCTCGGCCTGGCGACGCCGATGGCGCTGGTGGCGGGCACGGGCGTTGCCGCCCGGCATGGCATCTTGGTCAAGGACATCGCGGCGCTGGAGCGTGCCCACAAGGTCGACACGGTCATCTTCGACAAGACCGGCACGTTGACTCTGGGCCGGCCGCAGGTGACCGATGTCGTCATCACGGCCGGCGCGCGGGACGACGTGCTGGCGCGTGTCCAGGCTGTCCAAGTCGCCAGCGAGCACCCGCTTGCGCACGCGATTGCCGATTACTGCGGCGGCCTCGGGCTCAAGCGGCGGACCGCAACCGGTGTCCGCAGCGTGCCCGGCGCCGGCATTGTCGGCGCCGTCGATGGCCGCCGGGTGGCGATCGGCAACGACAGCCTGATGCAGGCCGAAGGGGTCGATGCCGGCGGGCTTGCCGGGCCCGCGGCGCGGCTGGAGGCCGAGGGCAAGACGACGATGCGGGTCGCCATCGACGGGGTTCCGGTGGCGGTCGTGGCGGTTGCCGATCAGATGCGGCCGGAGGCGCCGGCGGCCGTGCAGGCGCTCAGCCGGCGCGGCCTGCGCACGCTGATGCTCTCCGGCGACGGGGCGCGGGTGGCTTGCGCCGTCGGTGCCGCGGTTGGCGTTGCCGAGGTCCAGGGCGGCGTCACGCCGGATGGAAAACTCAAGGTCATCGCCGATCTGCGCCAGGCCGGGCGCACCGTTGCCATGGTCGGCGACGGCATCAACGATGCGCCTGCGCTCGCTGGTGCCGATATCGGCATCGCCATGGGGAGCGGCACCGCGGTGGCGCTCGAAACCGCCGGCGTCACCTTGATGCGCGCCGACCCGCGGCTGGTCGCAGCCGCGCTCGACATCTCGCGCGCGACTTGGCGGCGCATCCATTACAATCTGTTTTGGGCCTTCGTTTACAACCTGATCGCCCTGCCGCTCGCGGCCTCAGGCCAGCTCAGCCCGGAACTCGCAGGTGCCGCGATGGCGATGAGCTCGCTCAGCGTTGTTGCCAGCTCCTTGCAGCTTCGCCGCTGGAAGCCGCGGCTCGACCCTGCCCACGCCCACGCCTGATGCGACGATTGCCGGCCTTGACATCGCGTGCTGCGATAGGTTATTATTCCTACTATCGGGTGACAGCCGCGAGCCGTGATGAAACGCCTGAAGACGCGCCAGGAACGCTTCTGCGAACGCTTTGTCGAGCTGGGCAACGCCTCGGCGGCGGCGAAGGCGGCCGGCTACCTGCCGGCTTCGGCGCGCAACACCGGCTATCGCCTGCTCCGCGATCCGCGCGTCATCAGCAGGATTGCGGCGATCCAGGCGCAGATGGCCGACGACCACTGCCGGCAGGTGGATATTCTGCTTGGCAAGCTTGAGACCGTATTCCGCCGCGCGCTCGACGACCACCAATTCTCGGCAGCGGCGCGCGCCATCGAGTTGCAGGCGAAACTGGCCGGACTGGGGGAACGGCCGCAGGTCCGCGCGCCGGCCCGCCGCGAAAAAGCCGCGAACGGCCCGCCGGACGATGCGAGCGAAACCGCTTGACGGCGGGCGCCGTCTGGGCCCGCGCCGGCAGCTTGGGCTGAGCGCGGCTAGAACGGCAGCCGATCGGCACCGTTGCCGTTGCCGCTGCTCGCCGCATCCTGCCCATTGGCCTTGACGGATTCGGCATCGCCGGCAGGCTCGATCTCGGGCGGCGCGGCGCGGGCGGTCCGTTCGCTCTCACGCATGTCTTCAGCGCTCAAGAGCCTGAAGTAATGCTCCGCATGCTGATAAAAGCCTTCAGCTGCGATCGGGTCACCGGCAGAAAGCGCATCGCGGCCAAGGGCTAGATATTTGTCGAGCACCTGTTGAGCGGTGCCGCGTATTTTTCCCTCGGGGCCGTTGCTTTCAAACGACTGGTTCCGGACAGGAATATGCCGTTTACCGTTTCCCCGGTTACGTGGCCGGCGCGGATTCGGATTGTGTTTCATTTGCAACAAGAGCACGTCCGTGGCTTGATCACGATGTGATACGAAAAACGAACCAGCGTGGAGTCAAATGCTTAGACAGGCCGGCAGGATGGAGAAGATTGACCTCTCAGCGGGCATCTCGGTGCCCTCACTGCCACACGCGCCTAACTTATGGCGTCATCGCCATAGTTGCGACACTAGTCTGGACGCGTTTTCATTCCAAGCACTTTTTTCTGCAGGCGCGGCAGCGATGCCGTGATGCACCGCGCCCGGCCGCCCAGATCGGCCTGCACGCCGATGGCGGTGAAGCCGTGCGCGCGCAAGAGTTGGGCGATGTGGTCGCTTTGGTCGTGGCCGCACTCGAGATAGGCACGGCCCGAAGGCGCCAGGACTCGCGGCAGGTCGGGAATGATGCTGCGGTAGGCGCTGAGACCGTCGTCGCCGCCCACCAGCGCCGCTTGCGGTTCGAACAGGCGGATCTCCGGCGCCAGCCCCTCCCACGCGGCCGCCGCAACGTAAGGCGGGTTGGCGACCACGATGTCGAACGGCCCGGTCAAGGCCGTAGCCCAATCGGCGGCGACGAGGCGCAATCGGTGCGCCAGGCCCAGCGCCAGGGCATTCCTCCGCGCCAGGCAAAGCGCCTCAACGGAACGATCGACCGCCACGGCCAGGGCGTTCGGAAGCTCTTGCAGCAGGGCGAGTGCCAGACAGCCGCTGCCGGTGCCGAGGTCGAGCAGGCGCCACGGCCGGGACCGTGCGGCGGCTTCGCCCAGGACCGTCTCGATCAGCGTTTCGCTATCGGGGCGGGGAATCAGCGCCGCCGGTGTCACACGCAGCGGCAGGCTCCAGAACTCGCGCTGGCCGGTGATGTAGGCAACCGGCTCGCGGCCCAGCCGGCGGTCGAGCAGCGCCGCGATCCGTTGCCGGCCGGCTTCCGTCAGCGCGCGCTCCGGATAGCCGATCAAGTCGCTGGGCGAAAGGGCGAGCGCGTGGCCGACCAGGACGCGGGCGTCAAGGCCGGCATCGGCGATCCCGGCCTCACGCAGCTTCAAGCGGGCGATGGCGAGCGCCTGGCCGACCGTGGCCGCTGCCCTCATTCGTGCTGCGCCAGCCGGCTCGCCTGATCGAACGCCGTCAGCGCCTCGATCACCTCATCGATTTCGCCGTCGAGCACGCGGTCGAGTTTGTGCAAGGTCAGGCCGACGCGGTGGTCGGTGACCCGGCCTTGCGGGAAGTTGTAGGTGCGGATGCGCTCGGAGCGGTCGCCGGAGCCGACCTGGCTCTTGCGCTGGGCGGCGCGGTCGGCCTCCTGGCGGTGGCGTTCGAGGTCGAACAGCCGCGCGCGCAGGATCTTCATCGCCTTCGCCTTGTTCTTGTGCTGCGATTTTTCGTCCTGCTGAGTGACGACGATGCCGGACGGCAGATGGGTGATGCGCACGGCGCTGTCGGTGGTGTTGACCGATTGGCCGCCGGGGCCGCTGGAGCGATAGACATCGATGCGCAGGTCCCGCTCGTCGACCGCGATGTCTACCTCTTCCGCTTCCGGCAGCACCGCCACCGTGGCAGCCGACGTGTGGATCCGGCCGCTCGCCTCGGTCTCCGGCACCCGCTGCACCCGGTGCACGCCCGATTCGAACTTGAGCCGGGCATAGGCGCCGCGGCCGGTGATGGTGGCGATCGCTTCCTTGTAGCCGCCGATGCCGGTCTCGTTCAGGCTCATCAGCTCGAAGCCCCAGCCGTGCCGGTCGGCATAGCGCTGGTACATGCGGAACAGGTCGGCCGCGAACAGGCAGGCTTCCTCGCCGCCGGTGCCGGCGCGCACTTCCAGGATGACGTTCTTCTCATCCGCCGCATCCTTCGGCAGCAACAGCACCTGCAGGCGTGCCTGCAGGTCGGGGATGCGCTTTCGGATCTCCACCAGCTCCTCGCGGGCAAGCTGGCGCATCTCCGGCTCGCTGGCCTCGTCGGCCGTGAGCGGCTCCAGGCCGGCGGCTTCCGCCTCCCAGCGCTTCAGCTCCTCGATCGCGGCAACGATCGGCTCCAGATCGGCATATTCCTTGGAGCAGCGGGCGAACTCCGGCGGCGACAACGCCTCCGCGCCCGCCATCAGCGCGCTTAAGGTCCGATAGCGCTCGACGACCTGATCGAGCTTCTGTTCCAGCACCGGCGGTGTTCCTTCAGGTCATTCGCTCAAGCGGCCGGCCAGCTCCGCCAGCGCCACATCCGCCTGCGCGCCCGAATCCATGTCGCGGACGGTCGCCACCTGGCGCGCCAGCTCGTCGGAGCCGAGGATGACGCAAACGCGGGCGTTGATCCGGTTCGCCCATTTCATCCGCTTGGCCAAACCGCCTGCGGCATTGAACTCGGCCGTCAGACCCGCCTGGCGCAGCTCGCGGGCCAGCGCCAGGGCGGCACAAGCCTCCGCGCCGCCCAGCGGCAGGACGGCAACCGGCCGCGGCGGCGGCGGGCAGCCTTCGGCCAGCATCATCAGGCGTTCGACGCCCGCCGCCCAGCCGATGCCGGGTGTCGGCGGTCCGCCCATCTGGCGCACCAGCTCGTCGTAGCGGCCGCCGGCGAGCACGGTGCCTTGCGCGCCCAGCGCGCCGCTGACGAACTCGAACGCCGTGTGGCAATAATAGTCCAGGCCGCGCACGAGCTGGCGGTTGATGCGGTAGCGGATGCCGAGCGCGTCGAGGCCTGCCAGCACCTCGGCGAAGAACGCCTGCGCCGGCGCGCTCAAATGATCTTCGAGCGAGGGCGCGCCGGCGACCACGTCCCGGTCGCCCGCGTCCTTGGAGTCGAGGATGCGCAGCGGGTTCTGCTGCAGGCGCACGCGGCTGTCCTCGGAGAGCGCGCCGGCGTGCGCGGACAAGTAGTCAACCAGGACCGTGCGATAGGCGCTCCGGCTTTCGCCATCGCCCAGCGTGTTGATGTCCAGCGTAACCGTATCCTTGAGGCCCAAGCGCGCGAGCAGGTCTGCTCCCAGCGCGATGACCTCGACATCGGCGATCGGCGTGCCGGCGCCAAGGCACTCGACGCCGATCTGGTGGAACTGACGCAAGCGCCCCTTCTGCGGCCGCTCGTAGCGGAACATCGGCCCGCGGTAGAACACTTTCAAGGGCAGCTGCTGCGTCA
>ERZ1645192.4876-NODE-4876-length-10539-cov-67.489508_pt1 | contig 10539 bp, 9 predicted proteins | sample MGYA00575354_ERZ1645192 | MGnify/ENA primary metagenome ERZ1645192 (study PRJEB40844, sample SAMN11349763) | freshwater sediment metagenome | isolation source: river sediment | host: Sediment | place: India: Faizupur Khadar , New Delhi | collected 2017-02-21 ...
CTTCATCCCGGTCGTTTCCGATAATTTTCTCATCAGCTTTGCCGCGGCTTGAGGATCATCGTCTTTCATTTTTTCCGCTTGGGCCGCGAACTGCATCATGGCTTTTTCCATTTTGCTTTCATCAAGGCCGCTCAAAGGATCATCCGCGGTATCGTCTTTTCCCGAGCCGGTAATCGCCGCAAACACGGACATCTGGCGCGCAAGTGTTACGTTTTTACACTTCGGACAGGAAGGCACTTTGCTGGTATTGACCGATTTGGAAAAGAAATTATATATCGTGTTACATTTTTTGCAGTAAAATTCGTAAATGGGCATGCTGGAGACTCCTTAAGGTTTACCGTTTTTATCATCCATCGCCTGTAAATATTCAATACGTTCAGTCAGCGGTGGGTGAGAATAATAAAACCGAACGTACCAGGGATGAGGATGGAGATTGCTTAAATTATCTTTGGCCAGGCGTTTGAGCGCGCTGACCATGGGTTTTGCCGTGCCGGTCAAGTCAAAAGCCATCCGGTCGGCTTCGCGCTCAAAACGGCGCGTAATGGCGGAACCTGCAGGACTTAAGAAAAATCCGCCAGCGGCAAGATATAAAGAAACCAGAAACAGACCGGCGTAAACAGGAGTCTGGATCATGCCGAATGCTCTGTAAAGAGGCGGCCAACCCACGATCAGATAAACGAGATAAAACAAAATCAGCGAAGCGAGAATCATAAATGCCAGTTGCTTGAGGATATGTTTCTTTTTCCAATGGCCGATTTCATGCGCCAATACCGATACGATTTCCTCCTGTGTATGCGAGGAAAGCAGCGTATCATATAAAACAATACGCTTGGTTTTCCCGATGCCGGTAAAATAGGCGTTTGTGTGTTTGGAGCGCTTGCCTTCGTCCACCTGATAAATGCCTTTGGCTTGGAGGCCGGCTTTGGAAAGTAACGCCACGATTTTTTCCTTGAGCGACTCATCCTTAATGGGTTCAAATTTATTAAAGAGCGGCGCTATCAACACCGGGTAGAGCCACAACATCACAACCTGGAATAAAGTAAAAAACGCCCATCCCCAGAACCACCAACTTTTCGGAAGATACGTAATGAATGCGATCAAAGCGCTGACGATGATCGCCATTATGATTGCGGAAATCAGCAGGGATTTTAAAAGATCAGCAAGCCACAGTTTCCAGGTAATGGTGGAAAATCCGTATTTCCGCTCCAGCACAAAGGTGTGATACAAATCAAACGGCAAACCGGCAATTCCACTGATAACAGCCAGCGCAGCGAAAAAGATCAACGCCTGTCCGATAATATTGAGATTTATTCCGGTAAGCCAAACCACCAAAAGCGGCAGCAAAAAAAATAACACCGCAAGCTCAATGATGTCGCCTACCAGATTTTCCCCAGCCTCCAGGCGGGATTGATCATAGGTATAGTCCACCATCTTGTTCAATGTTGCTTCGTCAATCTCGCCTTCAAAAACCGGTGGTATTTTCTTACCGTGCACTTTCAAATTTTTCATGTTGAGCCACTGCAAGACATAACGCAAGGCCATGCGCCCAATAAATAAGATAAGAAATATTGCCAGCAGTATTTTCGCCATGCCATCCTATTCCTGATAATCTTGTTGATTAAGAGATAAATGGAGTTGGACGTTTTGTAAAGTTATTTATTGTTCCGGGAGGCGACGAGGAATGGGTTATCTTTGACCACCAGGCACGCGTCCGGGTTTCAGGCGGGGATATAACAGGCCGTCGCTGGTGATAAGAACAACCGGCCACTCTACACCACGAATAAAGAACAGTTCGGCTGGATAACGGCCCTCTTTGGGCTGCCAGTTCTGAGGCTGCACAAATTCCATTTGCCACAGAGGCTGGTTATCCATCAAAATCAGCCCCTTGTAGGATTCATATTGATTTGATTCCGCGTCTGTCCACTGATGGATGCTGATCTCGACATCGCCTTTTTGTTTGATGCCCTCCCTTAAACCTCTGGCGGCATTGCTGATGTGCGGGGTTGTATTGCAGATCGCAAAAGAGATGAGCGCAAAAGCGATCGCCATTCCATAAAAAATCAGATTGCCGGTAAACGCGCCGGCCAGCACTAAACCCGCAGATAGTACCACAACGCCCGGACGCGCCCAATAAAGTATTCTACCCGATCCCATTCGTCTCAGTTCGGTTATTTGTTCGTCAAGAGTCATGTGGACGAAGTATAAGATAGATAAGGCGTAGTCAAGATGTAAAAATCAAGATTGGAGGAAATCTTTCAAATTTAACAGGTAAATTGAGTTTGATCACCGTATCCGGTCTTTGTGAAAAACATTGACAAAAACTGCAATCAATATATAGGTAGAGCTCAATATTTAAAGGAGCTGTCAAGCTATGTTTGGTATCGGCGTGCAGGAACTGATTATCATTGCAATCATCGCGCTTTTAATCGTCGGGCCGAAAAAGCTACCTGACCTGGCCAAGACACTGGGCAAAGGCTTTAGAGATTTCAAAAATGCAACCGAGGGCGTCAGCGAAGATCTGAAAGACGCCCTGAAAGAAGAAGATAAGACCAAACCCGATGATGGCCTCAAAGATTCTCTTCTTTTAAAAAAGCCCGAATCGGAAGAAACAAAGACGGCCGGGAATGCTACCGGGAATAAACAAAATCCAACATAACTTCTAAAATTTCAACACTCAGCAAAACGGCACATGATGGAAACCAACGAAGATCTTAAAATGTCTTTGACTGAACATTTAATTGAACTGCGTAAGAGGCTGACCAACTCATTGATTGCCTTGGGGATTGGCTTTTTCGCCTGTTACTACTTTAAGGACTGGCTGTTCGCCATTATTACCAAGCCTTTAACCGACGCCCTTCCCAAAAGCAGCTACCTGATCTACACCGGCCTGACCCAGGCCTTTTTCACCTATATGAAAGTCGCTTTTTTTTCTTCTTTGATTCTAACCAGCCCTTTTATCTTTTATCAGGTGTGGAAATTTATCTCGCCGGCGCTGCTTCCTCAAGAAAAAAAGTACGTAGTGCCCTTTGTCTTGTCTTCCACGCTGCTTTTTTTGAGCGGCATCACTTTCGGCTATTTTATCGTCCTGCCTCCAGCGTTTAAATTTTTTGTTAGTTTCAACAATCAATATTTGCAGGCGATGATTTCATTCAATGAATATCTTTCGCTTTTTATCAAGTTTTTACTGGGATTCGGGTTGTCCTTCCAGTTGCCGATTTTAATTTTCTTTTTGGCGAAACTGGGCATCGTTAACGACCAACTGCTTTCCAAAAACAGAAAGTATGCCATCTTGTTGATGTTTATTGCCGCCGCGATTCTCACGCCTTCGCCGGATGCCCTAAGCCAGGTTTTGATGGCGATCCCCTTGCTATTTCTTTATGAAGTGAGCATATTTGTGGCGAAGTTTGCCGCCAAGAAAAAAGACGCCCCAGAATCCATTGAAGGCGCTCGTGAAGAATAGGTATTAAGGCCATGTCTATACGCAGAAAAAAGATAGAACAATCGGGACAGGGTACCAAACTGTCCAAAGTCTTCAACGTTTCATTGGTTGTGTTTTTTTTAATACTGCTTACAACCGTCGGCGGAACCTTTGCCTACTACGTCATGACCCTGGACTTGCCGGGAATTGACGCACTCAAGGATTATCGCCCCAGCATTGCTTCCCGTGTTCTTGACGAAAATAACGACCTGATTGATGAGTTCTTTCTGGAAGACAGAAAGATGGTAAAAATTTCTGAAATTCCTAAAATCACTCAGTATGCTTTTGTTGCGGCGGAAGATTCCCGCTTTTACCGGCACCAGGGGTTCGATCTGCAAAGTATTTTCCGCGCTTTGTTTAAAAATGTCGAAGCGGGTAAAATTGTGCAGGGCGGAAGCACTATTACGCAACAGGTTGCTAAACTGATGTATTTGACACCGGAAAGAAAATACATTCGAAAATTGAAGGAGGCCATTCTTTCTTATCGAATTGACAAATATCTGACCAAAGATGAAATTCTGAACTTGTATCTTAATCAGATTTACTTAGGCCACGGCACCTACGGCGTTGAATCGGCATCAATTGGTTACTTCGGCAAAAGCGCCAAGGATCTGACGTTACCGGAGGCCGCACTCCTTGCCGGTTTGCCGAAAGCGCCTACCACCTATTCTCCGTTTCTGTACTTCGATCGCGCGAAACAAAGACAGACTTACGTGTTGACCCGCATGATGGAAGAAGGCTTTATTACCAAAGAACAAATGGACAAGGCCGTCGCCTCTCCTTTGAAGCTGAGGCCTATGAAACCCAAGGACAAAGTCGCCGCATATTTTGTTGAACACGTCCGCCGTTATGTTCAGGAGAAATACGGCGCGGACATCCTCTACAAGGAAGGGTTAACCATTTACACCACCCTGAATCTATCGGCGCAAAAAGCGGCCCGCGACGCGCTCATCAAGGGTCTGACGGAAATGGAAGCAAGAGGCAAATATCAGAAAGGCCTGGTGCAGGGCGCGCTTTATTGTATGGATGTTAAAACCGGCGCGATACGCGCTCTCGTTGGAGGACGAGATTTCAACAAAAGCGAGTTCAACCGGGCGACTCAGTCACGCCGTCAACCGGGCTCTGCTTTCAAACCGCTGATCTATACGGCGGCTTTTGATAAAGGTCTGAACCCGTCCACGCGGTTTGTGGACTCTCCGATTGTTTTTGCAGACCCGTCGCAGGAAGATGGTCTTTGGAAACCAAAGAACTTTGACGATAAATTTCTGGGGCCCATAACCATGAGGACGGCCCTGGTCCAATCCCGCAATGTCGTTACCGTTAAGATCTTACAGGAAATTGGAATCGATTACGCCACCTCCTACGCAGCCAATATGGGGATTGAATCACCGCTGTCCAGGAATCTATCCCTGGCGCTGGGATCATCGGGTGTTACCTTGCAGGAAATGGTCCGCGCCTATGGTGTTTTGGCCAACCAGGGGAAAAAAGTCACGCCTTACTTTATCCGCAAAATTGTTGACCGCACCGGCAATGTTTTTGAAGAAGCCAAAGTGCAGGAGGAGCAAGTCATTGATCCCCGCATTGCCTTTATGACGACCTATGTGATGCAGGACGTTGTGGAAAGCGGCACGGGCCGCAGAGTGAAAAGCATTGGCCGGCCGGTTGCCGGCAAGACCGGAACAACCAATGATATCCGCGACGCTTGGTTTATCGGGTTTACGCCGTCTCTGATTGCCGGCGTCTGGATTGGTTTTGATCAGGAAAAATCTCTGGGGAAAAATGAAGTGGGAGGTCGTGCTGCGGCGCCTATCTGGCTTTACTTTATGGAAAAGGCCACGCAGGGCGAGCCGGTGGAGTCCTTCCCCGTTCCGGAAGGCATTGTTTTTGTCAAGGTGGATCACCGAACCGGCGTGGCGACTTCAGGCTCGGGCGCTGGAACCATCTATGAATGCTTTTTGGATAACGTCCCGCCCGGCGAAACGACGGAAACGGAAGAGGTAACTGAAGAAAAAGAAGAGTTATTTCGATAAAAAATTAAAACGAGTTGAGAATGCCTCTTGACAAGCGGGGCCTTTTTCGCTACAAAGCAATCAAATTGGTCGGGGTAAATATGTTTCTTAAAGATTTAGACAGCGGCAGAATTCAGATACAAGCCATTGTAAGACTACTCGTCGTAGTAGTCGTACTTATGGGGTCTGTCGCCCGGTATCTTTAAGAAAAAAAGATATCAGCCGCGGGCCCCGAAAAGCCCGCGGCTTTGTTTTGTGAAGGTAAAGCCGCTTTTTCCTAAAGAAACTGGCGGCTTTTTTAGTTTAAAGGCTGTTGAATACAGGGGACAAGTATCATGATGGAGGATTCATAAAATATGAAGTTGAAAGGCACGGAAATTCTGCTGAAAATGCTGGAAGAAGAAAAAGTTGACATTATCTTTGGCTACCCGGGCGGAGCTGTTCTGGATATTTATGATCAACTTTATAAAAGTGACCTCAAGCATATTTTAGTCCGTCACGAACAGGGTGCCGTGCATGCTGCGGACGGTTACGCACGCGCAACCGGCAAAGTAGGCGTCTGTCTGGTCACGTCCGGCCCGGGCGCCACCAATGCCGTCACCGGTATCGCCACGGCGAATATGGATTCCATTCCTCTTGTTGTTTTTACAGGACAAGTACCCACAGGCCTGATCGGCAACGATGCTTTTCAGGAATGCGACATTACCGGCATCACACGCCCCTGCACCAAGCACAATTTTCTGGTGCGCAACATTGAAGAACTGGCTTCGACAATTAAAGAAGCTTTTCATATTGCCCGCTCCGGAAGGCCTGGTCCGGTGCTGGTGGATCTGCCCAAAAATGTAATGGCCGCGCAAACCGATTATGATCCGGCCAATGTCAAGTTCCGCAACCATGAAGTGGTTTACAAGCCGGCGCCAAAAAAAATGGCCAATTTGTTCGAGATGCTCAAGACCGCTAAGAAACCATTGATTATGACCGGTGGCGGCGTGATCCTGGGCAAAGCGGCGGACGAATTAACCCACCTGGCCCGAAAATACGAAATCCCCGTAACCGGCACCCTGATGGGCCTCGGATCATTTCCGGGCAGTGACCCTCTGTGGTTGGGCATGCTGGGTATGCACGGCACCTACTACGCGAATATGGCCATCAGCCACTGCGATTTTCTACTGGCTATCGGCGTTCGCTTCGACGACCGCGTGACCGGCACGATTGAAACCTTTGCTGCCAACGCAAAGATTGTCCATATTGACATTGATCCATCTTCCATCAATAAAAATGTTACCGTTGATCTGCCGATTGTCGGCGATACCAAAGCTACCCTCAAGGATCTCTTGCGCTTCCTTGAAGAGCACCACTATATGCAGGATCTCGCCTCGCGGAAAACGTGGCTTGGCGAAATTGCCGAATGGCGGGAAAAAGTGCCGCTAACCTACTGTCAGAACGGTGAAATTATCAAACCGCAATACGTCATCGAAACGCTGCATAAGTTAACCAAAGGCAATGCCCTGATTACAACGGAAGTCGGCCAGAATCAGATGTGGACGGCGCAGTTTTTTCAGTTTGATCGTCCCAATTCTTTCATTTCTTCCGGGGGGCTGGGTACGATGGGGTTTGGACTGCCGGCGGCTATCGGCGTCAAATGCGCTTTCCCCGATAAGCACGTGGTGGATATCGCGGGTGACGGCAGCATTCAGATGAATATTCAGGAACTGGCGACTGCCGCCCAGTATAACATCGCCGTGAAAGTTGTCCTGTTAAATAACGGTTATCTGGGCATGGTACGGCAGTGGCAGGAAATGTTTTATGAAAAGCGATACTCCTTTACGGATATGACTTACGCGCCGGATTTCGTGAAGTTGGCAGAAGCCTTCGGCGTGGTTGGCTTCAGAGCAACCAAACCAGCCGAAGTGGAAGCCGTATTAAAGCAGGGGCTTTCCATCAATAAGCCGGTGCTGATGGATTTCCGCGTGTCGCGCGAGGAATGTGTCTATCCCATGGTGCATCCGGGCGAGTCGATCAGCCAGATGACGTTAGGATCAAGAGAAATGATCAACTAAATTTGACGAAGCCGTCAAATCATTAATATTTGTGAGGTTTAATAGCATGGAAAAAAAAGACCACATCATTTCAATTCTGGTGCACAATAAACCCGATGTGTTGGCCAGGATTGCCGGAACATTAGGCGGCAAAGGGTATAACATCGATAGTCTTTGCGTGAACACAACCACGCAAAATGATATATCAAAAATTGTAATGACCACCTCAGGGTCTCAGGCGACCATCACCCGAATTGTCAATGAGCTGCAAAAACTGGTCGATGTGATTTCTGCTGATGATCTGACCAATGTCGAATCCATCCATCGCGAGATGGTTCTGGTCCGTCTAAATCTGACAGCAGATAATCAAGAAAGCGTAAAGAAAGCTATTGACACAAATAAATGGAAAGTAATAGTGTCGGGCGACGCATACGTTATTATCGAAATTACCGGAGATAAAACTCAAATCGACTTTTCTAAAGCACGCCTGGAGCCGCTCGGCATCACCGATATAACACGGACAGGCCTTATCGCCTTGAAATTGGAAGATTAAAATTTAAAAAAAACAATAATAACTGTCGGCAACATTAAGAATAGGGGGTTTTATGGCAAGAATTAATTTTGGTGGTACGATGGAAGATGTGGTGACCTCACAAGAGTTCACGGTGAAAAAAGCACAGGAAGTCCTTAAAAAAGAAGTGATCGCGGTACTGGGTTACGGGGTTCAGGGTCCCGCGCAGGCTTTTAATATGAAAGATAACGGTGTTAGCGTTATTATTGGCCAGGCCAAGGAAGATAAAATATACTGGGATAAGGCGATTGCCGACGGTTGGGTGCCCGGTCAGACGCTTTTCCCAATTGAAGAAGCGGTAGAGCGAGCGACCATCATTCAATATCTGGTCTCCGACGCGGCTCAGATGATCTTGTGGCCGAAAGTCAAAGCCCACCTGAAAAAGGGTGATGCGCTCTACTTCTCGCATGGTTTTTCCATCGTCTATAAAGAACAAACCGGCGTCATTCCGCCTGATTTTGTCGATGTGATTATGGTCGCGCCCAAAGGATCGGGCACCAGTGTCCGCCGTAATTTTGTTGACGGCAGCGGCATCAACTCCAGCTTTGCGGTTCATCAGGATGCGACCGGACGAGCAATGGAACGCACGCTTGCTTTGGGTATCGCCATCGGCTCCGGATTTTTATTCCCGACGACTTTCCAGATGGAAGTTTACAGCGACCTGACCGGCGAACGAGGCGTGCTGATGGGCGCGTTGGCGGGCATGATGGAGGCGCAATATGCCGAACTGCGCAAACACGGCCACACTCCCAGTGAAGCCTTCAACGAAACCGTGGAAGAATTAACCCAGAGCCTGATCCGTCTGGTCGGCGAGAACGGCATGGATTGGATGTATGCGAACTGTAGCACAACTGCTCAGCGCGGCGCATTGGACTGGCGGCACAAGTTTCGAAAAGCCGTGGAACCAGTTTTTGCCGAACTCTATCAGTCCGTCGCGACGGGCAAGGAAACCGCCATTGTGCTCAAAGCCAATAGTGCTCCTGATTACAAGGTTAAATTGGACGCGGAACTCAAGGAAATGCGCGAATCCGAACTTTGGCAGGCAGGGGCGGCGGTAAGAGAGCTCAGACCGGAAAAAAGAAAGAAATAATCCACACGAACCCCTTCCCCCTTTTTTAAAGGGGGAACGAGGGGGATTTTTTATTTAAAATTTCCCCTGTCCCCTCTTTAGGAAAGAGGGGAATTCCTTTAGGAGAATAACATGAGAAGCGATTTGATGAAAAAGGGATTGGAGCGGGCGCCGCATCGTTCGCTCTTCAAGGCGATGGGCTATACCGATGAAGAAATCGCCCGCCCGCTCATCGGTGTGGTCAATTCCGCCAACGAAATTATTCCGGGGCATATCCACCTGGATTTAATTACCCAGGATGTCAAGGCGGGCATCCGCATGGCGGGCGGCACGCCGGTGGAATTTCCCGTCATCGGCGTATGCGACGGCATCGCCATGAATCACGCAGGCATGAAATATTCGCTGGCCAGCCGCGAGTTGATTGCCGATTCCATTGAAATCATGGCCACGGCGCATCCGTTTGACGCGCTGGTTTTCATTCCCAACTGCGACAAGATCGTTCCCGGCATGCTCATGGCGGCGCTTCGACTCAACATCCCATCGATATTCATCAGCGGCGGCCCGATGCTGGCCGGGAAGTTTCAGGACAAGACGGTTGACCTCATTTCCGTTTTTGAAGGCGTCGGCGCGGTGAAAGCCAGAAAGATGAAATCCGCGGAATTGCAGCAACTCGAAGACTGTGCCTGTCCCGGCTGCGGATCCTGCTCCGGCATGTACACGGCCAACTCTATGAACTGCGTCACCGAAGCTCTGGGTCTCGGGCTTCCTGGGCACGGCACGATTCCGGCGGTCCTGGCCGCGCGGCATCGTCTGGCCAAACAGGCCGGCATGAAAATCATGGATATTTTGAAGAAGAATGTGAAGCCCCGCGACATCGCGACGCTGGCCGCTTTTAAAAACGCCATGGCTGTCGATATGGCGCTGGGTTGTTCCACCAATACGGTGCTGCACATTCCGGCCATCGCGCATGAAGCGGGTATCAAACTGGATTTAGACCTCTTCAATGCCATCAGTGAAAAAACACCCAACATCTGCAAGCTCAGCCCCGCCGGACCGCATCACATCGAGGACTTGGACGCGGCAGGCGGCATTCAGGCCGTCATGAAAGCAATCAGCAAGCTGGGCGTCATCAACGAAAAAGCCATCACGGTCAACGGCAAAACCGTGGGCGCCAATTTGAAAAACGCACGCGTCTTGAATGAACAGGTCATTCGACCGCTGACCAATCCTTATTCCAAGCAAGGCGGTATTGCCATTCTACGCGGCAACCTCGCTCCGGACGGCGCTGTGGTTAAACAATCAGCTGTGGCTCAGGCCATGCAGGTTAACAAAGGCAGGGCTCGCGTTTTTGATTGCGAAGACGACGCCATTGC